>Ga0207646_10000056_pt1 | contig 158385 bp, 121 predicted proteins | sample KBSK5502metaG_FD_184343 | JGI IMG/M metagenome (GOLD analysis project Ga0207646, IMG submission 184343) | Corn, switchgrass and miscanthus rhizosphere microbial communities from Kellogg Biological Station, Michigan, USA - KBS K5-50-2 metaG... | ecosystem: Host-associated > Plants > Roots >...
CCCCACCCCCTCCCCCTCACTCACCCGCCGCACCGTCTCCGGCAACCGCACCCCCGCCACCTCCAGCGCCCCCGCCCGCAACCGCCGCAACGGCCGCACCATCGACCGCGCCACGAGCATCGTGCAGACGAGCGCGAGCAGGAACAGCACCAGGACCACGAGCCCGATCAAGATGGCGCTGGTCACCGCGGAACCGCGCAGCGCGTTGGCCCGGTCGATGATGTCGCCCGCCAGTGACCCCTCCACCGTGCCCATCTCGCCAATGCCGCTGGTCATGGCGTCGTAGAAGCCGGCCGCGTTGGTCGGGTCGCTACCCAGCGAATGCGTCGTCGCCTGCAGCGTTTCCGCCTGCTGTTCCTGGGAGGCCGCCAGGTAGACGAAGGACCCGGAGACCGTGTTGTCCCATTGCTGGCGCTGCGACGGCGTGGCGGACAGGTTGAAGGCCTGCAGGCTGCTCTGCTGGTTGGCCTGGGCCGTGTTCAGCGCGGACACGTCCAGCTGGCTCAGCTGCCCCTGGAGGAGCGCCGCCGAGAGGATCCCCCGCTGCTGCGACGCCTCTTCCTTCATCCGGGACACCAGGCCGAGCACCCCGACCGTCTGGGACAGCACCGGGTCACCCGTGCCCTGGGCGGTCTGGTCGTCGACCACCAGCAGGTTGTCGATGAGGTTGGCGTACTTGCCCACCACCTCCAGCGGGAACAGCCGCGTCTGCGTGGCTGCCATGCGCAGGTAACGCAGGTTGTCCAGCCCGGCGACAGCGGAGGTGACGCGCTGCTGCGCCGCCGGGGTGTAGGCACCGTGGTATCGCGTGAGCAGCGCCCGGAACTCGGCGACGGCTTGATCGGTCTGCCGATAGAACGCCTGGATGATCTGGTACTGCTGGGCCGCTCCGTTGCGCGCGGCGGCGGCCGGCCCGGCGAGGTAGCCGGACCGGCCGCTGCTGCCCTCGGCGATGAAGTAAAGGGTCTGGTCCCGCTCGGTCTCGAGCCGCTGGGCCAGCTGGGTGACGTCGGACGCGAGCAGGGCCCGCTCCTCGGCCCGCTGGAACGCCAGGGCGCTTTGCGCCGCCGAGCCGATGCGCACCCCGCCGAGCACCAGCGCGGTCACGGTCGGGATCGCGATGAGAAGCAGGAGGCGCGACCGCACGCGCCAGTTCTTCAGGGCGGCACCAGCGGATCCGGCGCCGCCGCCCGTGCCGCGGCCCGGTGCCCCGGCGCGGCTGCCGTTGGCTCCGGGCTCGGTGAGACCGGTTCGCTGACCGGCGCCGTTCGCTTCCGGCCCGGCTCCGCTCAGCCTTGTTCCGGCACCGTTCATCTCGTGTTCGGCTCCCCCGGCAAGGGCGGTGACCTGCCCGGCCACCGGCGGCGCGGCATGCATGTGAGGGACCCCGCCGCTACCTCGAGCGCGGGGCCCACGTCCGGCTCTGACCCGGGACTTGCCTGCTCTGTTGCCCCTCACCAGGCCGATGACCCGAGCCTGACGGCCTGCGCTTGCTGCCGGAATGGCATGGCGTCGCGCCCCTCTCCGGACGGCGATTCAGCGACCGCGGCAGGACCGCCGCGGCCGGCCGGCCTCTCGCCACCCCGCAACCAACAAGTCCATATGGCGGGCGAGCTATTTGAATATCTACAAACGATTCGCCCACCCCCACCCCATGTAGGGTACGCTCTGGCCGGGCGCAATGTCCGGAAGTGCGGCAATCTGCCTGGGTCTGACGCCTGGAGGGGTATGAAGGCGACGCCTGCCGGCGGCTGGCCGGCGCATCACCGGGGCGGTGGCCGTACGCGGATCGCCGCAGGCTGCGCGGCGGCGGCGGCAATCGTGCTGGGCGGTTGCACGTCCGGCAACTCACCCGCATCCGGAACCGTACCGTCTGGCACCTCGATCACCGTGGCAGCGGTGCCCGGGGTCGGGGATGCGCCGCTCTACGTCGCCCAGCAGCAGGGACTGTTCCGGCAACTGGGCCTCACAGTGCACATCCACTCCTATCAGTCGGCGGCGGCCGAAGTGGCGGCGCTGCACGACGGGACGGCCAGCGTGGCCGTGGGTGACTACGCCGACTTCTTCTACGAGCAGGAGCGCAACCCCAGCGCCCCGATGGTGGTGGTGGCCGACGGCTACGACGCCGGGCCGAACATCATGGACGTGCTGGTAAGCCCCGATTCCCCGATCACGACCCCGCAGGGGCTGGTGCACCGGACCATCGGCACGGCGGAGCAGCAGCTGATGCCCTACCGGTTCCCTGGCCCGCCGTACAGCCTGGACACCGTGGCTGCCTCCTCGGTGCTGGAGAACGACGGCGTCCAGCCGACGTATGTGACCTGGCGGCCCATGCCGGCGAAAGACCTGGTGAGCGCCCTCCGCAACCACCAGGTGGACGCCATCCTGGCCACCGAACCCGAGATCTTCCAGGCCGAGAGCGAGATCGGCGCGCGGACCATCCTCGACGCCTGCAGCGGCGAGACGGTCAACCTGCCGCTGGACGGATACTTCGCGCCGACGTCCTACGCCACCCAGCACCGGGCCACCCTGGTGGCGTTCCGCACCGCGCTGCTCCGGGCCCAGGCCAGCGCCGCCCAGCCGGCGCCACTGGAGGCGGCACTGATCCACTACGCGGGGATGAGCCAGCGGACCGCCTCGCTGATCACTATCGGCGCGTACCCCACCTCGCTGAAGGTGGCCAGCCTGCAGCGGGTGGCGGACCTGATGTCGTTCTACGGCGCGCTCCCGCATACGCTGAACGTGTCGCAAATGATCTTCCGCTGAGCGGCCGCGAACTCCGTCGCATCACGCCCGGGGCGGGCCGCGCGCCCGGGCCGGTAAACCCTGCCGTGTCACGCCCGGGGCGGGCCGCGCGCCCGGGCCGGTAAACCCTGCCGTGTCACGCCCGGGGCGGGCCGCGCGCGCGGGGGCCGGTAAACCCTGCCGTGTCACGCCCGGGGCGGGCCGCGCGCGCGGGGGCCGGTAGCCCGGCCCGGCGCAACCCAGCCCCATGGTCACTTCCGCGCACAGATCAGAATCTATGCCTAATCGCCCCCGTTGCCAACAGGGTGAAAGTTATAGTTTTCAGCTATTAGCCGGACATAAATCATATTTATTATTACGGCTCTTAATTAAATCGTTATTGCGCGTCCCTGGAGCCGCTGATATGGTCTCACAGGGGAGGTTTTTACCATGCGCCTAATCGGTTCGATGCGATTTATGCCAGCCAAACTCGGTTTCGCGGTTCTTGCTTCGGCGTGCCTGGCGGCAGGTATGAGCGGCGTCGCCTCCGCGGCCACCCACGCGGGGACCAGCGCCGTGTCCTGCGCCAGCCCGTGCCCCTCACTGACCAGGCTGTCGATCGCGGGGCCCGTGACTTCGTTCGGCAATGAGCAGAGCGTGGTTTTCAACGTCAGGGTGAAGGCCAGGGTTCTCCACACGGGCTTGACGCCCACCGGCACGGTCACGGTCGGGTACCAGTCGACGGTGCTGTGCACGATCGTGCTTTCCGGGGGGACGGGAAGCTGCTCGCCGTCGCCATCGGCGCTGCCGGCCAGGAACAAGAGTTACCCCATCAATGCCGTGTACGGTGGCGACCTCACCTTCAGCCCGTCGCGTTCGGGCGCCCGGCACGTGCGGGTCATGCCTTAGCAGCCCCACGTCCCTGCGGCTCGCGGGGGTTCCTGGCCGTTGCGGCGGCACGGTCTGCCGGGTCGTGAGGGCACCCCGGCGTCGCGTGTCTCAGCGATAGCGCGGTCGGCCTGCCGCTGCCGCTGCGAGGGACGGGTACGCCAGCGGCGTGCCGCCGGCGAGCGCTCGGCGACGGCATCGAGCCGCGCGGCCTGCGGGCCACCGACGTCGACTGGTCCCGTGGATCGGGGCCGCCGGTGCGCGGCGGGGCCGAAGACCTCGCCGGTGACCTGCGGCCGGAGCCTCCCCGCCGGGCGCGTCGAGGGCGGCCCGATCTGGCCCGTCCGGTTCCCGCGGGGCCACCTGCGCTCGTGCGTGATCATGGGGGCCCGGCGCTGTATCAAACTGGGACGATTCGTTTTCTTGAGCTGATCGTGTTTTCGCCGGTAGGTTGCCACCATGACCGGATCGCGCCCTCCGACCATCGCCGAGGAGTTGCGCGGTGCCGGCCTTCGCGTGACCGCCGTCCGCGCAGCGCTGCTCGAGACCGTCCGGCACGGTGACCACCTCGACGTCGATTCGATCGCTTCGGGGGTGCGCGATCGCGTCGGCCACGTCTCCGTGCAGGCCGTCTACGACGCCCTGCACGCGCTCAGCGCGGCGGGGCTCGTCCGCCGCCTCGAACCGGCGGGCAGCCCGGCCCGGTACGAGGGCCGCGTCGGAGACAACCACCACCACGTTGTGTGCCGGTCCTGCGGTGTCGTCGCCGACGTCGATTGCGCGGTCGGCGAGGCGCCGTGCCTGACCGCGTCCGACGATCATGGCTACGCGATCGGCGAGGCCGAGGTCATCTACTGGGGCCTGTGCCCCGGCTGTTCCACCGCTAGTACTTAAGACCGTGCCCGCACAATCCGGAAGGACGCCCATGTCTGAGAACCACGATCCTGTAGTCGCAGAATGCCCCACCCCGGAGGCCGCGGAATGCCCGGTCGTGCCCGGGCTCACGCACCCCACCATGGGTGACGCCAACCGTTACTGGTGGCCGAACAGGCTCAACCTGAAGATCCTCGCCAAGAACCCCGCCGTGGCCAACCCCCTCGGCGATGGATTCAGCTACGCCGAGGCGTTCAAGACCCTCGACCTGGCGGCCGTAAAGCGGGACATCGCCGAGGTGCTGACCAACTCGCAGGACTGGTGGCCGGCCGACTTCGGCAACTACGGGCCGCTCATGATCCGGATGGCATGGCACAGCGCCGGCACCTACCGGATCAGCGACGGCCGCGGTGGCGCGGGCAGCGGCCAGCAGCGCTTCGCGCCGCTCAACAGCTGGCCGGACAACGCCAGCCTCGACAAGGCCCGCCGGCTGCTGTGGCCGGTCAAGAAGAAGTACGGCCAGAAGATCTCCTGGGCCGACCTGATGGTGCTCACCGGCAACGTCGCGCTGGAGTCGATGGGCTTCAAGACCTTCGGCTTCGGCGGTGGCCGCGCGGACGTATGGGAGCCGGACGCCGACGTCTATTGGGGCCCCGAGACGGTCTGGCTCGGGGACGAGCGTTACCACGGCGACCGGCAGCTTGAGGAGCCCTTCGGGGCGGTCCAGATGGGCCTCATCTACGTCAACCCGCAGGGCCCGAACGGCAACCCGGACCCGGTCGCCGCGTCGCGTGACATCCGCGAGACGTTCCGCCGGATGGCGATGAACGACGAGGAGACGGTCGCCCTGATCGCAGGCGGTCACACCTTCGGCAAGACGCACGGCGCGGGCCCTGAGGACAACGTCGGCCCCGATCCCGAAGCCGCCCCGATCGAGCAGCAGGGCCTCGGCTGGAAAAGCAGCTTCGGCACCGGCAAGGGCGGTGACGCGATCACCAGCGGTATCGAGGTCACCTGGACGCCCACCCCGGTGAAGTGGGACAACAGCTTCCTGGAGACGCTGTACGCCTACGAATGGGAGCTGACCCGCAGCCCGGCAGGCGCGTACCAGTGGCAGCCGAAGGACGGCGCCGGCGCGGGTACCGTCCCGGACGCGCACGACCCGTCGAAGCGCCACCCCCCGACCATGCTGACGACCGACCTCTCCCTGCGCATCGACCCGGTCTACGAGCGGATCACGCGGCGCTTCCTGGAGAATCCCGCCGAGTTCGCGGACGCCTTCGCCCGGGCGTGGTTCAAGCTGACCCACCGCGACATGGGCCCGGTCGTGCGCTACCTCGGGCCTGAGGTCCCCGCCGAGACGCTGCTGTGGCAGGACCCGATCCCCGCGGTGACGCACGAGCTGGTTGACGCCGCGGACGTGGCCTCGCTCAAGGCCCAGGTCCTCGCCTCGGGCCTGGCGGTGCCCCAGCTCGTCGCCACCGCGTGGGCGGCGGCCTCGTCCTTCCGGGGCAGCGACAAGCGCGGCGGCGCCAACGGCGGCCGCATCCGCCTGGAGCCGCAGAGCGGGTGGGAGGTCAACGAGCCCGACCAGCTGGCGACGGTGCTGCGCACCCTGGAGGGGATCCGGGAGGCGTTCAACGCCGCCCAGACCGGCGGCAAGCAGGTCTCGCTCGCCGACCTGATCGTGCTCGCCGGCTGCGCGGCCGTCGAGAAGGCCGCCAGGGACGCCGGCTTCGGCGTCGAGGTCCCCTTCACGCCGGGCCGCGCGGACGCGGCGCAGGAGCAGACCGACGTGGAATCGTTCGCCGCGCTGGAGCCGCTCGCCGACGGATTCCGCAACTACTTCGGCAAGGCCAGCCAGCTGCCGGCGGAGTACCTGCTGCTCGACCGGGCCAACCTGCTGACCCTGAGCGCCCCCGAGATGACGGTCCTCGTCGGTGGGCTCCGCGTCCTGGGCGCGAACTACCAGGGGTCGCCGCTCGGCGTCTTCACCTCCACCCCTGGGGCGCTGACCAACGACTTCTTCGTCAACCTGCTCGACATGGGCACGACGTGGGAGCCGACGTCCGAGGATGCGAACGTGTTCGAGGGGCGGAACGGCGCCACGGGCGAGGTCAGGTGGACCGGCAGCCGGGTGGACCTCATCTTCGGGGCGAACTCCGAGTTGCGCGCGCTCGCGGAGGTCTACGCGAGCGACGACGCGAAGGAGAAGTTCGTGGCGGACTTCGTCGCGGCGTGGCACAAGGTGATGAACCTGGACCGGTTCGACCTGGCCTGATCGGGACGTCCAGGCCGGCCGGCGCGGGCCGGCCGGCCTGGGGCGTCCTGTCACGCCGGCACCGCCAGCGAAGGCCGGTCTTACGAGCGCGCCGGCGCCCCGGCGTGGCGGCTGCCGCGAGCGCACCTTGCCGCTGCACGGCGGCACGCTCATCTACGCCTCTCACCTGGTGGACGGCCAACCGCTCCAGCGGATCTTCTACGAACTGTACCGAGACGAAGACGCGTTCCACGCTCACGAGGCGGCCCCGCACACGCGCCGCTACCTCGACGAACGGGAGCAGTACCTGGCCAGCACCGAAGTGGACTGGCTGATCCTGCAAACCGGCAAAGGCACTGGCAGGTGAGCAGGCCGCCTTACCAGGCCTATGAGGGCTGGATGCACTTGGCGGTCTGGTTGGCCACCCGCAGCATGTTGACCGTGTTGTCGTCCGCGAAAGCGATGTGCGCGCAACCCGTGGGGTCGATCGTTTCCATGTTGAAGTCAAGCAGGTCGCGGTTGGAGGTGGGATCGACGCAGAAGATCCCTAGGTTGCAGATGTCACCGACGTGCACAGGGGTCGCGGTCACCTGCGTCCTGGTGAAGGTGGCCCCCGCCGGGCTCAGGGTGAGATTGACCGACTGCCCGGCGACCAGGTTCCAGTTACATGCGGGCGGGTACGTGGGCGGATTCCCGTTGCCCGGCCCGGCGCAGCCGCCGGGCAGGAACTTCCCGTTGGTGTCCGTGGGGACGATCTCGTTGGTGTGCAGCCACCCGACCGCCACCTGGCCCGGCCCGCCGGCCGCGATGGTCGGGAACACATCGGTCCCGGCGGCGCTGGCCGGGTCGGCTTCGTACGCGGCCGCCGCGCTGCCCGGGATCAGCCCGCCTCCGCCGTCCCAGGTAGCACCGCCGTCGGTGGACCAGACCACCCACATGTGGTACGCGCAGGCCGGGTCGCTCTGAACGGTTCCGGCGGCCGACTGCGCCGCGCAGACCGCCGGGTTGTCGGCGGGGCCGGGGGCGGCAAACGCGATGTAGGGGTTGCCGTGGGCGTCCAGGGTGAACGCCACAAACGGTGTGGACGCGTCGTGGCCGATACCGATGTCCATCGCCTGCTGCGCGGTCCACGTGGCGCCGCCGTTATCGGAGTAGGCGACCCAGAGCGTGTGAAACGACTGGGTCATCGTGATGTTGCACCCGGTGGCGTTCTGCGGGAGGTCGGCGGCGATCCAGGCGACGATGATCCGCCCTGCGTGCGGCTGCCCCGGCGGCACGATGCCCACGCCCGCCGGCACCGTGTTGCACATGGTGTACCCCTGCGCGACCACGGCGCCGGGGATGGTGCTGTTGGCCAGCACCTCGATCGGCGGGCCGAAGTGCGCGCCACCGTCGGTGGAGATGTTCACCCAGATCTGACTGGGGCCGAAGAAGTCGTGGTACATGAGCACCACTTCGGCGTTCGCCGTGGTCCCTCCGGGCGGGACCGACGCCGCAGTCCACTGGCGGTCCACGCCGAACGGCGAACAGCTCGTCCCGCACTGGGTGCTTCCAACCACCGAGGAGCCATGCTGCCAGTTGCAGGCCGCGCTGCACGAGGTGGCGACGGTGGACTTCCACACGTCCGCCTGCAGCGGCAGCTGGCTCGCGGTCCCGCTCGCGAGGTTGCACCAATACAGCGACCTCGCCTGGTCGGTGGCCAGGCAATCGTCCCCGCTGGTGGTGTCGGCAGGCTGGATGAGCGTCCAGCTCGCGCCCTTGTTGGTGGACCGGTAGATGGGCGGGTCACCGGCCAGTGGGCCGCTCGGGAGGCCGCTGGGCGTTGTCTCATACAGCACGCCCTTGCTGTCGGAGGCGATCGACGGCTCCCCGCCAAAGGGACCGACGTTCGCCAGGCTGTATGCCGGTGCCGCACCGGCGGAGGCGGGGGTGGCGGCCCGTGCTGCCAGCCCAGATGCCACCACGGTCAGACCGGCGAGGACGATCAGAAGCCTGCGAGCGCTCATCCAGTTTTTCACCACGTCCGCCCTCCCAGACGCCAAGCCTGCGCACGGTGATGCCGGAACCTCGGGTCTGATCCGGAGGTGCCAGCTACCCACTGCCCCGGCGCACCGGAACTATTCACCCCCGGTGGGGCGGCGTTCAGCGCCTGGGTGCTTGCGCGGAAAGGAACACCACGAGCGGCAGGTACGGCCGCATCGTGCCAAGGATCTCCCGCTCGGCGGCGGCGGCGAACGCCGCGGCTCGCGCCCCGCCAATGGCGTCGAGCCAGCTGGCGAATATGGGATGGGCGAGCCGGTAGCGGACCATCTGCGCGGGTTCGGTGACGCCGACATCGACCGGCCGTTCTTCGGCGTGGACGCCGGCAAGCCCGGCCTGGCGGGCCGCGGCCGCCATTGCCGTGTGGCTGCCGAGGATCGGGACCGTGGTGGCCTTGAGTTCGGCGTACCAGCGGGGCACCTGCCAGTCGGCGGCCAGGGCCAGGGCGTCGATCTGGTCGCGGGCCTGGCTGCGGCTTTCGTTGCTGAAGACGGCGGCCAGGATGGCGCCGCCTGGCCGGGTGACGCGGGCGAGCTCGGCCAGCGCGGCCACCGGGTCGGTGAGGTGGTTGAGCACGAACGCGGCGACGGCGTCGTCGACCGAGCCCGCGGCGAGCGGGAGCGTTCGGATGTCGGCGACGGCGCGCGGCGGCCTGGCGGCCGCGTCCCAGGCGAGCATGCCGGCGGATAGGTCGACCGCGAGCACCCGGGCGCGCCGGGCGCACAGCGCCCGGCTGGCTGCCCCGGTTCCGGCCCCGGCGTCGAGGACGACGCGGTCAGCGAGGGAATGCCGGGCCAGCGCGACAAGCTCGGCGGCGATCGGGCCGTAGACCAGTTCGGCGCCAAGCGCCCAGCGCCGGCCGGACCGCGCGTACGGGTCGGCTGCCACCCCGCTTACCCGGCCGGCCGGATGCCCTGCCGGGCGGCGGCTGCGGCTACCTGCTCCTGCCACCATTCGAGCTCATCGGCGTCGCCGAGCGCTTTCTCCCAGGCAAACGTGGCCATGATGCCGATGAGACACAGGTCGAGCTGTGGTTCCCACCAGCTCGCGGTGCCGATCCCGCTCGCCTCGAGCCCGGCCCGGAACCGGTCGATCACGGCTTCCTTCGGCTCGGGAAGGCGGGCCCGGTTGAGCGCCAGGTACCAGCACAGGTCCCAGCACGCGGGCCCGGAGCCCGGGTAGGCCCAGTCGAGCAGGATGGTGCGCCCGTCCGGGTGGGTGCCGAGGTTGCCCATCTTCCAGTCGCCGTGCAGGAACGTGTGCGGCGTCGCCGCCAGCGGCCCGGTCACCGCCTGCGGCTGGGCGTGGACCAGCCCTGCGAGCCGGGACAGCAGCGGCGAGCGGCCGGGCAGAAGCCGCCAGCCTTCGGCGGCCGCCGCGATTGGCCCGGGCACGTCGGGCGCGGTGAGCTCGCCGGCGATGTTGTCCGGCGCGAAGAACCGCAGCCGCTGTGCCATGGTGGTCAGGCCGATGTTGTCGTCCCAGCCCCAGAACTCTGCGGCCAGTGCGGCCATGTGCGCGATGAACCCGGCGTGCTGATCCAACGGCACGACCGTGTCACCCGGGGGGACCAGGCAGCCGCCGACGTCGCGCATGAGCACGGTGAGCACGGCCTGGTCGCCTTCGCCGTCCAGGCTCATCGCGACCACGGTGTGATCGATGCAGCCCGGGGCGCGGTCCATGATCCCCGCTTGCCAAACCAGGTGGGGGCGATGCACCTGGTCGCCGGTGACCCGCATGATCCAGTCCGAGGCCGGGCTGAGCCGCTTGACGAAGCACGCCATCCCGTCCACGGTGACCCGCTCGTACGCCGCGCCCGCCCGCGCATCGGCAGGCAGGATCTGCTGCCGCGACGACGCGCGCGCGAGCAACTCCCGTGCCGCCCCGGGCTGGCGGGCCACGGGAACGCCGGCCGGCGGCGTCATCCGGCCCGCCCGAGCATCGCCAGGAAACGCGTCTGCACGCTGGCGCCGGGAGCGGCGGGCAGCGGCGGCGCCAGCGCGCCAGCCGCACGGAACGCCTCGATCTGCGGGCCGAGGATCTCCTCGCACGCTCGCAACAGGCCGGCGTCCAGCGAGGTGTCCTGCCCGGTGGCAACGGCCAGGTCCCAGCCGTGGATGAACACGTCGAAGAACCGGTGCCCCGCATACACCGACCCGGGCACCGGGCCGTAGGAGACCGCGCACGGCGCGTCGAGCGCGCCCGGCCTGCGGAACGCCTCCGCCGCGGCCTTCGCCGACGCCCGGTAGGAGGCAAGCGGGTCGCCGCCGAGCACGTCGCCGTCCAGCCGGCTGCCGACCCCCTCGATCGTGCCGCCCGAGGCCAGTTCGGCCGCCCACCAGTTCCCCGCGACCACGTGGTTGAGCAGGGCCCGCACATCCCACCCGCCGCACGGGGTGTGCGCGTGCCAGCGCCCGGCGGGGATCCCGGCGACGACACGTTCGGTGGCATCGAGCGCCTGAGCGTGAAATTCGGCGATATCGGTCATAAAAACCCCCCGCCGGCGGCGGAAGATCCCTGGGCCGCCGCCGGAGCCTCAGATAGACTGACTTACCAGTAGGTCAGATACTTGCGTATCGATGGATCAGTCGTCAAGGGTCTTGGAGGACACGCCGATGGTGGCGGAACGAGGGCGCGGCGATGCCAGCACGGCATCGCGGATCCTGGATGTCGCCGAGCGGCTTGTGCAGGTGCGCGGGTTCAATGGCTTTAGCTACGCCGACATCGCCGCCGAGCTGGACATCACCAAGCCGGCGCTGCATTATCACTTCGCCACCAAGGCCGACCTGGGCGAGGCGCTCATCAACCGCTACAGCAGACGCTTCGGCGAGGCACTGGCGGCCGTCGACGCGGGGAATGCGCGAGCGCCCGCCAAGCTGCGCCGCTACGCGGAGCTGTACCTCGACGTGCTCCGCGACCAGCGGATGTGCCTGTGCGGCATGCTGGCCGCCGAGTACCCGACCCTGCCCGACGCGATGCGCGCCTCGGTGATCAGCTTCTTCGACCAGAACGAGGCATGGCTGGGGGCGGTGCTGGAGCAAGGCGAGGAAGAGGGCAGCCTGCACTTCACCGGCTCCGCGCGTGACACGGCCCGCATGATCATCAGTTGCCTGGAAGGAGCGATGCTCGTCACCCGGCCCTACGGCGACATCCCGCGCTTCCGGGACGCGGCGGAAAACCTGGTTGCCAGCCTCACCACGGCGCCAGCCGCTGCCGACTGAGCCGGAGCGCTCGTTTGTGCGGGCACGAGCGACAATTCTGCGGGTGCTGATGGCAGGGCCGGTTCTGGCCTGGTCGGAGGCGGCTCGCGCCGGCATTCTCCGGTGTCCTCACCGGACCCAGAGCTGGTCGAGCAAGATGCCCCAGATCGGGTTGTACTGGTAGTTGCCCACCCGGGCGGAGGTCGGCTGGGCAGGTGGAAGGTGGATGGTTAGCTGCGCGCACCGAGCATGCGGATCTGTATGCCATCACCGGCGGTGCGGTCCGCCCGCAGGCCCTGCGCCGGGGCGTTTAAGATCTGGTGATGCCCATCCCAGCTTCGTTTGACCTGTCCGGCCGGGTGGCGTTGGTCACCGGCGCGGGCAGCCCCGACGGCATCGGCTTCGCTACCGCCAGGTTGCTCGCCGAACTCGGTGCCGCCGTGATGATCGGCGCCACCACCTCGCGGGTCCATGACAGGGTCAGCGAACTGCGCGGCGGTGGCTTCGACGTGGCGGGGGTCGCCGGGGATCTCACCGACCCCGGTGCCGTGTCCGCGATTGTGTCGGCGGCGCTGGATCGTTGGGGGCGGCTGGACATCGTGGTCAACAACGCCGGGATGATCTCCGCCGCGGTTCCGGTGTTCGAGTCCGGCACGGTGGACTCGATGGACCTGGCAACCTGGCAGGCGGCGCTCGCCCGCAACCTGACGACCGCGTTCTTGGTCACCCAGGCGGCGCTGCCGGCCATGATCAGCCGCGGCTGGGGGCGAGTCATCATGGTGGCCAGCGTGACCGGCCCGGTGATGGCGATACGCGCGGATGTGGGTTACGCCACGGCTAAGGCCGGCATGGTCGGCCTCACCCGCGCGGCCGCGGTCGACGCCGCGGGGCACGGGATCACCGTCAACGCCGTCGCGCCGGGCTGGATAGCGACCGGGTCCCAGACACCGGACGAGCGTGACCAAGGGCTGGCCACCCCGGCAGGCCGCAGCGGCTCCCCCGATGAGGTCGCCGCCGCCGTGGCCTGGCTGGCCAGCCCCGGTGCCTCCTACATCACCGGGCAGTACCTGGTCGTCGACGGCGGCAACTCGATCGCCGAGCAGCGCGGCACGCCAGCCTGACCGGGGCGCTGCCCAGCCCCTGCCATCAGACGCGGGCCGACCTCAGCGCCCTGACGCGCAGCCCGTCCGCTCTGGCGAAAATCCCGCTGTTGGTCCTTTCGCTCTTGGCCGCGCGCAGCGCGCCAGCTAGGCGGCCCCGACGGTCCCGGCGGGGCCGGACCGTAGTGGCAGGATGACGTCATGGATCCCGGCATCCACCTGAAGTCCCGCAAAGGACGCTGGGTGCTGCTGGCGACGGTGCTTGGCTCCGGGGTCGCGCTCCTGGACGCTACCGTCGTCAACGTCGCCCTCCCGACGATTGGCCAACAGCTGCACGCGACGGTCGCCGCGCTGCAGTGGATCGTGAACGCCTACACACTCACGCTGGCCGGGCTGATCCTGCTCGGCGGTTCACTCGGCGACCGGTACGGCAGGCGCCGGGTGTTCGTGCTCGGCGTGATCTGGTTCGCGGCGGCCTCTGCGCTTTGCGCCGCCGCGGTAGACGTGCAGATGCTGATCGCGGCGCGGGCCCTGGAGGGGATCGGGGGCGCGCTGCTCACGCCGGGCTCGCTGGCGATCATCCAGGCCTCGTACGTGAAAGAGGACCGGCCGAAGGCGGTGGGCGCCTGGTCCGGGCTGGGCGGCATCGCGGGCGCGATCGGCCCCTTCCTCGGCGGCTGGCTGGTGAGCGCGGCGGGCTGGCGCTGGGTGTTCCTGATCAACCTGCCGCTGGCGGCGATCGTGGTGGCGGTGGCCGTCCGGCACGTCCCCGAGACCAGGGACGAGACCGCGCACGGCCGGTTCGACGTGCGCGGCGCGGTGCTCGGCGCGCTCGCGCTGGCCGGGATCACCTACGCGCTGACCGAGGCGCCGCAGCCGGGCGTGTCGCGGGTGGCGGTCATCGGTGCGGCGGTGCTCGGCGTGGCGTGCGCCGCGTGGTTCGTGCTGACCGAACGCAAGCGCACCCGCACCGGCAGCCCGGAGGCGATGATGCCGCTGGACGTGTTCGCGTCGAAGGAGTTCAGCGCGGTCAACCTCGTCACGTTCGTGGTGTACGGCGGGATGGGCGTGGTGTTCTTCCTATTCGTGGTCACGCTGCAGGTCGTCGCCGGGTATTCGCCGATCGCGGCGGGCGCGTCGATGGTGCCAATCACGATCTTGATGCTGCTGCTGTCCGCGCGGGCGGGCGCGCTCGCCCAGAGGATCGGCCCGCGGATCCCGATGACCGCCGGGCTGGTGGTCGTCACGACCGGGATGGTGCTGATGACTCGCATCGGATTGCACACCTCGTACCTGGCCGACGTGCTGCCTGCGGTCGTGGTGTTCGCGCTGGGCCTGTCGGCCGTGGTGGCGCCGCTCACCGCGACCGTGCTGGCGACGGCGGACGTGCGGCACGCCGGGGTAGCCAGCGGGGTCAACAACGCGGTCGCCCGGGCGGCGTCGCTGCTGTTCGTCGCCGCGATCCCGCCCCTGGCCGGCCTGACCGGTGACGCGCAGTCGCACCCACCGGTGTTCCTGCACGGCTTCCGGATCGCGATCCTGGCCAGCGCCGCGCTGGTCGCCTGCGGCGCGGTGCTGTCGTTCTTCACTATCCGCGACGACGTGCTGAGCGCGGCGCCGGACGCCGCCAGGCCCGAATGCACCATCAACTGCGCGGTCGGCGCGCCGCCCCTGGAGCCCGGGCCGGAACACGCCCGAGCCGGCCACCAGACGCCCGGCGGGCCCGAGGCGCCCTGACGCGGTGTTCGACAACATCGGCGGGCCTTCGATGCGCGTCTCCTGGGGCTGTCCGGGCTCTGGCATAACGCAAACGCTACGGCGAATCCGGCCGCGCACTGCCCCCGCTGCCTGCGCAATGACTTCGCCTGGCCCAGCCCACCCACCACCGCCAGGTTCGCGATACCTGGTGTGGCATAGTTCGATGCCATGACCGCACCAGGTGCAGCAGGCCCGAGGTCCGCCGGCGTGCGCCTGGCAGCTATTGGCTTGCTTGCTCTCGGGGTGGCCGTGGCGCTGTACGTCGTCGGCCGGTTGCATACGCCGAATTACGCGATCAGCCTGTTCGGGAGCGCCGGGCTGGACGCTGTCGCGCTCAAGTCCACGCTGTCATCGATCGCTTTGGGCCTGGCCGCGCTCCAGGTCCTGCTGGCCCTGTGGATCTACCAGAAACTTCCGCTGGCGGGCCGCCCGCCACGGCCGGTGCGGCTGGCGCACCGGGCCATCGGCTTCGGGTTGTTCGCGCTGACCGTGCCGGTCGGTGTGCACTGCCTGCTGGCCTACGGGGTACAGCTCACCAGCCTCAGGGTGGCGGTGCACTCGCTCGCGGGTTGTTTCTTCTACGGTGCCTTCGTCGCCAAGGTGCTGCTCGTTCAGAGCAGGCGGCTGCCGGGCTGGGTGCTTCCGGTTGCCGGGGGAGTGCTCGCCGTCGTCGTCGGCGTGCTCTGGTACACCTCGGCGCTGTGGTATTACAACGGATTCCAGCTGCCAGCGCTGTAGGTGAGCCGCCCCGGGCACGTTGGAGGCGCGGGCGCGTCAGCCGTGGCCGGGCTGCGGAGGGCGCCGCGGAATCCTGGGGAGTAGGCCAGGTGGAACCCTCGGGTGGGCACCGTGGCACCTAGCTGCGCGAAGAGCCCGGCTGCCGAGAGCGTCGCCCGCCAGACGAGGGCGTATTCGGGGGGCGGTGTCAGCTTGCGCAGCGCCGGGGCGAAGCGCGGCGCGGTGAGGTGAGCCATGAGCCCGCGCAGCCAGCGGCGGGAGTAGGTGAAGCTGCTGGCGGCCCCGGTGGCCACGATGGGCTGCAGCAGTTCGACGATCAGCCGTGGGTCGACCTGGGCGTCCGGGCGGAGCGCCCCTGCCTGCCGGGCCAGCCGCACCGCGGCCGGACCGTCCCCGGCGAGCACCGCCGCGGCGAGCTGCCCGAACGGCACCGGGATGCCGCCGGGTGTTGCGGCGGCGGCGCCGAAGTCCAGCATGCCGAGCCGGCCGCCCGGCAGCAGCAGGAAGTTGCCCGGGTGCAGGTCGGCGTGCATCCAGCCGGTGCACGCCGACGGCGCGTAGATGGCGTGCCCAAGCAGCCGCGCGGCCAAGTCCCCCGCCTCGCTGCGACCGAGTTCACGCCAGCCGGCCGGAAGCAGGTCCATCCGCCCGTCCAGCAGCGTGGACAGGCTCGCCCCCTCCAGCCAGCCGGTGATGAGCACCCGTGGTGTCGCGGCGTACACAGCTGGGACCGTGACGCGCGTCCGGCCCGGCGGCTCGCGCACCCCTTCGGCGCGGGCGACAGCGAGCGCCTCTGGAACGCGGCGGGTGAACGCGGCCGCGACCTGTGCCTGGACGCGGCCCTCGCGCACGTAATCGAGTTCCTCGACGATCCGGTTGGCGAGCTCGTCCGCCAGCCCGGACACGTTCAGCCGGGTGAGCCGTGCCATCACCCGCGCCAGCAGCCGGGCCTGGCGCAGGTCCGACCGCAGTGCCCTGCCCACACCCGGGTACTGGACCTTCACGGCTACCTCGACGAGGCGGCCATCCTCGGTCCGCCATCGCCCGCGGTGCACCTGGCCGATGGAGGCCGCGGCCGCCGGCGTGCCGTCGAACGCCACCAGCCGCTCCCGCCAGCCCGGCCCGTAGGCGGCCGCGAGGTCAGCCGCGACGACCCGGCGGGCGACCTCGGCGGGCATAGCCGGCGCCGCGTCGGTCAGCCGCCGCAGCGCCGACCGGTAGGGCGCCGCCACCTCCTCTGGCATCGCGGCCTCGAACACCGACATCGCCTGCCCCAGCTTCGCCGCGCCGCCCTTCAGCTCACCAAGAGTGCCAAACACCTGCTCGGCGGTGCGGGCAGCGACCTGATCGGTCGCGGCCCGGGACAGCCGGCTGGCGGCGGCGGCGGTGCGCGCCGCATGCCGCAGCGGCAGCCCGGCCAGCCTGCTGGTGCGCCGCAGCGCACCGGTTGGCAGCACCGGCCGCTCCCCGTTCCCCGCCGCTGTCCATGGCCACTGCGGGCGCGGGCGTCCGTCGGTCGTCTCGATCATCCTTTTCCCCTGCGTTGGTTGCTGGCCGGGCGACGGGTGCCTGGGCGTTGCCGACCGGCGGCGCTGGTGTGACCGCCGGCGCTCTTGGCAGTGTCAGTAGCCGTAGCGGTTGGCGGATGGGGCGGCCGGGAGGGTGCCTCCGGGCGCCGGGGACGCGGTGAGTGGGGCGAGGCCGCCGATGACGATCTTGCGGTGTCGCATGGTTACCTCTCGGGTGGTGTGCGCTCTGATCGCGCACTAACTACTAGCACGGATAGTAGAGAGGCCGTGTTCACCGGCCGGCGGGTAATTCTCGGCGCTCGGGTGATTCCGGCAAGTGAAGCTGGCGGCCGGGTGGCTGGCGGCCGGGTGGCTGGCGGCCGGGTGGCTGGCGGCCGGGTGGCTGGCGGCGGGGTGGCTGGCGACGCGCTCCGCCCGAGGATGGGCTGGCCGGTGGCGCACCCGGGCCAGTATGGGCGCGCAGCGGGATCTCCTTCAGGAGCAGCGCGAGCAAGAATGCCACGGCCAGCAGCGGAATCAGGTAGGCGTAGAGGGGCGTGAGCGCGCTGGCGAATGCCGCCGCGATGACGTGCCTTTGGGGGGCGGCAAGATGCGCCAGGCCCTGTGGCGTGATGGAGCCGACTTGGTGTGCGCTGAGGTGCCCGGCGGCGGACGCGGAGAGGCGGGCGGCGAGCTGGCCGCCCAGCCGGTGGACGAATAGCGCCCCGATCAGCGCCACTCCTACGCTGCTGCCGATCTGGCGGGCGAAGTTGACCGATGACGTGGCCGCGCCGAGATCCGCGCGCGCCGCGCTGTTTTGCACGATGAGGACCATGACCTGCAGGATCAGACCGATGCCCAGGCCCAGCACCAGCAGGTACAGGCTGGAGGCCAGATGTGAGGTTCTCACGCCCATCGTGGACAGCAGGTACAGGCCCGCACCGGCAACCGCCGTCCCGGCGACGGGGTAGGCCTTGTAGCGGCCGGTCCTGGCGATGAGCCTGCCCGAGGAGATCGAGGTGGCCAGCAACCCGCCGATCAGCGGCAGGAGCAGCAGCCCGGAGGTGGTCGCGCTGACCCCGGTGACGACCTGCAGGTAGGTCGGCAGGTAGCTGATCGCGCCGAGCATGCCGACGCCGATGATCAGCGAGATCGCGCAGGCGATGCCGAACGTGTGGTTGCGGAACAGCCCCAGCGGGATAACCGGGTCGGCCGCGTACCGGGCCGAGACGAGCCACGCCGCCGCGAGCGCCAGCGTGGCGGCGCCGAGGCCGGTGATCACCGGCGAGGTCCAGGCGTAGGTGGTGCCCCCCCAGCTGGTGAGCAGGACCAGGCAGGCCACGGCGCTGCCGAGCAGGGCCATACCCAGGTAGTCGATGCGTGGCTTGCGCTGCGGCCGGGGTAGCTGCAGCACGATGCCGGTGACGATCAGTGCGACCGCGCCGATGGGCAGGTTGATATAGAAGATCCAGCGCCAGGACAGGTTGTCCACGAAGAACCCGCCGAGCAGCGGCCCGGCCACCGACGCCAGCCCGAACACCGCGCCGATCAGGCCCTGGTACCTGCCCCGTTCCCGCGGGCTGACCACGTCTGCGATGATCGCTTGAGCGCCGATTATCAAACCGCCCGCACCTGCCCCCTGCACCGCCCGAAACGCGATCAGCTGGTTCATCGAGTGCGCAAGCCCGGATGCAGCCGATCCGGCCAGGAAGACGGCGATCGCGAACTGGAAGACCGGCTTGCGGCCGAACAGGTCGCCGATCTTCCCGTAGACCGGCATCACGACGGCCACCGCCAGCAGGTAGGAGGTGACCACCCAGCCGATGTGGTTCAGCCCGTGCAGGTCCCCGGTGATGGTCGGCAGCGCCGTGGCGACGATCGTCTGATCGAGCGCGGCGAGCAGCATGCCCAGCATCAGGGCCACGAAGATCAGCCGCACCCGGCGGCGTCCCAGTGCCGCCGCCCCCCCATCCGCGGTCCCGGCAGCCGCGGTCCCGGCAGCCGCGGTCCCGGCAGCCGCCCGGCCGGCATCCCCCAGGGCCGGTCCCGGTGCGGGCGCGTGAGGGAGCCGCGCGGTGGGTGCTTTCCAGCCGGTGGTCATCGCCGGTGGCTGGACGCGGGCGCAGGTAGGGGCGGGATTCCGGCCGGGAGGGATGCAGGGCTCTCGGCCGTGACAGCCACCGGGAGCAGCCACCGCCGCCACGGGGCCGCGTTCGCGTGGCCAGGCGGGCCAGGCGTGCCCACCGCGCGCGCGATCACATCCGCGCCCTGCGGCGGCCGGGTCTGGCCAGCACGATCAAACATTGATGCCTCCTGATATCGGGCCGTCCCCGCGAGCTTGGCGCCGCGAACGGTGCAACCGGTAGTTTTGCTCTCAACTACTAAGACGCATAGGAGGCTGGGCAGGTTCAGCGAGACAGAGCCGGCGGGGTGCGATATGCATCACACCGCCAAGACGGCGCGATCCGCCGGTACCGGGATCACCCCGCGAGTTCGAGCCTGACCGCGCAGCTCATCGCCATTGTTCACCGGCCGTGACGTGGGCGCGGGTCCTGTGTTGCCCGCCAGGAGCACGGGCTCGCGGCGCCCATTTGGGTTGCAGAACGGCCTGCGGCGGGCAGCCGGTCATCCGGCTGTGACCCGGGCATCGGGGTGGCCCCACCGGCCCGCTAGCCGGCCGGAACCCGTCCCAGCGCGAGCGCCGCCACGGCCAGCGGCCGGATCGGGCTTATTTTCCGGTCACCCGGCGCGCCGGGCGTCGTCTCGCTCGAGATGCTGCGTGCCCGGCGCTTGCTCGTCCCGAACGGAGCGCGGGCCCGCCGCGCCGTCTGCCGCCGGCCGCGCTGGGATAACCACCGGCGGCATCCGCGGCGGCCCGGTGGCTTCTCCCGAAGCTTCTGCCAAGGCAGCGGGGGTTGGCGTGCTGGTTTGTTCGGTTCGCCGGTCACCGAACCCGGACGCGAACGCGTCCAGCGCCCGGGTCAGTTCGCTGGGGATGAGCCAGGTGTGGTTGCCGTCGCCGTTCGCCAGCTTGGGCAACGTCTGCAAGTACTGGTAGGCGAGCAACTGCGGGTCCGGGCGCCCACGGTGGATGGCTTCAAAGACGGTGCCGATGGCTTCGGCCTGCCCCTGCGCGACCAGCACCTGAGACTGCCGCTCGCCTTCGGCGGTGAGGATGGCACTTTGCTTGGCCCCCTCCGCGGTGAGGATCTGCGACTGGCGGACGCCTTCCGCGGTGAGAATGGCGGCCCGCTTATCCCGTTCGGCGCGCAGCTGCTTTTCCATCGCGTCCTTGATCGAGCCGGGTGGGTCGATGGCTTTCAGCTCGACCCGGTTGACCCGGATACCCCACTTCCCGGTGGCCTCGTCCAAGACCCCGCGCAGCTCGGCGTTGATCTGCTCGCGGGAGGTGAGCGTGCTTTCCAGGTCCATGCCCCCGATCACGTTGCGAAGCGTGGTGACGGTGAGCTGTTCGATGGCCTGGATGAAGTTGGCGATCTCGTAGGTGGCCGCTCGCGGATCGGTGACCTGAAAGTACAAGACCGTGTCAATGTGGACGACCAGGTTGTCCTCGGTGATGACCGGCTGGGGCGCGAACGACACGACCTGCTCCCGCAGGTCGACCCGCGCCCGGACCCGGTCGATGAACGGAACCACCGAGTTCAGGCCAGCGTCGAGGGTCCGGCTGTAAGAGCCCAGCCGCTCGACGACGTAGGCGCGGGCCTGCGGCACGATACGGACCGTGCGGCCGAAGCCGACGACCATCACGGCGGCAACCACGATGACGACGATTATCAAGATCATGTTGTCTCCTCTGTAAAGACGAGCGCGGTCGCACCCCGGATCTCGAACACATCGACGATGGTCCCCACGGGGATGACTTGTTCGGGAACGTAGGCACGGGCCGACCAGACTTCGCCGCCGATCCGCACCCGGCCGTGTTGCGCGTCCACCAGCTCCAAGACCTGGGCGCTCTGTCCCACCAGGGCCGCAACCCCGCTCCGCGGGCGGCTGGTCAAGCTCCGGCGATGACGGCGCAGCGCCGGGAGCAGGATGGCGATCGATACACCGCTGGTGACCGCAAACGCGACAGCTTGCCCCGCGCCGCCTACCCCGAGCGCTGCCGTCACCGCCGCCGCCACGGCGGCGACGCCCAGCAGTCCGGCGACGAGGGTGAGGCTCAGCATCTCCACGCCGCCCAGGACAGCGGCGACGATTACCCAGACCAGCCAGGCAGGCATTTCGTCACGCCTGCCTTCTGGCCGGGTCGCCCACGCTCCCTGGCGGATAGGGCAGGCGCCCTGGTACGGATGTTCGCGGACTGCTCGCCCAGGGGCCCGCCCAGGGCTTGGAGTTATGGGCAGAGAGGCCACCTGTGTGCGGTCGCGGTGCGATCATTTCTTCGGCAGGTACCGGCGCGCCGCCGCGACGATTCCGCCGACAGCAGCAATCACCAGCAGCGTCGACAGGGTGAGTCGTCCGAAGATGACCAGCGCAAGGCCGCTGAGCCCCAGGGCGGCCAGCGCCTTCCGCCGTGGGCCGCGCAGGTACCTGGGCGCGGCTGGCCGTCGGGGCGGGTCGCGGGTTTCGATGTTGTTCACATCTACTAACACGGGCAGTAACTGCGATTGGTTCACTCTCTCGCCTGGCAGACGCGGTGCGAGGGCGCCCGCCGCCAAGGGACCCGGCTGCCGAGATCGAGCAGCGGGGCAGCCCTGGACTGTTCAACGGTGTTGACAGCGGGCGGCACGCCGTAGTGGCTGATCAGCCAGGCGTCGAGCAGGGTTTCCGCCTGTAGTTGGCCGCCGCTATCCGCAGTGGTAGACGTTCCGGGCAGGTAGCTCCCGGATGCCGAACACGGCCCTCTGGCCCTGGGCGAGCACCGGCTCTTCTACTACTCGCGTTAGTGGGTGAACCGAATCGCACCGCGCTCCAGGGCCGCCCGGAACTGACGCTGTGGGCCAGCCTGTCGGTCACGACACTCGGCTACGAGATCAAAGCCCAGCACTCCGACACCAAGAACACCCGGCGGCGCCGGGCGGTCAACGGCGATCGGGCTGTGCGTGCCCAAGGCCGTCATCCGGCAGCGGTGCGCGCTTTACATGAGCAACGGAAAGCCGGCGCAGCGCGGCATGCTGCTGCACGACGACGACTTCACCATCGTCGCGAAGTACCCGGCCGAATGCGCCGGCCTCGTCCAGTACTACCTGCGGGCCCAGGACGTGTTCCGCCTGGGCCGCCTGCACTGGGTCATGGAGACCTCGCTGCTCAAGACGCTGGCAGGCAAGCACCGCTCGACGGTCACCGCGATGGCCCGCAAGGACAAGGCCACCGTGGACACCCCCGCCGGGCCGCGCAAATGCCGGCAGGTCGTCATCGAGCGCGACAGGGGGCCGGCGGTCCACTTCACGCGGCGGGCGGCCCGGGGAAACGGGCTGGCCGCAAGGCCAGTACCGCGCCCCAGGCCGACTCAACCACGGCAAAGATCCGGCACCTGTCGAGAGGACGGGAAGAGGCCGGGGCGTCGCTTTAACTCAACGCGGCGCACACGTTCACTAGGACGTGGCCCTTCAGCGACAGCGAGGTGAGGACATGATTCGCCGAGATTGAGAACGTCAGCTTGCCCGCGGTCACGCTCACGGTGGGCAGCCCGAACCGCGTCGCGTCGGCTGGCGACAGAATGAAGGGCCCGTTCCGCCCCGTGTGCACCTCGGTAAAAGAGCCGTCGGGGTGGCCGAAGAACTTCCCCGGCCCGTTCTCGGGCACGGTAATGGTCTTCCCGGTTTGCAGGTTCGTGTACGAGGCCGTGACGGCGCCGGTGAACAGAAACGTCATGGACCCGTCCGCGGTCTTGAGGACCTTGGTGAACTCCTTGTTGACCGGGAAGGCCACCCGGAGCTTGAACCCGCAGTACAACGCCGGCAGGGTGAAAGGCGGGCCCCCGGGGGTGGGGGGCTGCCATTTGGGCCCCCGGCCGGCGAGGGCCGGGGAGGCCGTCACCACCCCGCCCAGCACGCCCAGCAGCGCGCCGAACGCCACGATCACTCCCAGTCGTCGCCTCACGGCGATCACCCCCTCTGCGGCCACCGCACGTGGCCCTGCGTTGACACAGGTCATGAAGACCTCCGAACTAAACCGCCTTTTGTGCCGCTAACTTTGGCTGTCCGCTTGTCCCGCCGGGTCGTTAGTCGAAGTGAACGCTCCCGGTGAGTGTTTCGGTCACGACACCGTGGGCCAGGACCGCGCTCCCCGTGCCCTGCCCGCGCAACTCCGCATAGCCCCCGGTTCCAGCGATGACAACCCAAAGGTCGGTGAAATCGATACTGCCGTCCGGCTGCACACCCGTCACCGAACCGTCGATGCGCAGCGTGAAAGTGCCTTGTGATCCGGTTACGTTGCGCACGACGTGTATCTGCCCGTTACCGACAAGATGGTCCGACACGTCAACAAGCGTGCCTGAGTCGCTGATCCCGCCCGACGCAGACCACATGCCCGTGTGTAGGCCGATCATGACCGTGCTCTGGATCGTGACCGACACCGAAGTGCTAGCCGCCGCGGGCGTTCCAGCGGCACCCAGTAGCAACAGTAGCGGCGTGAGGCATACCCCAATGAACGACAGCGGGCGCATGGCCCTTCTCCTTTCTCTGCGGGCTGCTGTGTGGCAGCCGAACGATTACTGCCACAGCGGCGCCGGCAATCGGTGTGAGTGCGGGTCGTCGCATGTGACCTCCAGTCCCGGTGCGGGGAGCCCTTACTGTGGAAGCCGGACGTCGCCCAGGAAGTTGCGGAAGGCGGTCCGGCCGGCAGGCTGGTCGGCGCAGCACCTGGAGACTGCCTGGTGAGCCGCTCGCGCCAACAATGACCCGGTGCACGCTGGGCACGGCAGCGGTCCTTCCTCTTCCTGGAATTGGCTGTCAATAGTGGCCGGCCTGGAGTATCTAAAAATGGCCAGGGCCATTACGCTCTAAGTAAGGCACCTATACGCTGCCGCTGACCCGGCCCACGGCAGGAGGCCGGGCAGATTATTTTAAGCCCGGGCTTGGGATACGGTTCCCTTCAGCACGAAGGTGGCCGGGCTGCCCTGGTAGTTGTCCACGACCTGGTAACCCCGGCCGTGCAGTTTCGCGTAGGCCTTGGTGCCCGACGTGATCGTCCACGGCTCGCCGCCGCCATTGGCCAGGTGTATTGTGATCACGAAGGTGATCGTCCCCTTTGCGCCGGTTACCACGCGCCGGATGAGCGCCGTTGTGCCGTTCTGTGTCCGGTAGTCAGTGTCCGGGCCACTGTCATGTAGCATCCCTGTGATCGTGCAGTGGCCGGTCCCCGCGACTCCGCCATTTGTGACGTCCAGACCCGTCAGGTTCTCCGCACACTGCATCGTCAGGTTGCTGTGCGCGACGTTCTGTGCCGCTGCTGCGCAGGACGAGATAAGCACTGCGACGGCGGGAGCGGCGGCGAGCGATAGCACAATATTTCGTTTTCTCATTTTGAGTCCCCCTTGCTTGCCCGTAAGCTCTGCCCGGCGCGTGCCTGGCTGCCCGCTCGCCTAAGCTACTGCTGGGCAGGTTCCTGCTGGTAGTACGGGCTGGCCGTCTTGCTGAAGATGAGCACGATCACCGCCAGCCCGACCAGCCAGAGCACCGTCGCGGCGATCAGGTCGGCTGGGGCGTACAGCGCGGTGCCCTCGCCGACGCCGAGAAGCAGTCCAGTAGTGACAACGCCGAAAAGCGCCATAAAAGCAGGCCGCGCCCAGTCATAACCTCGGCCGTTCGCCCAGGCAAGCCACAGCCACACGCCTGCACCGATCGGTGCGCTGGCTAGCACGGGGACAATCTGGGTGAGCATGACGGTGTGCCACTGCGCGGCGGTGAAGTTCTGGATGAAGTCCGACCTGAGGCTGCCGAGGGTCACCAGGACGGTGGCCAAGACGGCCAGCGTCAGCACCGCACCGGCGCACATGAGCCGGACAGCGTTCAGCACCGGGCGTGGTGAGCGTGACATTCCCAGGTGCATCTTGATCGCGCCCCTGAGCAGGTCCGCGCACTCCGCCAGTCCGGCCCGCTGCCGGCCCTCGGCGGCGGTGGCCAGCAGCACCGCGAGAATCTCCTCCTCGTTCGCGCGCCGGAACTCCTTCGGGTAGCACGCCAGCACCCGCCGGTAGCCCCGCTCTAGCCGTGACGGCTCAGTCATGTGACCACCCCCAGCGGCTTCAGCCGCGCCAATGCGGCCCTGGCATTGGCCTGCAGCCGGGCAGCCTCGGCGGCCAGCCGCTCGGTTCCCTCGGGGGTGAGCCGGTAGTACCGGCGCAGCCGACCCTCCACGATCTCCTCCCGGTCCACCTCGATCAGCCCATCCACGCGCAGCCGGTCCAGGGCCGTGTACAGCGTCCCGGCGCGCAGCCGGACACGGCCACCGGAAATCTCCTGAACCTCGGCAATGATCCCGTACCCGTGCTGGCTGCCGTCGGCCAGCGCGGTCAGGATCAGGAACGTCGCCTCCTGCATCGCCCGTTCAGTCACACATACTTTATATACCGCTGGACTAGCGCTTGCAAGCACCGGCGAGCCAGCAGCAGACCATCGGAATCGAGGCCGGCAGAATGGGGCAATCTGCGCGAGCAGCCGGCGCTGACAGTTCAGGAGCCCGGCGTGCCGATTCGGCGCTCGGGAGCCGTTGCCGAGTGGGTCGAGGTGCCTGGGCACCCCGGGGCAGTGACCTGGCGTGACGGCGTCGGCTGATTTACCGTGAGGGTTGTTCGTGGCCATGAAACCTCAACTTGGCCGTTGACAAGGGTTCTCGTTGTCTGCTGGGGCCTCGGCTGCCTCAGCACACCGGGGGTCTCAGGGTGAGTCCCGGAGGTGCCTCATGCCCACCACGATCCCGGCCGCCGCTCTCGTTCCACGTTCCCCTCGCGCCGTTGTTCAGCAGCACCGAGCGGCTGGCATTAGCCGGTTTCCTGGCCTGGTATCGCGGCCTGACGCGGCAGGAGTATGAGCTGGACCTGCGCCAGTATGCGAGCTGGTGCCAGCAGCATCAGCTCCGGTTGTTTGGTGCGCGCCGCGCCGACTTCGAGTTGTTCGCCCGTGACCTGGAAGCCCGCGGCCGCGCCCGGGCCACCATCACCCGGCGCCTGTGCAAAGGCCGCCTGTGGTTCGCCAGAGGCCACGACGGCCATCCCTGGCTGGTCATGTCGGACGACCTGGCGCGGTTCACAGTTGCGCTGCATGCAAGCTGAAAGACGGCCTCACGGCTGTACTGCCGGTGGCAGTAAGATCGGTCTTATGGCAGGTCAGGTGATCCGGCTCACCGCGGCCGTCATCCGTGAGGATGACTGGTACGTGGCGCGTGCCCTTGAAGTGGAAGTGGCGAGCCAGGGGCGCACCATCGACGAAGCCTTGGCCAACCTCCGTGAAGCCCTGGAACTGTACTTCGAGGACGAGCCCGTACCGGAGGCCACGGAAGCCATCGTGGCCCCCATCGAGGTCCAGCTCTCCGCATGAGCCCACGACGCCTGCCGGTGGTCTCCGGCGCTCAAGTCGTTCACGCATTAGAGAAAGACGGCTTCGAGGTCATCAGCACCAAAGGCGGCCACCGGAAACTGCGACGTGGCCCCAACACCCGTCATTGTCCCGCTGCACAACGAGCTGGCCACCGGCACGCTGGCATCCATCCTACGCGCGGCAGGCCTGACGCCTGATCGCCTACGAGAGCTGCTGTAGTGTCCGTCTGTTTCCAGACCATGACGGGGCGGCTTTGTCAACCTGATGTGGGATCTGGCCCATATTTCGGGCTCTGGCGCGGATTCCGTGAGCGGTGTTACGTGGGGTGGAGGATGACGCGCTTGCGGAGGGCGAAACCAGGGCCCCGGCAAAGTCCACGGTCGTCCCGTTTGTCCGGTTGGTCGCCGGTCCTGTGCACGCCACTGACCAGCGATGGCTGCCGGTCAAGGCGAGCTGCGGAACCGGACATCAGGGCAGGATTCGCAAGAATGCCGGAGCCCTGAGGGCGAAACTGGCGCGGCCGCACATTTGCCGTTTGAGCATTTTGATCTTGGTGACGTTGCCCTCCGCGGCAGCGGAGCTGTAGGGAAGGGTGAGCCCGGCGGTGACGGCCTGCTGGCCGCGGGCGCCGGTCCCGGCCGCAGATACGACCTCATCGCCTGACCGAACGGGTCACTGCAGAAGAGCCACGCCCAAGCGGGATGCCGGGTAACTGGCATCGACGTCTCACCGGCAATGCTCGAGTACCCCGTGCTGCGCCATGCCAGCAACCTGGAGTCTGTGCTGACCTACGAGGGAACCGAAGAGGTGCACCAGTTAGCGGTCGGCAAGGCGGTTACGGGCTACTCGGCCTTCCGCCTTGCGACGACGCCTGAGGCACCGCACATTTGTGGCAATCCGGCCGTTGTCGGCCGTCTCCAGCGACCGCTCCGCCTATCTGTAGTAGTTATGACGGGCAGGGCATGTTTGAGCGGGCGAACGCTGACGTGCGGAGGAGCCGATGGCAACAGGTGAGAGCGGGCGCAGGTACCTGATCCCCCGGGTGGCGGGAAGCGCCGCGCTGGCAACGGCACTCGTGACCGGCATAGCCGTTGGTACCGCGAGTGGCGCTACTGGACGGCCGATGGCGGCGCACGCTCACGTCACTGCCAGCGCAACCGCACCGGGGTACCGGATGGCGTTGATGCGGGCGGCGGCGCGGGAGTTCCGCGTGCCGGTCGGGCTGCTTCTGGCGATCTCCTACAACCAGACGCGGTGGGAGCGCCAGGGCGGCTCCCCGGGTATCGATGGTGGCTATGGGCTGATGAACCTGACCACGGGTTCGTTCCCCGCCGAGTACGGCCGTGGCAATCCCGCGCAGCCGTCGCCCCGCTCTGTCACGCCTGCGCGGGCCCGTGACATCCTCGGCGCGGCGGCCCGCCTGCTGCACGTCCCAGCGGTGGCGCTGAAGAACAGCGAGCGGCAGAACATCCGGGGCGCGGCGGCGGTGCTGGCCGATTACGCCCGCACGCTGGACGGGGGCGTGCTTCCCGCGTCGCTGGGCGGCTGGTATGGCGCGGTCGCCGAATACAGCGGCGCCACAACCACGCAGGCAGCCGGGCGGTACGCCGATGACGTGTACGCCACCCTGCGCCGCGGGGCCTCACTGACGACCACCGATGGGCAGGTCCTGAAGCTCGTACCGGCGCCCCGCGTGCGGCCCGACCGTGCCGGGCTGAGCCGGCTGGGGCTGGGCACTGCCCCGGCCGCGGCGTCGTCCACCCCCGTCGACTGCCCGTCAACCCTGAACTGCACGTTCGTGCCGGCGGCCTACGCGCAGGATTCCAGCGACCCGAGCAATTACGGCAACTACGACATGGCAGGCCGTCCGGATCAGATGCTCGCCCCGGGCGGCCAGCCGGCCAGCATGAAGATCAACTACATCATCATTCATGACACCGAGGGTTCCTACGACGGCACCATCAGCACGTTCCAGAACCCGGCGTCCTATGTCAGTGCCAACTACGTGGTCCGTTCCTCCGATGGCGCGGTGACCGAGATGGTCCGCCCCAACGACGTGTCCTGGGGCGCAGGCGACTGGTACATCAACATGCACGCCATCAACATCGAAAATGAGGGCTTCGCCACACAGGGCAGCACCTGGTACACCCAGGCGGAGTACAGTTCCGACGCCGCGCTGGTCCAATATCTCGCGGCCAAGTACGGTATACCGCTCGACCGCCAGCACATTCTTGGCCACGAGGACGTGCCCGGCCCCACCGATTACTACACCTCGATACAGCACTGGGATCCAGGGCCGTTCTGGAACTGGAACCATTTCATGGCGCTCGTGCACGGAGTCAGCGACTCCGCCGAGCAGGCCAGCGGCGGCTCGCTCACCCGGGGCACCCATCAACTGGTGACCATCGACCCGACGTTTGCCAACAATAAGCCCACGGTCACCGACTGCTCCGGCGGCAGCTGCGTCACCCTGCCCACGCAGCCGGCCAACTTCGTCTACCTGCGCACCGGGCCCCACGCCAGCTACCCGCTGCTCGGGGACCCGATCCTGCACCCCGGTAGCAGCGGCACCACGGTCGACAGCGACTGGGGCGACAAAGCCACCATCGAGCAGACGTTCGTCTACGCCGGGCAGAGCGGTAACTGGACCGCCATCTGGTTCGCCGGCCAGAAAGCATGGTTCTACAACCCGACCGGCACATACCAGAAAGCGCGGTACACAAACGGCCAGGTGATCACGCCGAGAGCGGGCCTGGCCTCCATTCCCGTTTACGGTGCCGCCTACCCGGAGAAATCCGCATACCCGTCGGTGGTGCCCGTGACAAAGGTGCAGAAACTCTCCTATACGATCCCCGCCGGGCAGGAGTACCCAACGATCGGCGTGGTCCCGACGGACTACTACTACGCCGCGACCATCAACTCCAGCCTGCCCGACGATCACACGGTCATCATCGGCAAGACGGTCTATTACCAGATTTCTTTCAACCACCGGAAATTTTTCGTCAAGGCCACGGACGTGATGGTCAAGAACCTTCCTTGAGCCGGAGGCGACCGGGCTCGTGGTGGTCGCCTTGGTGGTGTCGCTGTTCCGGTCGCAATTACCACCGCGCCGCCGCAGAACTCAGAAATTCTGGAAGGTCTGTTTCTCTTGCAGCGGGGGCAGCCACGCCGAGTCCATCGCCAGCCTCCTCGACCGCATGACCGCCCCGCACAAAACCATCGACTGGCAGGAACGCCCGCACCGCGGTGGCGTGATCCAGCCCATACTGCCCCGGCTGCGCTTGCGTGCCGGTAACGCTGTCGCCAACCGTGGCCACACCTCACCATGGTTGAGCGCGCCAAGCCGCCAATATGGGCGTGATGGGCGGCGCTATCAGCCGCTTTCCAAGCTGCCCAGATTGGTCTGATATGTGCGTGTGATAGATGCGGTTGTGGCCGTCGGCTATCTGCAACACACCAGCCGGGCGCCGCGTGGTCCCTGTTGGGGCCATGGGTCCAGCGTCGCCGTGTGGGCATACGGCATGGGTCGTAGTGCCACGACAGGCAACGTAGTAATAGGACGACGCGCTAGGGGCGGTTGTCCTGCGGAGATGCCGGTGTTACAGGAACGCCCTCCTGGTGCGATAGTTCGGGCTTGGTGTCCCAATCGCAGCAAGGAGGACGTTCTGTGGCCAAGGGTAGCGGCACGACGCGGGGAGACCGGCGGCGGAACGCGCGGCGGGAGCGGCTGCGCGGGCTACTGCCGCGTGATGGCGTGGTGGTCGGGATCGACTTGGCCGAGGATAAGCAGGCGCTCGCGGTGGTTGATCATGATGTGCGGGTGCTGGCCCGCAAGACGGTGCGGGTGAAGGCGTTCCGGCTGGGTGAGGCGCTGGACTGGGCGGTGGCGCAGGCCCGGGCGAAGGGGTTCACGGCTGTGACGGTGGCGTGCGAGCCGACCGGGGCGCGGTGGCTGCAGGTGCAGCGGCTGTGCGCTGAGCGGGGCCTGCCGCTGGTGTGCATCCAGCCGCTGGTGTCGCATATCGCCCGGGAGCAGCAGGATTACACGACGCACAAGACCGATGAGTCCGACTGCGTGATGATCGCCCGGCTGGCTGTTGAGTTGCACTGCTATGTCCCGGAGGAGCTGGATGAGGCGTGGGCGCAGCTGCGGCACCTGGGCCGGCGCCGGGCGCAGCTGATCACGGCGGCGACGGCGTCGGCGCAGCGGATCCGGGATTTTTTGTCGGTGGCCTGGCCGACGGTGACCGAGACGTGCGCCCGGCCGCTGGCGTCGGTGACCTGGCTGGCGGCGCTGCAGGTGGTGACGGACCGGTGCGGCGGGCAGCCGGGCCGGCTGGCCGTGATGGGGGAGGAGGCGTTCACCACCCTGGTCCGGTCTGCCATGCCGGACTGGGGCGCGCGGCGCGCCTGCGGCAGGATCTGCGTGCATGTCTTCGCTGCGCTGACCGACGCCGAGGGCGTGGTCGCCTCCTGCCGCCGCGGCCTGCTGCGCCGGATCGCCGACGAGCTGGGCGAGCTAGGCCTGTCCCGGCTGGGTGACATCCCCGGGCTGACCGCGGTCGGCGCGGCGGCGATCTTGGCCGAGACCGGTGATCCCCGCCGGTATGACAGCTCATCCTCCCTGGTCAAGCACGCCGGGCTGGCCCCGTCTGACAACGCCTCGGGCGCCTTTGCCGGCCAGGCGCACATCTCCCGCCGCGGCCGGCCCGGCCTGCGGCTGGCCGTATGGCGCGCGGTGTGGCCGATGCTGCGGTTCAATCCCGTGATGGCCGCCAAGTACGCCGCGCTGACCCAGGCTGCCGACACTGCCGCGCAGGACGCCGGCACGCCCGACGGCGCCAGGGCGCGGCCCGCCACCGCGGCGGCTGCCGCGGCCAGGGCACGGCGCGCCACGGCCCGGGTCGCGTGCGCCGCCTCCTTGCTGCGCTGGATTTACTCCATGGTGGCCCACGGCACCAGCTGGGATCCCGCGGTCGCGGCCGGCGCCCCCTGCCAGCACGCTGCCGGTAACCAGCCGGAGGCAGCCTGACCAGCGCTTTCCCCGCACCCACCGAGGGTGCCCAGACCTTCCTCCCCCGAGGAGGGGGACAGCGAGCCCGCCGCAACGTTGAGGATCCACCTCGCGGCAAACCCTGGGGCAGCTGTCCCCCGGCCGCCCGGAGCTTCTCACCAGCCCGGTTGAACGCTGTCGGGGCAGGCCTGCTCACCGCGGGCAGGCCGAGCCCGCTTGCACTACGTAGCGCGAGAAGACCCGGGTGACGGGCACCCGCAGCCGTGCCGCACACGACCCTCGTCCGGCGCGGGACCCCAGCATGCCCTCAGTCAGGTCTCAGGGACCGCGCACCCACGGCAGCCAGCGCGCACCAGCACCAGCCGTAGCAAGAACCCCCAGGTAGGAGCCCGCACCACAAACCAACGCGGGAACCGCCCGCCGCCGTTTGACACAACCCCTCTTACGCTGGTTTGCCTCGGTCGAACGCCGCGAAGCCAATCCGGGGACTATGGTTCCCGGAGCCAAATCGTCCTGTTTATGGACGAGTAACCCAGGCGGTTAGCTTAGCTCGCCACGCCTCGGCAACTCATCCGCAGGCCGCGGTGGCCCTGCCCTCCCGCTGCCCGCACCGATGCCGGGAGTGGTATGGGGAGCACCGTTTTAGGACAGCGGCAGCCCGCGGACCCCGGCGTCGAAGGCCACGATGTCGGGGTTCCGCCGTGCAGCGCGGCGTTGGTGATATACAGCGTGGTCCGGGTGGTGGGCGTGGTGTCGAATGCTGGCATGGGTCGCGTACGCCCTGGCCGTCGCGGGCGAGACGCGGCGTGCGCGGGACTTCGTTCGCGCGGCGCGGGCCGCTGCCGACAGTGTCGTCCTCCGGCAAAAGGCTGGGCCTGAGCTTCCCGTCTCGATAGCCTGTGCCCTGGTCATGCTGGGGAGTGTCGATGACGCACTGCGCATTGCCCAGTCAGCGGCCACCCCGGACCGCATCACAGCGGTCGCCGCGGCGCTGGCCCGCGCCGGGCTGTTTGACAAGGCCGAGGCGCTTGCCGACGAGATCAGCGCCTCACCGCCTGGGCGGGTAGCGCGCGAGGAGGCGCGGGAGCAGGCAAAGGCATTCGCGACCCTCGCCGAGGCCGTTCCCGCTCCGCGCGCGCAGGTCCTCATCGGCCAGGCCCTTCAGCTCGGCAACTGGGAACCGTGCCTGACCACGCTCGCCAAGATCGCACTTGGCGCCGTCGCCGCCATCGCGGAGGAGGCCAGCTTCCTCGCCGCAGCAGGATGAGCGCGAAGTAGTGTTTCACGTCTCTGACGTCTGTACCGCTGCGCCCTTCCCCTTTTCAGGCGAGTTCCGACATCGGGAAACACGGCCGCCACGCAGGTCAGCTAATGCGCAGTGGTCCGCCAGCGTCCGTGGACATGCGCGCTGATTGTCACCCAGTTAGTCACCCGTCGCGGTGAGCCTGTACCGCTCGCACTGGGGCATCTGGCCCATGCGTTGGCTCACTCCTGGTGCTACGCGCCGTAGCTCGGCTCTTTCCGCCCCAAGCGATCGGCGACGAACGCCGCCAGCGCCTCTCTGGACGGGTGCCCCCAACCGATGCAAAACGGATGCCCGGCTGGGTCCGCGTACACCTGGTGACCCTCGGCGGCATCGAAATCAGGAGCCGGCTGGAGCAGCCGGGCGCCGAGGGCGATCGCCTCTTCGTGCGCGGCGCGCGGGTCGTCGACGTGGAGGTCGAGATGCATTTGCTGGGGAGTCCCGTGCGGCCAGTCGGGCGGAACATGGTTCGGCGCCAGCTGCACACTGATCCGCCACTCTCCGACGGCGTCGATGACGCTGTGCCAATCGTCGTCTTTGAAGACGTGGCCGCCAAGGATGCCTGCCCAGAACGCGCTCTCGGCATGCAGGTCCGCCGCGTCGAACACGATCACCTGACGCACCATGTTCATGACACGCACACTACGGGAGCGAGTGCCCAAGGTCAGCGGGTTCTCAGCTCGCCCGATGAACCGCCGGGCGAGCACAGCCGCAACTTTGGGGCCTATTTGGGGCCGCCAGTCACCGACGTCCACCGCCAGGCACCGCCGCTCACTAGTGTCGCGTGGCGTTAGTTCTTTGACGGTTTGATTTTCGCTAATAGCTGGTCGGCGTCCTTGGTCCAGGTGAATGGCTGGCAGCGGCCGTTGTAGGCGTCGATGAAGGCGCCGATGGCATCGGTCAGTTCCTGGACCGAGCGGAAGGAGCCCCGGCGGATGGCCTGGCGGGTGATGATGCCGAAGAAGATTTCCGCTATGTTCAGCCATGAGCAGCTGGTCGGGGTGAAGTGCAGCGTGAGGCGCTGGTTCTCCGGCCTGGCGAGCCACCGGCGGATCTGGGGGTGCTTGTGCGTGCCGTAGTTGTCCAGCACCACGTGCAGGTTTCTCCCGGGATGGGCGGCGGCGACCTGCTGGAGGAACTTGAGGAACTCCTGGTGGCGGTGCCGCGGGTAGCACGCGTCGGCGGTGATCTTCCCGGTGGCGGTCTCCAGCGCGGCGAACAAGGTGGTGGTCCCGTGCCGGATGTAGTCATGCGTGCGGCGGGCGGGCAGGCCGGGCTTGAGCGGCAGCGGCGGCGCGGTCCGGTCCAGCGCCTGGATCTGGGACTTCTCATCCACGCAGACCACCACCGCATTGTCCGGCGGCGCTAGGTACAGGCCCACCACGTCGCGGATCTTGGCCTCCAGTTCCGGGTCGGTGCTGAACTTGAACGTCTCGATCCGGTGCGGCTGGATGTGCCACTTGCGCCAGATCCGCGCCACCGACGCGAACGAGATCCCCAGCTCGGTGGCCATGAAGCGGGCCGACCAGTGGGTGATCCCCAGCCGCCTGGGCGGCCGGCCATCGTTGACCAGCGTGGCCACCACGACCTTGATCTCATCGATCTCCGCCGGGCGGCCGGGCCGCGGCTGGTCCTCCAAGGCGGCAATCCCGCCCGCCTGGTAGCGGCCCCGCCAGCCGATCACGGTCGGCCGCGACACCCCGACCGTCCGGGCGATTTGCGCGTTCGGCATCCCGTCCGCGGCCAACAGCACCATCCGCGCCCGCTTGGCCAGGCCGGACGGCACGCTCGGCAGCCGCGCCAGATCCGCCAGCCGGTCCCGGTCACCCTCACGCAGCACAAGAGCAGAGGCAAAAGACATGCTCCATTGTCGCGCGCGTCAGACCGTAAATCTACTTCTAACACGTGACACTAGCGTTGACAGGCCCCGCTACCTCCTACGACACTGCTTATGCAGGTCAGAGGACCTGAGCCGACGGTTTTACAGACCGTTTCTTCCGGTCACTGGAATGGCCGCTGACCTGGCAATACTCTCTTCATAATCGTGTGAATATCCGGCCCTGTCCGCCATACGTCCGCGTGCTCAGGGGTTCCTGGCTGCTGCCGCCACGGACGGGCACGGACGCGTCCGTATGAGCCTCATGGCCTGCGGTTTCGTGACCGTGGTAAGCGCCTTGGAGCACCTGGAATGGCAGCTACCTGAGGCCTGGATTACCGCGTCCACGAGCCAGTCCCTTTTGCTGCGTTGGTAGAAGCTCAGCACTCAGAACGCACCGACGAATTCCTCCAGGTCAAGCCCGAAATGGCAGCCGTCCGTATGTACGCCTCTAGGCCGTCTACCGGCGTGGGTAGAACGTGCCCAGCTGGAGCACCAGCCGCGGTCCGGTTTCGTCTACGATCTCTATGCGGTTAGGCATCTGGTGGCAGTAGCCGCCCGCGTGCTTGATGCTGTGCTTGGCCGCTGGCCAAGGTGTCTTGCACGCCCTTGATACATAGCCGCGGCACTTCTGCGGGCCGACTGACCGAGATGGTATTGAAGCTTTGAGTCGTCTGTCTTGGAGAGAGCTGCCAGTGATCGGCGCTAGTTTGACTCCACGCCTCTGACCGCACTGGAGCAGCGTTGCTGCAGGTTGCGGAGCGGTTCAGCGGCCTTGCGGGTAGCCAGCTGCAGATCAAGGGGTCAGGCAGCTAGCAGACCGGGTTCGCGTGTCTAGGAGTGACTCTTTCGGGCTGCCGACGAATCTCGCTCAGGAACATCTCTACGCTGCCAAGGTGGCGACATGCGGCCAGTCGGGTGTCAGACTTTGGGAGCATGGGGGCTTTGCTTGCCTCGAATGTTCTGACCATAGCTCATATCCGGTCAGCCAACTCGTCTACATCGGCTGTGTCTGGGCTGGTCGTCGGGTGCTGGCTGGGCCTCGGCGCGGTCGTGGTGCTGGCCGTGGCCTGCACATTCTGCTTGTTCCGGATGCAGGAAGCAACGAAGCGGCCGCAGTTCGGATGGATGGTATGGACATTGTCAGTTGTCGCAGCTGTCGACGTAAGCCTCTGGGCGGTATACGCGGGGGGAACTGCGACGTTGGGTTGGGTGGTTCCCACCCTCGGTACCATTCTAGTAACTTTGTTCACTATTTGGCACCCGCAGGTCGGCCAAAAGAGCGCACCCGCATCAACAGAGTCGATCGCCTCGGGGAAGGACGAGTCTTCGTCATCAAGCCATACCCAAACTATGGTGGAACAGAAACATACGGTCACCGTTCTGGTGCCCAAAGGCCTCCGCAGAGAGTCCGGTATCGATAGAGATTCTCTGGTGGACGCGCGCGGAAAAGCTCAGTCCTTGGAAAACGCTGTAAAGGATCTACATCAGAGTATAAAAGCTGCCGTGGCTTCTTTTGGGCCGGATGAGGACTGGAGAATACTTCTAGCCGGGCCACAGGACGAGCTGGATTCCTGCTGTAAACTAATTGATCAGCTGCATCAACTGCCGCGGCCATGGGCTAATATCGGCAAGTGGAGCTTCGAGTTTACGGACAGGCTTAACGCCATTAGTCGTGCAGCTGCCGAACTTGACAAGGTAATAGAAGACGCGCCTACAAAGGCTTCTTCGCCTGTCAATCTTGTCAACTCTGCAGCACGCCTAGATAATCTCGTTCATGACCTGACCGACTTCATCGAACGGGCGATGGAGAGTCCGTGACGGACGCCGCGTTCGCGGACTTGTCGGCCGGCTGGCCGCCTGCGCCCGGCGATGTCGGCGTAACAAATGGCGCGCCGGATACTGACGCGCTCGGCACAGCCGCTGACCGGCTTGCAGGCATATGCGAGTATCTGAACACAGCAAAAGAACCTACGGCTGCGGAAAATATAGAGAAACTGCTCGAATTCCTGCAAAAAATTGAAGGGTACTTGTCAAATGGTCCAACCGGTTCAAAAGGCTTCGCGGCCGCCATAAACGCGTTGATCGAGAAGCTAAGAGATGTCCGTCTTCACACTCGGACTGTACTATTCATGGCGAGTGAATGGGAAGGCCGCGCCCTTAACAAAGATACCAAGCTCCTGGGTGATATAGGAGCTGATTTTGAGGCACTCCTGAAGAAGCAGGATGAACTTGAATCATCACTAGCGAACTTCGTCAATCAACTGCTACGGGTGCCCAAAAAGTAATTACCCAGAGTTCCGGGAATCAGTTGTGGTCTTCGCAAGGTTACAACTAAAGTCTTTGTGCGAGCCACCCGAATTGATGTTCCTACACTAGTACAGCAGCGTCAGCTTAACTAAGCGAATTCTATGGCAGCTGTACTATGGGTTGTGTTAACTCGCATGAGAGAAAGCTTGGCCACACGCTGAGATCCGGGAGTGATGACTACCGGTCTGCAAGCAGACCGTTTGAGGATCGTCAGCACGCCCAGAATCTGAAGAGCAGACTTCATCCAGCAGCGTGCTGAGACTGGCAGCTTGAGACACATGTGCAGCGCATGACGTCGCAGACCTCAGCAACCACAGGTCGGAACGTTCGTAGGCGCTGGCCTGTACTCGTTGAACAGCCCAGCAGAAGTCGCAGCTCACAGACTCTAGACCTTGGCACGGTCAGATGATACTATTCGAACAGTTGTTCGCTGCTATAGGAGCACCCTGTCCAGGTGCCTCAACAAGCCTACCCAAGGAAGGAGGTGCCGTGGGTACATGGCCGATCGTCATGACAACGTGGTTATGTTGCCTGGTCAAAGGCAGGCGGTAAAGAGCCAGCTGGCACACGTCGATGTCTTGCGAGCCACCGTAGAACAGCTCGATGAACTGGGGTATCGCCTGCAACAGCTAACGCCACATTCGACCTGGCCGACGCAACGCTGGATGATTGCCTCTACACCCTTCCGCATGCGACTCGCTAGCGCACGCAAGAGACTGAATGATTTGGGCGGGTTGAACATTATCATCGAGCAAAATGCTAACCACTGGACATTCGAGCTCAACGATGCGCGCCTTGAGGCCGAACGACGGTTGCAGGATATCGACGCCTGTCTCCACGTACTGCAGAGTGTGGAGGCCTCGCCCTCGGATCGCGCAAGGGATACCGAGATATTTGCTTATAACAAAGCTAAGCTGTTGAAAGCGCTTAGAGCGATCCGACAGCTGATTGCTCAGCGGTTCCCCGCTGTACTGGGCGATAGTTGAAGGACGTCTCAGCCACGGTAGGCGCCTTCATGAAGAGCGTCACAAGATCAAGAGGGGATATGGAAAATGGCGTCGGCGAGAGATTCCGGTCGGGACGCCATCGCAGACTATCCAGATGTACGGTACAAGCTGAATGACGAGCTCCACGAGCTAGACGCGCGGCTACAGACCATGGTTGACGCATACCAAGAGAAGCCAAGCGTCATTGACAATGCCATTCTAGACAATACCAGCTATGCCGTGGATGTCGATAGGGTGATTACCGAGGTTTACCAGATTATGAAGACTCGTATATACGCCCAGGACAGCCCACTGCGGGCGGACACGGATGTATGGGAGGCATTCAAGGAGCAAAAGGATGAGTTTATCGATTTCTACAAGTCTGCTCTAAGGGCGTTGGAGACATATAGGGAGGTGCTCCAAGCCTACAACCTCATGAACAGAGAGGCTAGCCCACTACTACAGCGAGGTGACCTCGAAAGGATACGGCAGGACAAGCGTACACACGTAGAAGAGCGTGAGCGTTGCATCAAGGCGATCAGTGAATTCCATGGCAAGTTCTCCGCCATGCTCGTTATTCTCTTCACTGACCGAATTTCCTAGATTTGATTATTCTGGAATGAGTTTAAGTCATTACCTTCCCGAGAGACAACCTTATCGTAGCAGCTAACAAGCGTCGGCGTGGTAGTCTTGCAATCGAGGAGGACATATACACCAAAAGGGTTGGTCGGGGGTTAGGTTAAACGCCCGCCTTCATCTCCGGCAAATTCAGTCGAAACTTTTACCAGTCATGGGATATTTGACGCGATAGTCTGATCATTTCATGCAGCACGAACATGGCTTCTGGCAAACGTGGCTCGAACGAACGCATATCGAGCATGATCAGGCCGCGAAGCATTCGGGCTGACGCACGGCTGGACCGAATGGTCAAGAGTCAATTGCGCAGGGGATGTGGCCGTTATTGTCGACGGGCGAGGCTGTGGCCTCGCCACAAAGCCAGAAGATCGTGGCCTGGATGCCCTGTACCGCTTCAGAACTCGATGCAGGGTCTGTGAGCTGCGATTTGGAGCGGTCGGCAGGTTGGGGCAAGATCGCGGTTCGTGTCTGTCCGTCTGCTGTATCTGGCCATGGTCCGGGTCTTTGGCTGGCTGGTCCTGCTGGGCCGTTGCCAGGCGTCGAAGGACGTGCCGCGTCAACGACGCGCTGCGCCAGCTCGGGAGGCTGGGCACCTACGCAACCCCGACACCCTGCCCGACGTCGAACAAACATGCAGACGGCGTTACGCGGCTTGGACCCGACGACCCGTGGTAGCCCGCACGGGGCTGCCGCACGCGTCAGCGATCAGACCCCTGGCAACGTGCGGAGCAAGCGGTTCGGTGAACCGCTCCTCCAGCCCCGAATCCGTCCGCTATATGTCCGTAACCAGCGTGGTGCAGCGACGTCTCCTGACCGACCATGACACAAGATGACACAACGCACGACGGTCTGAGAGGCCGGAGAAACCCCAGGCCGCGGGCCGTTTTCGCTGGTGGTGGCAGGTGATGGATTCGAACCATCGTAGGCTAAGCCGACGGTTTTACAGACCGCTTGACCCGAGGCGGTCATATGCCGCCTGACCTGCGGTTTTATGGCAGGTACCGGCCTTCGTGCCCAGTCCTGTCCGTCATATGTCCGTGCGCTCGCCGGGCCCGGGTGGGTGAAACCGCGGATAGCCACGGACAGCGTCCGTGCAAGCCTGCTACCAGCACGTTCACCTGGTTGCTGACCTGGGAAGGGCTCGCCCGCGGGTGTCGAAGCCGTATGATCCCGCCCCGCAGTTCCCGCGCGAACCCCTGCGCCGAACGGTTCGCGCTCACCGCCCAGACGGAGATCGCCGACCGGATGCTGATCCTCGGTGACCGCCACCTGCGATCTATCCCGGCTGAGTACGAGGCCCTCTACAACGGACGACGACCCCATCGCAGCCGCCAGGTCCCGGCCGCCGCGGGCCGACCCACCCCATCGCCGGCCCTTCCCAGGAGTGGATCAAGCGCCGTCCCGGCATCGGCGGCCTCATCAACGAATACGAGCGGGCCCCGTAGAAGCCCTGCTCAAAGACAGTGACCGAATTCTGGCACCCCACAAGTCCCCTCCCGATGGCGGGAGCATCCGAAGGATGTGGCCATCACTATGCGCTGGCGAGGCCTACCGGGCCTCGCCAGGACACGGCGCGCCCGCTCCGAACTGGACGAATCCCCACGCCCGGGGCCTCAAATCGGCTCAGCGAGTAAGCAAATCGCCGACTGGGAGGATGTGGGCAGATTCAGCACGTCTCACTCACGCCGCGTAATGGCCCTTACTCACGGGGGCGCGCGCACTCCCGCCGATATGCACCTTCGCAGTTGCTCGGTGCCTGCCAACCGGTGCCTGCGCAGATCAGGCTGTTCTGCAGCACTCCCTGCTGCGGGCGTGTTCCTAGACCGCCGGGTGTCTAACGGGCTTCCTGGGGGGTAGGGCGGGCGTGTGCGGCCGATGGCTTTGGCTGCTGGGAGCCGCTGGCTGGGGCTTAGGGGTGGTGGATGGCAGCCCGTACCTGTGGAAAGTGTCCTGGACGCGCGGGGCGGCGGGGGCGCCGATGCGCTGGTAAATCTTGAGTGCCTGCCGCAGGTGCGCGGCGGCTTGGCCTGGGTTGCCGTCCGCGAGGTCGCACTGGCCGATCCCCTCCAGGGCGCGCGCCTCTTCCAGGGGCACGCCGATGTCTTGTGCGATGGCGAGTGCCTGGGTGTGGTATTGGCGGGCGTGGCGGGCGTCGGTAGTCCGGGTGGCTAGCTGGCCGAGGTTGTTCAGCGCCTCGGCTAGGCCGAGCCGTGAGCCGAGGTCGCGGAAGAGTTCCAGGGCCTGCCGATGGCTGGCGGCGGCGGCCGGGTAGTCTCCGGTCAGCTGCTGCGCCATGCCAAGATCGTTGAGGGCCCAGGCCTGGCCCGGCCGTGCCCCAAGGTCGCGCATCATCTGCAGGGCCTGCTGGTGGCTGGCCGTGGCGGCCGGGTAGTCGCCGGTCAGCTGCTGCAGTTTGCCGAGATCCCTGAGGGCCTGGGCCTGGCCGTGCCGGTGGCCGAGGCGGCGGTACAGGTCCAGCGCGCGCGCCAAGCTGGCCGCGGCGGCAGCGTGGTCGCCGGTGTGGTATTGGGCTGAGCCAAGATAGTTGAGGGCGACGGCTTCGGCGGGCCGGTCACCGAGGCCCTGGGCGATCGCCAGCGCTCGCTGGTGGCTGGTGAGGGCGGCCGGGTAGTCCCCGGTCAGCACCTGCACGACGCCCAGGTGGTTGAGGGCATAGGCTTGGCCGAGACGGTCGCCGGCCTCGCCGTACAGCGCCACCGCGCGGGCCAGGTGGCCGACGGCGGCCGGGTAGTCGCCGATCAGCCAGGCTAGGAGGCCGAGCTCGTCGAGGGCTTTGGCCTCACCGCGCCGGTCTGCCGCGTTTTGCGCCGCGGTCAGGGCTGTCTTCTGCAGGGCGGCGGCCTGATCCCACTGGCCATCCCTGCGCAGGAAACCGCCCATCGCGGCGGGGATCTGCACCGCGTGCAGGGCCCGCCCGGACCCGGCAGCGCACTCGGCAGCAGCAAGCAGGTTGGCACGCTCGGTGTCCAGCCAGGCGGCCGCCTGCGCGAGCGTGGACAGATCAGGGGCATCGGCCGGTGGCCGCCCGGGCGGCGGCCATTCTTGGACAGCGTCCCGGGTCACGATGTGCCGGCCGGCGGCCAGGACGGTGTGCAGGTAGTAGTCCAGCAGCCGGCCGACCGCGGCGTCGGACTCGGCAGGGATGTCGGCGGCGGCCAGGGTGCGGGCGTGCTCGCGGAGCAGGTCGTGCAGCTGGTAGCGGCCGGGTGCGGGCTCGGTGATCAGGTGCTGGTCATACAGCTCATCAAGGCTGCGGCGCGCAGCCGCCAGGCTGGTGCCATCCAGGGCGGCGGCGGCGTAGCCGTCAAGGCTGGGGCCCGGTACCAGGCCGAGCCGGCGGAACAGCCGCTGCTGGCCGGGGGTGAGGTCAGCGTAGGACAGGTCGAACGCGGCGGCGACCGACAGGTTCTCGGCGTGCATGAGGGCCAGCCGGTCTTTCGCCGTGGCCAGCTCGGCGGCCAGCCCTGCGGCGGTCCGCGCGGGGTGGTGGCGCAGTTGGCTGGCCAGCATCCCGATCGCCAGCGGCAGGTACCCGCACAGGCGGGTGATCTCGGCCACGGCCGCATCCCCGGGGCGGATCCCGGCCCGGGCCGCCAGCCGGGCCAGCAGCACCGCCGCCTCACCGGGGGGCAGGGTGTCGAGGCTGATCACCGCGGCGTCCTCCAGCGCGGTCAGCCGCCTGCGGCTGGTGACCAGCACTAGGCTGCCCGCGGTACCGGGCAGCAGCGGCCGGACCTGTTCATGGCCGGCCGCGTCATCGAGCAGCAGCAGAATCTTCTTGCCCGCGACGTGGTCCCGCCACCGCCCGGCCCGTGCGTCCAGCCCAGGCGGGATCTGTGCCGCGGGCACCCCGGCGGTCAGCAGCAGACTGGCCAGCGCATCCTCCGGGCCGACCGGCCGCTGCCCGGCGGTGTGGGCGTGCAGCGGCAAAAAGAACTGCCCGTCCGGGAAGGCCCCAGCCAGCCGGTGGGCGGCGTGCACCGCGAAGGTGGTCTTCCCGATGCCGGCCATCCCATCGATCGCGTGGATCCTCACCACCCCGCCGCCGGCCGCCGTGGCGGCCAGTGTCCCCATCAGCCGCGCGAGTTCGGCCTGGCGGCCGGTGAAGGCGGCGATATCCCGCGGCAGGGCCCGGGTCGCTGCCGCGAACGCCCCCGGCGCCACCTCCTGCCTCACCGCCAGCACCTCTGAGGCCGGGGCCTTGCCGCGGGCCGCGGCCACGAACAGCACGCGCGCCGGCCCGGCCAGGCTCAGCGCATCGGCCAGCAGCACGGCGGTGTTCTTGTGGGCGGCGCGGCTGACACCCCGCTCCAGGTCACTGATAGAGCGAGGGCTCAGGCCCGCCGCCTCCGCCAGCTCCTCCTGCGTCAGCTTGGCCTCGGCTCGCAGCTGCCGTAGCAGCCCGGCAAAACTCAGCTCAGGCTCGGCCACCGGCCCGCGCCCCTTACAACCTGCCCGCCGCGGCCACCCCACCAGGCGGGAAAGGACCTGCCCAAACAGTACGCCGACCCAGCCAGCTTGGCCATCTCCGTCACCCAGGCCAGCCGGGCAGCCGCAGTTCCCTCCGGATGCCTGGCCCGGCAAGGTGCTGCCAGCGTGCGGGCACGGCCGCCCGCCGGATTCATGCCCAGGCCGCGGTCACGCCAGAACAACCACTCCGCGGACTTCTGTGGGCTGTTCTGTGGGCGATTCCGTGTGGTGAACATCCTTGCCGCTGCTGATAGTGGAATCAGCCGCGCTGGCCGGCCGGAAGGCATCCGGCAGTCATGCGGAGGCCACCATCACCGCCGAAATGAGACGGCCGCGACCCAGCGCAGGCGCCAGGGACGGAGGCGATTCCGGTGAACGCCAACGATGCCATGCTGACCGAACTGGCCACCGCCCAGAGCGGCAGCATGGTCGCGGACAACGCGCCCAATGCCCCCACCAACAGCAGCTTCGCCCTGGTCGTGGAGGCGGTCGCCGGCAGCGCCCTGGGCAGCTCCGGCGCGCCCTACACGCTGACCATCAGCGCAATCGACCTGACAGCGGTGAGCCAGGGCTGGCCCACCCAGATCCTGCACCAGGCGTTCGACACCGCCAGCGGCTGGAAGCTCAGCGGCACCGGCCCCGACTATGAGTGCACCCAGACCTTCCCGATCACCGTCCCGGGCGGCGGCCCTGGCGGTCCGTTGGCCGACCACACGCTGCAATTCGTGGCCTCGCTGGTCAGCCAGGGCGCCCAGATCGCCTCGATTATCCACAGCGACCCGTTCGTGATCGTCTAACCCGCGCGCCTTTAGTCCCCATGCGTTCCTATTCAGGAGGTTCTCAATGAACCACACTCCCGTACCGGGCGAGGTCCCGGTAAGGGTCGGTGGGGTTCATCCCCTGTGGACCCCGTTCCTGGCGGGGTCCCTCTCCCGCACCCCCTCTTCCACCCACCGTCCCTCCCGTTTCAGCTCCGGGATCAAGGCTCGGTCCAGGCGGCTGACGGCTCGACCATCACATGGACGATTGCGGCGGACGGCACGGTCACCGCTGTCGGCTCGGCTGGCCGGACTATGGTAATCAAGCCGGTACTGCCGCCGACGGCTCCGGGCGTCGTTGTCTCCACCATGGAGATGTCTCTCTCGGCACCAGGACAGGGGCACCTATCTCACAATCGACAGGTCGATCGACGAGACCAATCATGTCGTGATGGTCGGGGTTACCGGCGGGCCGACAGAGGCTTTAGGTTCCGCCACAGGATTTCGATCGTGGGCAGCCACAGCGACTGCTCTATGCAACAGGGTTCTGACGACTGAACCAGGCCATCACTACTAACCCGCAGGAGGTGGATGAAATGACGACACCTATGCATGAGTCTGCTATTCCTGCACCTGGCGCCACGCCCGCCGGGCCAGCGCCACGGGCTAGGAGCAAAGATCAATCCAGGGCGCGATTCCGCGCTCAAGCGGAAGGGCAGGCACGTGTGGGTCGCTGGCTCCGGCGGTGTCACCACCGTCGGGCTTAAATCGACGTGTGGCGGCATGACCTGTCACAGTCGGCGGAAGCCCGGACGGCAGGGCGTTCGATCGCTGTCACTTGTGCGCGGAACTGAGCCTGCGGGAATAGCAGACCATCAATTTCTGGCCCGGGTGGCTGGCGCGGCGGGAGTCCGCCACGCTTTTCGAGGCGGAGTCTCCCGAGCTGATCACGGCCACCTGCGGCCGGCTCCCGCTCGGCTACCGCAGGGTCGCCTCCGCTACTGCGGTCTGCTCCGGGGTCGCCACGCCGAGACGACCGCGACTCACCACAACCCTTCGCGGGTGCAGCCGTCCTTCGCGCCCAGTCCACACCCTGACCGCCAATCACAGGCGAGCCGACTCGTGCAACACAGTTACAACACTCCTGCGCTGGAGGACCAAGAATGACACAGGCACTGCCGGAACCGTTCCCGGCACCCGCCCAGCACCTACCCACCCAGCCATCGGCCGCACCAGGGGCGCCACCAAGTCACTTCCAGCCGCCAGCACAACTGGCCCCAGGCGCTGGACACGCGGTACTCCAGGTCAATCAACTCGTTGCCCCGTCAATGGCGCACCGCAACCGCGACAAACTACCCCACTGGAGCAAGGACCAATGGGACTGCCTTGACGCCGCCATTCGCCGCGAGTGCCATCGCGCCAGGGTTGTCGCCAAATCCGTGACAACCGTCTACGGGCCGCAGGACGCCACCACGGTCGCCACCGACGTAGTGACCGAGCCGCCGCCCAATCCGGCTCTGATCCCCCGATGGCAGGCACCCCGCGCGCCCGCGGCAGTGATCAATGCCGACACTGTTGACGAGGGAGCGTATAGCCGAGTTCTGGAGCACGCGATCGGGGTTGAATTCACCCAGGCACAGGTGGAGCAGGAAGCAAATCGCGACCATCGCCATCACGCCGACGAACACGATCACGCGGCCCACGAACATGGCCACCAAGCCCATGACCATCATCGCAAATGCCACAGTACGGGGGTGACCCTGGTCGGCCGGGCTGCCCAAATGCTGGCGGCTTGCGAGGACATGGCGATACTCCGGGGATATGGTGCGTGGAGCGATCCGCTGTTCTCGAATGTCCGCTGGCTGCCCAACGGGCTGTCCAGTGACTTCGGTCTGATCAACGTAATCCCCTCAATACCGCCCAATTTCCCGGTCCAGCCGTGGCCAGCGGGGCGAATTATCACGGTGAACCAGGCGCAGCCCGGTCAGGGCCAGCCCGCGTATCCTCCCTACACGTACCAGGAGCATACGTTCACAGCGGTGGCGCAAGGTTACGAGTTGCTGATGGGCAGTGGTTTTAGTGGACCCATCACCGCCATCGTGCACCCGGTAGTGTCTGGCAGCGCCCACACACCGCTGCCGACTACCCTGATAACGCCCGCTGACGCGATCGAGTCGATGCTCAAACCAGGGGAGCTTCTCGCGTCTGCAGCGGTGGACGCGCCCGGTTACCAGGCGGCCCTGCTCGGTGCGGCGGCCGCCGCGAATCCGCCCCAGGGAGTTAACCCACCAGTCGCCGCCGCGAACGCCGCCGGCGCCTACGCCGTCAACTACGGTGCCACCCTAGGCGTGGCCGCGGCGACCGCTGCGGCTGCGGCCACCGCAAACGGTGAGAACAACCAAGCGAATGCGCAAGCGGACGGGCAAACCGCGGCTTTCAATTCGGCAGCCGCAATCCAAAATTACCCGAACCCGCCTGCGAACGCTCAAGCCATCCAGGTTGCGCCGGCTGGACTGCCGAACTTCTATGGGTGCCTGGTGTCCGCCAGCCCCGATGTGGTAGACATTGTCAGGACTGTTGACGCCACATTGAGGTTCGAGGAAATCCGCCCAAACGGTGTCTACGCGTTCAGTGTATTTCAGCGCTTCGCCTACAGAATCAAAACCCTAGATGGGCTTATCCCCATAGCGTGGATCTGACCCAATCTCGGGGCGGCCCGCCGCTGCAGCGCAGGCAAGCCGCTTGCGCGAAGAAGGACGAAAAGACGGAAAGGCCAGAGCCGAACCGGCCCGGACGCCCTGGCATCCACAGGGAGGCGGAGAAGTGAGGGGGTGGGCAATGCAGCATTCATCGGGCACACCCGCCGACCGGGAGGCAGCCAGTATCCATGGAGCTGGGGCGAGTGGTGATCTGCCACCAGGTGTATGAGCGCTTCGGCTGGGGGCCGGGAAGGTGCCCGCGGCGGAGCCCGCCGCCATGGCGTGCCTGCATTCGTGCGTGCCCGAGCGCCTCCCGCCGTGGCCCAGGATCGCAGGGAGCGGTTCAGCCATGACCGCGGACCCGGCTGTCACCGCGACCACGGCCAGCGTGACTCCTGCCGTCCAGGCCCAGCAGGGGCGGCCTGGTTTGCTCCTTCGGGCAGAACAGCCAGACCCGGCGCAGCGGAGCTGGCTCGTCCAGCCGCAGGTGCTGTACGGCGTGACGTCGCAGGCCGCCGCCACCGTCACGGCGGCGCAGCGGCTGGATGAGCGCCTGCGCGATGAGCTGCGCCGCGTGATGGGCTCGCTGAGCGGTGATCTGGACCGGACGGCGCTCACGGCCTTGGGAGGCGTGCACTGGCAGGGTGTGGCGGACCGGCCCGTCGCCGAGGTGGCCGGGGCGGTCCTGGCCGAGGCGAGCGAGAATCCCCAGCTGGCACCGGAAGCGGCCGCGGCGCGCGCCCGCGTCACAGCAACACCCAGCGCCACGGTAGCGGCTGCCCTGCACCTGAACGCGCCCGTGATCGATAACCCGGCCCTGCACGCCGATGTGGCCCGGGGCCTGGCGGCCGAGTTCGCCCGGCTGTCCGGGCTCAGCGACCAGGCCACCCAGTTCGTGCTCATGCACAGTGAGGCTCTGGTCAACAGCACGGCGGCGACCCTCGACGCCCTGACCGCGCAGGGAAGCCTTACCAGTCAGGAACAGGCCCGGCTTGCCGCCGTGCTGGCGCTAGCCAGGCTCACCGACGACAACCTGGCCCTGATCGGCGCGCTGCAGGCAAGCGGTGTCACCTCGCCGTTGCCGCTGGTCGGCTGGACAGCCGAGGACTGGCAGCAGCTCATCACTGGCCAGCAGATCCCGGTCCCCCCTGGTGACACCCCGGCCTCCTACGCCCAGACGATCGCCCACAACCTGCAGGCCGCCTACCCCGCGCACGCCCTCGCCGCCCACAGCGGCGACAACGACCTGACCATGCTGCTGGCCCGGAACCCGGGCCTGGAACTGCCGCAAGCCGACCTGGCCGGGGGGGCAGCCGCGCAGCTGGACTGGGCCGGCATCCCAGCCGAGGCCCGCGGCCGGGTCGAGCAAGAGCTGCGCTCCTACCAGCGGCTCATCCCCCTGGCCGACTCCACCGCGGACCGGCTAGCCCTCAAACGCGCCGGGTACGACTCCGCGCTGGCGATCGCCGGGCAGCCCGAAGAGGAGTTCGTGCGCACCTCGGGCGTGGACGAAGCCCGTGCGCGCCTGATCTACGCCCGGGCCCAGAACGCCGCCCTGTCGGTCGCCAACCACCACGCCGGCCTGCATGACCTGCTAAAAACCGGATTCACCAACCTGCCCGCCGCAAACACCGCACCGCTCGCCGACCAGCTGCGCCAGATCGAAGGGATGAACGAGCTGTTCGGCTCGCAGGACTTCTGCGACTGCGACGACTGCCACTCGGTGCTCAGCCCCGCCGCCTACTTCGTCGACCTGATGCACTTCGTGGACCACAACGTGTCCCACCCGGTGTTCATCAAAGGGGGCCACCCTGACCACCCGCTGCACCTCAAACGCCGCCGCCCCGACCTGTGGACCCTGCCGCTCAGCCCGGCGAACACCACGACCCTCATCCCCTACATCACGATCGTCAACGAGGTGCTGGAGACCTACCTGAGCCAGGCCGGGCACGGCGACATCTACCGCCTGCTCACCGACCCAGGCCTGACGGTGTCGTTCCGGGTCCCCTTCACCTTGCCCGCCGCCGAGCTGAGCCTGTACCTGGGCCATTTCGGCCTGACCCCCGCCGGCATCTACCAGGCCCTCGGCCTGCCGGACGCCCAGGTGCGGCAGGCCCAGCTCGGGCTGTCCCCCGCCGAGGCCGCCGTGATCACCACACCGGACCCGGCCGGCGCGCCGGCCCGGCTCGGGCGCCCGGGCGGGCTCGGCGACCTTGACGTGCAGGACTTCTTGCGCCCCACCGGCCTGCAGCGCGACCAGCTGGACGCCCTGCTGGCGTCCCGTTTCCATCCCGACCTCGGCGCTGTCACCATCACCAGCCGCGCCGATCCCGGCGAATTGCAAAACATCCCGCAAATCCTGGCCAACCTCACTCCCGCGCGGCTGGATTTCCTGCACCGGCTCACCAGGTTCTGGCGCGCGTCCCCGTGGCAGATCGCCGACCTGGACCTGCTCCTGGCGGCCGCGCGGGACGCGCGGCTGATCGGCCGCGATCTCGACGACCGGGCCATCGAGGTGACCGCCCGGCTGGCCACCCTGCAAGGCCAGCTGCGGCTGCAGGCCGAGGAGCTGTGCGCGCTGATCGGCGACATGCCCGTCTCACCCGGCTACCCCAGCCCCGCCCCGACGGCCGAACGGCGCCTGTACGAGCGCGTGTTCGACCTGCCCAAGCTGTTCGCCAGCCCCGCGCCCGCCGACGCCGCGGGCCCCGCCAAGGGCGCCCAGCAGCCAGCCCCTCCGCCCTCGGAGTTTGTGTTCCACCACGCCGCGTTCAACACCGATCGCACCGACACCAGCACCGACCCCAGCACGCCGCTGCTGCTGTCCGCGCTGGGCGTCAGCGACGCCGACCTTGAGGTCCTGCTGCGCCTGCTGGCCGGCGAGCTGGCCTTCGACGCCTCCGGCAACTGCACCCTCGACCGGCACCGGCTGTCGCTGCTGTACCGGCACGCGCGGCTGGCGGCCGCCACCCAGCTACCGGTGCGTGATTTCACCCAGGTGCTGCAGCTGCTGTTCGACCCGGCCGAGCAGGTGCTCACCACCCTCGACCAGGTCGAGCAGGTCACCGCCTTCGCCACCTGGCTGCGCGGCTCGCCGTTCAGCCTCGCCGACCTGCGGTTCATCCTGGCCGCCGCCCAGGACGGCGCCGTCAAGTTCTCCACCACCGCCGACAGCACCGCGCAACTGGTGCAGCAGGTGCAGCAGGTGCAGGCCACCCGCGCCCCCGATGCGCGCGACGCCCTGCGCAGCCGCCTGGCCGCCGCCTTCAACCTGCCCACCGCGAGGCTGGCGAGCCTGCTCACCTGGATACCCGCCGACATCGACGGCCCCGTCATCAAGGCCGCGCTGGCCACAAGCTTCGCCGCCGACGGTACCCCGGCCGCCCCCAGCGACCTGATCCCGCTCACCGAGCTGGGCCAGCAGCTGGAACGAGCGACCCTGCTGTTCTCCAAGGCCAAGATCGGCGATGACGCGCTCGCCTACCTCACCGGCAACCCCGGCGCGCTGGGCATCACTAACCCCAGATCCGTCCAGCTCCAGGACGTGCAGGCCATCCCCCTGTACGCCGCGATGATCAACGAGAGCGGTGACGCGACCACCGTCATCCAGGCCGCCCTCACCGGGCCCCCGACCGAAGCGGACCAGCCCGCCGCCGACCGGAGCCTGGCGCAGCTGTGGCACGTGGACCGCATCCTCATCAGCTCGCTGCGTAAGATCCTGCCCCTTGCCCGTGCCCCCCTCGACAGGCTGCGGCACCTGCATGAGGCGGCCAGACTGTGCACAACCCTCGGGGTCAACGCGTACTCCTTGGCAGCCCTCGGCAAGAACAGCTCCTATGACGAGCTCATCCGGGCCCGCGACATCGCCCTGGGCGCCGTGTCAGCCAAGTACACCGACGCAGCCGAGCGCGACAAGGTCCTCCAGCCGCTGCAGGACCGGGTCAACGTCCTCAAACGCGACGCCCTGTGCGACTACATCCTGGCCAGCCACGCCCAGCTCGGGTTCGGGTCCCGCAGCGACATCTACGACTTCTTCCTCCTCGACCCGGACATGGGCGGCTGCTTCCGCACCTCGCGGGTGGTGTCGGCCATCTCCGCCCTGCAGACATACGTCCAGCGCTGCAGGCAAGATCTCGAGCAGACCCGCCCCGGCGCACCGGTACCGGAAATCCGCGTCCCCCCCAGCTGTATACGCGCAGGCGAATGGGAATGGCGGAAAAACTTCCGGCTCTGGCAGGCCAACCGGAAGGTGTTCCTGTTCCCCGAGTCCTACCTCGACCCCGGCCTGCTCGACATCAAGACCCCGCTGTTTGAGGATCTCGAAAACGACCTGCTCCAGCAGAAGATCACGATGGAGTCAGCCACCGACGCCTACCAGCGCTACCTCACCCAGTTCGCCGAGCTCGCCCACCTGCGCATCGCCGGCAGCTACTACGACTCCGCCACCCACACGTACTACTTCTTCGGCCGCACCCACCAGGACCCGCCCGTCTACTACTGGCGGACCTGGGACGGCACCACCTGGTCCCCCTGGCGCAAGATCGACCTCGCCATCGACGCGCTCACCGTGGCCGCCGAGATCCATCTGGGCCATCTCTACCTGTTCTGGGTGGACACCAAGTGCAAAGACAAGACCACCATCAAAGACGGGAACTCACAGCTGGAGTACTACGAGGTGACAATCTCGCTCCAGTACTCCGCGCTCAAGCATGACGGCAAATGGCTTCCTCCCCAAAAGCTCGACGAGTTGCGGCCGCGGCGAAGCGGTCCTACCGGACAGCACGTTGTCCACGCCGCTGGGCACCAGACTGGGCATGGAGCCGGTGCGGCCGCGGGCGCAGCCGCAGCGGCCACCGTCTGGAACAACCGTCTCGTCGGCCCATTCGCAGACTTTCGGCTTGCCGAGATGGAACTGTCCAAAACCTACCGCAGGGTCTACCCGGCCGCCATCGGGGACTCGCTGATACTTCGCTACTACAATGGCTACCTGCCGCTGCCCGCCCTCTTCGACCGCGAACTTGACCTGTTCCACAACAAGCTGCGTGCCAGCGCGGCGGCCATCCCCAGCCTCCCGGCCCCAGCCGCGGTGCAGCTGTACCCAAGCGGTACAAGCGCCAGGCTCGGCGTCTCCCCGAATTTCTCCCCCAGCGAGCCCGAATTCGACCTGGCGCTTGAACTCCTGCCGCAGGGCACTCACACGGTCATGGTGCCGCCGCCGGCAGGGCCGAACATCTACCTCACCGAGCCGTTCCCGCACCACCCCGCCGCAGCCGACGAACAGCGCAACGACTACATCCTGAACCTGGTCCACAACCGCCACCCCGAAGCCGTCCTGTCGTTCGGCGGCCAGCAGTACCTCATCCAGCAGACCCCAGCCGCCAGCATTCCCGCTCACCACCAGCCCCGCATCCCCCACACTTCGGCGGCCCGGCCCCCAGCGCAACCGCCATCCTCGGCGCGCCCGGGCACGCCCGCAGCAGCCCGCCGGCCCAGCCCCGCGCACAGCACCACCGCAATAGGCCACCAGCCTGGCCCCCTGTACAGCCCGCACGGCAGGCACATCACCGAACCTGCCGAACCCAATGCGCGACGGTACAGCCGCCAGGCCCAGCGCAGCCAGGCTCAACACGCCACGTCGATCACGCACGCCGCGCAGGCGAACGCCGCCACCAGCCACTGGCAGATGGTCCGGCTGTCCACCTCCACGGCCGACGACCTCGGCGAGACCCTCATGCGGGACGGCTTGGAGAAGCTTTTTGACCTGGAAACCCAGCGCATGCGCGAAAAGCCCATCGGATTCAAGATCATCAGCCCGGCCGAGCTGCAGTACCCGCACGACGACCCGGACCACCTCAACTTCACCGGCGCTATGGGCGCCTACTACCGCGAGCTCTATCTCCACGTCCCCTGGCTGATCGCAAACGCCCTGCGAGCCGACGGAAAATACGAAGACGCACTGTGGTGGTACCGGAAGATCTTCGACCCCACGGCCGAGGACGGCACACCGGCCGAACGCTGCTGGCGCTACATCGAGTTCCGCGACCTCACCCTCCCCAAACTGCAGGCCATGCTCACCGACCCGGCCGCCCTCGCCGCCTACGAGGACGACCCGTTCAGCCCGCACGCCATCGCGCGGCTGCGGCCCACCGCCTACCAGCGGGCGGCCGTCATGGCCACCATCGGCGCCCTGCTGGACATGGGCGACGCCCTGTTCACCCAGGACACCATGGAATCGGTCACCGAGGCCGGCATGGTCTACAACCTCGCCGCGGAGTTGCTCGGCCCCCGGCCCGCGCGGCTCGGCAAATGCCGCACCGTACCCGACGCCGACCTCACCTACGAAAAGCTCGGCCCGGCCTTCGCCAAGGGCTCCGACATGCTGCTGATGCTGGAAAACTGGGCCTACGTCAACCACGCCGCCGCCGCACGGGCCAAGGACCAGCACGCCCTGGCTGTCCACAACGGCTCCGGGCCCGGCGGCACCGTCAACCTCCCGGCAGCCCAGCAAGCCCTGCAACCGCCAGGCAGCGCCCCCACGGGCCAATCCCCGCCGGTAACCACCAGCGCCTACGCCGGTGTCGCCCACTACACCGCGACCGCCGCCGCGCAGAACCAGGCCACGGCCCTTCAAGCCTCCGTGCACAACGGCAGCACCGCCGTCCCTGTCAGGCACTCACCGGCTCTCCCCACGCTCCTGCACAGCACCATGGCGTTCTGCATCCCCCCCAACGACACCCTGCTGGGCCTGTATGACCAGGTCGCCGACCGCCTGTTCAAGATCCGCAACTGCCTGAACATCAGCGGCGTCCGCCGCGACCTCGCCCTGTTCGCCCCGCCCATCGACGTCATGGCCCTCGTCCGCGCCCGGGCCGCCGGGCTGAGCCTGGAAGAGGCAATGGCCGCCCTGGAGGAGCCGGTCCCGGCGTACCGGTTCAGCTACCTCATCGACCGCGCACGGCAAGCCGCCCAGACCGTTCAGTCCTTCGGCGGCGCCCTGCTGTCCGCGCTGGAAAAGAAGGACATCGAAGAACTCACCCTGCTGCGCTCGCTGCACGAACGCAACGTGCTGCGCATGACCGAGAAAGTCAAAACCGACCAGCGAGACGAGGCCGGCCACCAGCTGCAAGCACTCATCGAAACCGAAACCAACATCTGTCACCGCATCGACTACTATAACAATCTCATTGCGAATGGCCTCACTGGATGGGAGGTTACTCAGCAGATCAGCCGACACATTGCGACGATCACGCACGGTGTCTCAGCCGTAGTCCAGTTGGTTGCTGCCTTCAGCCTCATGATCCCGCAAGGCGGCAGCCCATTTGCGATGACATACGGCGGTATACAGCTTGGCAACTCGGTAAGCGCTTTTGCCGCGACGGCCGAGACCCTCGCCACCGTTGCCGAAGCGATTTCTGCATCGGCCGGGCTGGAGGCAACGTTCCAGCGCCGTGACCAGGAATGGCATCAGCAACTGCTCGTTGCCCAGCAAGAGCTCAAGCAGACGACACAGCAACGCCTGGCTGCCGAACTCCGGGCCGCCATCGCCGAGAAAGAACTCGACATCCACCAGACCACCATGGACCAAGCCGATGAGCTGGACCGTTTCTACAAGGACAAGTTCACCAGCCTCGGCCTGTATAACTACCTGGCCACCACCCTGACCAGGCTCCACCGGGAGGCCTACAACACCGCCGCCGGGCTGGCCCGCATGGCCCAGCGCGCGTACGCCTTCGAACGCGACGACGACACCCCGTTCATCGCTGCCGACAACTGGCAGGCCGACAGGAACGGCCTGCTCGCCGGCGAAAAACTCACCATGCAACTCCACCAACTCGAAACCGCCTACCTGCGCACCAACACCCGGCAGCCCGAAGTATCGCAGTCCTTCTCCCTCGCCCTCCTCGACCCCGGCGCGCTTCTGACTTTCCGCGAAACCGGCTCCTGCGAGTTCACCATCCCCGAGATCCTGTTCAATCTCGCCTACCCCGGCCACTACAAGCGCATCATCAAATCCGCCCGCATCAGCATCCCATCAGTGGTCGGCCCCTATACAACAGTCAGCGCCAAACTCACCCTCAAAGACAGCAAAGTCCGCAACCAGCCCACCACCGACGCCAGCGCCCTCGTCACGCTCCCGGCACCACCCACGCCCAGCATCGCCACCAGCACCGCCACCAACGACGCCGGGGTCTTCGAGCTGTCCTTCCGCGACGAGCGCTACCTGCCTTTCGAAGGCGCGGGCGCGATCAGCAGCTGGCGGCTCGAACTTCCCAACCAGCTGCGCCAGTTCGACTACAACACCATCTCCGACATCATCCTGCACCTCAGCTACACCGCCCGCGACGACGCCACCCTCCGCACCTCGGTGGAGACGGCGATCGTGGACAGCCTCACCACCTACGCGACCACCGCCGGGATGCACCGGCTCTTCAGCCTGCGCCACGAATTTCCCGACGCTTTCTACCAGCTCATGAACCCGATCGGAGGGGCCCAGCAAACCCAGTTCGACCTAGGAACGCAGCACTTCCCCTACTTCCTGTCCAGCCGCACCCTTACAGTCGCTAGGGCTAGCCTCTTCATTCAGCCGTCGGGGCAGACCGCAGCCGACACCACAGGGCTGAAGATCACCGTCAACGGTACGCAAGCAGCCTCGTGGACCACTCCTGCGAACACCAATCTGTCCACTACCGACGCCGCCGTGTCCGGACCAGTACTGACATCGTGGACCATCAATATCACCGACGGCCACTTGGACCCTGACACCGTCGGCGACATCCTCATCCTCATCAGGTACAGCGTGGCGTAATGGTCTGGTGAACGGCGTACTTAGCCTGACCACCGGGATAAAGAAGACCCTGGAGGCTCAATGTCAAGCTGCAGCTTGCCCGGTCTTTGCCCATATAGTCGCTTGGACAGAGTTGCACACGCTGCGGGACGATCGGGTGGTGTGGGGCTATGCGAGTTCCTCCTCGGAAGCGCCGACTTGTCACCCATTGCCGTCACGGCAAGTAAGACGCCGATATCGGCACTGTCGGATGTGGTGCTTACATTCTGGTGGCGGCTCACGTCACAGCGAGGACGACGATGACCGACGCCCCGGCCCAACCGCCGCCCCACGACCGGCAGCCGTCGCCGGTTCCGGTAATCACGCTGCCCAAGGGCGGCGGCGCCATCCGCGGCATCGGGGAGAAATTCACCGCCAACCCGGTCACCGGGACGGCCTCGATGACGGTGCCGATCGCGACCAGCCCAGGCAGGAGCGGGTTCGGCCCGCAACTAGCGCTGTCCTACGACTCTGGGTCAGGGAACGGCCCATTCGGGTTCGGCTTGAGCCTTGGCCTGCCCACCATCAGCCGCAAGACCGACAAGGGCCTGCCCCGGTACCACGATGGCAGCGAGTCTGACGTCTTCTTGCTGTCTGGCGCCGAAGACCTGGTCCCGGTCCCGCGGGAGGACGGCCAGCTCGACGATCTGACTATGGCGCCTGGGTATGCCATCCGCCGGTACCGGCCACGGATCGAGGGCCTGTTCGCGCGAATCGAGCGGTGGAGCAGCACAACCGACCAGGAGGATGTTCACTGGCGCTCCTGGTCCCGGGACAACCTGCTGACCCTGTACGGCAAGGACCGCACCGCCCGGATCTACGATCCGGCCGATCCAAGCCGCATCTTCTCCTGGCTAATCTGCGAGACCCGCGACACCAAGGGCAATGCCGTCCTCTATCATTACAAGGCTGAAGACGGGGCTCAGGCCGACCTAACCAGCCCACCGGAGCGCAACCGCGGCGGCCCCGATGACCCGAGACGCGCGGTCAACCGGTACCTAAAGCGAATCCTGTACGCCAACCGGGTGCCGCTGCTTGACGCGGCTGGCCTGCGGCCCCGCTTCCTGACCAAGACCCAACTCGACCATGCTGACTGGTGTTTTGAAGTTGTGTTCGACTATGGCGAGCACGACCCGGACATTCCATCCCCAGAGAGCAGCAAGGGCCGAAGCTGGGCGTGCCGCCCCGACCCGTTCTCTACCTACCGGCAAGGCTTCGAGGTGCGGACTTACCGGCTGTGCAGCCGGGTCCTGATGTTCCACCATTTCCCAGGCGAACCCGAGGTGGGACGTGACTGCCTGGTCAGCTCTACCGATTTCGGGTACGCCACCTCACCTGTCGCATCGTTCCTAGTCTCAGTGACCCAGCGGGGGTACCGCCGTGACGGAACCGGCTATGTATGCAGGTCGATGCCAGCCGTGGAGTTCGGTTACAGCGAGGCCGTCATCGACGACACGATTCATGACGTCGACGGGGACACGCTGGAAAACCTGCCGGTCGGCGTCAACGGTACCACGTACCGGCTCGTCGACCTGGACAGCGAGGGCCTTGGCGGAGTGCTGACCGAAGCTGACGAAACGTGGCGTTACAAGCCAAACCTTGGCCACGGGCGGTTCGGCGCAGCGCGGATGACCGGGCCTCAGCCATCGACGGCCGCACTGCCCGCCGGTGGCCAGCAACTGCTGGACCTGGCCGGCGACGGGCCGCTCGACCTGGTCGACTTCTCCGGCACCACTCCGGGGTTCTTCAAACGCACTGACGGCACGTGGGAACGTTTCCGGCCTTTCGGGTCGCTGCCACAGATCGCCTGGGATGATCCCGGCCTGCGGATGATCGACCTTACCGGGGACGGTCTCGCAGATGTGCTGATAACCGACGACAACTTGTTCACCTGGTATGCCTCCCTGGGCGAAGACGGCTTCGCCGAGGCCGGGCGCGTGCTCCAGTCGCGCGATGAGGAGCAAGGCCCACGCCTCGTCGATGCGGACGGCATTCAGCAGATCTACCTGGCCGACATGTCCGGCGATGGGCTCCACGACCTGGTCCGGATCCGCAACGGCGATGTCTGCTATTGGCCAAATTTGGGTTACGGCCGCTTCGGCGCCAAGATCACCATGGCGAACGCGCCCGTTTTTGACGAGCCGGATCTATTTAGCGCGCGGCGGCTGCGGGTCGCCGACATCGACGGCTCCGGCACCGCCGATCTGATCTACCTCGGACGGGACGGTGCCCGGCTCTACTTCAACCAGTCGGGGAACGGGTGGAGCGGTGTGCGCCAGCTCAGCCAGTTCCTACCCGTTGACGATCTTGCTACAGTCACCGTGGCCGACCTCCTCGGCAACGGCACCGCCTGCCTAGTTTGGTCGTCACCCCTGCCGCAGCACCATGGCCGTCAGCTGCGTTACATCGACCTGATGAGCGGGCAGAAACCCCACTTGCTGATCAACAGCAGCAACAACCTGGGTGCCGAAACGCGCGTGCGCTACGCCTCGTCGACAAAGTTTTACCTGCAAGACAAGGCGGCCGGCCGACCGTGGGTGACTCGCCTGCCGTTCCCGGTGCATGTCGTCGAGCGGGTGGAGACCTACGACTGGATCGGCGGGAACCGGTTCGTGACCCGCTACGCCTACCACCATGGATTCTTCGACGGTGTGGAACGTGAGTTTCGTGGCTTCGCGATGGTGGAGCAGTGGGACACCGAGACGATGGCGGCACTGAGCGAAAGCGATGGCTTGCCGACCGGCGACAACATGGATGACGCGTCCCACGTGCCCCCGGCCTACACCAAGACCTGGTTCCACACCGGGGCCTTCGCCGACGGCGGCGTTCTGGCGGCCCGCTTCGCGGGGTTGCTCGGCGGGGGTCCAGGCGAGTATTACCGCGAGCCCGCCTGGCGTGGCGATGACGCGGAGGCCGCGAAACGGCTGCTGCCCCAAACTGTGCTACCCGACGGACTCACCGTGGACGAGCAGCGTGAAGGATTTCGTGCGCTCAAGGGCTCGATGCTCCGGCAGGAGATCTACGCCAGGGATGGCACCGTCAAAGCCGACGACCCGTACACGGTCACGGAGCAGAACTTCACCGTCCGGATGCTGCAGGCCCGCGGCCACAACCGGCACGCGGTATTCCTCACCCATGCCCGCGAGGCGATCAATTACCACTACGAGCGCAACCCTGACGACCCGCGGACCTCCCACACCCTCACGATGGAAGTCGATTCCTTCGGCAACGTCCTCAAGGAAGCCACCGTGGCCTACGGGCGGCGCGTGCCCGACGCCTCGCTGACGCTGGAGGCGGACCGCATAAAGCAGACCAGCCCGCTTATCACCTACACGGAGCGCCGAGTCACCGATCCGGTAGCTGACGACGACAACCATCACACGCCGCTGCCTGCTGAGACGCGCATCTATGAGCTGACGGGCTATGCGCCGTCTGGCACTCGTTTCCAGGCGGCAGACTTCGTGCAGCCCGATCCCCACGATCCGGCGCGCCTCACGCCCGTCTTCGATGAAGAACTCGACTATGAGACTCACGCAACAAAGGGCTGTCAGCGCCGCCTCATCGAGCACGTCCGCACCCTCTACCGCCGGAACGACCTGACCGCGTTGCTCGACGTAACACAGCTTCAGTCCCTGGCTCTCCCGGGCGAGACCTACAAACTTGCCTTCACTGATGGGATGCTGAAGGAGGCCTTCCAGCGCCCGCGCGACGGACAGCCGCCCGAGGACCTCATCCCCGATCCCGCAACAGTCCTCGGAAAAGATGGCGGCTACGTCGATCTCGACGGCGACGGCTACTGGTGGATGCCAGCCGGAAGGACTTTCTACTCACCGAGCAACACAGACACGGCCGTCCAGGAACTGGCCAACGCCCGGCTGCACTTCTTCCTCACCCACCGCTACCGCGATCCATTCGGTCACACCTCCACCGTCAGCTTCGACGATCACAACCTGCTCCTGCTGGAGACGCGCGACCCGGTTGGCAACCGCGTCACCGCCGGGGAACGCAAGCTAAACGGCGACCTCGACACAGCCAAGCCCGGGAACGACTACCGCGTCCTGCAGCCCAGGCGCGTGATGGACGCCAACCGGAACCGCACGCAGGCTGCATTCGATGCCCTGGGGCTGACAGTCGGCACCGCGGTCATGGGCAAGCCCGAGGAGGACCTCGGGGACACTCTCACCGGGTTTGATGCCGACCTCACAGAGGCGGTCATCCTGGACCACCTCAACGCGCCGCTCAAGGAACCGCTTGCGATCCTCCAAGACGCCAGCACCCGGCTGGTCTATGACATGCTCGCTTACCAGCGCACCAGAAGCCAGCCGAACCCGCAGCCTGCGGTGGCCTACACACTCGCTCGTCAGATCCACTTTGCCGACACAGGCGGCCCGCAGTCCAAGGTGCAACACACCATGGCTTACTCCGATGGCTTCGGCCGGGAAATCCAAAGGAAGATCCAGGCCGAGCCTGGCCCGGTACCGCGCCGCGACGCCAACGGCGAGATCATCATCGGCTCGGACGGCCAGCTCGAGTTGACGGCCGACGGCGCCACGCCTCGATGGGTGGGCAGCGGCTGGACCATCTACAACAACAAGGGCAAGCCCGTCCGCCAGTATGAGCCGTTCTTCAGCGACACGCACCATTTTGAGTTCGGTGTGCGCGTCGGTGTCAGTCCGGTGCTGTTCTACGACCCGATCGAGCGCGTTGTCGCTACGCTGCGCCCGAACCACACCTACGAAAAGGTCGTCTTCGGTCCCTGGCGGCAGGTGACCTTCGACGTGAACGACACCGTCGCCCCGCACGACGCTGTGACGGCGACCGGCCCCGAAACCGGGGACCCGCGCACCGACCCGGACATCAGCGGTTATGTCGCGCAGTACTTCGCAACCCAGCCCACATGGCAGACGTGGTGGGTGCAGCGCCTCGGCACGACGTTCGGCGTAGACGAGCAGGCCGCCGCGACCAAGGCAGCCGTCCATGCCAACACACCCACAACCTCCCACTTCGATAGCCTGGGGCGCCCTTTTCTGACAGTCGCGCGGAACCGGTTCGTGCGCGACGGCGTGACGGTGGACGAGTCATACCCCACCCGCATCGAGGTAGACATCGAAGGCAGCCAGCGTGCCGTGCGAGACGCGATCACGCAAAGCGGCGATGCGCTGGGCCGCATCATCATGCGCTACGCCTACGACCTGCTCGGGAACCGAATCCACCAGTCCAGCATGGAGGCCGGCAGGCGGTGGACACTCTACGACGCGACCGGAAGGCCGATCCGCACCTGGGACAGCCGCGGACACAGCACCAGAACCGAATACGACCCCGCACGCCGACCGGTGCGTGTCTTCGTGACCGGCGCCGACCCTGACCGCCCCACCGAGGAACTGCTGACCGAGTGGCTCCTCTACGGCGAACAGCATCCGGACGGCGCCTTCAAGAATTTGCGCGGGCGCGCCTTCTTGCACCTCGACCAGGCAGGAGCGGTGACCAACCTGGCCCATGACTTCAAGGGCAACCTGCTAAGCTCCTCCCGCCGCATCGCGGTGCAGCACAATAACGCGGTGAGCTGGGCTGCCGTAGATGCCGGGCTGCAGCTGAATAGCGGGACAACATTCGACCCCGATGCACTGGAAGCAGCCCTGTCGCTCCTCTTGCAAACGGACACCTTCGCAAGCTCCACCACCTATGACGCACTCAATCGCGTGCTCACTCTCACGACGCCGGACGGCAGTGTCGTCCTGCCGGGGTACAACGAGGCCAACCTGCTCGAACGCATGGATGTGAACGTGCGCGGTGTCACCGACAGCGGCCAGCCTGTGTGGACACCCTTCGTCACAGGTACCGACTACAACGCTAGGGGTCAGCGCACCCAGATCGTCTACGGCAGCGGCGCAGCAGGAGGCCACAAGGGCGTAACAACCACCTACTCGTACGATCCGCTGACCTTCCGCCTCGCCCGGCTGACCAGCCAACGCGATGCCGCGGCCTTCGCCGGGGACTGCCCGAATCCGCCGGCCATCGGCTGGCCGGGTTGCCAGGTGCAGGACCTCCGGTATACCTACGATCCAGTCGGCAACGTCACCAGAATCGCAGATGATTCCCAGCAGGCCATCTTCTTCCGCAACACCCGCGTCGAGCCGAGTTCCGAATATACCTACGATGCCCTCTACCGGCTGATCGAGGCTACGGGCCGCGAGCACCTGGGCCAACTGGGCGGCACGCCGATACCGCATGCACCCAACGATGCGGCGCGGGCAGGCCTTCTCCACCCGCACGATGGCAATGCAATGGGCGTTTACGTCGAGCAATACGTATACGACGCGGTTGGCAACATCCTAGAGATGCGGCACCGCGGCACCCACCCCGCCCATGCGGGCTGGAAGCGGACCTACGTCTACCGCGAAGCGAGCTTGACTGAAGCCGACAAGACGAGTAACCAGCTGAGCACCACCACCGTAGACCCGAGTAACCTCTCGATCGAGCGATACTGCTACGACGCGCACGGCAACATAACCCATATGCCGCATCTAGGCGGCACCTATCCCGACCAGAATCTGTTCTGGGACTACGACGACGAGCTGCGCCAAGTCCAAATGAATGGAGGCAATACCGCCTACTACGCCTACGACGCATCCGGCCAACGCGTACGCAAGATCTGGGAAAAAGCACCCGGGCTCACCGAGGAGCGCATCTATATAGGCTGTTTCGAACTCTTCCGACGGAGAAACGGAAAAGGACAACTAACGCTACAGCGAGAAACACTACATATCTTGGACGACAAGCAGCGCATTGCCCTGGTGGAGACACGCACACCGGGCATTGGCCCGCCCGATCCGGCACCGGCTCAGCTCATCCGGTACCAGTTGGGCAACCATCTGGGCTCCGCGAGCCTGGAACTGGACGACGAAGCGCAGATCATCTCGTACGAGGAGTACACCCCGTACGGCAGCACGTCCTATCAGGCGGTTCGAAGCACGACGGAAACGCCTAAGCGATACCGGTATAGCGGCAAGGAGCGTGACGAGGAGAGCGGACTGTACTACCACGGGGCCCGGTACTATGCTCCGTGGCTTGCCCGATGGACGCGATGTGATCCGTACGGGATCGCCGAGTCTCTGAATTCCTATGCCATGGCGAGGGGAAACCCTGTCCGCTATGTCGATCCGGCGGGAATGAGTGCTCAGCCGAAAGTCATTGATGTCTACCACCGTACAGATGCGCGATCGGCGGCTAATATGCTGCCGCGCACTGACTTGAGCAAACCCAACTCGTGGTTGGGCCCAGGAATCTACGCATCAAGCGAGCCAAACATTCCCGGTTACGTGGTGACCGATAATCGGAATGTCGTCGTTCGTCTGCGAATCAGTACCGAACACATGAAAATCCTGTCCGGCAAACAGGCGTCGTGGGCGCAGGATGTCATGTCCGGTAAGCTGCAACGTAACGTATTGAGGCAAGGACAGTGGATAGAAAGAGTAAGGCGCACAAATCAGCCGCACAACCTTCGAGACTACATGAAAGACATGTGGGAGCACCTTGCCCCTGGTAAGAACGTGATAAGGTACGAGCTCAAGGGTAAGCGGGGTGTCTATACCTACCTGGTTCGGAATGAAGGAGCACTAGTAGCGAAACCCGAAATCGTCGGCGAAATCAATCGGGCTGGGGAGTTCGTCGCAAGATCGGCTTCGGAGGCCCAGGACGCGGCCACCGTCGCGAAGGAAGTCAGCAAATCAGCTGCGACCGAAGTGAAGGCGGCTGCCGAGGGAGCTTCCTCGGCACACCTGCCTTCTACCTCGGCGCATCTGCCATCAGCGACGCCGTCCGACGTGGGACTTGGAGCAAAGAACGAGCAAGAGCAGCTCAACCAGAACGCGACTAGCACTGTTCCGGAAGTCGGAGGGATTTCTGACTGGATCAACAAAACCTGGGGAACGGTTAATCGCGTGTTGTCGGGACAGGGCGGCGAACCGCAACACCCACAGCCACCTGCGCAACATCATTCCAGGGGCCTCCGGAACTACGACCCAGACGAGCCTGCCCCCCCTCAAAGACCAAAGAATCCTCCTCCCTCGAAGCAGTTCATCCCTCCCGCTTACTGACCTCGAGAGGCGGGCGGTGGCAGGCAGGGCCCGCAGACAAGGTCGGCACCGTGTTCTGCCAGCACATCGAGCAGGCAGTTGCCATCGAGTGGGACACTGGCCACGACATGATGGCGGTGCATCAATGGTCTGAGGGCAGCGGGTACCGCAAGGCCAACCTGCCCCCACCAAACGCGCAAGACCCTGTGGGGTGCCAGAAGTCTGCCTGGCCTGTGAGCTGCAGCGATGCACCGGGGTCAGCGGTCGGCCATGATGATCAGCCGTGTCCCTCCGTCTGCTCTATCTGATCTTCACCCGGCTGTGCGGCTGGCTGGTCCTGCTCGGCCGCTCGCCCGCCTCCAAGAACGCGGAGTTGCTGGTGCTGCGGCACGAGGTCGCCGTGCTGCGCCGCACCAATCCGCGGCCTCGCTTTGACTGGGCCGACCGCGCTGTGCTCGCCGCGCTGATCCGCCTCCTGCCGCGAAGGCTGCGGACTCATCGGCTGGTCACCCCAGGTACGGTCCTGCGGTGGCACCACCGCCTGGTCACCGCCTGGTCACCCGGAAGTGGACCTACCCGAACCGGACAGGCCGGCCGCCGGTCAGCGCCGAGATCACCGCGCTGATCGAGCGGCTCGCCACCGAGAACAACGGCTGGGGGTACCAGCGGATCCAAGGCGAACTGCTTAAGCTCGGCCACCGGGTCGGCGCGTCCACGATCCGGCGGGTCCTCAAGGCGCTGAAGATACCCCCGGCTCAGAAGCGGCACACCGATACAACCTGGCGGCAGTTGCTGCGCGCGCAAGCCGCCACGATGCTCGCCGCCGACTTCTTCCACGTAGACTGCGCAATGACGCTCCAGCGGCTGTACTGCTTGTTCGTGATCGAAGTCGGCTCCCGCTACGTCCACATCCTCGGGGTCACCGCGCACCCGGACGGGCCGTGGGCCAGGCAGCAGATCCGCAATCTCCTGATGGACCTCGGCGATCACGCCGCGGACTTCCGGTTCCTGGTCCGCGACCGGGCCGGGCAGTTCACCGCATCATCGGGCGCGGGCCTGGCCGGCGCCGGTTTCGAAGCCGTGAAGATTCCGCCCCGAAGCCCCAGGGCGAACGTCTATGCCGAACGGTTGGTCCTCACCGCCCGGACGGAGGTCACAGACCGGATGCTGACCTTCGGCCGACGACATCTGCGGACCGTCCTCGCCCAGTACGAGGCCCACTACAACGGACGACGCCCTCATCGCAGCCGCCAGCTCCACCCACCCCGGCCGGACTTCCCCGTCGCCGACCTCTCCCAGAAGCGAATCAAGCGCAGGCCCGTCCTCGGCGGCCTCCTCAACGAATACGAGCGAGCCGCATAGAAGCCCAGGTCAAGTCTGGTTGCCGAGTTCTGGAGCCCCACACGTACGCCGGATTTCTGGCAGGCCGCCAGCCGCGTAACCACTCCTCAGATCGGTCGTGCTGCGGCCAGTGCAACTGCCAAGCCCCACCACAGACTATGCTCCCATGGCAGCGGCCGGCCTCGGGGCCGCTCGGGTTAGCCCTGACCTTTCATCGGGGTTGATCGCTGGCGCTGAGCGCCGGCTGGCCCCGTTTGTGCCGGGATTTTAGCGTCCGGGTATGACGCTGGCCCGGCTGGCGGGCCGGGTGGCCGGGGGTTCCACGGGCCCCGCGGGTCTCCTTCCTGGATAGCAGGGACGGTTTGCGCTGCTCAGGGGGCTTGCGGGAGCGCGCTGATGCGTTCCCAGGCGGTCGTGATCGCCTCGGCCCACGGCCAGGATGCCTGGATTTTCAGGCGTCGCCGCCGGCCGCCGCGCACCAGCCGGGCCGCAGCGTGCAGTACGCGGTAGCGCAGCGTCTTGGGCTCGGCCCGGGCCAGGTCGCCGTCCAGCGCCAGCAGTTTCAGCCAGCCGAGCAGGATCTGCCCGGTCATCGCGGCGGTCAGCCGCGCGGCGTTGACCTGGTAGTCAAAGGAGGGGAAATGGCCCAGGCCGGCCTGCTTGCCGGTGCGGATGGCGTCCTCGACCCGGGCGTGCACCCGGTGGGCGGCGTCGAGGTAGGCGTTCTGCCCGGGCCAGCCTTTGGTGGTGGCGGCCCGGTTCGTTGCCACAGGGAGTACCGCCAGCCGTCTGCGGCCTCGAACAAGGTCAGCTGCGCGCCGGGATGCGGCCGCTCGCGGCGCGCGAAGATCCGCATCGTCTGGGGCCACCCGGCCAGCTGGTCCCCGGCCGGGCCCTCCCGCAGCAACCCGGTCAGCTCGGTGACGTGCGCTTCCTCGATCCAGCAGGCCCGGTGCGCGCAGCAGAAGTTCGCGCAGGCGTCATCGGCGCGGCGCTCGCGGACCTCCCGCAGCCGTCGATGGCGATCTGCCAAGCCTGCTCCGGCACCAGCCGCAGGGCCGCCTTTTCCCGCTCGCCGAGCACCCACCCAACCGAGTAGGTCAGCTCGAAGCCGCGGCGGCCGGCCAGCTTGTCCAGGTGAGCGACCAAGGCGTGGCTAGCTCCGGCGCCGTCGCAGGTGACCATCAGCTGCCGCCGGAACCCGGGCGGCAGCGCGGCGATCGCCGCGTCCGCCAGGCCGATGTGGTCAGCGGCCGTGTTGCTCCCGGCCGAGCCGCGGCGCAGCATCCAGGCCAGCGGCTCGCCGCCGGTGTTATCGCACACCGCGACCAAGGGGTGATGGCCATAGCCTTTGAAGTTCGCCTCAGCCAGTTCCTTATCCGAATGCGCCACCGTCACGGTGGCATCCAGCCGGATGCACACCACGCCGTCCAGCATCTTGTCCGCCAGCCGCACTCCCGGCAGCCCGCCGTGCCGGGCCACGCCCTGCGCCCACGCATACCGCCGGGCCATGCTCACCGCCGCGGTAATCCGCCTGTCCGCGCGTGCCCCGCCGCGGGCGATCTCAGCCAGCGTCCGCCACACCGTCGGCACCGACGCCACCAGCCCGAACAGCTCCCGCTGATCACACATCACCCGGAAATCGGAGATCACCCGGGCACCGTCCGCAACCGCGCAGGCCAGATCGGCCAGCACCCGGCCCCGGTCATGGACCAAGATCCGCGGCGTCGCCAGCGCCCGCGACAGCCCGCCCGTCAGGCCCGTCTTATCGGCCAGGTGCCGCAGCAGCACCAGCCCGGCGTGCGACACGACACCCTGGCCGCCGCCAGATACCTCCAGCCCCGGGCGCGCAGTCCAGTCCCCAGAGCCCGATGAAAAGACAGGGTTAGGTTAGTATGCCATTTCAGCAAGGCCAATGCTCGCAGCGACAAATCCCGCACGCGCCCGACAGCACTGCCACCTGCGGTGATAGCCATCCCTGAGTCGGCATCACCCAGAATGGCAGCGTGATGCCTGGCAACCCAGCCGGGTGAGCATAATCTCCAGGCAGGCAAGTGCATGCAGTTCGCTGCGGACGGCCTTGCCAGCTCAGTGGCCATCTGTCAGCAAGTAGAGCGTCATTGCCATGACGGCCTCATCGTGGCCGCGGATCATCTCCAGGGCAGAAATAGACGCACCAACAGCATCGAGATCCGCAGAGTCTATCAACTGATGTGGTTGTCGCAGGTAGTGCGCGAACGCAGCTATCGCGAGTTGCGGCGCCGAGCCTGTACCGCTTCAAAATGTCGTGACCTGGTCTGGCCTGCGGGGTTCGGCGGCTGGGTTTACGCGGCCCGGTGGTACTCGTTGATCACGCCGCCTAGCACCTTCCGGCGCTGCACCGGCGCGTCCAGCGGCACGACGACCCGCTCGTCATGATCGGGAGGCCGCTGGTGCCGGGACTGGTGCGGCCGGTGCCCGTTATAGTGCGCGGGGTAGGTCCGCAGCACGGCACGCAGGTGGGCTGCGCCGTAGATCAGCATCCGGTCGGTGCACTCGGACCGGACGGTCCGTACCCAGCGTTCGGCATAACAGTTCGCCCGGGGCGCCCGTGGAGGAGTCTGCACGGCCCTTACGCCCTCGCTGGCGAAGACGGTATCGAACGCGGCCGTGAACTTGGCGTCCCGGTCCCTGATGAGGAACCGGAACGAGCCGATCCGTCCGGCGAGGTCCATGACCAGGTTGCGGGCCTGCTGGGCCGTCCATGGTCCGTCCGGGTGCCGGGTTACCCCGATGATGTGCACCCTCCGGGTCGTTATCTCCATGACGAACAGCACGTACAGGCGCTTGAGGAAGATCGTGTCCACGGTGAAGAAGTCGCACGCCAGCAGGCCCTCTGCCTGGGCGCGCAGGAAGGTGCGCCAGGAAGTATCCAGGCCGCGCGGAGCGGGCCGGTAACGGCGGGCGCGAAGGATCCGCCGCACGGTCGCCGCGCTGACATGGTGGCCGAGGCGGGTCATCTCACCGTGGACCCGGCGGTACCCCCACGTGGGGTTCTCCCGCGCCAGCCGCAGCACCAGGTCGCGGATCTCCAGGCCGACCGCCGGGCGGCCTGGCCGGTCCGGGTAGGTCCACTTGCGGGTGATCAGACGGTGGTGCCAGGCCAGCAGGGTTCCCGGCGTGACCAGCCGGCTGCCGCGCAGCGCGGCGGGCAGCATCCGGGCCAGGGCTGCCAGGATCGCGCGATCGGCCCAGTCCGGCCCAGGCCGGGCCACCTGCCGGCGCAGCACCATCACCTCATGTCGCAGCACCAGGATCTCCGCATCCTTTGACGCCTGGCTGCGGCCCAGCAGGACCAGCCAGCCGAACACCCGGACCATGATCAGATACAGCAGACGGACAGACACGAACCGCGATCATGCCCCAACCCGCCGACCCCGCCAACCGCAGCTCAGACCCTGCATCGAGTTCTGAAGCGGTACAGGCCTTGTTCACCAAAGCCAGGGCGACTGGTTCGCGCAGTTGGGGGTCAGCCGCGTCGCCGAACTGCTCCATCGCCTCATCGAAAGCAGCAATCGCGCCGTCCGGCTGACTTAGGTCGTCGTTCAGAATGGCGCCTTTGTTCACCATTGCCCTGGCTACCGCTGCGCGCAGCTCGGGTTCATCCGCATCGCGGAACCGCTCGACCACCTGGTCACAGGCAGCAACTGCCTCGTCTGGCCGGCCGACTGCGCTCAGGGAGCCTCCCAGGTTCACTAATTAGTGCTTTGGCCACCAGCTGGCGGAACTTTGGATCGGCTTCGCCGCCGTATCGCTGCAGCACTTCTTCGTAAGCAACCAACGCCTGCTGCGTAAGACCCAACGCGGTAAGGCTCGCGCCCTTCTCTGCCATTGCCTGAGCTACTCGCAGGCGCACCTCCGGGTCGGTCGAGTTCCCGAACCGCCGCAGCACCTCTTCATACGTAGCCAACGCGTCGTCTCGGCTGTCCAACGCGTTCAAAGTAAGGCCCTTGTCTACCAGGGCCCTTGCCACTAGCTGGAAAAGCTCAGGGTCGGCCGTCTCGCCGAACCGCTGCACCACTTGCCCGTAGGCGTCGGCCGACTCTCCCAGCCGGGCCAGGTCGAACAGAACGATGCCCTTGTTGATCAGCGCCATCGCCACCTGCCAGCGCAACTCCAGGTCGGCCGCCTCGCCGAACCGCTCTACCACCTGGTCATAAACAAGCAACGCCTCATCCAGCTCACCCAGCGTGCGCAGGGCTCCTCCCTTGTTCACCAGCGCTGAGGCCACCTGCCAGCGCAACTCTGGGTCGGCCGCGGCACCGCTCCACCACTTCGGCATAGGAGGCAACCGCATCCGTTGACCGCTCCAGCTCGTGCAGGTCTACACCCAGGTTGCGTAGCGCCATCGCCACTTGCCTGCGCAGCGCGGGGTCGGCCGCGCCACCGAACCGCTCTACCACCTGGTCATAAACAAGCAACGCCTCATCTCGCTCACCCAGCGCGCTAAGCGTCCCTGCCTTGTTCACCAACGCTCTGGCCACGAGTTCACGCAGTTCGTCGTCGGCCTCGCCACCGAGCTGCTGCACTATCTGGTCATAGGCAGCGGCTGCTTCCACTCTGCGGTCAAGCGAGTCGAGCGCGAGGCCCTTGTTCCAAAGGGCCATTCCGACCGCCGCGCGAAGCCCAGGTTCCGATGCATCGGCGAACCGCTGAATCACTTGGTCGCAGGTCGCGATCGCGTCCAAGTGCTTGCCCAGCTCGTGGAGCATTAGTCCCTTGTTCACGAGAGCTCTTGCAACTTGCTGGCACACCGCCAGCTGGTCGGCGTCGCCGAACCGATCAACAACGCTGTCATATGCGGTGAGAGCCTCGATGTCGTGACCTGTCTCGCGCTGAACAATGCCGAGCAGCACCCCCGCGAGCGCTGCCGGACCAGGGCCGTCACCCTCAAATGATCTCTCGAAAGCACGCACTGCCGCTTTCGATTCGTTTGCCTGATATACGCCGGGCATTACAACCGGCACCGGCCGCACCAGTCCTGCCAGCAACGACCACCCGATCACGACCAACCCAACGCACAGGCGGACCTGCCCGTTCAGCGGCGGAAAGTGCTCGGCGGCGTGATCAACGAGTACTACCAAGCGGCGTAACAGATCCCATGAATCACCAGATCAGACGCCGTGCGATGAGTTTCGAAGCGGTACAGGTACATCCATCAGTCGCGGTCCATTCCCACCACGTGCCGTCGGCTACGAGGCTTGGCGGCACCCCCGTGATGCAGCGGCGCCATACAGTGGCGGCCAACCTCGGCACAGTCGAGGTCGACCTCGGATACGCACACGAAGCAGCACGCTCGCCTGGGTCTCCTCGACACGCTTCTCGGCTGGTACCTATCAGGCTTACCAGGGACAGGACGGATCACAATGGACGCGCGCCGATGGGGCAAGAGACAGGAGTCACTTCTGATCACTGGGATACCCCCGCACCCTCACCGCGGGCCCGGATGATCACCGCAATCGCAAAGCGAGCGGTTCGGCGGACCGCTCCTCCAGCCCCGAATCCGTCCGCTATTTGTCCGTAACCAGCGTGGTGCAGCGACGTCTCCTGACCGACGATGACCGAAGATGACACAACGCGCGACGGCCCGCGAGTACGGGGAAACCCCCGCTCACGGGCCGTTTGTGCAGGTGGTGGCAGGTCCAGGGTTCGAACCTGGGTAGGCTAAGCCGACGGTTTTACAGGGAGCACCCGGGCACCCAGACAGGTCGCCGTTTACCTGCGAGAACGTCCTTCTGAGAGTGGTTCGCCAGCAGTCCAACCACTCCTCAACCACGAACCCCCATAATCGTTCGGTTGCGACCGGACGTCATTGGACTGACCGATGTCACCGGGACGATCGTTTCTGTCGTCCTCCTGGAGCATGGGCCAGGCTGAACTGAGCTTCGCCGGTTCCTGGCCCGCGGGATCGTCGCCGTGCACCACGAGGCATATGTTGACCTGTTCGACGACGATCTCATCGTGGTCCCAGCATCGAAGCGCTCGCAAAGCAGAGGAATTCCATCGCCACCTGGTCGGGCAGACCTGCTCAGAGCGCGAATCTGCCGAGCTTCCGGCACTGACTGGTACACGATCAGATTGTCATGCGCGGCGCTGCTCGCTGATGGCGCCACGGTGCAGGTCGCGAAGTTCGATGATGCGCAGCCTGCGGGCGGAGACCAGCAGGTCAGGCGAGCCTAGGCGAACTGCTGGGTAGGCGCTGGCGGGCTGGATTCCGGCCGCGCGCATGATCTGGTAGCCGCGTTCGGAGACGCTGGACTGGCCCAGACCGAAGTAGCCCATCAGATCCTTGACCCGTAGCTCACCGGACCCTTGGCCCAGGCGCTGGTTGCCCTTGCCGATCACCCAGCACCCCGCCGCCGCGATCGCCGCGGGCTTGGTTGTCCCGCGCAGCATGCTGGACAGGCCCGGCAGGGCCTGGGCCAGCAACCGCCGACACGCCGTCTTGTACTCGGCGCCGAGCAGGTCGTCGCAGCACCGGTCGCAGGCGGCCAGAACCTGCTCGGCCCGGTCGCGCAGATCTGCGGGTATCTGGTCCCAAGCGAACTCCTCCTCCGGCAGCGGCGTGCCGTCCAGCGAGTCAAGCGCGTCCCACCCGCCAACCTCCCCGGCGAGCTGGTCAAGAAAGTGCTGGTGGAAATCGAACGGCTCATCCTCCCATGGCATGTCGCCGCCGAGCATGCCCATCTTGGCCAGCAGCGCCATCGGCCCTTGCGGCCGCCTTGAGCGGATCACCCGCTGGTACTCCGATTCGTGCTCGCCGACCGCGGCGAGCGTCTGGCCGGTCAGTTCCGGCCGGATCTTGCGCTCGGCGTGGCAGAACCGGATGAACGCCCGCAACAGTTCAGGAGCCTTACTGAGGTAGACGACATCGGCGACGATCTTGCGCGGGATCCAGTCAGCCAGCAAGATCTCCACCGCCACCGGGCTCCACCGCAGCGGATCACCCGGCCCGTAGTCGGTGCCAAACCATATGAACTGCTTCAACAGGTCCCGGCGGTCGGCGTCATCCAGCGGCGTGCCGAACTGTGAGCCGAAGAACCGGTCCGCCAGCTTCCTCTTTCTAGCCTCGCTCCACCTTGGCCGGACATAGCCGGTCCCGCCCTCGGGCATCAGCCGCAACAGCCACTCGGTCAGCGGCCGCGTGGCCGGCCAGGTCTCGGTCTCAAACGGCGGGAACATGATCGCGCCCACCTCGATCGCCTGGGCCACCCGGACCCGCGCGTCGGCAAGGCCGATATCGCGGAACGCTATATCCGGGTCGTCTGCGGCGTCCCGGATCCGCTCGACCACTTCGGTGATCGGGCTCGGCGCCGGAAAGGCATCCTTGACGATCGTGCCAAAGTTGTGGTCGATGTAAATGACTGCGGTCAGCTCATGCCCCGGCAGCCGGGCACCCAGCAGCACATTATCCCCGTCACCGAAAACATGCGTGCTCTCCACCGCGCGGTATACCGAAGCCTCGCCCAGCCGACTCAGCCAGTCCGGGACCGGATGCGGCCGCGTCGCGAGCGCACGCCGGGCGCGGGCACGGGTCAACTCGTCCGGGCCGAGCTCAGCCAGCACGGCCAGTAGCGCAGTAGTCTCTGGCAGCACGACCTCGGCGAAGGACTCGGTGAGCGTCGCCAGTGTGGCACTCTCGGGCCCGTCACGATCGCGTTCAAACGGGCTCTCCCCACGCGGGTCAACCGCGGCCAGCAGGGTGCTCACGTAGGCAAGGAAGTCCAGCGGCTCGCCGTTGGTCAACTGCTGGCGAACATCCGCCAGCAAATCGCCAGGGCCGCGGCGGCGGCCTGACCCAGGACGCGCTTGCCGCTTGTGCCTGTCTTTCCCCCTACGGTTGTGCGGGTGTCGTCCGCGCTTGGCCATAGATGGCAACCTACCGATAGCTTGGCGATCAGCGCGCTCCTTCGGCCCGCCAGAGCATCGATCTCGCGGCAGCCACCCCCGCAGCCTTCTACCGCTGCCAAACGAAGTGGTACATGCTTGGACTGCAAGCTCAGTAGCGTGGTTGCGAATTGGCGCTCCTAGCGCCATAATGGCGCCATGCCTAGTGTGCAGATCAAGGATGTGCCGGAACAGACCCACGCGGTCTTGCGCCAGCGCGCGGCTGCCGCGCATCAGTCGCTGCAGGAATATTTGCTCGCCCGGCTCATCGAGGAGGCTAGCGAACCTAGTCTCGATGAGGTCCTCGACCGCGCGGGAGGACGCTCTGGTGGTTCTGTGCCGCTGAAGGCAGCGGTGGCGGCACTGCGGGCCGATCGTGATCGTCGTTGATGCCAGCGTCCTGGCGACCTGTCTTGGTGATGACGGCCCGGACGGCGATCAGGCACGTGCCCGACTGCGCGGGGAACGACTGACCGCGCCCGAGTTGGTGGACCTTGAAGTTGTGTCGGTCTGGCGGCGGCAGGTCAGGGCTGGTGCCATGGACGCACGACGAGCGGCACTGGCACTGGCTGACCTGCGCGCGCTTCCCCTGAGGCGAACACCGCACCGGCCCCTGCTGGCCCGCTGCTGGGAATTGCGCGACAATCTGACCACCTACGACGCCGCCTACGTAGCGCTCGCTGAGGTGCTGGAGGTGCTCCTGCTCACCGGGGACCGCAGACTGGCCAAAGCCACCGGACCAACCTGCAGCATCGAAGTACTGCATTAAGCACTCCGAATCACGGCCGCGGAGCCTCCAATAGCCGCCGATCGCTGACCCCGGGGCGGCGGGCCCTCGGGCGGCGGATGGCCTGTTGTTGCGAGTGGCCGCCCCAAGCCGAAGAAGTCCGCTAGCTCTGAGCGCCTGCGGGCCGGGCCGCCCTGGCGTACACGCCCCGGGCCCAGGAGGCGTTAAGGCAGTCCAAGCCGGCCACTCCGGCCGCACTGCCGCAGCCGACAGCCGATCGGCGCTCAACGACGCTCGAGATTTTCAGGCGGCGACGACACACCGTAGCCCCTACACGACAAGCTTCTCTATCGCCGCAGGGCCAGCCAACCCGCGAAGTGATTCACGGCATTACGAACGACAGAAAACTCAGCTCGAAGGGACCGAAACACAACCACTGCTCAACCACACGCGAAGGGATCGCGGTAGCCGATACGCACCCGCTCTCCATGTCTACAGGTCGCTGACCTGCTCACCCACGGACAAGCACGGGCATGTCGCGTTTGGCCAGCGGTCACGCAGACCGCTCCCTCGACAAACGGGCCGCGGCCCCACGGGACCGGGCTTGACCTGCGGGTATATCGGTGGCAGGTCCAGGGTTCGAACCTGGGTAGGCTAAGCCGACGGTTTTACAGACCGCTCCTCACGACGCCTTGACCTGGTTCTCTTCCCTGCTTGCTGGTGCCATCGGGGCGTATTTGGGACAGGGGATGGGCGCTTCCGTCGCTGGGGCGGTTCGCGCAGGTCATCAGCGTGATCGCGAAGGCCGGCCAAATGCATACGTTAGGGATCATCTGTAGGTGTCCGCGACTGACCCTGACTGGCTGGACGGCAAGCTAATCGGGCCAGCCCTGGGCAGGCGTTCGGGGTGACGGCGGCTTCCTGACGATCACACTGGAGTCTGCGATTTGCTGCGGGGCAGGTGCGCAGGCGTCCGGGATAGTCGCTGGTCTGCGCCGGGCTGGCTCGCGAGTCCGCCTCGGCTGGGGTGTTGTCCGAGGTCGCTGGTGCCGGGCGGCGGGGCAGCTCCGCCAGCCCAAGTCGAGCCCTGGCCTGAATTGCGGTGGGACGATAGTACGAGCTGGCGGAGGGGGTTGATCATGGACGAGATACCTGTCCGGGGTGGGGCCCTTGAACGGCACGAGGTGGCGGCGGTGAGGATCGCGGCTCCGCTGATGCCTCAGCCCTCACCTGGCTCGCTGTGGCGAAAGTCGCCGCGCGCGATGTTCGATAGGTCGAATATGCGGACGAACAGGCGTTGCCTCGCAGGCGGGAAGCTAGCAGATGGACTGGGAAAGCTGATCCAGTGTTGGTGGCCATCAGGAGCTGCGCGCTGACGGCGCAAGGAAGTTACAGTGGCCACCACAGAGTGTGACCGGATCCTCAAACACCGCGGCGCACAGCTAGGCAGGGCACCTGGGCGGGGGCCGGAGTGGTCCCCGCGCTGTTCGCCCGGGTGGTTGATGACGTGCCGGCTAGCAGAGCCGGCACGGACGGGCTGCCGCGGCGAGGGCAGCCTGATCCTCGGGTTGCTGCACACTCCCGGGCTGCGGTGCCGGGGGCTGCGGTGCCGCCTCGTGCGGCGCGGGCACGGCACCGGCCAGTTCCTGGCGGCTGACCCGGATGGTCGCGATCCCGATGAGCAGGGCGAGGAGCCCGAGCCCGGCGGCAACCACGAACCCGCGGGAAAAGCCGACCGTTAGGGCATGAAGGTAGATGGCCGCTGGCGGGGTGCCCGGCTTCGGCACTGGCCGGCCCGCCCGCGCGGCGGCCGCCGCCGCGTGCGCGACCTGGGTCCGGACGCTGTCCGCGACGGCCGTCCAGGCGACGGTGCCGAGCAGCGCGAGCCCGATCGCGCCGCCGACCTGCTGGGCGGTGTTGAGCAGGCTGGAGGCGACACCGGAGTCCTGCTCGGCCACGTTGTGCAGGGCGACCAGGGCCAGCGGGACGAACACCAGGCCGAGCCCGAACGAGCTGACGAGCTGCGGGCCGAGCAGCTGACTGAAATAGCTGGCGTGCTCGGTCAGCCGGGAAAGCCAGAAGATCCCGCCGGCGACCATGGCGGCGCCGGCCAGGATCAGCGGCCGCGGGCCGACCCGCGGCACCAGTTGCGAGGCCACTGCGGAGGCGGTCACGAGCCCGGCGGGGAACGGCAGGTAGGCGAGGCCCGTCCGGATCGCGCTGTAGCCGAGGACGGTCTGCAGGAAGAGGGTGAGGAAGAAGAACAGGCCGAACAGCCCGGTGCCGACGCACAGCATGATCAGGTAGGCACCCGACCTGTTCCGGTCGGCGAGGACCCGGATCGGCAGCAGCGGGCGCGAGCTGCGCCTCTCGATCAAGACGAACGCGACGAGCAGCGCCACGGCCGCGGCCAGCGACGCCAGCACCTGCACGTCACCCCAGTGCGACACGCCGTCGGGCCCGGTGGCGGCCTTGGACAGGCCGTAGACGAGCAGCGCGACGCCGGCGGTGCCGGTGACCGCGCCGGGCACGTCGACCTTCCCCGGCCGGCGGGGCGATTCGGCCAGCACGCGCGGCGCCGCGGCCGCTACCACGATCCCGATCGGGACGTTGACGAACAGCACCCACCGCCACGACGCGTAGGTGGTCAGCACCCCGCCCAGCAGCAGGCCCGTGGCACCGCCCGCGCCGGCCATCGCCGAGTAGACGCCGAACGCCCGGTTGCGCGCCTGGCCCTGGGGAAAGTTGGTGGTGATCAGCGCCAGCGCGGTCGGCGCGATCACCGCGCCGCCGACGCCCTGCACCGCCCTCGCGATCAGCAGCCACGCCTGGCTGGTGGCGAACCCGCCGAACAGCGATGCCGCGGAGAACAGCAGCAGCCCGGAGACGAACACCCGCCGCCGGCCCAGGATGTCACCGGCACGGCCGCCGAGCAGGAGCAGCCCGCCGAAGGTGACCGCGTAAGCGTTCACCACCCACTCCAGGCCGGTGCCGGAAAACCCGAGCGCCTGCCGGACGTGCGGGAGGGCAACATTCACGATGGTCGCGTCGAGCACGACCATGAGCTGGGCGGTAGCGATGACCAGCAGCGCCAGGCCCAAGCGGCGGCTGCCGCCGGCCGTCACGCCGGGTGAGGCCGCCCGCCCGGCCACGGATGGCGGGCCCGGCGCCGACGGCGGGATGGGCGCGTAGCCGGGCAGGTCGGGGGCGCTGTCTGCGCCAGAGGCTGGTGATGTCACGGGTACCTCTCTAGGATCTCGGTGCACGCCCTCCGGGGGGACCGGTCATGGGAGCGGCACCTTCTTGCAGCGGAAGGGACAGGCCCGGCGGTAGCGGCGCGGACCAGCACCCCGCAGGTAGCCCCGGCGGCCAGGAGCAAGCCTCTGGCACCCGCGATGGCGCCCCGGATGCCGAGCGCCCGGTTTCCCTCGTGGCCGCCGGTGTCCCGGCAGGCGTAGTTGATGCCGCTCGCTGCCCGGACAGTGCTATTGGGTAGCGCGGAGTCCGGCGTGACTTGGCGTTCATGAACAAGGGGACTCACGATCTGTTAGCCGTCGGCCTGTTTGCCAGCCGCCAGGCTGGCCGGACGTGCCCGACGGTAGTGACGATCAGGGTGAGCGACCGTCACCTGGCGGTGGTGATTCGCGTTGCGGGGTGTGCTGGCGGACCTCGAGGAGGTTCAGGCCGAGCGCCTCGATCTCGGCCAGCACGCCGTACAGTGCCGACTGGTCCAGGAGCCCGGTGAGCACGGTGTGCCCGCCGCACCGCCGTGGCGTCAGGGCCGGGAACGCTGACAGCATCGTGGCGCCGAGGTGTCCGTCGATCCGGATCGTGTACCGGACGGGTCCGGGGTCCATGCCGCCATGGTTGAGGGCTGGCAGGTGACCCGGCTTCACCTTTGTGAGGTGACCGCTGGGCTACCGCGTGCGGCCCGCCGACAGTAGCCGCAGGCTGCGGGCGCGCCGGACGGCCGAGGAGCGATCACGGACGCCGAGCTTGGCGTAGATGCTGCGAATGTGCGTGCTGACGGTATTCCGCGAGACCGACAGTTCGCTGGCGATCTCGACCCTGGCCAGGTTGGTCGGGAGATACCGCAGCACCCTGAGCTCGCCCGGGCTGAGCTCCTCCACTGGCGGCGGTGACGACCGATCTCTTTCCGTCGCCGGCGAGCCGTGGATGATGTCGAGAATCTCGGTGCGCAGCGCGGCGTGCGCGGTCTCATGCCGCGGCAGGGTCTCCAGCAGCTCCCGGGAGCCCGTCATCGCGAACGGCAGGACCAGCCGGTCCGGCTCGGCCAGGGCGAGGGCGCGTTCGGCGGCCTGGCTGGCCGCGCGCTGGTCACCGAGCTCGCGGTGGGCGAGGCCGACGAGCAGCTCGGCCTCCGCCACCGTGACGTAACCGATGACCGGCACCGTGCCGTCCAGCACATCCCGCGCCGCGCCGAGAGCCCCGGCCGGATCGCCTTCGGCGAGGCAGATCACCGCGCAGGCATTACGGATCTCACCGGAGCCGGCCCGCTCGTCATCCAGCGCCGCGAGCAAGGCGCGCGCCTCGCCGGGTCTCCCGAGGCGGGCTTGGGTGGCCACCAGCCAGCCGGCCACCTGGCTGGCCGTCGCGGGCGGGCCCTCGAGCTGCGATCGCAGCTGCTCGGCCGCGCTGAACTCCTCAAGCGCGTGCTGGTGGCGGCCGCGGCAGGCGTGCAGCATGCCGCCCACCATGTGGAGCAGCAGCCTGATGTCCGGGCCGGTGTCTGTTTGCAGGGCCTGTTCGGTGCGCTGCAGCCACCGTTCGGCCTCGTCAAACTCACCCGTGAACACCAGCGCGCCGGACAGCGAGATCAGCGCGGGCGCGATGACCGGCTCCGCGCCCCAGCCATGCCGGTCGGCGAGCGCGATCGCCTCCAGGCAGCGCCGCCGGGTCGTGGCGAACGGGCGGACCTTCGACGCGAACCCGAGCTGCGCCAGACAGTGGACCTCGAGGTAGGGGCGGCAGATCTCCCGGGCAAGAACGGCACCCTCCCGGAGGTGGCGCTCGGCGTCCGGGAGCCCTGACCACGCCTTGGCGGTTCCCAGGTTCAGCAGCGCCACCGCTCGCAGGTCGCTGCCGAGCGTGATGTCCTCGTCGGACTGGCCGGTCAGCGGGGAGTCCAGGAATTTCACCTGTTCGATGACGCCGGCCAGGTGACCGCGCCGCCGCGCCAGCCTCAGCTTCAGCGCCGCGATCGCCACCCGAAGGCGGCGCCGGCAATCCGGCGGCGCGGTCTCGGCGTAGTTCTCAGCGACCGCCAGGTGGGCGGCCGCCTCGTCCAGGTGCCCCTGGCTCAGGTCGCCCATGGCCCGCACTAGGGCCAGCTCGGGGTGATCCGCTCCCGGCGGGAACGCCCGTACCAGCGACTGCATGGTCTGTTCCTGGCCGCCTAGCGTGAGGCTGAACGAATGGTCGGCCAGCAGCCGGGCCGCGCCGGGCCAGTCGGCCGCCGCCTGGGTGTGCTGGATGGCGTCAACGACCTGGCCATGCTCGATAAACCAGCCCGCGGCCCGCCGGTGCAGCTCCGGCACCTCCTTGGGCCTCCTGCGGCGCAGCTCCAGCCGGAGCAAATCCGCGAACAGGTGGTGGTAGCGGAACCACGTCCGCTCGGGGTCGAGCGAGACGACGAACGCGTTCGCGTCCTCCAGATCCAGCAGGATCCGCTCTGACCCCGGGCGACCGGTCAGCAGGTCGGCCAGCTCACCGTTGACGCGATCGAGCAGGCAGGTACGCAGCAACAGACGCTGCACGTCGCCGCGCTGGCGGTCCAGCATCTCGGCGAGCAGGTACTCCGCGACCGTGCGCTCGCTGCCGGAAAACTCCGCGACGAACCGCTCCGGGTCGGGGTGACCGGCCAGCGACAGCACCGCGAGCCGCAGGCCCGCGGCCCACCCTTCCGTCCGCTGGTGCAGCACCGCCGCCCCGGCCTCCGACAGCGCGATCCCCGCAGCGTCCAGAAGCTCGCGGGTTTCGCGCTCGCAAAAGCGCAGCTCCGATGCGCGGATCTCGGAAAGCTCACCGGCCAGGCGCAGCCGATGCAGCCGCAGCCGCAGATCGTGACGTGTGGACACGACCGCGTGCACGCCGGGAGGCAGGTTCGTCAGCAACCGCGTGAGCTGGGCGAGCGCTCCTGGCGACGCGAGTTCGTGGAGATCCTCAATGACCAGCGTGAGATCGCCGCGCGCATCGCCGAGCTCCGAGAGCACGCGGTCGACCATCGCCCGCGCGTTGAACTCAGGCGTCGCAGCGGCCGGTTCAGCGTCTCCGGCCGCGCCGGTGGCCCGGCGGACCGCATCAAGCAGGGCCAGCCAGAACAGCTGGGTGTCGTGCTGATCGCGTTGCACCGGCACCACGGCGAGCTGGTGCGGGCCACCCGGACGGTCCGTCCAGGCACGGATGAGCGAGGTCTTCCCGCTGCCGGCCGGAGCGGAGATGATCGTCACCTTCCGCGCCGCCGCGCGATCCAGCGCGGCGAGAAGGTCACCCCGGTCGATCAGCCGGAGGGTTGCTGGAGCCACCGTCACAGGCCCGCCTTGCATCTACGCCCGACACCCTAGCGTCCGCGGCGCCTGCCCCCTCGATACCAGTCCAGCGCAGCCACTGTCAACGGCTCCTCAGGGACCCTAGTCACCTTGCGGCGGCGGCCTGCACCGGAAAGGCGATGCTGGTCAGCGCCCTGGCCCGGATGCGCAGCATCATATCTAGCAGCAACTGCGGCAGGACGTGCTTGCGGTGCGGCTCAGGATCGCCGCGTCCGGCCAGAACGCCACGGCCGGCAGGTCGCCGCGTCGGGACGGTGTTGCTGTGCGGGCAGGATGCGCGGCCTGCGGGCAGGCAGTGTGTCATGAGGCCAGCACGTCGAGAGCGGCCAGCAGGGTGGGCGGGTCGTAGCCGCCGCGGTGCAGGACGCCGTCGATGAACAAGGTAGGGGTGCCGAGCACCTGACCCGAGGCAAGGCCGCTGTCGACGTCGCGCTGGATCCGGGCCAGCGCCGTCGCGCTGGCCCGGTCGGCGTCGAACGCCGCGACATCCAGGCCGAGGTGGGCGGCGTACCCGCGCAGGTCGCCGTCGCCGAGCGCCTTTTGCCGGTGGAACAGCAGCTCGTGCATGGCCCAGAACCGGCCCGCCAGGGCGGCGGCCTCGGCCGCCGCCGCCGCGGCAAGGGCGTGCGGGTGGATGCCGGTCAGCGGGAAATGCCGGAACGCGAAGCGCACGTTCCCGCCGAGCAATTGACCGACCAGCTCGATCGCATGGAACGCCTGCCGCGAGTACGGGCACTCGTAGTCGCCGTACTCGAGGATCAGGCGGCCGATGGGCGAGCCGCGGACGTGATCCACCTGGTCGTCCACCGGCGCCACGGCCATCTGGTAATCGTCCGGCATTTCACTGAGGGTCATGGGCCGCCTCCTGGTGCTGCGGGCGGGTAGAGCTGGCCGGGCGGGTCCGGCTGGCCCGGCGGGTCAATAGCCGACCTGCTGGCGGATGAGGACGATGTGGATGCGGCCGGGCAGCTCCTGGTGGATCTTGAGGATCTTCCCCACCTGGGAGTGCTGCCGTAGGCGGCCCGCGCGCGGGACTCTTCCAGGGGCAGGCTGTGGGTGTAGATCCGCTCGTGCGCAGCTTCCTGGGTGGGCACGAGCTTTGGCGCCCTGGCCACGAAGATCACTTTGGCCGCGTCCGCGCGATTAGGCCAGATCATCCGGGCGAGGGATGGAGCGACCTCCGAGATCAGCGGTGCTGACCCAGACGTAGTGGTAGCGCCGTTCGGCGAACCGCCACGAGCCGTCAGGCGTCCGCACGAGCCGGTCGTAGTACATGGCCACGTTGTTGTAAGACTGCGAACCGTCCGGGGTCCGGGCGATCTCCTGGATCTCCCATCTTGCCGTCGCCGTCTGGCGGTCCGCGGCCACGTCGATCACGCCGCTATGCGTCATCTGGAAGAAGAAATCCCAGGGCGCCCCCAGGTTCTTGAACATCGTCGTGACGTTCTGCCGACCGGCGGCCCGGCTCGGGAAGGGTTCCCCGATCTCCCAGACACCATCGTCGGCGAACAGATCACCGAACGCGTCGGGGTCGCGCCGGTTCACGGCGTCAGAGAACCGGGCCGCGAGGTCGCGGATCTCGGCATCGATCGCGAGACGTTCGATGGTCTGCTCAAAGCTGGAATTCATATCGCTGGCTTTCTATGTTCATTGCCCGGGCGGATGGCGTGTGTAGGGCCGCGGGCGCGAGCCTGTTCAACGGCCTGGGTGCGGCTGCGCCGAGTTTCTGGTACAGGTGCCGCTGGTGCGTCTTGACGGTGTTCACCGATATGGACAGCTCCCCGGCGATCTCCCGGGCGGACAGGTTGGTCTGCACGTAACGCAGCACCCGGGCCTCGCCGCGGGAGAGGGCCTCGACGTGGTGTGCCGACTGGCCGGGTGGCGGGACGAGCTGTCCATCCGGGCCAGCAAGTCCGCGGTCTGGCAGATCAAGGCGGCATCGGCACGCGCCAGGCGCTATCTGAGCTTCCCGTGTGGCTGCCATCGTCCCGCCGGTGAGGTCGACGTCGACCATGGTCCTGTACGCCAGGTCTCGCCGACGGCTGCGCCTGCCTGCTCCGCCCGCAAGGGCGAGCCCAGCCGGCCCGGCAGCCAGTTCTTCAAGCCGCTCCGCCAGGCCATCGAATCCGTCAACGACACCTCACGGGTTCAACTCGACCTGGAACGCCACTGCCGCCACACCCCGGCCGACGTCCTGGTCCGGATCCTGCAGCGCATACTGGCCCTGACCGCCGCCATCTGGCTCAACGACCACATCGGCCGCCCCGTCAAGTGATCGCTCCTTGCCTACGATCACTGACCCCCTTGGAATAGTTCATCCAGGGAGGCTCCGCCGTAGGCCGGTAGTATCGCCCCGCTGACTGGCGCGGCGGCGTCGCTGACCAAGAAGGCGATCACGTCGCCGATCGCCTCGGGCGCGACCGCGTGCTTCATCACCTCGGCCGTGAAGACGGCCCGGTTGTCGGGGGTGTCGAGCAGTTGGGGCGCGACCGCGTTCACCCGGATGCCGTGCGGGCGGAGTTCTACATCGAGGACCCGGGTCAGGTGGACCAGAGCCGCCTTGCTCGTGGCGTAGGCCGCCATGCCGCCAGATGGCTCAAGTCCAGCGCCAGCGGCTACGTGGACGATGGCACCTGAACCCAGCTGCCGCATGTACGGCGCTACCGCCTGGGTCAGCCACAGCGCGGGTCCCAGATTGACGTCGATCATAACGCGCAGTGTCTCGGCAGCCGTGCTGAGCGAGTCTCCTGGCAGGAACGCACCGATCGTGTTCACCAGCACGTCAGGTGGCCCAACCTCGTCGGCAATGCGGTCGATGAGGCTCTTCGGTGCGGCGGGATCGGTGGCGTCGGCCACCTCGCGGCGTACACCGTCCGGAAGTTCACGCAACACATCCCCGTCTCGGTCGACCGCCACCACCGTGAGGCCGCTGGCGGCGAGAATCGCGGTAGTCGCGTGACCAAGCGCGCCGCCTGCCCCGGCTACGACCGCCACGTGAGCGCTCACGATGCATCCTCCTTGAATCTCACGCACGTGCCACTACAGCCGTGCGAAGCGTGCGGCCGTCCCTGCCCCCGGGCGGCTCCGGTGATGAAGGCCACCTTGTCTGCTACTGGTCGTGCCATGCCATTCCTCCTTACCTGACGGTGTTGCCCGCGTCGGCGGTGGCGTGCGTGCCTCCGCGACGAACCAGGCTCGCCGCCAGGAAGGTGACAGGCCCTCACCTCACAGAGGTGATTCACGCGCCGATAGCACCACGCGCGCTGACCTGATACCAGAGGACTGTGTCGCCGACGGCAGGGCGTCCGGCGCAGGCGCCGGGGAAGGCAGTCAGCCTTAGGACGGCCTGCGGCCCCTGGCCTGCCGCGATCTCACCACCTGATCGCCCCTGCCCGGAGCGTTCCGCCGCGGACTGACCCGAGAGCAACCTCACGGTCACCAGCGCCTGCCTGCCCCGGCCCAGCACCGCACCCTAACTGCCCATCCCTCCTCATCGCGGTGCTGCCGGGTCGCCGTCAGGCCCGTGGCTGTGGGGTCACAGGCCCGGCGTACACCGCACGGCGAATCACCACCATCGGGTGAGAGTCGCTCACCTTGGTGGTCCCTACCGTCGGGGCGTCCGGCTGGCACCCAGGAGGTGCCGCTCCTCATCGGTGACGGGAGGACCACGATGACGTCGCCGGCCCTGCTGTATCTGAGCCGTGATACCCCCAGCATCTCCGAAGCATTCACCGCAACCACGGCTGCTGGAGCCGTCACCTTGGCTGCCCCCGGAATCACCAGCCGGTTCCTGCACGCCGATCAACGCGAACCCACCAGACGCGAGCGGGGTTACGCCACGATGCAGCTTGCCGGCCCGAACGTGCCCGGGTTCCCCCCGACGGGCCGAGCTCTGGGAGCGTTTCGCGCTCCCAGCAAACCCCCGCGGCGCCACGACCGGCTGGCGTGCCAGATCCTGTGCCGATCCTCCCGGCCGCAAGCCCCGTCACCACCTAGTTGACAACCCCAGCGAACGGAGGGCCGTCTGATGTCCGGCACAACCAACCAGGATCACCGCGTCGCGGTCGTGACCGGCGGCGCCGGCGCCATCGGCGGTGCGATCGTCGCGCGGCTCGCACCCGACCACACCGTGGTCGTCCTCGACCGCACCGGGGATGTCGTCGTCGACCTGGGCGACCCGGACGACGTGCGCCGCGCCGCCGAGCTTGTGCTCGATCGCTACGGCAGGTGCGACGTCTTCGTCCACGCCGCGGCGACTTTCGCGCCCGGGCCGGTTGAGCAGGTCGAGCTCGACGCCTGGCGCCAGGTTCAGGCGGTCAACGTGGAGTCGGCGCTGCTGCTCACGCAGGCGTTCGTTCCCGGAATGCGCGATCGGGGGTTCGGCCGCGTGATCTTCATCGTCTCGAATACGTTCTGGAGCCCGCCCGACGGTCAGATGCTCCCCTACGTCGCGTCGAAGGGCGCGCTGATCGGGATGACGCGGACGCTCGCCGCCGGGCTCGGCCGCGACGGGATCGCGGTGACCGCGGTCGCGCCGGGACTCACTCGCACCCCCGCCAGCGCCACCCGGGCGGCGGCCGAGTTCGCGGATACCGAGGCGCACATGGCGCTGCACCGGCCGCTCACACCCGACGACACCGCCGCGGTCGTGGCCATGCTCGCCCGCGACGAAGCCGAAGCCCTCACCGGCCAGACGCTCACCGCCGATGGCGGCCTGGTCATGCGCTGAGCAATGGCCGACGAAACCTTCACCGCCAGACCCGTACTGAGCGTGACCCGAACGGGCTGTTCGCCGAACCTCACCGGGCCGGGCGGAGTCCGCAACCTCAACGACTGGGGGAAGCGCTGATGACTGAACAAACACGCCGACGCGGGTCGGGTTCTCCTACTGAGCCGGGCCGGACAAGCCCGGCCGATCCGGCGGGTCAGCCGGGCCCGGGATCGGGCGAGATGCTGGCGATGGTGCTGACTAACGATCGCAAGACTCGCCTCGAGCGCCGACCCGTGCCGACGCCCCGCGACGATCAGGTGCTCGTAGACATTGACCTGTGTGGCATCTGCGGAAGTGACCTGCACGCCCCGGATCTCCGCGAGGTCTACCTCGGCGGATTCATCATGGGACACGAGCCAGCAGGCCGGATCGCAGGCGTGGGGTGCGACGTCAGCGGCTGGCGCACCGGCCAGCGGGTGGCCATCAACCCGAACGGGTACACGTGCGGTGTCTGCGAGGCGTGCCGCTCCGGGCGCCTGAACCACTGCATCCCGGCAACGATGGAACGGGCTGTAGGCCTACAGGCCGACGGCGCGCTGGCGGCACACGTGGCGGTCTCACCAAAAACCCTGCACGCCTTGCCGGACGAGATGGGCCGCGTCGAGTCTGGCTGGGTGGAACCAGCCGCCGTCGCGCTGCGCGCCGTGCTGGCCGCCGGGGAACTCAGCGGGCGGTCGGTGCTCGTCGTCGGTGGCGGTCCAGTCGGGCAGCTGTGCTGCCGGCTCGCGCGACACTACGGGGCAGCGCGCGTCTGGCTGAGCGAGCCATCCGCCGAACGCCGCAGCTACGCCGGAGCCTCACAGGCCGACCGCGCGTTCGATCCGACGATCGAGGCGGCCGACATCGAACGCCTGAAGGCCGACGTAGTCCTGGAATGCTCCGGCAGCGAGCCCGGCATCCGCTCGAGCCTGGCTGCAGCGAGGCCCGAGGGCACCGTCGTCGTGGTTGGTGGCGGGCGTGCAGGCCTCGATCCGATCACGATCTTGATCAAGGAGCTACGCGTGCTGGGCAGCTTCACCTACGCCGACGAGTTCGCCGAGGTAATCGCCCTGCTGGCCGATGGAGCGCTCCAAGTCGCCGACCTGACTTCGGAGATAGCAAGCATCGACAGCGCCCCTGCCGCTTTTGAGCGGCTTCGCGACGCGAACACCATGAAGATCCTCATCGCACCTAACGGTCCGTGATGCCCGACAACCACTCGATCATGCGGGTCGAGACCTCCTGGCCGTCCCATCCGTCACTTGCCGACGAGTTCCGCCACGGGAGTTACCGCAAATGACAGGCACAGCTGGGCGCTCTGGCTATCTGCCGGTATCTGAGCATGGGCTGATCGGTGACTTGCACACAGTGGCCCTGGTGGGAACCAACGGGACCATCGACTGGTATTGCTGCCCGTCTTTCGACTCCCCGTCCGTGTTCGGCTCGCTCTTGGACGCGGACCGCGGCGGCTGCTTCGAGTTGGCCGCCGCGGTGCCGGCGAAAACCCGGCAGTTCTATCACCCCGATACCAACGTGCTGATCACCCGTTTTTTCGCCGGGGACGGGTGGGTGAGATCCAGGACTTCATGCCGGTCGGCGGCGCGGCTGAAGCGCAGCGGCGTCGGTTGTTCCGGCGGGTGCTGTGCGTTGCCATACAGCCGGGCGGTCAGCACCTTCGCGCCGGTCAGGTGCGCTGCGGCCTGGCGCAGCTGGTGGCGCAGCGGGCCTAGCTGGGCTTCGGTGGCGGCGAGCATGTCCACGGCGGTGGCGACCTGCTGCTGCCCGGCCGCCGGCAGGTGCGTGGCCGCGGCGGCCCGCAGGCCGGCTAGGCCCGGCTCGGTGCGCAAGGCGCCCTCGCCCAGCGGTGGGGCGCCCTGGTGGAAGAAGACCGCGCAGCTGCGCCCAGGCGGTGTGCGCGCGGCGCAGGTCGTGGTAGGTCTCCAGCAGCGCCCGGTACTCCAAGATCTGCGCCGGCGGGATCCAGCATCCGGGCAGCCGGCCCTCGGCCAGCAGCGCCCGCAAATGCCGGGCGTCGGTCTTATCGGTCTTGGCGTGCCGCTTACGGCCCCGCAGCGCGGCGGTGTCCGCCGGCTCGCCCAGATGCGCGGCGATCCCGGCCACGGCCAGCTCCCCGGCCACATACCGCCAGCCCGCGCATCCCTCCACCGCGAACGCGACGTCGCCATGGCCGGCGAACCGGGCCAGCCAGGCGCGCACGTGCCCCCGGCCGGCCGGGGCGATCTGGCCCCGCTTGACCTCCCCGGTCACGGTGTCCAGGTAGCCGAAGGTGATCTGCTTCCGGTGGATATCCAGCCCGCCTACGATGGGCATCGGGACCTCCTCACGCTCCCGGGGGCGCCCCAGGCGCCCACACGCGAATGGCTTACGAATCAATCGTGACGCGTCTGAGCTGGGGAGGTCCTCGCTGGTGAACAGCCACCGCGCCAGGTCAGACGCCTACGCCGACCCGCCGATGCATGTCATCTAATTGAGATCGAGGCGGATGTTGCGGGTTTGCCGTAGCGTCCGTGAGGCCCGGCGGGCTGGCTCCCTAACCGCCTGCCGACCGCGTCAGTGGTCTGGCTTTATATCGAGGTGCCAGCCTGCCGGGTCTCGCCGCGGTGTGGCTCGAAAGAGGAACGAGCGCGAGCACCGTAATTAGGCATGCCCGCCGCGGTCCCGTCTTGCCCGGAACGAGGACTGGAGATGCTGGTGACAGCGGTGATGATCGGCGTGGACCCGCATAAGGGATCACACACGGCGGTGGCGATCGGCGCGGCCGAGGAGCCGCTGGGCAGGCTGCGGGTGCCTGCCTCAGCCGGCCAGGCGCAGCGGCTGGTGACCTGGGCGGCGAAGTGGCCGCAGCGGGCCTGGGCGGTGGAGGGCGCCGGCGGCCTGGGGCACCTGCTGGCCCAGCAGCTGGTCGCGGCCGGCGAGCTGGTGCTGGACGTGCAGCCGAAGCTGGCGGCCCGGGTCCGGCTGCTGGAGGCCGGGGACAGTAACAAGAACGACCCGAACGACGCCTTCTCGGTGGCGGTCGCGGCGCTGCGGTCGAAGGCCCGGCGGCAGGTGAGCGCCGATGACCACGCGGCGGTGCTGCGGGTGTGGTCGCGGCGGCACCGGGACCTGGGCCGGGCCAAAAACCAGGCCGCGTGCCGCCTCCACGCCGTCCTGTGCGAACTGGTACCTGGCGGCGTGCCCGAGGAGATCACCGCAGCTCAGGCCGCCCGGATTCTCGGCACCCCCACGCCGTACGGCGCGGCCGGCCAGGCCCGCATCGACCTGGCCGCCGAGCTCCTGGCGGACATGCGCCGCCTGGATGAGCAGAGGCGCGAGTCGAAGAAGAAGCTCGCGGCCGCGGTCCGCGCGTCGGGCACCAGCCTGACCGGCATCTTCGGCGTGGGCCCGGTCGTCGCCGCCACCGTGATCGGTGACGCCGCCGACGTGGCCCGGTTCGCCAGCCGCGGTCACTTCGCCGCCTACAACGGCACCGCGCCGATCGAGGTCTCTTCTGGCAACCGCAAGATCTACCGGCTGTCGCTGCGTGGGAACCGGCGCATCAACCACGCCATCCACATGGCCGCGATCACCCAGATCCGCTACTCCCACAGCCAGGGCCGCGCCTATTACGACAAGAAGCTAGCCGAGGGCAAGACGCACAAAGAGGCCCTGAGGTCTCTCAAGCGCCGGATCAGCGACGCCATCTACGCCCGCCTCCGCGCCGACGCCCGCCAGGCCGCCACCAGCCTGAACCAGGGCCCGGGAGGGCAACCGGGGAACGACCCTGACTCCAGCGCGGCCGGCTCACACCCCGCACACCGGCTCTTCGGACAAGCCACTCCCGGACCTGACTCCACCCTACGGCCCGCCACCCCGGCCGGGCCGGCCCTGCCGCCGGGAGCAGTCTCGAAGAAGACCCGCCGCAGTCCTTGACAACGACTGCAAAGAGGACTCGATATGGTCGGCCGCTACTTGCGCACGCGTGATTGTGTCAACTGCGCCCGAATGGATGTTCGGTGCGGTTCGAGGGTGCCGGCGGCCCCGGTACCGGGCTGTCCGCGGTCGTCCGAACGAGCCTCAGTGCGGTGCGGGAAGTGTTCATCGTTGTTCGCCAGGCGGTGCCCGGTGGTGCCTGCGGCACGCGGCACTGGCTGCCCATCCTGGCGGGTTTCAGCCGTGCAGGTTGCTGAGGTCGATCGGGTGCGGTGGGATGGCGATGTTCACGGGCGCGCCGTAGTCCAGGAAGTCCACGGCGCCGCCTTGCCTGTGGCCCGGCAGTGGCCGCACCCGGAGCGGGAATGGCGGGCCGGTGGCAGCAACGTATACGATCGAGATGCTGGTCTTTACTGGGATCACCGGCCGGCCGTTGAGCATGGTTGCTGCGCCGGCGGAGCGCCCTTTGGTGGAGCTAGAGGCGAGATACCGGGCGAAGACCCTGGTGCTCCGGAACGGGAATCCCCCGGATCTTCTCAGCGAGCTGCTCGGCAGAATTACCCACCTGTTGTCGAGCAGGCCGGCCGCCGCCACGCCAGCCCGGCGCCACAGGGTGCTGCTGCGCAGGTACATCTTGCCGCCGATTACCACGTAATCAAATGACGCGTTCTTCACCCTCCCGAGCGGCCCGGTCATTGATCCCTTCGCGGCATCTCGTGTCAGCGTGATGTCAAGGTTGTACCGCGTACCCTTCTGGTAAACGGTGCCACGCATTCGCACCGATGTCGCTGAGCCCACCGCCCCCTCCGCCGCGGCCAGTATCTGCTGTGGCTGCTTGCTGGCAACACCGTTGCCAGTCGGTGCCGTCGCTTTCGCGGTGGCAGTCGGCCTGGTTCCTGTGTGACCGCCGCACGATCCGGCCAGCAGCGCCAGCCCCAGGCACGCGGCGGCCACACCAGCCACGCGGCCGCCGACCAGGCACCCTTTACTGCGCTTCCCAGAGCGTGCGACGCTGGCACGACTCATAATCCCAGCCTCCAGACACGACGCACCAGCCTGATCCGGTACCCGCCCCGCTCGTCCCAGCAGGGACGAAGGTCCCGGCCGCCAGGCAGGCCTCCGCGACGAAGCGGTGGGTGGAGCCGGGCGGCTGCCGGGCTACGCCCCGGGGCGGGCGCAGAAGGCTGTGGGCGTGCCCGCCTCAGTACTGGCTACACTCTATCCTTCGCCAGTCGCGCTGCGTGACAAAGCGAACGCTGTCCCGCACGATGAGTAATCAGATCTGCGTACTCGAAAGCGCGCAGCGCGGCCGCGGGTGCCTCTGCCAGCTCTGCAGCTACCGGGCTTCTAGCCTGGCCACGCGGCTGCGCGGAGGATCATGCCTGGCCGCAATCGCCGGCTCACATCTGGCGGATGTGGCGCCGCGAGAATCCCACCTTCCAGGCCGGGCAGCGGGCCGTGGATCAGGCCCACCGCCAGGTGAGGCCAGAGAACCGAGGCCCGGCATCGGCAGATCGAAGCAAGCCGCCTGCGGGCACGTTCGTGCGCCCGAGCGGGCCAGGGTAAGTTCCCGTGCATGAGGGTGGTCTACCACGGTGTGCCCAAAGGCATGGCTGGCCATGTCCTGTATCCCCTCCACCAGCTGCGGGCCATTGCGCCTGCGGCGTATGAGTTCCAGCGGTCCAAGTACGCCGGGCGGGAGAGCGTGCTCAGCTACCGCATTCCCCGACTCGGCGTGTTGTTCAATGACACCGTTCACTGCGCCGCGGTGAATCCTGCGCGCCTGTGCGAGGCCCGCCAGCGGCTGGGAATCCCCCAGCCGACGATGATGAGTGGGCTGTTCTTCGCGATCCCGCTGGAGCGGATCCTGGCCCACCGGGTGGTCTGGTACTCGGGAACGACGCTGTGGATCAATGGCGCTCCGGGCCAGGACGTCGCGCCGGTGCCCCCAGATGACGAATTCGAGCCATTCAACCCTGGCGCCTACCGTGAGCTACCCGAGCCACCCCCGGCCCATCTGGCGTATCTGGCCCGCATGAAGCGCACGGGGCAACGACCGCTGATGTTCGTGCACGTGCCGCACGTCTTGGTGGCCGGGCCGGTCGACGTCAGCGGTCTGACACCGATCCACTGGCAGCCAGCGACACCAGCACCGATGCACGCCTCGGGCAGGGATCAGGGTCACGCTCAGTAACTGACGCGATCCGTATCCGCGCAAGTAGCCGCCGCTATGCGCGACCAACGCAATCCCATACCCCTCCGTGTACGGCGCGCCGAGTTGGGCGATCTGTGTGCAGTCACCGCTCAGCGCAGCCGCGGTTCTGCCCGTGACAGGCAAACCTAATGGCTCGTGACGGCCAGGACGCGGGCGATGCTGCCCGCAAAGCGGGGAAGGGCATCAGGGTCGCCGGCGCATCGGGTTGGGTTGAGTTCTCCGATCGACAGCGCTCGCACCCGCGGATCTCGCGCTGCCAGCTGGAGCGCCTCGGCGGCCTGGTCGAGGGTAGGTCCGGTGTTGCGGCAGTCGGTATTCTCTGCCAGCGGGGCATCGATGAAGTCGAGGACGTCCACATCGAGGTGAAGGGCGAGCGGGCCAGGCGGGAGATGGTCAAGTGCGGCCCGGGCGGCACCGGCTGGATCGGCGGCGAGTGCCCGGCTGGTGGTCACGTGCAAGCCGAGCCGGTCAGCCTGCTCGCGCTCCCAGCCGGTAGCCACGCGGGGCTCCACCCCGAGCCATGCCACCTGGTAGGGCTCAAGCAGCGGCCGGGGCCCGAACGCGTCGGTGAGGGTGTCCACGCAACCGGGCAGGGCCAGCGCGTGCGCCAGCCCCATCCAGTCCAGAGCCCCGTCCGTGGTGCTTTCTGGGGTGTTGATGTCGTAATGGCGGTCGACGTAGAGCAATCCAGGAGCACCGGCGCCCACGCGTCGCAAAGCCGCCATCACCGCGAGCGCGATCGTACAGTTACCGCCGAGCACCAGAGCAAAGTCGCCGCGCGCCAGCAGCGGCTCGAGCCGGCCGGCCAGCTGCCGCAGCGACGCAGTCACCGGGCCGGCGTTCTGGGCCAGCGGGTGATCCCGGTCAGGGCGCCACACCTGATGCGGCAGATCTCCGTCGTCATGGACCTCCAGCCCTGATCCCATGAGCTGTGCGGGCAAGCCGGCCGAGCGCAACGCCGCAGGCGCCAGATCCTGGCCGGCCGCATAGCTGGCAGCGCTGCTCGGAACACCCACGATGGAGACCCTGCGCACCCGGGTGAAGATACCAGTACCCACCACAGCGGCACCGCGACCTGATCGTCGAGATCGACAGCATGTGCGTACGGGGCGACGTCCGTGGGAAGGGCATCGGGTACCCGATGGGTGCCGATGCCCCTTCAAGGAGATCCTCATGACGCGGAAGCTAAACCTCGCTCTGTGGATCGTTGCCGGAATCCTGGCCGTTGTCTTCCTCGTCAGCAGCAGCACTAAGGTGTTCGTGCCCAAGGAGAAGCTGGCCGGCATGGGCGGCGCCGCCTCCAGATGGGTTGACGACTTCAGCCCCGGCGCCCTCAAGGCCATCGGAGCCCTCGAGTTCCTGGCGGCGGTCGGCCTGATCGTGCCCGCCGCGCTCGGCATCGCGCCGGTTCTGGTGCCACTGGCTGCGACCGGCGCGGTGTTGCTGTTTACAGGCGCGGTGATCACGCGCCTCCGCCGTGGCGAGAGGGCAACGATCATCGGCGACCTGGTCTATCTCGCCCTGGCCGCCTTCGTGGCGTGGGGCCGCTTCGGCCCAGGGTCCTTCACCCGGCAGACCCAGCGGGGCGTCAATAGCCGGGCTCGCCTACGTCGGATTCAGATGCCCTCCCAATGACGCAGGACCAGGGCAGACCGGCTACAGCGCCGGGACTGCCAGCGGTGCACAAGCCAAAAGCCGCGAAGAAGAACCCGGCAACTCCCCTGCGCCACGGTTCCCCGACTCCAGTGTCAAACCGGCAAGTTCGCAAACCCCTCAGACGACTCAACTGAAAGCAGGTGCCGAACCCGAAATGGTCACGACGGGCCGCCGACCGTCGTGCTGCCAGCCGGCGCCGTGCACCCGGCGGCCGCACCGGCGAAACAGCGAGTCATCAACCGCCACCAGCAGCGGCGCACCAGGCGGGACTAACAGCAGCACCACCAGCCGGGCGGCGGCCAGGCCCAGCTCGCCGACCTCCCACCGGGCCCGGGCGAAAAAGTAATGCGCCCGGTCATGCGGCCAGGCCCGGGCCAGCCCCCCCAGCAGCATCCCGACCACGGTGCGGCGCCGCACCTGCACGGCCAGGCCCGCGGCCAGCCCGCAGAACGTCCGGAACGACCGGGCGGTGAAACACGACCGCAGCGCCCCCAGCAGCGCCGCAAACGAGGCAGGTAGGGTCGGCTCGGGAAGCATCGGCGGATCTCCTCACAGAGGCGATATCAAGCACCGCCGATGCTTCTCCATCCAGGCCGCCAGATCAATGCGCCGGCACCCCGCAACGCCGCCCGTGATAACCACCGCTTACCGAAACGTATTCGTATCCCGGGATCCCGTCCGCAACCAGAGCCCCGCCCACCCCAAAACTGCGAAACACCAGCTTCGCCGTAGACCCCGTGCAAATCCCCTTGTCGCTGCTGTCTTTAGAACTAAGCGGCTACTACGTGAACGCTGTTCAGCTACATGTCCACGCTGCAGACGTCCTGGTCAGGTGCGGCATACACAGGGAGGACTCCAGATAACCGCCCAATTGCGCGCCGACCCGGCCCACTGACATCGTTGTCCGTGCCGCACCGAACAGGTCGATCTGCTCGTCGCTCGCGAACTGGCCTGGTCCGGCTAATCGTTCGCCAGGAGAACAACCAGGGCGTTGGCGCCGAGCTGGACGCTGCGTTGTCACGGCACGGCTGCCTGGTCCTGATAACCGGCAAGGCGGGCATCGAGAAGACGGCCCTCGCTGCGCACTTCGCCGACCAGGCCGCCGCCTGCGGGGTGGTGGTGGCGCGGGGTTTCTGCACCGAATGCTATGGGCTCCCGCGTTCTGGCGGTGGACCCAGGTGCTGCGGGCGGCTCGGCCGAGACGAGACCACGTCGGCCGCCGTGAGCGAGGCCGCGGCCAAAATGGCGGAACCCGAAACCCACCTGATGGGCCCCGGCTATCCGCATCGGGCCCCCCGGTCTCGATCACCGCCGTGAGGCAAAAGCCGCCGTGCATCCGGGCGTCACCTGTTCGGCGGTCTCGGGCGTCTAATGAGAGTAGGAGCCGAGTCGCGATTCGCGCGACCCGCCCGGCCTGGACCTTGCAGCGCGGCACCTGCCGTTGCCTGCCTCAAAGGGGGTGGCCTGGATGGCAACGGCCACAAGAATGCGTCACCTGAGCCCGGCCGCGCGGGGGTGGATGCCCGCCCGGGCGGCCGCGGCGGTGCTGCTGGTATTGGTACAGGCCGGAGGGCTGCTGCTGGCCGGCGGGGGACCAGGTGCCTCCGCTCAGCCGTTGCCGTCGCCGTCCCGGGGGATGGTGATCCCCAACGCGCCAGGTGACCTGCTGCTCGGCGTCCGCTGTACCTCCGCGGACAACTGCTGGGCCGTCGGTGAGAACGGAGCGGACCATGCCCAGGCCCTGCACTGGAACGGGCGTAGATGGGCAACCGTGGCCACGCCCAACCCCGGCAACTACTTTGACGTGCTCGACGACGTCGCCTGCACGTCGGCGGCCAATTGCTGGGCGGTCGGGAGCGCCGCGTACACCAGCTTCAAGGCGCCGAACATGGCGCTGCACTGGAACGGGCTCACGTGGTCGCTGGTGAGCACGCCCAGCCCGGAAACCGGGCAAGGATTCAACGAGCTTCACTCGGTCACCTGCGTCTCGGCCAGCGACTGCTGGGGGGTCGGGGATACCTCTCTCGGCGGCGAGATCCTGCACTGGAACGGGGGCACGTGGTCGCTTGCCCCGCAGCCTCCCGGGGAACTTGAGGGTGTCCGCTGCACCTCATCGGCAAACTGCTGGGCCGTGGGGACTGAGCGTTCCCTGAACATGGCGCTGCACTGGAACGGGCACAGGTGGTCTGCCGTCCCCACTCCAGGCAGCGGCGTGCTCAGCAGCGTCCGCTGCACGTCCGCGGCATACTGCCTGGCGGTCGGGGCCTCCGGTCAGGGCGGGTACCTGAACGAGGCCGCGCGCTGGAACGGGAGCGCTTGGTCACTGGTCTCCACCCCGAAACCGCACGGCACGATCCACGACAGGCGCGGCCTGGCGGGCCTTGCATGCACCTCGCCGTCGAACTGCTGGGCCGTTGGGCCACCGCTGGAGGGGTTCGAAACCAGCTTGGTGAACCAGGCCCTGCACTGGAACGGGCGTGGCTGGTCCTACGTTTCCGTGCCGAGCCCCGGCACCGGCGAACAGCCCGTGCTGAGCGCCGTCTCCTGCACCTCGTCCGCCAATTGCTGGGCGGTGGGTTCGGACGGCAGCGGGAATCAGGTACTCCACTGGAACGGGAACAAGTGGTCGGTGGCGTGACGCCGGCCAGCCACGCCGGGCACCGGCCACGAGCCGGGGTGGGTTACCTGGGTGGTCCGCCGGGAGCACGGCGGCGGTCATGGCCTGTGCGACGAAGCGCCCGAACCGGTCCGGCGGCCAGCCCGGCGGAGCACGAGCAGGTCATAGAGCTCGGGGTAGCTGTAGGTACAAGATTTCGGCGGCCTGGGTTGGACTCAGTTCTGGCCGTAGGTGCCCGGCGTGGTGGAGGCTGCGGGCGTTAGGGGTCATCCGCTCTAGGCACGGCGTTGATTTCTTCCAGAAGCGCGGCGGCTTCGGGGACGCTGGCGGCGGCGTCCCGCGCCAGCAGCAAGATGGGAGCGACCTGGGGGGCGATCTCGGCGACGAAGACGCTCCAGGCGGCGAGGATCTTGCGGGGGTCGGGCTCGGTGTCCCTGATCTTGCCGGACCGCTGCCCGGCGGGTACCGGGCCCTCTCCGGCCAGACCACGCGCGACGATGGCCCGTTCGTTGTCCGATCTGGGCGGCTTTGAAGGTCGATTGTCCATTAGTGACGGAGGCGAAGGAACAGGCATTCTGCGCGCGTCCCCGAACCACGTGACCGCCACAACCCAGCCGCGAATAATCGGCGTTCTGAGCAGACCAGCGGTGCCACGGCCAGCGAATCCCCATGCCGGGACTATGCGTCAAAGCTGTAGCGGAAGATGTAGGACGCGGCGTCGGCGGTCATCTCGTTGAGTTCAACGGGCTGGTTGGTCTCGGTGTAGGCGATCCGCGCAATGTCGATGACTGGGGTGGCAGGGTCGAGAGCCAGCCGGGCGATCTCCGCCTCGTTCGGCATTCGGGCCCGGAGGTCTTCGCGGAACCTGGCGGGTGCATGGCCGAGGTCGCGCAGCCTGGCGTAGATCCCTCCCGGTCCGGGGTTCTCCTCCGCGATGGTTGTGCCTTTGGCGATCTTGCTGGGCAGGTAGGACACCGAAAGCAGCACGGGCTTTCCGTCCAGGATGAACCGGCGCGAGCGCTGAATGACCGTCTCGGCCGGGTCCAAGTCCAGTGCAACTGCGACGTGATCAGGTGGGGTTACTTCGTCCACTTGGATCTGATCCACGGTCAAGGCGCGGTCTTCGGTGTCAGCCGACCATATCGATTTGCCTGAGGCCCAGCCCTCGGCCGCCAGGCGCGCGATCCCGTTGCGGATGATCGGCCGGAAGGTGCGGACGAAGACGCCCGCTCCTTTTCTGGAGACGGCCAGGCCCTCGCCGATGAGGACCGCGAGCGCTTGCCGTGCGGTCATGCGGGCGACGCCGTAGTCCTGCATCAAGGCGTTCTCGCCCGGCAGGCGGGCTCCTGGCGGGTACTCGCCGCGGTCGATGGCAGCCCGCAGATCGGCGGCGATCTGGCGGTACCTCGGCGTGTCCTGCGGCATGGCTGTGGAACTGGCCTCATGGGTTACGGGCAGGCGATCTATCTAGAGAAGAGTACCGATCTTGCTCGGCACCCCGAATGCGACCTAAGAGGGCTTGACATCTCTAGAGAGGCTTCCTTTGACTTGGTAGTACATCTCTAGAGACGTCGGATTGGAGTCCCGATGAGCAACCACGGCACGACCAAGGCGGACCAGTGCGAAGCGAGCCTAGTGAGCCCGGTCATCACGGGCGGGGCCTGGCTCGGCGACGATGACCCGGGGCAGTCGCTGACTCTCCGGTTAAGGCTGCCGGTCTCCGCCGAGGAGCTGGCCGTTGCGTTGTACGAAGAGGGTCAACTGTGCCCGGCCGACCTGGCCGACGACGAGAACGTTGGGGCTTCGCTGCAGTGGTGATCGTCCAGGACGGACTCGATGCCATCCAGCGCCGGGCGGAGGAGATCCTGGTGGCCGAGGCGCGGGGAACCTTGGCCAACCCCCCCTGGCTCGCGACCTGCCGCCGCCGCGTCACCGAGGTCGCTGGCGCTGCCCTGCACAGTCGCGTCGCCAGTAGCTCCGTCTCCGGTCTTGCCCAGGTACGGGCACTAACCGAGGCCGCGTCGCCGTGCCATGCCGGTGCCCAGGTCTGACAGGCCAGACTGATGGCAGTCACCAGAGAACAACTGCTGGCCGACTCGACCAACGGTGCGCGGCTACTGTCACGCGACGAGCAAGCCGAGCGGGCCGTAGCGCCGAGCTGGCTACTCGATGGCTCCCGGCAACATCGCCGTCCGGCGGTTGCTGCGAGGTGCAAGTCAGTGAGGCAGTGGTTCTCGAGGACCTGCGCCGCGCCGGATGGCGCATTCAGGTGCTCCGTGCCCAGGCCCAACCCGAGCCTGAGGCGGCGTGAGGCATGAGCGGCATCACGTTCACCGACACGACCATTACCAGCTCCGCCACACCGCATACCGCCACGGCAACCGGCGGAGGCTGGACGGTGTCCTGGCTGCCCGGCCGCACCCTGGACCGCAACCAGGCCATCACGGCCATGACCATCGCCGACATGGTCGGCAGTGCCGAAGTGCCCCGCGCCGATGACCCGGTCTGGCTGCATCTCGACGGCTGGGCCGCCGAGCTGAGCCCGACCGCGCCCAGGGCCATGGCGCAGGCGTCGATGCCGCCAGGAGACCGTAACTCGGAGGCTCGCCAGGAGCCGGAAGCCGGGGTATGACGCAGGCTGCACGCCCAGCCTGCGGGACCGGCATTCTGCTCCTGCTCGTTGACGGTCGGCCCTTATCGCGCGCCGCCCAGGATGCGGTCCATCACCTCGGCACCTGTAGTGATGACTGGGCGCAGCTCGTGACGGTAGACCAGTTCGGTCGTCGCCGTACGGTTGTGCCCGGCCAGTCGTGCGATCTCCTCGACCGGCACGCCGCCTGCTGACATCAACGACACGAAGGTGTGGCGCAGGTCCCGTGGCGCCCATCCTTCCCCGAGCCCTGCCGCCTCAGTGATCTTGCGGAACTCACGCCTCACGTTCGCCGCGTCCAGCGGGGTACCGACGGCGGAGGCGAACACCAGACCGTGATCTTGCCATAGGGATCCGGTTGCCAGCCGGTCCTCAGCCTGCCGTTTCCGGTGTTCTTTCAGGGCCTGGACAGCGGTCTGTGGCAGTGCCAGCGTCCGCCGCGACTTCGGCGTCTTGGTGTCACCGCCCTCTCGCACAGAACGCCAGACGGCCACCGACGCCGGGCCCGGCGGGTCTGCCTCAGGGGTTCCGTCAAGGTCGACGTGATCCCAGCGCAGCTCCCTGGCTTCCTCGGTGCGGACACCGACGGTGAGGCTCAGCACGACGTACGCGTTCAGCCGGGAACCTGCCGACGCTTCGAGCAGCGCGCGGGCTTGATCCAGGGTCAACGACCGGCTGGGCCGGCCCACCTGCCCCTTCGGCGGGTCAATCAGCGCGGCGACATTCTGGCCGACGAGATCATGCGCCTCGGCGTACCTGAACGCCCGTGCCAGGGAAGCCCGGGCGATCTGCAGGTACCGAGTGGACAGACCGCCGCTCAGCGCGTCAAGCCCGGCGCGGACATCCCCGGCCGACAGTTCCCTGAGTGGCTTGGAGCCGATGTGCTCCAGGAGCGGCGCCGTGGCTTCCCGGTAGACCGACCGCGTGCGCTCCGCCCGCCCCGGCAACCCGTCTCGAAGCCAGTCCTCCACCGCCTGCCGGACCGTGTATGTGGGAGAAGTACGCAGGCCGGGATCAAGCTCGGCGTGCAGGGTCTTGAGCTTGTCCCGGACCTCCTGCTTGGTCCGGCCGTGGACCTTCCGCCGTACGCGCCTGCCATCTGGCCCGAACCCAAGCGAGACCGCGCCGACGTACCGGTTCTTCGCGGTGTCGAAGTAGATCGCGTCCTCGCCTCGGCGACGACGCTTGGCCTTTAAGTCCGCCATAACCAGGGAGCGTAACAGTTTGGCTCCCCGTCTGGCTCCCTGTGACCCGAGCGAGGGCGGCGATCAAGGGGCTGATCTGGTGGTCAGGGGCGGGGTCGAACCGCCGACCTTCCGCTTTTCAGGCGGACGCTCATACCGACTGAGCTACCTGACCGCGCCGGGGACTGGCTGCTTCTCCGGGGCAGAGCGGTCCTGACGGGATTTGAACCCGCGACCTCCACCTTGACAGGGTGGCGAGCACTCCTAGCTGCTCTACAGGACCATGTGTACCGCCCGCCGGTCCGGCGAGCAGTGCCCCCAACGGGATTCGAACCCGTGCCGCCGCCTTGAAAGGGCGGTGTCCTAGGCCGCTAGACGATGGGGGCTTGCGACGGTCTCCGCCGCCTCGAACCCGTGGCGCCCGCCGTCGGGGACCGCCCCAGCATAGGGGACGAAGCCCGCCTCCGGCAAAACGATGGCCCGGACTGCGCCGCCGGGACGAGGCCAGGCCGCCAGCACGACGCAGGCGCGGCACGGTAGGACGAACGCAGGCGGCCGGCACGACGCAGGCGGGCACGGCAGGACGCACGCAGGCCGGCGGCGCGACGGAGGCGGGGCACCGGGCACCTAGCGTAACGCCCATCCTTGGATCGATCCTCCCCGATTCCCTTGCGCATACGCGAGAAATCCGCCACGGTTAGCAATCGAAAGACCACGCAAAGTCACTACAGGCTGTTATCAGAATGGCCTCAGGCGACTGCGGACAGTAACAGTTCCACGTCAACGCGGTACCGACACGAGCGGGGTAGCCGGCCATGAGCATCACCATGCGCGGCGCAGAACAGCCCTTTCTGGACCTGCCCCCTGCCACCGGCGAGCCCGGGCGGCACCGCACGGCGCGGCGTCGCGCGGCCAGTTACCGCGCCGTTTTCGCCATTCGTGAGTTCCGCACGCTGTGGTGGGCACAGACCGTGTCCTACATTGGCGACCAGATCGCACAGGTCGCGATAGCCGTGCTGGTCTACGCCAAGACCGGCTCACCGTGGCTCACCGCCCTCGCCTACGCGCTGACCTACCTGCCGCCGATCCTGGGCGGCCCGCTGTTGGCAGGCCTCACGGACTCATACCCCCGCCGCCAGGTCATGATCACAGTGGACCTCGTCCGCGGCGGGCTCGTGGAGTTGATGGCGCTGCCCAGCGTGCCACTGGCCGGCACTTGCGCCCTGCTGTGCGTCACCGTTCTGCTCGGGCCGCCGTTTTCCGCCGCGCGGTCCGCCCTGCTTCCGCAGATCCTGCCCAGGGAACAGCTCGCGGTCGGCTCGGCGGTGGGGAACATGACCTTCCAGACCAGCCAGGCAGCCGGGTTCCTGGCCGGCGGGGTCCTGGTGGCGACGTTGGGCGCGTACCGGTCCCTGGCCCTGGACGCGCTCTCGTTCTGCCTGTCGGCCGCGCTCATCACCGGGTGGGTGCGGCCCCGGCCGTACAGCGGTGAGGCGCCGGCCCGGCCGCTGCTGCACACCATCACCCGGGACCTGTTACTGATCTTCCGGCGGCCCGCGGCGCGCACGCTCGTCCTGTTCGGCTGGCTGGCCGGGTTCGCGGTCGTGCCCGAAGGGCTGGCCGTGCCGTACGCGCGCACCCTGGGCGGCGGGCCGCTCACCGCGGGACTGCTGATGTGCGCCGCCCCCGCCGGCACCGTGGCCGGCGCCCTGGTCATCGGGCGGCTGTCCCGGCCGGACGAGCGGCTCCGGATGATCGGGGTGCTGGCCATGCTGTCCTGCGCCCCGCTCGTCGCGAGCCTGCTGCGGCCCCCGTTACCGGTACTGGTCCTGCTCCTGGTGCTGGCTGGCGCAGGTGGTGCCTACCAACTCGCTGCCGCCCGGGCCTTCGTATCGTCACTACCGCACGGTCACCGTGGGCGAGTATTCGGCGTCGCGCAATCGGGACTGCTGACCGCGCAGGGCCTGGGCATCCTGCTCGCGGGGGCGGCCGCCCGGTGGATCAGCCCATCGACCGTGGTCGCGATCGCCGGGATGCTCGGCGTGGTGGCGGCGGCGGTGCTGGCCGCCGAATGGGCGCGCCACCGCGGCCTCCTCACCGAATCAGCCAGCGAGCGCGACCAGCCCGCCACGGCGTCCAGCGGACCGCCGCTGGACGCCCCGACAGCGGGCGACCAGGCTGAGGCGCTGTAAAAGAATGCAGCCAAACGATGCTGCCCACATATCCCGCCCCGCCTCCGCCGGCGGGGTGCAGGGCGGGCCTGAAGACGGGCACCGGCTGGGCCCACCGCCCGGTGCGCGGCTGGCCAGGGCTCGCGGGCTCAAGAAAGCGAGGCCTCCCGGGAGGGTCACGAGCTGCGACGCCAGCGGGGTGACAACTACTTCCTCTTGTTGAAGTAGTTCTCGGCTATCGAGCCGCTCTCGCCCTCTTCCGGCACGACAACCCAGGCGACCAGGTACACCAGCGCGGCCGCGCCCGCGCTGAAGACGGTCAGCGCGGCGAACACGATGCGGACGATGTTGGCATCGATGCCGAAGAACTGCCCGAGGCCCGCGCAGACTCCGGCGACCATACGTCCCTGCTTGGGGCGGATCAACTGCTTTTGGCCATTCGCTCCGTTCATACTCCCGATCATGCCCCTCCTGCGGGCGCGCAGTCAGCTAACTGCCCGCCACGGCCCGACTCCGCAGGCCAGACCCCACGGCATACGCTGACGGGTAGCGCAACGAGAGGATCCGCCATGCCATCGTCCTTCCCGGCCCAGCGGCCAGGCCTCGACCTGCTCCAGATCGAGGATCAGCTCACCCCCGAGGAGCGCCTGGTCAGGGACACCGTGCGGGCCTACACCGCGGAGAAGGTGATGCCGCACATCGCCGACTGGTTCGAGGCCGGCGTCCTCCCCCGCGAACTCGCGCCAGAACTCGGGAAGATGGGACTGCTCGGCATGCACCTGTCCGGGTACGGCTGCGCCGGCATGGGGCCCGTCGCCTACGGCGTGGCCTGCCGTGAACTGGAGGCCGCCGACACCGGGCTGCGCAGCCTGGTCTCCGTGCAAGGCTCACTTGCCATGTACCCGATCTGGCGGTACGGCTCGGACGAGCAGAAGGAGGAATGGCTGCCCAGAATGGCCACTGGCGAGGCACTCGGCTGCTTCGGCCTCACCGAGCCGGACCACGGCTCGGACCCGGCCGGCATGACAACAAGCGCCAAGCCGGACGGCACTGGCTGGGTCCTTTCCGGCTCCAAGATGTGGATCACCAACGGCGCCATCGCCGACGTCGCGGTGGTGTGGGCCCGCACCCCAGACGGCATCCGCGGGTTCCTGGTGCCGCGCGGCGCGCGCGGATTCACCACCCGCAGCATCCACAAGAAGATGTCGCTGCGCGCCTCGGTCACCGCGGAACTCCACTTCGACGAGGTCAAGTTGCCCGCGGACGCGATGCTGCCCGGCGTGTCCGGTCTCAAGGGACCGCTGTCGTGCCTGACCGAGGCCAGGTTCGGCATCGCCTGGGGCGTGCTCGGGTCGGCCAGGTCCTGCCTGGAGACCGCCGTGGATTACGCCAAGACCCGGGAGCAGTTCGGGAAGCCGATCGGCGGTTTCCAGCTCACTCAGGGCAAGCTGGCGTGGATGCTCGCGGACCTGACCAGGGCGCAACTGCTCGCGCTGCACCTCGGACGGCTGAAGGAGGCGGGCCCGCTCACACCGGAGCAGGTCAGCCTCGCGAAAATGGCCAACGTCCGGACCGCCATCGACATCGCCAGGCAGGCACGGACGATCCTCGGCGCGAACGGGATCACGCTGGAGTACCCGGTGATCCGCCACGCCAACAACCTGGAGTCCGTGCTCACCTACGAGGGCACCGAGGAGATCCACGCCCTCGCCCTCGGCCACGCGCTCACCGGTATCTCCGCCTACCGCTGAGCGAGGGTTTGGCGCAACATTCTTATGCCGCGCCGCCATGGTGTGGCCGGTCGAACCAGGTAGCAGCAACTGCGTGAAAGGGCCATCAGGCTGGCCGGAAAGCGGATCACCGCGCCAAGGCCCACAACATAGGCTAGATTCCACGCAAGGCTCACCGCAGACGAATCAGGACTTACAGAGTAAGAAGAAATCCGCCGCGGATCTAATTCGCCTAAATGCTGGCCTGATCGCGGCAGCACCGTTAGTGTTCGGTCCTGATCAGCATCGTTCCCCAGAATCCAGTCGATCGGCACGACAGCCAGCGCGCTCATTCTGGCCGGCAAGCTGAAGGGCTCCAGATGAATCGCACAAACAAGCGAGCAGGAATGCCGCGGCGGCGAACATTCGCCGCGATGGCCGGGCTGGTCGCTTTTGCTCTCGCGGTCGGCTCCTGGTCACCAGTCAGCGCCAGATCCGCGAGCGGCCCGGCCAGCCTCAGCGGGCCGATCAGCTTGTCCAGTGTGCAGTGGATCTTCTACAAAGAAGACTTCAATCACCTCAATGACGAGGACCCTGCCCTTATGCAGCAGATAGTCGCCAGCCCGGGTACATACGTGCTCGAACACAGCGCGGGCGGTCGTCGCCTGCCCAAGCAGGTCATTCCCACCGAGATGTTCTTCAGCGCCGCAGAACTGCAGGCCGCGATCGATCAGGGCCAGGTCATTCCTGGCGTGAAGGTCGTCGTCGACGATCTGGAGGACCTGCCGACGACGCCCACCGCTGAACTAGATGCTCCGATCCCGGCCATGAAGGAGTTCGCCCAGGCCGCGACCGCCAACGGCTACCAGCCCATTCTCATCCCGGGTCGCGACCTGATGCTGGTGTCCGGGGCGAAGTGTTCCAAGCAGCCGGGATTCACCATTTCCCAGGCCTACTTGCGCTGCGGTCTGCCGGCCGCGGCGGCTTACGCGCCGATCTTCGTGATCCAGGCCGCGTCGGTCGAGACCAATCTCCCCGCCCTGCAGCAGCTTGTGCGGCTGGCTGCGGCCCGGGCACGTAAGGCCAACCCGAATGTGACCATCTTCGCGACCCTCAGCGTTTCGCCGAACGGCGCCTACGCCTCATCCTCGGCGGTCGTCCAGGCGGCCGAGGCGATCCGCCCGTATGTTCAGGGGTACGCGATGAACAATGTCAGGCCGAGCGACCCGCGCATGCTTGACTTCTTGACCAAGCTGAGCGGGGGCTGACCGGCGGGCCTGCCGCAGGCTTTGAGATTTCCTGGTCAGCATCGTTCCCAGGCTCCAGCCGATCGGCGTGGCATCCATACGGCAGTCAGCTCGGGCTCGTTCTGACCAACTAGCTGAAGGGCCGCAAATGAATCGAATCAGCAAGCGCGCAGGGACGCCGCGACTGCGGGCATTCGCCGCGATGGCCGGGCTGGTTGCTCTGGTGCTCGCGGTCAGCTCTTGGTCGCGAGTCAGTGCCACATCCGTGGGTGGGCCGATCAGCTTGTCCAGCGTGCGCTGGATCTTCTACAAAGAAGACTTCAATCATCTCAATGAAGAGGACCCCGCCCTCATCAAGCAGATAGTCGCCAGCCCGGCTACATACGTGCTCGAGCACCATGCGGGCGGCCCTCCCCTTCCCCCGAAGGTGATCCCTGTCGAGATGTTCTTCAGCAGCGCAGGCCTGCAGGCGGCTATCGGTCAGGGCCGGGTCATTCCTGGCGTGAAGGTCGTCGCCGATGACCTGGAGGATCTGCGGATCACGCCCAGCGCTGAGCGGAAAGAGCCGATCCCGGCCATGAAGGAGTTCGCCCATGCCGCATATTCGCACGGTTACCAGCCGGTCCTTATCCCGGGCCGTGACCTGATGCTGGTGTCCGGGGCGATGTGCTCCAAGCGGCCGGGGTTCACCATTTCCCAGTCGTACTTGCACTGCGGCCTGCCGGCCGCGGCGGCCTACGCGCCGATCTACGTGATCCAGGCCGCGTCCGTCGAGACCAATCTCACGGCCCTGCGGCAGCTTGTGCAGGAGGCCGCCTACCAGGCACGTAAGGCCAACCCCAACGTGACCATCTTCGCGACGCTCAGCGTTTCGCCCAACGGGGCCTTCGTTCCGTACACCGCGGTTATCCAGGCGGCCCAGGCGATCCGCCCCTATGTCCAGGGGTTCGAGATGAACAACGTCAGGCCCAGCGACTGGCGCATGATCCACTTCCTGGCCGGGCTCAGCAAGGCCTGATCGGTGCGGCTGCCTGCAGCCGTGCCCCTTGGTTCGTGCGGACAACCCAGCATCCGGCCATCAAGCTGGCCGACGCGGTGAACGCCGTGCTCACGCGACAGCCTCGCACCGCAGTCCAATCGTCACCCTTGACCACCGGCACAGAACGTCCCCGCCGAGTCGCAAGGCTCAGCAGCGGTTGCCGGGAGTGTGGGTACGCTTCTGGGCGGTGGCGCGCGTCGGCGGCGCGCGCCTGGGGGCGCCAGCTCAACGGTAGCGCAGCGGACTTTTGATCCATCCAGCCTGAGCGCTGCGCTGACCTGCGAAGACGGGGACGCCCACGGCGGCGAACGGTAACGAGAGCCTCCTCGGCAGCAGCCTCAGCGTAGGCGTCGTCAACGATGCGGCCTTGGCTGTCACGCAGAGTCCCGCCATCGGGCATATCGGGTCGGCGACAGCAGGCAGGAGCCGGCCCGCTTCGGACAGCAACTATTGCCGTTCTCGGCGATCGGGCCGGAGTGTCCCCCCAACGCATCGGGTGGGGTGTTCGTTGTGTGAGATGGGAGGCCGATGACCGGGGAGCGGCATGGCGAGCTGGCAGCAGATCCTTGGCGAGCTGGCCCGCGACCAGGCCAGGTCCCTGAAGCGTCATGCCTCTTGCTATGCGGGGATGACGGCCGGGCCAGGGACCTGGCGCAGGGCGCCCTTGGTGCGGGCGTTCGCGCGGCCCTTTTGTGCACTTCGGATTGGTGCGGCTGAGGCATGCGTGCCGGAGATCACGGTGAACCTGATCACCGGGCATCGGCGCAGCGATCGTGCTGGAACCGGGCGGCACTTTCCGGTTCCCTTGTACCTGAAGGGGAGAACTGAGGTGTCGAATGGTGAGTTGCGGCGGGCGCTTCGACAGCGCGGCCGGTATCGCTGTGGCGGCCGTGTCAGCGTTGAGGGGGCGTAGACAGTTCGCGCTGGCGTGGCTGGCGATGGGGGCCCTGGCAGCGGTCACGGCGGGCTGCGCGGCGCGCGGGCCCGCAACTGGGACGACGATCGGCGCGTCCGTTGGCGGCCGGGTCTACAACCTCGCGGCCGCGCGCGCCGAGGCGGGGCACCTGCTCGGGCTGGTCCGGTTGCCGCCGGGCGCGAGGCTGTCGGCGCGCGAGCCCGCCGGCGGGGGCGCGGCGCTGGCGTCGTACGCGGTGAACGTGCCGGTCGTGCCGTACCTGGTAGACCGGCACCAGTTCCTTGTTGCGCCCGGTACGCCCGCCTCGGTGATCGGGTGGATGGAGCGCCACCCCCCGGCAGGCTCCAGCCAGGGCGACTCCGGCGCGGGCCTGGCGGGCGAGCAGTGGACCTCGTTCGCCTTCACGTCGGTCCACGGGTTCGCGGGCTGGCCCGATTTGGTCGTCAACGCTATCCAGGAACGTGGCGGCAGGGCCGCCGTGCGTGTCGATGCCCAGGTCGCGCCCCGGCCGCGGCTGCCCGGCACCGGCCGCGGCGCCGGGGCCGTCCGCGTCGTCGAACTTGACACGATGCTTGGCTCGTTCGGCTACGAGCTCCGCTGCGACCCCGCCGGCGGGACCGTCCCGGATCCGGCGCGGATCTGCGCCGCCATCCTGCGCGACCCCGCGTTGCTCTACAGCTTCCCAGGCCCGGACCACTCCTGCCCGGCCGGCGCCCCGGCGGTCTCGATCGACGGCAGGTGGAACGGCAAGGCGCTGCACTCGGCGTTCTCCGTGTGCACCGGGGGCCAGGAGCGGCAGGCCGGCGCGTGGGCCGGGCTGCTGCCCAGCACGGCCGCACTAGGAGCCGTCCACGCCGACCGGGGGATCGGGCTGGTCAGCCTCGGCGAGCGCGAGGCGGCGGTCGTCGATCTGCTGCGCGGCACTGGGCGCGCGTCCGGCCCGTGCGGGCGGTGCACGCGCGACTTCGGCGCGGGCTCCTCGGTCGGCTACGGCGGCGGTTCCGCGCAACCGGCCGGCTGGACGGTGAGCTTCGCCCGGTCCCGGGTGACGCGGATCGAGAGCAACGTGCCGCTGACGGTCGCGGGGGTGGTCGTGTTCCGCGGGCTGGCGAGCCTGCAGCGTGGCCTGCCCGGCTGGCACATCCGGACGTGCGGCGCCGCCCGCGCGCTCGTGCACAGTTCGCCGGCCGGGCGGACATTGGTGATCTACCGCGGCGCGGCCTTCCAGCGCGTGATCGTCACCACCGCGCGGTCCGGCTGCTGACGATCGGCCGGACTCTGGTGATAGTGCCGGCCTCGGCCGATCCTCAGGCTGCCGTCAGCCCGGCAACGGGTTCACGACCTGGGCGGCGAATGGGCCGATGCGGAAGCTCGGAGGTGGGCCGGTGGCGGCCAGGCGCCAGCTAACCGGCGCCGCCAGGAAGGCGCGGATGCCTTCGGGTTCCAGGGCAAGCCCCCGCTGGGGGCCAGGTAGGCTTCGAGTCGCTTCGCAGAGCAGATAGGCAATGATCATCTCAGAAGACCGGCTGGCAGGGTTGAAGCGCCAGCCACCCCAGAACGGCAACAGCACAGCCAAGGCTCACCACTCGGTAATCCGGGTCTCGATGAACGCAGTGCACACCTCAGCAGAAGACAGGAGGTCAGCGAAACCGCAGGTCAGATATCAAATTCGCATGGGGGTGCTAGCTCAATGGCAGAGCAGCGGACTTTTAATCCGTTGGTTCAGGGTTCGAGCCCCTGGCGCCCCACCAGCGAAAACAGCTTGTTCGCATCACTCGTCGTGGAACGAGTTGTGGAACGAACAGCTGTTTTGAGTTAGCGTTGATTCCATGCAACGAGCCGGGTCTGGTCACTTAGAGCAACTGCCGAGCGGGTCGTATCGCGTTAGCGTCTACGCAGGTACCGACCCACTGACCGGCCGGGAGCTCCGGTTCCGGCAGACAGCGAAGACCGAGGATGGGGCGAAAATCCTGCTTGGCAGGCTGCTTGAGCAGGCGGCGACCGGTGCCCGGCCCAGCTCGGATGTGAAGGTCGCTGAGGTTCTGACCCGCTACCTTGCGGTCGCGGAGCTTGAGCCGTCCACGCGGGAGACCTACGAGGGCTACATCCGGCGCACGATCATGCCCGCGCTCGGATCGATGGAACTCCGAAAGGTCCGTGGCCCTGTGCTCGACACGTTCTATGCCCGGCTGCGCAAGTGTGGCGACCTGGCCTGTACTGGAAGGCCGTTCACCGAGCACAACGGGTTCCCGGCGCTGGTGGTCAAACCCGGTGACCGCCGCCTGGCGTGGCAGCACGTCGCGTACACCATCAGGGAGGCGATCGAGTCGGGCCGACTGGCGGCCGGGGAACTGCTGCCCTCGGTGCGGGAGGCCTCGGTCCGGTACGGCGTACCGGTGGCGACGTTGCAGACCGCGCTCGGAGAGTTGGCCCGCGAAGGACACATTGTCATCCGGCAAGGCCGCCGGTCTGTCGTCCACGGCCAGTCAGGTCAGAGGCCGTCGTGGCGCGTCCGCCCGGTTGATGCCCATCATGACTGCACGGTCGCCGGCTGCCAGCAGCATCGGTGCCGCCCAATGTCGGCCAGGACGATCCGGCAGATCCACTCGATCCTTTCCGGTGCTTTCGCCGCCGCGGTCCGCTGGGAGTGGATCGACCGGAACCCGGCCGGTTCGGCCAAGCTGCCCAAGGCACGCCACCGCGCACCGACCTCGCCCACACCCGCCACCGTCGCCGCGGTTATTAGCAAAGCGCGGGATCTCCAGCAGGACATGCTTGCCGTGTATCTGTGGCTCGCGGCCATCACTGGCGCCCGCCGCGGCGAGCTGTGCGGCCTCCAGTGGGCCGACATCGACCTGGACGCCGGTGTCGTGCACATCGCCTTCAGCTATCTGGTCCGCGCTGGCTACAAGATGCGCAAGGACACCAAGACGCACCAAGACCGGCACCTGGCGATCGACCCTGTGACCGTTGCGGTACTGGCCGAGCATCGGCAGAAGATCGAAGCGCTTCTCGCTACCGTCGGGCTGAAGCTGACACCGACCGCCTACGTCTTCAGCAGCGACCTAACCGGCGCCGCCCCTGTGAATCCCGATTGGGTTACTCACAAGGTGGCCGAGATCGCCATGGCTGCCGGAGTCAGCCTCAACATCAAGGCGCTGCGCCATTACACCGCCAGCCAGCTGCTGGCCGGTGGCATCGACCTGCGCAATACAGCCGCACGGCTCGGTCATGGCGGCGGCGGGGCCACCACGTTGCGCCACTATGCCGACCCGGTCTCCGAGGTCGACCGGCGCGCTGCCGCGTACCTTGCCGAGCTCACCGCAGCTACCGACAAGGGAAAGGCTCGTTCCTGACAGCATCCGTCCGTGGGTGTGCCTAAAGTCAGCTTAGATTCCTTTGCCGAATTGAAAGAGTGCGTACTCGACCCCGTCGGAACACACGTTCCACAGGTCGGCCCACGTTTGCGCAATGAGCAGGTACTGCCGGTACGCCGCAGGAGACCGATAAAGAGTCCACTCACCACGCTCCAGAATGGCTCCTTCCCGGACCAAGGCCTTGCGAACGTTGGCGTCCAGGATCAGCGGCAACGGGCGCGGCGTCGTGGGTGCGCGGTGGCCGGATGCGTAGATCAGCTTGGTGAAGAAGGACTCGCCCATCGCAGCGAGCTTCGCAGGCCCGCTATAGGACAGGGCTGCGTAGGCGACAGGCCCGCCGTCTTTCCTAGCCACCTCCACGGCGCGGCGAATTCTCCTGATCGCCTCAACCGAATTCGGGAGGCTGAGTGCCTGCTGGGCGCGCCACGGCCCGCGCGGGTCACCGTCTCAAAACCCCGGCACGCCGCACACCGTTGCCTGACCCCCATGCCACGACGCCGATCAGCAGGGCCACGACTGCGCGATCACCGCTGCCAGCCATCACCTGGCCAGCGAGATCGAAAAGATCCCGGCGTCGGATCCTGCCCTCGCGGCGAAGCCGCTCAGGCAGCGTGCTGATGTCAACGCGATCGCACCACCGGCCGGGCATCCACTCAACTTCGTGATCATCAGGATCGCCGCGCAGCCAGTCGCCAATCATGGCTCTGGCACGGTCAGCGCTGCTGCAGGCCAGGTCTTCGATCTCGTGGCCTGTCCAGCCCGTCCGGGCTATCACACTGCTCCCTTCCAAAGGCAACTCGCGCCGGCTGACTACTCCGGAACGTCAATCCGCTCGCCGATTTGGCGGCCCGAGGTCGAGCACCATGCCCTCGCAATTAGAGACCGGCAACCTGAGTATCCCGCCGAACCTCGTCACATATCCCCTGTTTATGTCGCTGCAGGCGATCAGGCGCACCACGCGGACAACCGCCCGTAGCACGGCGGCTACTTTCGCGCCGGCGTCGATCGGCATGAGTCACTGAGCGTTACGCAACGACGTGGCCTGGCCGTCGGAAATACTTGCCTGGCCCGGTGATTGAACTTCCCCGGCTCCTCTGCCTGATCTGCGGCGCTGCTCACGGGCACAAGACCCTGGCCAGGGTATGGTGCAGGTATCCCATGGAAGTCGAAAGGCAGACAGATGGCCCAGAAAGTAACCGTAGTCCTGGAAGACGATCTGAGCGGCGGCCCGGCGAAGCAGACCGTGCGGTTCGCCTTCGGCGGAACCGACTATGAAATCGACCTGAACACCAAGAACGCCGCCGCGTTCGGCAAGCAACTCGCGCCCTATCTTCAGCACGCCCGCAAGACCGGGCGGCCACAGCCTCGCCGCACCGGGCGAACCACAGTCGGTCGTCAGCGCTCAGGTGATGTCCGAGCCTGGGCGAAAGAGCGTGGCCTAGCGGTCAGTGAGCGCGGGCGCATCCCGGCCAGCGTGCTGGAGCAGTACCATGCGGCGGCCAACGGGCGCTGACACAAGCCACCACCGCCGCGACGCCAGCACCTATGCGCCGCGCCCTGGCAGGGCGCCGCAACGAACGTTCGCCCAGTGGACTCCGGCTCAGGCCTGGACGCTGGCACCCTCTCGGACTGCGTCGGCAACACGGAGACAGCGCCCGCTCGGCGCCAAATGTGTGCGTTCTCAGGCAAGGTCGCGATGGATACTTATGCGGGACGAGGGAGCGTTCAGTGGTCGGAATGAGGCTGTGCGCGGACCTGCAGGCTGGGGCGGCCCAGGGGTACGCAGGGAGGCGGCGTGGAGACAGGGAGCCATCTGCACGTTTCATATTTAGAGACTAATGGCTATACAGTCACTTCAGCCTCAGCGGTTTCGTCTTGATCGCGCTGACGGCGGCTCGGTCGAGCGAAGATGATCGCTCTGACCTCGCCTCGTCTAGGACTGCACCTGCCCACCTAGCAGGTGGTTCGGTCAGCGCGATGATCGCAGGCCTTTGGAACATCGACCACATCCACGATCACTGTGACACCCGGCTTCCTGACTTGACCGGCAAGCTGTTTCACCGCTGTTGGTAAGTACCTTCGGCTCGCCTGTCACGTGGAAACTATCCCTCGCCATCGCAGCCAGTCCTATGATGTGCACGGCAGCGAGCCGTGAGCGGCCAGCTGCCGTTCAACCGCCTGAGGAGGGGGACGGATGGACCGCAGCGAGTTCGCCGCAGAGCTGAGGCGAATGGCGAGTAATAACGGAATCCATTTCCTGAAAGAAGATCAGCTGCTCCAGGTCATGAGCAACGACATCGCTGCTGGAGCAAACTTTATCAACATCATCCCTAGTTTCTCCGATAAGAATACGTTCCTCTTGATAAATACACGATCCGTGCTCGCCGTCAAGACCGGCATGCTCGGCCCGAAGATCGTATGGTCAGTGCTCGTCACGCAGATCAAGGGTGTTCATCCCACGCGGAGTATGTTCAGGGATTACACCATCGACGAAGTACGCATCGAAACTACCGCTAACTCACTTGAGTTCAGATTCGGCTTCTTTAACCGCCATTATGATGACAACAAGGCAGAAATGGCGCAAGGAAACGCCCAGGTCGCGGCTCATGAAGTCAACCTCGCCGTTAACTCTCAACGGTCTACAACTAGTCCACCGCAAGAGCCGAGCGCTGACGCGTCCGAAGGGCCACAGAACGCCCTGGCGAAGCCACTTGGCCGCTTCATTGTCTCGCTGTCGCCCTTGACTGAGGCCGAGAACATAGGTAGGCCTTTTGGAGAAGGCCTAGGGCTCGAAAGTGCAATATCACTTTTGCCCCAGTCCTTCCATAGCATCGATGCTGTGCGGCAGGCTGGCGAAATGATGGCTGTTACCATTGTAGGCGCGACCGGTAAAGGGCAAATAACTCCCGATGACGTAAATTACGTCATGGGTACCTCAAACCTTCGAGACAGCGGGCTCACTGCCGATCAGGCCGCAGCGGCGGACGGCCTCGCTGGAGCGGCTTTCACCTTCCTCGGACAGCTCCATAAAACCAATGCCAACATGTGGGAGTTGTGGAAGAAGCGCGACGACGTCGCAGGCGAGTTCCTGTGCTGGCATGCAGTGGCCTGGGGACGCCTCGCCGCTCTAGGCCGCGTCGACCCAATAATGGATCAGGCCAGACGGCCGCAGAAAGAAGACCGCAGCAGCGGCCCATCGGCTGAATGGAAGGCTTGTCGCGCCCGGTTGCAGAATTTCTGTAATGCCTTGTCGCCGTTTACGGGACCTGCGATGGTTGGGCAGCCTCTAGCTGAGGGCTTGGGGCTTGAACAGGTGGTAGATCTTATTAAACGGCATTTCCTGAGCCCTGATGACGTGCGCCAGGCTGACACTATAATCAGCATGGATCTGATCAGTGAAACGGGCCGGGGGCATATGACACCGAATGACCTGGCTGCTGTTATGGGTGTCACACCCGAAGCAATGCGGAAGACTGGGCTGTCCGCTCCGCAGCTAAAATTGGCTGGAGACCTGGCTGAAGCAGCACAGGTTTTCCTGGGCCAATTCGATGAAGACGGCAGTGAAATATGGGAACTGTGGAAGAAACGCGATGACGTCGCTGCAGAGTTCCTTTCCTGGCACACTGTCGCACGGCTGCGGCTTGCCACGACCGGCCTGATTGAGGCTATCGAGCCGATCTAGCGGCCTCGAGCACGGGCGGATGACATGAACCCGGAGAGCACGCAGTGACCGATTTCGTGGTCGGCGAGTCTGTGCTGGTATCCGAACTGCTCAGCGAGTATGAGGCATTGCAGATATTCTTCCGGGCCGCTGAAGAGAGGGGCCACGCGGGACCGTCGGTGACGGTGGACGACCGGGGCCAAGCCATCACTCACCCTGACTACTGCGACCGCATGGGTTCCCCGCACGTGCAAGCGGGCGCATGGGCGTTTTGCAGGCGTCCCTCAGCAGAAGCTCTTGGGCTGCCGACCGGCACGGACTGGATTCGCGACCATTGCCCAAGCCTGATGTTCTCGGCTGGCTCGCCCTATCTCAACACCCCGCATTTCTATGACCAGCTCTATATTCAGAACTTCGGATCTTCTGAACCCGAGCTGCTGATCCCGATGTGCTCGGCAAGCCCAATCGCGTGGAGCAACGACGGATCACGCATTTGCGTTCTTGAAGAACGCCTAGGCCATCTGACTGACGGCACCGTCATGGCCAAGTATCTGCTTTGGGAGTATGAGCTGGCGCTGGGCAGCAGACGGCAGATCACCGGATTCCCGGCTGCTGAGCGGATGGATTTCGTCGAGCTGACATATAGCCTGGACAGCCGGTGGATCCACATGTGCGAGTGGCGGTCCGGCCGCAATCTGCTGATCCGCGCCGACGATGGCCTCGTCATTAGATTGCCCGTGGCGTCGCCTGCGGTGGCATGGAACCCTGGATCTGGACCCAGCATGATGACGGTAATGGTGACGGATCCTGAATCCGGAAACCTGCTCGTTCACGACTATGACGTCTCGGCAGACGAACTGTCTAGGCAGACTGAAGTCCGTTCACCGACAGGCCTCCCTCTGCGCGTCCGTGAGCTATCTATGTCTGTCGACGGGCTGGCGCTAGTGACCGCTCCGGTCGGGGCTCCAGGGCTGGAACAACTTCAGCGCGGCGGCATCCAGGTGGCGGCGGTCATAGACCTGGACAACCGGACAATAGAACCCGCCCTGCCAGTCCGATACCGAACGCCAGAGGCCGGACGGCGGCATACCAGTCCTCGCTGGTGTGACGACAAGACTATGCACAGGATACTTCGCACCACCATTGCTGATCGCCTGCTGGAGACCGGAGGCACACTCAACTGCGAGCCCGATGCGCCGTTGATCGCTCACGATCATCTGCAACGCTGGCTAGAGATCCTGCACGGGTTCAACTCCGCGTGGCAGGCGGGTGCCATGCCCCTGCCCCAGTTCGCTCAGGACTACGCGCAACTCGCCATCAGCTGCGCAGAGATAGATCCAGCCGCGACTGATAAAGAGCTTTCCAGCCTGCGGGCACGCGCCAACCGTGAACCGGTCGCACGGGCCACGCTCGCCTGGATCGACAACCGCCGCCGGCGTGGAACGCCGCTGACGGCCATCGGCCCTGCGGCAAGCGTGACCGCTGAGGAAGATCCTTCAACCATCGTTCCGGGGCAACACAACGCAATGGTAGCGGCCCTGGGCAAACTGATAGCCGCAGACGACAGGGGCCAGGCGGTTAGCGCAGTGCGGGAACTTCTCCGCTGTGCTCAGCAAGCCGGGCAATCACCAGAACGGATTTGGGATTGGTTCGCATCGCTGACCGCTGCGGCCTTGTCTCGCCGCCAGGACGAGCTCGTCGCGAGGGTCGGGCTTGGCGTCTTGTTGTGGAATGGGGTCTATCTGCGAAGCGATCCAGTTCTCGGCGGGCTCGGGCTCGGTCCCACCCCGCCTGCTGCCGAACTCGCCCTTCTGGTGAACTGCTTTGAAGCGTGCACTCACCTGCCCGAGCGCACCATCCTTGGGCGAGACAGTTCCGCCATCTTCGATGTCGAGATGACCCGCAAATGGTGTCAGGGCGGCCTGGCTAGACTGCCTCTTACTGACTACCTCACCAATGCCCTGCGCCCGGCACACCGCAAGACAGGGGCGCCCGTTCTATCCGACCCCTCGACACGGAGAAGGAAAGACACTGGGGGGTCGCGTGCCATGAACACCAGCAAGGTCTTCATCTCCTACGTACGTGAAGATTCCGCCGTCGTCGACCGCATCGCCGAAGCGCTCCGGGCCCACGGCGCCGAGGCGTGGCTTGACCGAACCCACATCACACCTGGGCAGCGATGGCGCCGGGCTATCCGCGATGCCATCAGCGACGGAACCTACTTCGTGGCCTGCTTCTCACCGTCGTACGCCCAGCGCGACCGCACCTACATGAACGAGGAACTGCGGCTGGCCATCGAGCAACTACGCATGATGCCACTCGACAGGCGCTGGTTCATACCGGTGATCCTCAGGCCCTGTCAGATACCTGAATTCGAGATCGATGCTGTGGAGACGCTCAAAAGCCTCCAGTACATCGATTTCTCCCAGGACTGGGATTCGGCGATCAAGCAGCTAATCGACGCCGTCTGCCCCAGACAAGATATGCCAGGCGATGCATGACTATGCGTTAGGTAACAACCGCTATTCGGCAGAACAGGGCGACCCGGCGGCGTGGAGCGACCTGATCCGCCTACCTCGGCTGGCGAGTCCCCGGTCGCCCTGCGGAGGGAGGCCACGACCACCGGCTCGCATCATGCAGTCTGGAACGGAGACAGCTCACAGTTCAAGTTCGAGCTCCTTGGAGCGAGAAGCGCCTAGCGAACGTGCTGCCGCATCTATGCGGATATGGCGATCAGCTATCGCGTCGCTAGTCGGTGCCGCCACAATGGGCTCGCCCACTTCGCAGGCCGACTGCCTTTGCGGGAGAGGCGGCTCCCGGTTCGGACCGATCACGCCTCGCGCCAGACGTCTAGCGGCGGTGCCCGGCTGCAGAGGCGTGTCCTCAGCCGCCGGCGGAGGGCGCACGAATCGCTGGGCACTGCCTGCGCTCTCGACTTCCCGTGCTAATGGCGCGACCTGCGGGTCACGGACCTCAGCCGTGTTCTGCGCATCGCCGTGGGTCGGAGCGATGGCGTTCCTGGCTGCGGTCAGAAGTCGGCTGGCCGTGCCGGTCGTGGCGGCGAGCTGGTCCATCACTGTGGTCGCGGTGCGACTGACTGCTTCGGCGTCGCCGTAGGTGGCGATGACGGCGTCGACTCGGTGGGCTGGTGCTCGTGTGATTGGGTGCGGAATGTCGTAGCTCTCGTCCAGCGACCTGGTGGTCACGAGCAGGCGGCCCGCCCGTGCGGCGACCTGGATCTGCTGGTAGTCGCTCCCAGCGAGCCGAGTGATGGTCTCGCACGCGTGGTGGACGGTCGCGATGACGCACCTGGCGTCCTCAGGGTTGGCGGCCAGGCTTTCGGGCGGGCGGATTGCCTGCGACGGGCCGCGCGACAGGGTCCATTCGGCGTCGGCGAAGGCGAGCCGCCCGGTCCAATAGGCCAGGTCGGCGGTGTCGGCTGCCGCCCGGGAGGTGACCTTGGGTGCGTCGGTGAACATTTGATCCCAGGAGTGGGCGGCCTTGAGCCAAGTGGCGCGGGCGTTCCTGACTGTGTCGGCTGATCCGAGGAGCTGGTCGTGGAGTTGGCTGCGCTCTGGGAACTGCTGGCCTGCGAGGGTGCGGAGCAGGATTTCGCAGTGATAGCTGGTGGCAGCGCATGCGGCGGCCGCGTGGCGTAGTGAGGTCCCCGAGGTCGCGGGTGACCAGGCCGCGTCGCGAACCAATGCGCGGCTGGCGCGGCGTGCCCGCTCGGCGATGGCGATCGCGCCCTCACACAGCTCGGTGACCGTCTCGTCGCCACGCAGTACTGGGCGTTCGGGCTCAGCGTTGACCGGGATCGCGTGAAGCAGCTCGTGGGTGTCTCTAGGCACCGAGTCGGCCTGGTCCGCAGACTGGATGGCGCAGCCCGCCGCCATAAGCCAATGACATGCTGCGCTCAGGCGCTGCCGGGCTGGCGCGGTCTCCGGCGTGCCACCGCTGATCCAGGTCAGGCGTGCGCAGTGTGATCCGGTCATGGCTCCGAGGGAGACGATTTCGGCCATGAGCGCGCGGGAGACTGGATCGGAGTCGATGACGGGCGCCCATTCCGACCGGCCCTGCCGACTGCCGTCGATGCCGGTAGCGAAGTGCGTGCCAAGGAGGTCGCGCCCGATGCTCAGCTCTCTGGCGGCGGATTCGAGCCGACGATAGATCGAGCCTGGCTCAGTATCATCGGCCCTCGGCTCTTGGCCAGATCCGGCGGCTCGTAGCAGCGCGGCGGAGTGCGACAGGGCTTCACGTGCCTGGATTGAAGCCCGGCCCCAGGCGGTCAGCAGCGGCCGGTATCGTTCCGGCACCTGCCAGTCTGCGGGCGTGAGATCCCGGGCACACCTTTCGAGCACGGTTACGAGCCGCCGCAGCCCGGCGGTGGCCTCCCGGACCAGAGTGCCTCCGTCCGTGGTCGTGCGGATAACAGCGAGTTCGACGAAGGCCTCGTCCAGGTGCTGGTCGGCAGCGCGGATGAAGTCCCCAAAGGTCGCCCGGCTGTTCATGGTCCGGGCCGGGCAAGCAGCGACCACATCGCGTCCGCGGATTGGGCGGCTTGGGTGCAGGCGGCCTGGTCGGACGGATCCAGAGCGTGGCTCGCGGCACTCGCCAGTACAGCGGCAGTGAGCTTGCTGAGGTCACCCAGCGTGTCGGCGAGATCATCGATGTCGGCGACTATGACCGGATCTGATGCGAGGGCGGCCATGTCGTCTACAGCAAGCGCCGAGCGTGGCGGCGCGGCGGGCGGCGGCCAGGGTAGCGAGGGGGCTGCGAGCAGCGCGTCGCGACCATCGGCGGCGTACGCGGCGGCTAGTACGAACGCGGCGAACAGCCCCTCAGCCCTTGCCTCGTGCTCGCGTATGGTTGCCAGCATCTGGTCGAACGCCTGGCAGGAGGCGCTCAGCACTTCAGGCAGGCTGCGTGCCGTGTCGAGTCGTACTTGTGCCTTGGTAAGCCTGTTCATCTGATCCGCCCTTCGTTCACCTGAGCGTGACCGGCTCGCTGCCATCCGCCAGCTGGCCGGAACAGATCTGTGGATGACTGGTCGGGATGCCTACAGTCGCTGTGGCTTTCGTTGGGCCGCCTAGCCACCAGGCCGCGGTAGGCGGTGGCGCGTCACCGCCTTTATCTTGGTGATGTGAGCGCTGGTCATGCTGCACCGTCGGCTGCGCCCGGTGGCTGCTGGCTTTGCGCGTGCTCTGCCAACCAAGCTGCGACGTAAGCGTCCATATCAACCGAGGCGCCAGAGGCAGCGTCGGCGATCATGCGTTCGACGAACGCCCGGGGTATGCGCCGGGTCTTCTGGACTTTTCCAGTACGGACAACGATCGCAGGAAGCCGGCCCTCGTCGGCTAGCCGGATGACGGTCGACCGGCTCACTTGAAGCAATTTCGCGGCTTGTCTCACGTCGAGCAGTTGACTGTCATCAGCCGGGCCGGGTGTTTGCTCGGGCGGGGCGGCCGAGGCGGCCAGGACGCTGGCCAGCGCACGGGTCAGGGCATCCAGACCGCCGGGTGATAGGTCGCCACCACGCACAGGCGGCCACGCGACTGTCATTGGCTGGGGCGTTACCGGCCGTCGGTTCGGTGACGGGAAGGCGTCGCGGCCTGACTGGTAGTTGGTCGTCATGACCGTGTCCTCCAGTTGTGGACGGTGGCTGGGCTGCTGGGTTTGGCCGGGAACGGCTCGGCGCAGGCGCGTCACGGCTCTGCCTCTGGCTCGGGATCGGGCTGCGCTTCTGCGGCAGGCACAGGCTTGTGGCCAACTTCGAGCGCCTGCCACAAGGACGGGCCCGAGCGCTTGTGTCTTGGTCCTAGCTGTTCGCTGACCCAGATCTCGATCACGTAGCCCGGCCGCGCCCGGTCGGTGTCGCGGCGGGCATGGTGGGACGTGCCAAAGCGCGTGCCGTCGCTGGCTTGGATGTCCCCGCCCTGCGGGGCGGACCGCTTTCCGGGCCGGGGAAGGGCGGCCCGATGCTGCCCGGTCACTGCCCGGCCTCCCATTCAGCCTCGGCCGCGGCCCATTCGGCCTCCAGCCGGGCCACCGTCGCGGCGAGCCGGGCGCAGCTTTCGGTGTGGCCCCGTTCGTCTTCGGCAGGGCCGTTGCATAGCCCGCGGTCGCTGATCACTCGATCGCAGGACGGGCAGGTCCAGGCGAACGACCGGCCATAGCGCCGGGCCGTCTCGGTGTCGGGGCGTCCGGCAGCGTAGGTGTAGGCGGCCTCACCAATGGTCTGACCGGTCTGGTCGGCGTCCCCGTCAGGGGCTAGGCCGAGCCCAGTGCCGATCTCGTGCCAGCTTTGCCCAGCCTCGCGGGCGGCGCGGATGTAGCCAGGGCGGCGTAACGGGCGCCCAGCTCGATCTCGCGGGCGGCGCGCATCCCGGCCTGTGGCTCCACATCTTGGGTGGTCGTGCTCGCGCCGGGGAACAGCGGCCGGGCTATGGTCGGGGCACCCGCGTCCCGGGCGAGGTCGACGGCAGCGCGACGAGCTGCGTTGCGGGCTGCGCTGAGTGCCGTGGCAGTGTCGGCGGGGTTCTGGTTTGCACGGGGCATCTTCGGGTCTCCTTCAGGGGTGCGTCGTCACGCGCCAAGCGAGGGCCGGCCTCTCGGCCCACTGAGCGCTGTCGGCCGTCTGGGCCGAGGTTGCGCCGATGTCCTCACCGCGTCTCGGGCGGTCCGCCTCGTGCTCGCGGTTCACATCGCCCGCATCGCTGACTGCCGGGTGGCCAGTCATCGCGGTGTCTGTTTCGTTTGCTCTGCCAGCGGAGCGGGCGCGCGAGCCTCTTGGCATCGCGGCGACCGGTTGCGCCGGGGCGAAGTCCGGGGCGATGCCAGTGCCGAGGGCGGGCCGCCACCGGCACCAGGGGCGGTAACCGGGCTGGTCCAGTTCGTCCTCGTCAAGGCCAGCGGCGGCTGGCCACTTGCTGGCTTTGGCCAGGGCCAAGGCACGGGTGGCAGCTCGCCGTTCGGCTGGGGTCCGCCGTGGCGGTGTCTTGTCCCACCAGGCGTTCCAGAGCTGGTAGGCGGTGGTGCGGAATTCTGGCGTGACGGTGCGGTTCTGGCCGCGTACGACGCGGCGCACGGAATCGGCCCGGACTTGGAGCGCTCTGGCGATCCGGGTGGAGTCGTGGCCCATGGCGATCAGCGACCGCAGCCGCCACATCGTGCCGGTCGCATCGAGGCGGCTGGCGGGCACCAGTGCGGTAACCAGGCAGGCGCTCACGGCCTGGCGTGAATGCGGGAGAGCGCTTCCGGGCCGACGGGTGTCCGCGGGGTTGGCGGTCATGACGTGGCCTCTCGTGCGGCATGCTGTTCGCGTGGGCGGAGTCCGGCGGTGCGGCGAGCGGAGTCGATGGTCCGGCGAATCTCGCGGTTGGTGAGGCCGGTAGCCCTGGCGGCGATGGCAAGCCCCGCCAGCACTGCTTCATCGCCGGCTTCGGCCGCGCGGCAGGCGGCCCAGAACAGGCCGTCGTTGCGGTTGTGGCTGTCCGGCTGCAGGCTGGCCACCCAGGTGAGGAGATGGTTCAGGTCGCCTCCGGCCGGGGTGGCGGGCCGGATGGTTGTCGCCCGTCCCGGTTCCAGCAGCTCGGTGACCGTGGCCCAGTCCAGGCGGCCACTTCCCGCCTGGTGCTGCCGGACGCGGTAGGGCTTGCCGCCAATTTGGGAGGGCGGGGCCAGGACGTATCCGCCTTGGGCGCGGAAGTCCAGGTGGTGGCGGCGCAGGCGCCCGCAAGACTGGTCACTGCCGGTGAAGTAGGCGTGCAGCCCGCCGTTGGGGGTGCTGACGATCCTGCTGGGTGCCTTGACCAGCCCGGCTTCCGTGAGTCGGCAGAGCGCGGTGAAGCCGTTGCCTGCTGCGCCGTGCTGGTCGACGTCTAGGATGTCCGGCCCGGGTGTGCCGGTGGCGATCGCAAGGTTGGCGTTCGGCTCACGGCGCCACCACCAGGCGATCTTGTCCGGGTCGGTGGTCGCGTCATGGAAACCATGCCTGGTGGCGGGCTGTTTGCTGCCGGGCTGGCAGGGGAAGATGGGCCAGCCGCGACGGGCGTATCCGAGCGCGTGCCCGGTCATGTTGCCGGTCATGGCCGGTACTCCGGCCGGGCGGGCATGCGGCGGGTGACAGCGTGGCCGCAGCTCCGGGTCTCCTGGGCGAGCAGGCCAGCGGCGGCGGGCAGCAGGCGGGTGTGCCATTCGGCCTGACTGGCCAGCGTGCCGAGTGTGCGGCTGGGGCCCAGGTAGAGCGCAGACCATAGTTCGCTGAGCCAGTCCAGGATGTACAGGCACAGCGGGTGCTGGTCCCAGCACTCCCCCAGGCTGGCGGACAGGTGGCCGCAGGCGGGCCGGTAGATCTGCTCGACCCAGGCCCGGAGCCGGGCGACCGCGTCGTCGCGTGCGCTGCCGTCGAGCTTCCAGAATCGCGGCTGCGCGGACGGCTGGTAGCTCGCGGCCTCGTCGCCCAAGGCCCGGCGGGCGAACGCGGCCGTCAGCTCGGTCACCTGATTGTCCAGGCGCTCCACTGAGGCGAGGGTCCCGGCCTCGCCGACCAGGTCACCACTCAGGCCGTTCACCTGCGTGGTCAGCGCGGCGATCCGAGCGCGGATCTCGCGGACGTCGCCTGTCTCGCGGTGGTCAAGGTCGGACAACTGCTGTGTCAGTCCTGCCAGCTGGAGCAGGGCGGCGGTCAGCCCTTCCGATTCGGTCATCGTGATCAGCTCCACGGGTTGGGCGGAAAATCGTCGCCGCGTCTTTCGCCTCCGGCCTCGAAGTCGAGGTCAGGCCAGGCGGGCCGGGGTTGTCGCGGCCAGATGGCCGGGCCCGCTGGGGGCAGCCCGGCCAATGCCGGTCGAGGGAGGGCGCGCGTGGACGGGGTGACCGTGGCCGCGATGCGCCGGGCAAGGCGGTAGGCGCGGTCCTTCCAGGCGGTGCCGAGCCGGGCGATGACTGGTGCGTGGCTGGTGCGGACGATCAGCGCGTACTTGGCAGGGAGCTGGCGGATCATGTCCGGCGTCATCACGTCGTGCCAGACCCGGTAGTCCCGGCCGCGTTCATGGCCGGGTTCCCTGAACGACGCCTGGCCACACAGCTCGCTGGCCATCTTCAGCGTCGCGGTGTCCGTGATGCCGGGCAGCCAGACCTTGACCCCGCAGGTGTCGAGCACGACCTGTGCGCCGTCCTTGCCCCACCGGGTCCGCAGCTGCGCCTCGCCGTGCGCGACCGGGATCAGCTGGATGCCCTTGCCGCCGGAGTCGGCGAGCCAGGTCGGCAGCGGGACCGGGCAGGTTTGCACGATCTCGTCGAGTGCCATCAGCAGCGGCGGGTCCAGGCGCCCGCCTGGCGTAGCCTGGCCAAGCTGCGTGGCGACGTGGTGGATCTCTCCGGCCATCGCGGCGAACAGCGGCGCGACGGGGCTGTCGTCGTACCCGGACTCGGCGATCATGTACAAGGTGCCGCGATGCCGGAGGAATGCCTCGATGTCGAAGTCGCCGTCGCCACCGTCGGTCAGCACGGACTGGGCCAGTGCCGGGTCGGTCATGAACGCCAGGGCACGGGAGATCACCATGCGGATGGTCTGCGCCGTCTTCTGCGCGTCGCCGCGCAGCTCGGCCAGCTCCAGCGCCCACTGACCGGCGCCGGCCCGGGCGAGGCGATCCTCGGCGGGCTCGGCGCTGCCGAGCGCCCACTGCGTGACCAGCCGCATGTCGCCCCCGGTCAGGGCGGCGGCGTGGAACAGGGCACGCAGGTAGCTGCTGGCCTTGCTGGACCAAAACGAGGCGTCCTCGGTTCCGGACATGCTGACCGCGTTAGCAAAGCTGTCGGCGCGGCGGATCGCCGTGGCCGGGTCTTCGCATCCGGCGACTGGGTTCCAGCGAAATGTGGACGCCACGCCGCCGATCCGCTGCGGGTTGAACACCTGCACCGGGCCGAGGCAGCAGCGCACACCGCTGGTCAGCTCGAACACGTCGTGCTTGGTGGTAGTGCTGACGACCGGGCCCGGGTAGTGCATCACGATCCGGGCCAGCAGGCCGGTCTTGCCGGTCCTGGGCGGCGCCATGATCAGCACGTGTTCCTCGACCGGCACCCGCAGGCAGTGCCGGTAGTGCGCCCGGCCCAGCAGCAGCGAGTGCAGCGCCGGGCGGCACAGCCGCTGCCACGCGGTCAACGACCAGCGCGAACGGCGGGACCGGCGGAACGCGGCGAGCCTGCCCCAGCGGAGCCACAGCTCCGCCACGGTGGCGTGGCCGCGGCCGGGGTGCAGCTTCAGGTGCAGCCGAGCGCGCAGGTACCGGACCCGGAACCGGGGGACACGGCTGTGCGGCACGAAGCACCAGCGCAGTCCGGCCAGGACCAGCAGGCTCGTCATGAGCAGGACGAAGTAGGTCACGGCGTGCTCCCGTTCTGGAGGGATTGGATGTGGCGGCGCAGCGCGGTCCGCGCGGCTCCGGCGTTCAGGTCCGCCTCGGGGGCCAGCTCGGTGCAGACACGCGAGACATCGGCCAGGGGGAACGCGGCAAGCGGTCCGTGTCGCTCCGCCACCAAGGCCAGGAACCGCGCCGTCTTAGTGCCCGTTTGTGGGCCTTTGCCTGACTGCCGGGTCGCGGCCCGGGCGGTGATCGCACGCCGCGACGGCTCGGCCCGTCTGATCCGTGCGGCGGGGCGGACCTGGCGGCCCGGGGCGACGGGGCATTCATCAAGAACCCAGTTGCGGAACCCGGTGAGCGTGGATGTCGGCGCGAGGGCCAAGCGCAGGAGCCACAGCAGCAGCCCGCCGACGATCGCCAGAGGAGTGGTCTCCGCGTCGACCAGTGCCTGGCTGATGGCCTGCTGCCGGGCGACCGCCCAGGCCCGTACGACGCCGATCGCCGTGTCGGACGCGAGGGCGTAGGCGACCGGCGGCATGGCCCAGACCGCCAGGTTCCGCCAGCCGTGCCCGGCGGCGAGTACGTTCATGGCGACCGACGTGGCCACCGCAACGACGTTCAGTGCCCGGGTCCTGGTCGCCCGCCTGCCGTGCAGGGCCAGGGCGATCCCCAGGGTCGCGAAGATCAGCGCGGCGACGTCCGGGATCGCGGCCTCCAGTGCGGCCACTGGCGCCACTGCCTTCGCGGTGACCACCATCTGGTACTGCGCTGCGTAGCTCACCGTCGCCGACGCGGCGGCCAGCACGCCGAGGGCAACCATGGACGCCGTCAGCCAGCGGGCAGGCCAGTCCGCCGCGTGGCCGGTGCCTGGCCGATGCCTGGCGGGCCTGCCGCCGTCGCCGTCGGCGCGCATAGCAGCGGAGTGCTCTCGGGCTGCGCCTACTGGACTCGGCGCCGACGGTGCTCCGGCTCCGGGCACGGAGACGCCCTGACCACGCGGCGGGGGTCCGGCCTGACGCTCAAGGCCTCGGCCAGCCGCAATCTTGCTGGGCGTTACGTCTCGGTGGCCGCCCGCCGTTAACAGTGGCGGGAATTCGAATGCACTTGTTTGTGTCACGTTGTCAAGGGAACTGCCAGGGGCAGCGCCATTCAATGCTGTTTCGGTGCAGCAGCAGTGCATTTGCAGTGCCGTTGTGATGCACAACAACCGGCCAGCCCGGCTCCCACCAGCCTGGCGGTCCGCGTTGCTAGGAGCGGAGCTCGTCCGATAGCGCGTGAATCGCGGTTGCGAGTAACCGTCGGCCGAGCTGATCATTTGGCTGCCCTCTTTGGCCCGGCCGCAGACGCCGACTTCCTGGGCAGTTCACAATGAACCCCCAGCACACGCTGGGAGACTTTCTCCGGCCAGGTACGCGGCTCGCGCCCAAAGTTCATCCGGCGCTCGCTGGCATGAATACTTGCGATCACGATGATGAGCAACGTCATGGTGAGAACCGCACTAATCCCGGCAATGATGAGAACGGGAAATACGACATTCATAGGATTTGCCTTCTATGGGGCCGAGAAGCCTTGCCGGAAACCTGATCGCTGATTTCGTCGTCAGAACGCTGATTTCAGCGCTGTCGGCGCGACGTTCGCCGTTTCGGGTCGTGACCAGTGCCGTGGCGCGGCACGGAATGCGGGACATGGGCTAATCTCTGCGCCGAGACACAGCGCGGAGGAAGAGTGGCGGAGGACTGGGCGGCGGTTGCCAAGGCAATTAACGACCGGGTGGCTGAACTCGGCTGGCGACAGCGAGAATTGGCTGACCGGTCGCATGTCTCGCCCGCGATTGTCAGGGAAATCCAGCGCCATACCGTTGAGCGCCGACGTAGCCCGCGAACACTGGAGTCGCTGTCCGTAACGTTGGGCTGGCATCCGCAATATCTGAACGCGGTGCTCAACGGCGGGCAGGCCCCAGAAAGCCGACCTGTTACCCGTGAAGAGGGAGCGGTTTCGTCTCGGCTCGACGTGCTGGAAAGCCGGCTGGAAGAGATCACGCAGATTCTTTACGACCTGAAATCCGACCTGACCAGGGTGATCGAGCATGTTCGCAAGAGCCGGTAGGGCAGGCCGCGTGCGCTTTGCGGACTGGTTGCTTTCCATGTCTGTAATTTCAGCGCCGACCTGGCTCAATTCCCATGCATTGCCGGTGCGCTTTCGGTGCACGAGCAGTGCCGTTCCGATGCACGATGCGCCGACGGACTGGTGACGACATGGACCTGGCAGGCGGATGGACCGGCCGGACCGCGTGCGCGCTCCAGGCCGCCTTACGCCTGAGCAACGAGAGCTTCGCCGAGCAGCTGGGCATCGGCGTGCGCACGGTTGCCTCCTGGCACGAGAAACCCTCGCTGCGGCCCCGGCCCGACATGCAGCAGATTCTCGACACGGCGCTGGACCGTGCCCCGGAGGCGGTGAAAGCCCGGTTCGCCGTGCTCGCGGGCGGCCCAACATCGGCCGGCGGCTCACCACGGGCGGACGCCAGCACACCCGAGGACGCCACAGCGGCCGACGCTGAGCGGCGGCTCACCGCTGACCCGCATATCGCGGCGGCGCTCGACCGGCTCGACCAGTACGCCGGCTGGGAGCCGGGGACCGCCCGGCGTGAAGTGGCCGCCCGGCTAGCGGGGCTAGACAAGCGTGACCTGCTGGACCAAGCCGGTCGGCGCCGGCGCATCGACCGGCACCAGATCGCTGAGGCCCTGGGCGGCTACTACGCCATCTCCGGCGGCCCGGGCGGTGATCACGGCCGGTACGGTGCCCGCATCGGCTCCGGCACCGAGGTCGTGACCAGCGTCCTCACTCATCCTGGCTGGCTGGATATGGACTGCCCGCTGATGGCAGCCAGCGACGGGCTCAGGCTCGCCGGCGCGGCGGATAGTGATGTAGCTCTTGATGAGGCGGCAGCCGGAGCGGCAGCTCAGCGGCTGGCCGAGACGCTGGCTGCGGGAGTCCGGCTGGTGGACATGCCGCTGTACCGGCTGCTGGACCTCGACGTGGCGTGGGGCAGGATCGGCGGATCAGTGGGCGTCACGCAGTTCGTCCGGTACGCGCTGACAACGGACCTGCTGGAGGGCGAGCTGATCGATGCCCTGACCGAAGGCGTGCCCGTGCGCCCGGGCTCGCTGCCGCTGCGCGACCGGTACCTGCCAGACCTCCCGTCGGTCGAGGGCGTCGGCGGTCGGCTGTGCGCGGGCGGCACGCTGGCGTTGTGCGCGATCGCCCGGCCCGCCAGCCCGTATCGCGGGGCCGCGGACTATCTGCTGCTGGTGCAGGAACGCTCCGGGCAGGTCGTCAACACAGCCCGGCGGCTGGCGGTGATCCCGAAGGGCTTCCACCAGCCGATGACCGATTTCCGCGGCGACGCCCGGATCGGCGCCACTTTGCTGCGCGAGATGGAAGAGGAACTGTTCGGCCACACGGACATCGACAACACCATCGCCGGACCCTGCGCCGCCGACCCTATGCACCCGGCGCGGCTGAGCGAGCCGATGCGGTGGCTGCTGGGCGAGCGCGGCCGGTTGATCATCGAGTGCACCGGGTTCGGGCTGAACCTGGTCAGCGGGAACTTCGAGTTCGCGGGCCTGATCGTGATCGAGGCCGAGGAGTTCTGGACCCGCTATGGTGGGCGGGTCGAATCCAACTGGGAGTCCTCCTCGCTGCGCCAGTACTCGAGCTTGGACAGCCACTCGCTGGCCGAACTGGCCGGTGACGTAGCCTGGAGCAACGAAGGGCTGTTCGCGTTCCTTCAGGGATTGCGCCGGCTCAGCCGGCTGGGCGGCGAGCGTGTGAGCCTGCCGGCTATCGAATGGGACATACAACCGTGAGCGCACGCTGGCACGCCGGGAACGCTGCCGAGGACGGGGGCGGCACCCGGGGCTGGCTGTTGGGCGATTTCATCGATCCGGCCGAGGGCGTCCGGCACAGCACCGATGTCGAGGTGAAATGGGGCGTCCACCCGGCGGGGGAACAACGCGCCGGGTGGACCGCCGACGATCAGCGGACCACCTTGCTCATGCTCATCGAGGGCAATTTTCGGCTCGACCTTACCGACGCCAGCATCACCCTGGCTAAGCAGGGCGACTACGCGCTGTGGGGTCCGGGAATCGACCATTCCTGGCAAGCGGTAACAGACTCGATCGTGATAGCCGTTCGCTGGCCATCAAAGCCATAACGCTGACCGTTGGCGCCGGTACGGCGCCCGTGGCAGGAGCTAAAGACGGCCGGTGGGTCATCTTGCTCTTCTTCGTTTGCGTTACTACGGCTCGGCGGGGTGATGCGTTGGATTCCGGGTGGCAGCGGAAGGTGCCTGGTCAATCCGGCATCGCGTTCTGGCATGGACAGCTGAACGCGACCCAGGAGGTCCAGCCGGTCACCGCGTCGCCGCAGACGCCAGAGTCGGCAGCGAGGCTCGCGACGATGGCCAGGCCATGGGGCCACTCGTCCTCACGCAGCCCGGTGACCCAGGGGCCGCCTTCGTCGGCCACCTCGACCCGCAGCTGCCCGCCGCAGCCGATGCGGACCCGGACCGTGAAGGTGCCACCCGGCAGGGCGCTCGCCGAATGCAGGCAGGCGTTGGCGGCCAGCTCCGACAGGCAGGTGATCGCCTCGTCGGCCACCGCGCAACCGTCGAGGAGTCCGGCCAGGAAGCGGCGAGCCTCACGCACCTGAGCAGGCACGGCGGGGAAAACCCTGTCGAACGTGCGAACAGGCGCTGGGTGCGCGTGGCACTGCTCGACAGGCGCGTGCATGTCGGTGGGCGTCATGCCCGCTCTCTCCTCGTTCAGCACAGACAGCGATTCTGGTGGCACGCTTCACCGCACGCAGACGCCGTGCCCGCAGCGGGCCCGCTGCTCAGCCACACATGGAATCACGCCCGTTAATGCCGGGGAAGATGACAGCGGTCAACATGGGTTAACATGAGGCGCTGCGGTAACTCTCGCAGGTATGAGCCATGTCGCCTCCCGGAAGGCTGATAGCCCGCAGATGACAACGGCGCTTCAGGCCGCCCGGCACGCGCGCGGCTGGTCACAGTCCCGCGCGGTCTGGGAGTTAACGAGGTTCGCCGAAAGCAAGGGCATGAAAGTCGCGTCCGCTGCGAGCCTCAAGACGCAACTGTCCCGGTGGGAAAACGGGCACGTGACGCCGGACTACTATCAGGAACTTCTCCGCGATTTCTATAACATACCGTCAGACGAACTGGGAATCAGCAATCAGCAGCGAGCGCCAGTTTCAGCGCTCGGAAACGGTGATAGTGCTGAGTTGATCTCTGACCCCGAATGGCTGCGGACCTTCGACCAGTTCGATCAGGAAGCGGGCTGGGAGCCTGGGAGGGCCCGGCACCGGGTCGCAGCCCAACTCATCGAGGTGGACGCGCCCGACGTGCAGGATCGCGCCAACCTCCGAGGGCGTATCGGCCAGAATCGCATCGCTGAGGCACTCGGCGGCTACTACGGTTCCTGCGGCCACGAGGCCGCCGGTTACGGCCGGTACAGCGCCCGCGTCGGCCACGGCAACCCGATCTCGACCAGCGTCCTGACGCATCCGGGCTGGCTCGATCTCGACTGCCCGCTCGATGGGGACAGCGACCGGCTGACGCTCACCACCCCGCCGTGCAGTAGCGACGTGCCGTTGGGCACGGCGATCACGACCGTGGCGGCGCGGCGGCTGGCCGAGGCGCTTGCCGTCGGCGGCCGGATCGTGGACAGGCCGCTGTACCGGCTGCTTGACACTGACATCCGGCGAGGTCAGATAGCCGGATCGGTCTCCGTCATGCCGTTCGTGCGCTACGCGATGACGATGGACCTCCTTGAGGGCGAACTGCTCGACGCGCTGAGCGCCGGACAGCCCGCGCTTCCCGGTTCGCTGCCGCTGCGTGACCGCTACCTGCCGGACGTAACGTCCGGCCTGGGCATCGGAGGGCGGCTGTGCGCGGGCGGAGCGCTGGCTCTGTGCGCGATAGCTCGCCCGGCCAGCCGGCACCGCGGGCCGGCCGACTACGCACTGCTGGTGCAGCAACGCTCCAGCCAAGTGGTCAATGCCACCCGCCGCCTGGCCGTGATCCCCAAGGGCTTCCACCAGCCGATGACGGACTACCGGGCCGACGCGCGAATCGGTGCCACGCTGCGGCGCGAACTGGAAGAGGAGCTCTTCGGCCGCGAGGACGCGGACAATACAAGAACCACCGGACGGCATGCCGCCGACCCGATGCACCCAGCGCGGCTGTCCGAGCCAATGCGCTGGCTGGCCAGCGAACCGGGGCGGCTGAGACTGGAATGCACTGGGTTTGGGCTGAACCTGGTCAGCGGCAACTTCGAGTTCGCGTGCCTGGTCGTGATCGAGTCCGAGGACTTCTGGTCCCAGTATGGCGGCGATGTGGCGACCAACTGGGAGGCCTCGACGTTGCGCCTGTGCTCCAGCCTGGACGGCGACTCCGTCACTGAACTCGCCCGTGACGTCAGCTGGAGCAACGAGGGATCGTTCGCCTTCCTCCAAGGGCTTCGCCGGCTCAGACAGCTCGGCACCAATCGGGTGAACCTCCCGCCCATTGACTGGGAGACCGGGTGAACCGTCAGCCCGGTAGCACCTGGGCACGCCAGCCCGGGTCATCGGCCGACCATGTATAACCGCAGCTGATCCGGCAGGCCATACCCTGGCGGTCGTCTATTCCGTTGACGTAGTCCCAGGCCAGGTCGCCGCACAGCGGGCAGGCGCGCTGGAGGAGCCTGCCCTGGCCGCGGCATTCGTAGCAGGATAGGCCAGGAACATCCCGGCATTCGGGGCACGGCACGATGCGTGCCTTGCCCGGAGGGGTAATGCTGACCCCCATTCGCCTTCACCTCACAACACGTCGTGCGCCTTCAGGATGCACCACCGTGCAGTCAGTCTCCGGCCTCCCGGTCCGCCGCACGCTCCAGCACCTTGCCCGCGGCGGGGACCGGCGGCTTGGGGGGCTGGATCACGGCGTCCCGGCGCCGCTCGGCCAGGACGCTCCAGGCTTCACCGAGGTCGAGCTCGTCCGGTTCCTCGGCCGGGATCCGCAGCGAGCGTCGCTCGTCGATCTCGGCCTGCCGCTGACGGTTGTACTCGGCGATCTGACTGACCTGTGACGGCGGCTCGGGCTGGTCGTAGTCGAGGGTGAGTCCGAGGACTTCCAGCGCCCGTTCCTCGCGCTCGGCGGAGCCGAGCGGCTCGGGTTCGCGGGGCAGCTCGGTGCCGCCGTCCAGGCGCGGCTGGACCCACGTCTGTGCGGTAGTTCCGTGCTCGGGGTAGACGAAGCCCTCGGGTTCGGCCGACCGGAGCAGGTCGTCGCGGCCAAGCACGCCGCGGCGTTTCAGCTCGATGTCGCTGGCTCGGGCCAGCCGCCGCGTCGGCTCGGTCATGGCCTCCCATTCGCACCGGGTGTCGTGCGCCCGGGCGAGCGTGTCCCGGACCAGCGCTGCCCGCTCCCCCAGCGCGGTCCAGGACCGGGCCGCAGTCTGGTGCAGCGCCGCCGAGCCCGCCTCGCCGCGGCGCGCCGCAACAGCGGCCTCGTAGGAGTGCCGACTGGCCTCGACCCGGCCGAACTGTTCCTGACGGCGGGCGGCCCGCAGTTCCTCAGCCACGTACTTGGGCGCCCACGAGGTCTCGGCCTCGTACGCCCGGCGCCGGGTTAGCAGTTGCCCGTCGGTCAGGTTGCGCACGTCGATGCCCTCGACCCGGGCCAGCGCGACGAACGCGACATGCCACGCGGCCCGGGTTTCGGGCGAGGTGCCCGCCGGTTCGGGGCCTATCGCCTCGCCGGGATGGTCGTAGCCGGAGATCTCACGGTAGGCGCCGAGCTGACCAGCCTTGCGTTCCCACTCCGCTCTTCCGGCCGGGTCGGCAGGGACATCGCCCAAGGCTCGGGCGGCCCAAAGCGGGCGCTCCCTCGCGACGTGCTCGCCGATGCGCCGCTGCCGGTCGTCCATCGCCGTCGCGATCTCGGCCAGGTACCGTGCAAGCTCGGGGTCGGTGAGCTGAGGCAGGCACGCGGTCCAAGATTCGCGGACCTGCGGTGGCAGGTGGTCGGTCTTCCTACGGATGCGGGCATCGAGCACCGCTGAATGGGACCGTGCCCCGGTGAATGGCCGTCCGTCGATGGCCTGACCAATGACCTCGGCACCGTCGAGCCCGGCCAGTTCCGCGGCTCGCACGGTGCGCCACAGCGCGTCGGTGTCCTTCAGGATTTCCTCGGCGTCAGCCGGGGACGCGGCCTGGCGCACTGCCCGGGTGTACCGGGCGGCCGTGGCGGCGCGGCGCTGCTCCTGCCAGATCGCGTGCAGCCTCCCTAGGTGGTCGGCGTCGGACAGCGCCTGCTCCCGGGTCTCGGTCGCCGACAGCTCGGCCGGACCACGGCGGACCACTGGGGCCAGGATCGCGATCGGGTCGAGGTCACTGACGGCGGCAGCCGGTCCGATGCCGCCGCGATCGGATTGCAGCCGCCGCTGCCGGGCCATCTCCGGGTCAGGTGCCGGGCCTTGGCCGGGCACGGTGCGGTCTGGTTCCTGGGCCGAGGGATAGGCGTAGACCTGGTTGCTCCGCTCGCCGCGGGTCATAGCCACGTACAGCCCGGCGCGCGTGCGCGCGTCGCTGGCCAGGGCGATGCCAGCCGAGACGGTCCGGCCCTCGACCGTGTGCCAGGTCACCGCATAGCCGAGGTCACAGCTCGCCGCGGCGTAGGCCCGGCTGATGCCGAAGGACCGCGACCACCGCCGCTGGCCGGTCACGCGGTCGTGGCCGTCCTGGCGGCGGACCGTCAGGCCGTGCTCGCCGATCGCGTCGATGCGCAGCACGTCGCCGTTGGCCAGTGTCCGCCCCGGCTGCCCAGCCTCGACCTGGTTATCGTTGTCGCGAGCCACGACAAGGTCGCCCGCGTAGGCGCGGGCGTCGTCCCGCAGCTCCGTGGTCGCATCGGGCTCGAGCTGGCCCCAGTCCAGCAGGTAGCCCTGGACCCGGCGGGACAGGTCCAGGCACTCCCGCCGCTCGTACGCGGTCAGGACCACGTGGGTGCCAGCCAGGTACTCGGCCAGGTAGGCCCGGCAGGCCTGCTCGGCCATCTCCTCATAGCTCCCGCCGTGCAACCGGCCCTGGCCGTCGTAGACGCCCAGCGCGGCCACCTCACCCGCGCGGATGGCCAGAGAGGCGCCGCCTTCCCACTCGTTGCGGAACCGCACCGCCTCGGTGAGTTGCGCGTAGCCGAGTCTGCGTGCCAGCATCGCCATGCCGCCGCCGGACTCGACCGCAGCGAGCTGGGCATGGTCCCCGGTGATCACTACCTTGGCCCCCTGGCGGGCGGCGTGGCGGATGACCGCCGCCAGGTCCGGCATCGACGTCTGGCTGGCCTCATCCAGCAGAAGCAGCGCGCGCGGGCCAATGTCGGTGGCACCGCGGGCCTCCCGGCGGCCGGGCAGGTGACCCAGGAACTGGGCAGTGTTCTCTGCCACTGGGATCCCGGCCTCCAGCAGCACGTTCCGTCCAGCCGAGGTGGTTGCGATGCCGTAGACGCGGCCCATTCCGGCTTGACGCCACGCATTGGCGATCCGTACGGCGGTGTACGTCTTACCGGTCCCGGCCGGACCGACGGTCAGCTCGACCCGGCGCGGGCTGGTCAGCGCCAGGAACGCGGCCGCCGCCTGATCCAGCCGCAGCCCGTTGCCGGGCACCCCGTCCGACGCCGACGCCAGCGCGCCCAGCTGCGCCTCCAGTTGCGTGAGATCCGCGCCAAGCAGGCGCGCGGCGACATCACGCGACAGGTGCGGCGCAGATCCCTGCCGCGCCTGCGCCAGCAGCTGGTCTTCCATCGACAGCTGCGCCCGGGTGGCGTACAGCGCGGTGCCCGGCGGGCGGTAAATGCTCTCCCCGTCCGCGCGACGCAGCGCGTCCGGCACGCGCGGCCACTCCGGCGCGTCCAGCCGCAACACCCCCTCCCCCGCCTCACCCGCCAGCGCCCGGTTGGCCAGATCCTCCAGCAGCCGCCACGCATCCTCCTGGTCCTGGCCGATCGCGTGGTCGGGCAGGCTCTGGCCGATACAGTGAATCAGGTCCGCACGTCCCCACGCGGCCCGTGCCTCCTGCGCCCGCGCCAGCCCGGCCGCCATCGCCGCGCGCTCCTCCGCGACCGTGAGCCCGCCGCGTGACGCAGGTAGGTCAGTCATCCGCGTGGCGTCCGCGTGCGCCGGCCAGATCACCCGTGCGAGATCGCGCAACGTGCCGACTTCCGCATCACGCGAGGCTTGCTCCCATTCACGCAGCAGCGCGGCAAAGTCCACTGGGCCTGCGTGCTTGGCACGCCGGGTCCGCCGGTTGGCGAACTGGCGCATGCTCGCCAGCGCCCGCTGATCCGGCGCGTGCCCGCGCTGCCGCTCATACTCCCCCGCCAGCGCCAGCGTGACCGCGCTGATCTGCGCCCGGCGGGATGAGAACTGCGCTATCACTGCCTCGGGGAATCCGGCGATCACCCGGCCCTTACTCGCCGGCCGGTATGCCCACCCGAACCCGAACCGCCGCGTCAGCCCGGTCTCCAGTGCGAACGCTGCCAGCGCTGACCCTGCGCCCTTCTCCCGGTGTAAGCCCCGCGAGTCGATCGCCCGCCACTCGCCGTCTCGCACTGTCTTAACTCGGTTCAGCCACAGCGCATGCACGTGCAGTTGCGGATCTCCATTTCGGCTGGTGTGCTGAGGGAACACCGCCACCGGAATCTCACCCGCGTCCTCGAACCGGCCCGCCTCCATGCCATCAACCCGGCGCCCATGATGCCCGGTCCGCACGAAGGCGGCATGCCGTTGCATGTACCCCACGTACAGGCGGACAGCTTTGTCGATCTCCGCCCAAATTCCCGCAGTCCGCTCCTCCCAGAACTCCGCGAGCCGCAGGTCACCGGCCTGCCGCGCCTGCACAGCCGACGCCAGCGCGCTGGCGTGCGCCAGCGAGATCGTCTTGTCCACCGAGAACGTGGTGTCGAAGTACTGCACCCCGACCGGCCCCTCGTGCTCAGCCCGGGCCTCGGCCAGCAGCCGCATTCGCTCGTCCGCCGTCGCACCCGGGTGCGCCGCAAGTTTGGCCTGGTAGATAGTGCTCAGCTCGGCGTTCACACGCGGTCGACGGCCCAGATAGGTCCGGCCTGAGGGGTCGCACGGGTCGAGGAACTGGCCGTACAACGGCTCGAAGTCCTCCCGCCGCACCGTGTCCCCGTCGTTGAGCCCCAGTTCGGCCGCTCCATTGCCGATCCAGGTGCCGGCCGGTTCGCCGCCCTTCTCTACCGCCGACAGGTAATACCTGGCGCCGCGCTCGCCGGTGAGCGTGGCGCCGTCGGCGGCGCCGATGGTCTTGAACGGGTAGGACGCGTCGTGTCCGCGTGCGATGCTGACGACGACCGCCACGCTACCTCCTCTCGCTCCTCAGTACGATTTTTGATCTTGAACTGAGTTGACCTTGATCATCTTGATGCATAGGTGTGTGGTCGAATGCCAGGCGGAGTCGATGATGGCAGAAGTGGCGGAGACGCGCAGACAGCAAGATCGTTTAAGAAGGGAAGGTGTCCTGTTCGGGTGAAGGTTGCGTTGCCCGCGTAAGCCTTGCGTCCGAAGTTGTGTTGTTCAGGCGAACCCTGCGTCCCTGCTGAGCATGAGCGCGTGGCCGCCGCGGCCGACCTGAGATGGCCATTGAGCATCGGAAGCGCGTGTTCACCCGGGCAGGCGGCCTGAGCAGGCTCGCGGAATGCCGGGCCCGGCCGGGACGGGCATCCCACCATCCCCCCGGGACCCAAGGAACCAGCCCGCACCGGCGCCGCGTCGCTTTGCTCACAAGACGGTGACCGCTCTGAGGTGACCGCGATGCCTGCACGCGAGGCGGCTGCCGCTCAAAGCCGGCCGGTTCCCCCAGCTGGATGTGCAGGCGAGAACGGGTCCGGTCGAATCCCGCCGACTCCTCCTATGCTCGGCCTGTGAAGCGCCTTTTAACTGCTGCCGGTGGCGGGGTGGCCATCACCGGGCTGGGAGGTGCCGTCAGCTACCTGATCGCCAGGGTCAGCGGCCCGCACTTGCCGGTGTGGCCGTTTGGCGTGTTCGCCGGGATGGTGGTAGCGGGCGGTGTGCTGTACGCCGCCGGGCAGTGGCACATGAATCCGGCCGCGGGCCGGTGGCTGGTCCCGCGGCCGCCGGAGGGGTTCGCTGACCGGGCCGAGCTGGGTTCGGTGGTCCGGGCGCTGACCGCTTCGGGCGGCGGCCCGGTCGTGCTGACCACGGGCCTGGTGGGCGCGGGCGGCTTCGGCAAGACGACGCTGGCCGCCAGAGCCTGTCATGACCGGGCGGTGCGGCGCCGGTTCCGGGCCGGGGTGTGGGTGACGGTGGGCCGGGACGCGGACGGGGCAACCTTGGCGGCGCGGATCAGCGAGGCTGTCCGGCAACTGGGCGGGGACCCGGCAGGGTTCACCGGGCTGGAGGAGGCGGGCCGGGCGCTGGCAGCGGCACTGAGCCGAATACCGGGGCCGGTCCTGCTGGTCGCCGACGACGTGTGGACCCAGGCTCAGCTGGAGCCGTTCCTGGCGGCCGGGAATGCGGCGCGGCTGCTGGTGACGACCCGCCGCCCGGCAGTGCTGGGCGGGACGGGGGCGCAGCGGGTCAAGGTGGATCAGGTGAGCGCAGCCGTGGCGGAGCGGATGCTGGCCCGGGGCCTGCCGCCGGTACCGGCCGCGCAGGTACGTGAACTGGCCGATCTGGCTGGGGGATGGCCGCTGCTGCTGAACCTGGTCAACCGGCGGATCGCCGATGACGTGAACCGGGGCGCGGCGGTGACCACCGCGGCCGCTGACGCCGCGGCGCGCCTGCGCCGCGGCGGCCCGGCCGCTTTGGATCTGGCCGACTCGGGCAGACGGGAGACGGCGGCGGCCGCGACGATCGGCTACAGCCTGGACCTGCTCGGCGCGCAAGGCCGGGACCGGTTCCTCGAACTAGGCATCTTCGCCGAGGACTCCGAGGTGCCGGTCGCCGCGGCGGCGCTGTTGTGGCACGGCACCGCCGGGCTGGACGAGGCCGATGCGCTGGCGCTCTGCGAACGGATGGACAGCCTGTCGCTGCTGTCACTGGCATGGAGCGGCGACGCACGGGTGATCACGCTGCATGACGTGATCCGCGACTACGCGCGCAGCGAGCTCGGCCCGCCGCGGCTGGCGGAACTGAACCGCGTCCTGGTCGACGCCGCCGCTGCCGACCTGCCCCCCGCAGGACCGCTTGCCGGGACGGAAGGCGGCCCCGCGGTGGCATGGTGGGAGCAGGGCGTGGACGCCCACCACCGCCCCGGCGTTGTGGGCCGGTACCTGAGCGGTCACCTGGTCTGGCACCTGCGCGAGGCCGGGAGGATAGCTGCTGCGGAGGCGCTGGCGTGCGACTTGCGGTGGGCCGGGATGCGGCTGGCCAGCGCCGACCCTGCCGCGGTGGCTGCGGACCTGTCCTTGGCTGGCACGGAGCGGGCGGCCCGGATGCGGGTGCCGCTCGGCCGGGCGGCGTACCTGCTCGCCCGGACAGTTCCCGAAACGGCGGTCGTGGACATCCTGCACAGCCGGCTCGCCGGCGATCCGGACTGGGGGGTGCAGGTGGCCGCGCTGCGGGACGGCTGTGGCCGGCCGAGGCTGGTGAACCGGTGGCCGCTGCCGGACCTGCCCCAGTCGGCGCTGCGTGCCGTCCTGGAAGGCCACCAGGGCTTTATCTACGCGGTGTGCCCGGTCACCGCCGACGGCCGCCACCTGCTGGCCAGCGGCGGCCTCGACGGGACGGTGCGGATCTGGGACCCGGCCACCGGCGAGCAGGCCCGCATCCTGCAAGGCCACCAGGACACGGTCTCCGCGGTGTGCCCGGTCACCGCGGGCAGCCGGGACCTGCTGGCCAGCGTCGGCGACGACGGGACGGTGCGGATCTGGGACCCGGCCACCGGCGAGCAGGCCCGCATCCTGCAAGGCCACCAGGACACGGTCTCCGCGGTGTGCCCGGTCACCGTGGCCGGCCGCCACCTGCTGGCCAGCGGCGGTGCCGACCGGACGGTGCGGATCTGGGACCCGGCCACCGGCGAGCAGGCCCGCATCCTGCAAGGCCACCAGGACACGGTCTCCGCGGTGTGCCCGGTCACCGTGGCCGGCCGCCACCTGCTGGCCAGCGGCGGCCTCGACGGGACGGTGCGGATCTGGGACCCGGCCACCGGCGAGCAGGCCCGCATCCTGCAAGGCCACCAGGGACCGGTCAACGCCGTGTGCCCGGTCACCGCCGACGGCCAGGACCTGCTGGCCAGCGGCGGCGCCGACCGGACGGTGCGGATCTGGGACCCGGCCACCGGCGAGCAAGCCCGCGTCTTGCAAGGCCACCAAGACGGGGTCTCCGCCTTGTGCCCGGTCACCGCCGACGGCCAGGACCTGCTGGCCAGCGGCGGCGCCGACCGGACGGTGCGGATCTGGGACCCGGCCACCGGCGAGCAGGCCCGCATCCTGCAAAGCCACCGGAAGTGGGTCTTGGCGGTGTGCCCGGTCACCGTGGCCGGCCGCCACCTGCTGGCCAGCGGCGGCCTCGACGGGACGGTGCGGGTCTGGGACCCGGCCACCGGCGAGCACTCCCGTGCCCTGCAAGGCCACCAGGACACGGTCTTGGCGGTGTGCCCGGTCACCGTGGCCGGCCGCCACCCGCTGGCCAGCGGCGGCCTCGACCAGACGGTGCGGATCTGGGACCCGGCCACCGGCGAGCAGGCCCGCATCCTGCAAGGCCACCAGGGACCGGTCTCCGCGGTGTGCCCGGTCACCGTGGCCGGCCGCCACCTGCTGGCCAGCGGCGGCCTCGACCAGACGGTGCGGATCTGGGACCCGGCCACCGGCGAGCAGGCCCGCATCCTGCAAGGCCACCAGGGACCGGTCAACGCCGTGTGCCCGGTCACCACCGGTGCCCGCCACCTGCTGGCCAGCGGCGGCGACGACGGTGCGGTGCGGATCTGGGACCCGGCCACCGGCGAGCAGGCCCGCATCCTGCAAGGCCACCAGGGACCGGTCAACGCCGTGTGCCCGGTCACCACCGGTACCCGCCACCTGCTGGCCAGCGGCGGCGACGACGGTGCGGTGCGGATCTGGGACCCGGCCACCGGCGAGCAGGCCCGCATCCTGCAAGGCCACCAGGGACCGGTCTTTGCCGTGTGCCCGGTCACCGTGGCCGGCCGCCACCTGCTGGCCAGCGGCGGCGACGATGGTGCGGTGCGGATCTGGGACCCGGCCACCGGCGAGCAGGCCCGCATCCTGCAAGGCCACCAGGGACCGGTCTTTGCCGTGTGCCCGGTCACCGTGGCCGGCCGCCACCTGCTGGCCAGCGGCGGCACCGACCAGACGGTGCGGGTCTGGGACCCGGCCACCGGCGAGCAGGCCCGGGCTCTCATGCGCGTCGACGGACCCCTTCATGCATGCGCACAGATCGGTGCGAAAGGACTGGCTGCTGGCGGCGCTCTAGGACTGTACGTGTTCGACTACCTCCCCTGAGGAGCACGACGCTCAAGCGGCACTCTGACCCGCAACATTGGGCATCAGGTGCTGCCGATCAGGACGCCGACGCGGCTGAGCGCCGGGCCAGTCGATCTACCCGGCGCAGAAAACGCAGAGATGACCTGGACAACCACCGCCGAAGCTGTTCGGGCCAATCCTTCGTAAGCCAGCGATCACGAGGCCGCGGACGCAATCTTCACCTGAACGAGACAGAAGGCATGGCGAAGCATGCGAGGCAAACGATCTTAGTTGTCAGGCTGTCAAACGCATTCGGCGTGCGGCGTTACGGCCGGGAGATTGCCTTAAAGGCCCCTACTGGATCAGGCGGTGCCAGGCCTTGGCAGGGGCCGCCGCTCGCCGCGCAGCGCAAGTCAGCCACATTGGTGCGGAGTTGCAGTGTTGGCCGCGAATGTCGGCACCCTCTGACATGATCGTTTACGAGTCCCTGGGGACCTTATAGGAAGAAAGGTGCCTGACCAACTCGCTGCGCTTGCCGACCCGGCAGAGCTGGACTTCCGGTTCCGCGTGGGCATGAGCGTGCTCATAGAGTTCGCGCTCAGTCACACGCCAGCGGATGTCCTGCGGGAACTGGTGCAGAACGAGTACGACGCACGCGGCACCGAACTGGCCATCGACTTCGGCCAGGATGCGCTCGCAGTCCGCGGCAACGGGAACGTGATCGACAACGCGGGGTGGAAGCGCTTGAGCGTGATGCTCGGCCATGGCCTTGTCGCCGGCACCGCCGCCGAGCGTATCAAGCCGAAGGTGAATGGCATCGGGTCGAAAAACTTCGGCCTGCGTTCGCTGTTCTTGCTCGGCGATCGTGTCCACGTCATGTCAGGCGGGCGGCGCACGATTCTCGACCGCACCCAGGGGGCGCTGGCTAAGCCGCTCCCCCACCCAGACTCCCGTGGTCGGCCGGGAGTGACTCTCATCGTCCCCTACCGCCAAGCCGATGACGGGCCACTGCAAGCTTTCGACCGGCAACACGAGGCCGAGGCACTGAAGGCCATTGCCGCGGAGCTCGCCCCGACGCTGATCAAGCTGGCCCATCCGGGGCCGGGAAAAAATCTCCGCGCTGTGGTGCTCCGCTCGGTGCGTCTCGGATCTGAGCTGCGGTGGCGACAGTCTGCCTTGTCCGACAAGTCGGCCCCGGATCTGATCAGTCGGACGGCCCGCCTCGTTCAGCGCGGCCCAACGCACAACGGAACGCCGGAAGCGATCAGGGAGGTGGAATACCAGCATGTTGTGACTCCGCCAGCCGGGTTGCGCAGGCCGAACGTGCCCGGCTACTTCCGGGCCCCAGCGGGCCGGATCCGGATCGGTGTTTCGGCCCGGATTCGGCGCGGTCGCCTGGATCTGGGCACACCAGGGATCTTCTACTACCCGATCGGCGTCAGCCGGTCACGGACCGGATTCGGCTTCAGCATCAGCGCGCCGTTTGAGATGAATGAGAACCGGGACCAGCTCACCGATCCCCAGAACAGCGACTGGAACGCATGGCTCATCCAACAGGCAGCCGCCTTCGCCATCGCACTGCTCCCACAGCGGCTGTTCTCGGCTTTCGGCCCTGACGTGTTCCTCGCCTTCGATCCGCGCGCATCGGGGTCGTCCACGGTCCCCGCCCTGGGCGAGGAGATCAGCGGGCTGCTGCGCAGCGAATCGTGCTGGCCGACCCAGGCGGCGACAGGCCGCGCGAGGCGACCGGTGTCCGCCCTGGCCACGTCGCTCGCAGTCCCGCTCACCCCTGCCATGGCCGACTTCACAGCCAGCACCCTGGCCGCGAAAGACCTCCTGCATGCCGACATTGCCGCGCGGCCGGACACCCGCGCCCTCGCGATGGTGGTCGGCGGCAAGGCGTTCACGGTCGGCTCGCTGGTCCGCCTGCGCTGCGCGGGCAAGAACGCATCGAACCTGGTGACCAGACTCGACGAAGCCACCGAGGCGTCCTTTTCCTTCAGAACCTTTCCTGACGAGTTGCGGGACCTGACGATGCAGCAGCGGTTCGGGGCCGCCCTGGATGCCTGCAGGAATCAGCTCACAGACAGCCACAAAAAAGACCTCCGCACCTCGCCCACGACCATGACCGCCGCAGGCACCCTCGCCTCGCCGAACACGCTTTGGATCGTCAGCGAGGCCCTCGCCAACGTGGTATCCGCAGACAGGGCCCTGCATCCAGGCCTGGCAGACTCTAAGGTCCTTGCTGGGCTCTGCAGACGGTTCAACTTCTCCGAATGGGCGATCGAGACGGCCGGGCACCTGACAGAAGGGACCGCTACTCCTGAGGAATGCGATGCCCTGGGCCTGTACATCCGGGAACGGCCGACCCTGTCGCAGAAGGCCTGGGCCGCAATCCGGCGCTGTCCTGTACTGCAAGACCACCGCGGCGAGTGGACCGCCCCCAACGAAATGGTGAGCCGGTCAGCCAGCGGGGCATCGCTGCTCGAGCCAGCGCTGCACTTCCCAGCGCGCGCTGACGAAGCGAACGAGTCACTCACGCCCTTGCGGTTCCGGACGGCTGTGCGCGGCAGCGACCTGGTGGCCCTGGCACGGATGGTCGAACGGGGTACGGTCTCTCCGCCAGTCATGACCCGGGCAGTTAGCCGCCTGCAGAGGTTGTTGACGCCACCGGTACTCGCCCAGCTCGAAGGCATCAAATTCCTGGATACCGGGCAGGGTAGGCTCACCGCGCCCACCAACGCCTACATCCGTTCTGACCGGCTCGTCGCGCTGCTGGGCGAGGACGCCTCGTATGCCAACGGGCTGTCAGTGCTCCTGCTGCGGCGGCTGGGATGCCGGGCCGAGCCGCGCGCGGACGACATCCTCGCGACCCTCGCGAAGCTGCGGGAGGCGGGGCAGGGCGTGAGTCGGCCCGATGTTGTCTACCGAGCGTTGGTTGCGGCTTTGCGGCTGGAGAGGCGGCTATCGGGTGAGCTGCAGGACCAGCCCGTCGTCTGGACAGGTAACAGCTGGGAGGCACCCGCCGACTGCCTGGTTGGCGCGGATAACCGCAACGCCTTCCTCGGCGCCGTGACGGTCCTCCCCGAGACCCTGCGCGACGTCTGGGTCTTCCTGGGCGCCCACCAGCGGCCCACCGAAGCGCACTGGCAGCGGCTGCTCGTCCAAGTTGGCGAGCGCTACGGCGCGCAGCGGCCGGTTCCGCAGAACGTCGCCGAGGCCGTGCGCCGAGCATACCGCCGCCTCGGCAAGCCACCTGAGGACCTGAATTCCGGAATGTACTGCCTTCTCGACGACCAGCGGCGCTTGCACGCCCCGAGCGAAGCGACCGCAGGGAGGTTCCTCATCAACAACGACCCCGCGCTGGCATCAGCCGCGGTGGCCGCGGGGGTGCCGGTTTCCTTCGCCGACACCTCCGACGGGCGCGTGATCCAATTCCTCCAGGCCGCCGGGGTCCGGCCGCTATCTAGCGAGACCACCCTGGCAGGCACTGAATACGGATCGGAAACGGCGCCAGACGAGACGCTGCGGCTAGACAGCACGCTCGCCCGCCTCCGCGACCCGAACTTCGCCTCCGCCGTCGCGGCCCTCGCCACGGCGGTCTCCGGACCGGACCAGTCGCGCACAGCCGCCAGCCTCACGGCCCGGCTCGGCCAGATCACGCGAATCAGGATCGTCAAAGGCATCCAGCGCCAGTACCGTATTGCCCGGCACGAGGTCACCGTGGCCGCCGACTACGACGTAAGCGGCGATCAAATCGCCGTCGACCAGGTAGCCACTGCCTATGAACTGCGCCGGTCCCTGGCTAGAGCGCTTGCCATCCTGGCCGACCCCGGCCCGCTCGGCGAGCAGGTGCTCGGCGACGCCGTCTACTTCCTGCTGCGGTCCCGGACAGCCCAGCAGATGCAGCGCGAACTCGCGCGTCGCAAGATCTCCTGGCAGCCCGGCCTCACGCCGGAACCCGAGGACGCCGAGGACGCTGACGACGAGGAAGTCGCGGCGCTGGCGGACGCCATCGGCCGGAAAGTCGTCCAGGAGGCCTTGTCGGCGCGACCGGGTATCCCCAGCGCCCAGCAGATGCCCGCCCCATCACCGGCCCGCTCTCCCCGCCCGCCGTTGCCCGACCTCAGCCTCGTCAACCCCCAGCCCGCACCGGGAATGGGCGCGCCATCGCAGCGCCGACACGCAGCCGCCGCAGGCGGCGGGTTCAGCACCTGGTCACCGCGCAGCGACCAGGAGTCAGAGGATGACCGGATGGTCGGCCGACGCGGCGAGGAGATAGTCCTGCGCATCGAACGTGAGCGAGTTAGCAAACTCGGCTTGCCACCGGACCGCGTGACCTGGACCGCCGACTCGGTTCCAAGCGCTGACCACGACATCCAGTCCATCGACGACGACGGCAACGACCTCTGGGTCGAGGTCAAGTCCACCACAGGCCGTGACGGGCAGTTCCGCTGGCCCGCCGCCGAGTTCCGGCTGGCAGTCCGCAAACGTCGGCGCTACGTCCTCTACCGCGTGTACGAGGCGCACACCACCACGCCATCATGGTCGCGCATCCGCGACCCAGTTGGCTCATTCGACGCTGGCGAACTTCAGCTCGACCTCGACCGCCTCACTGGAGACGTGGGACCTTTGGCTGAGCCGCCAGAGTAGCGGCGCTGTGCGGGGCAGCGAGCATCTGAATGGCCTGCACAGAGCCATAATCAGATGAGAACTCGCCTCAGTCGCTACAGCGTCACCCGCAGGCAGGTCTTCACCGCCTCCGCCATTGTGGCGCAGTGGATCGGCTTGAGGGCGTTGGCATGCCCGAGTGCCCAAACGGTGAAGCCGTCGCCGGAAACCCGATGGGGGTGGTCATCCCAGTAGCCCTTGGAGATGAGCCGGATCAGGAGCTTAGGCTTCGCCTTGGGGTTCGGCTCGATGGCGAGGAGCTTGCGGCCCAGCTCGCTTTCGAGGATGTGTTCGCCTTTGGTGTCCAGCGCAAAGACGTTCTTCGCCTTCCACGCCAAAAAGTCCGGGTAGAAGACCTTGCTCTGACCCGGTGACAGCAGTGGGATGCCGAAGCCGCTGCGCGGCGGATTGCGACACCAGGTCACGCCGACCTTGTCCAGTTCCTGGGCGAAGGGCAGCTCCAGCGTTTTGTTGAGGCCGCTGTACGGTCCATGGACGGAGTTGGTAAAGGGCTCAGCCGCTGTCGGGTCCACCATGATCTCGCCGACGACGTAAGGGTTGTGGGGCCGCTGTTTCAGGACGACGTGCTCTAGGTACGTCTGGACGACCTCGCTGGCCGCCTGGCGGATGTGCTGGTCGGCTGGGCTCCCTAGCTCGATCCGAGCGTCGAACTTCGCGTCATCGGATCGTGTCACTTCCAGGGCCAGGGGGAACTGCCGGCGCACCGCGGTCTGGAATACCCACCTCGCCGAGACGGCGTTGCCGTGGTCACGTTCGACCCACTCGACCTCGGCCTCGTGGTCGCCACCTACTCGCTGCTGCACGAGAGCCTTGGCGCCGGTTCCCCGGATGTTCTCTCCGCTGTCGTAGCGGAAGTCGATGAGCCGTTTGATGATGTCGTCGATGGGCCAGCGGGCAGCCCTCGGGTCGCGGTACACGTGTGGCACCTGGAGGGCTTCCTTTGGCGCCTTCGGCACCGGGCGGTTCTTCTTCTTGGGGTCATATGAGGTGAACTGCACCTCGGGCAGTTCGCCCGCGATCCTCTTACCCACCTCCTTGACGATGTCAGCGAAGACGCCCTTGGCGTCGACGCGGACGTAGAAGTGGGCGGTGTTGAGAATCTCAGCCTCGACGTGGTGGGCGTTGGGCTGGCGCAACACGCGGCCGATGATCTGCTCGACCTGGACGTTCGACTGCATGGACTTGTCGATATAGGCGAAGTAGCACTCCGGATCGTCCCAGCCTTCCTGGAGGCCGAGGTTGAAGATGATATGCCGGTAGTTGCCCGCGACGAAGTTGGCGTAGTCGGCGTCGCCGCCCTTGAAGTGGACGAAGTCTGGGGGCGGTGGGTGGTCCTTATCGAACTTCAACGCTGAGGTGTAGACGGCGATCGTCGCCGGGTCTATGCCCCTTTCGTTGACGAGGTAGTTCCAGATGAGGATGGGCGGCGCCTCGCGCTGCAAGAACGGCCGTTTCGGATCGTCCTGCTTGAGTGCGTTGCCCTCGATGATGTTGGTCCGGCAGACGTAGATCGCCTTCGGTGTCAGCGACAGCCCCAGTTCCGCCACCGCCTTGTATGCCGCGGCCATGTCGGCGAGAAGGTCGTCGACGGTCTCGGGCATCTGCGCCTGGTACCCCCCGAGGAGCACCTGGCGCTTGACGAGCCCAGCGTCGACGACAGCGGCACTCTTGACGTAGGTCGTAAGATCGGCGTCGGTCCACGAGAGGTCGTGTTTGAGGTCGTCGGTGACCCGAGCGATCGCCTGTGGCAGCTTGGGCGTCGCCGTCGCCAGGAGGATCGCGTCAGGCTCCAGCTCCATGAGGAGGTCAGTCTGCTGGTCGGTGAGGTTGTGCGCCTCGTCGTAGACGATGATGAGGGGCCGACGGATGCCCGATGACGTCATCCGGTCCTTAAGTGCGTTCCACGTTGACTTTTCGGCGTTGTCGATGTCGCTGTGGAAGAGCCGCAGGCTGCTCTTGTCCTTGCTCTTCTGATTGAAGGTGCCAACGGTCGCAAGGTAGATGAGCGCGAGAGTGTCGTCTTCGACGTCGGAGGTGTTGTAGTCGGCGAGGAGCTGGACATCTTCGTAGTCGGCAAGGAGATGCCGGTACTTGCCAGAGAGGTTGGCGAGCGTCTGGTCGACGACGACCCGGCCCTTCGACAGCCAAAGGACGATGGGCATCGTGGGCAGCATGGGCAGCAGCTCGGCAACGGCCTGCGCCATGATGACCGTCTTGCCGCTCGCGGTGATGGAGGCAAGGGCCTGGTAGTAGGGGACGTAGGTAACCTTCGTCCCCACGATTCGCCCCGGCCGGTTGTCGCGGTAGGCCGCGAACCTCTCGGTGATCTTGTCGACGGCCTTGTGCTGGAATTCGAAGAGCGTCAGCATCAAACGTCGGATTCGTTGTTGTATGGGTCGTTCAGGCCGACACCGAAGTCCATGAGTATCTGGTCAGGTATCTGGTAGAAGCGGACGTCGTCGGACTGGAAGAAGTTGAAGCGAGCGTACACGTGGTACACCGGCTTCAGCTTCGCCTTGACCGCCTCGTTGACGACGGCGTCGTACGTCGCCTCGTCGAATACCGGAGGCTCGGTTGAGCCATCCCAGACGAGGTAGAAGCCTTCGTCTGCTGAGTTGCGTGCCACCAGGTAGTCGTATCCCTCGTTGGTCATGATGATTAGCCCGGGGCCGCCGCGGCGGTTGGCATCGTAGTGCGAGGCGATGACCGCGTCGGTCATCTCGTCCCGTTCCATCTCCAGGAGGGCTTTGGCGTCGACCTTTTTCTGGAGCTGGTAGAAGCGGTACCCACCGCCGGTTGGCTGGCCTTTGCCGTTGGCCCAGTCGCCCTCGATGACCCGCCGGAGCCGGTTGGCCATCAGCGAGCGGGCGTAGGGATCGCCCTTCTCGGGACGTCCCTGCTCGATGAGGATGAAGCGCCGGTCGGCTTCGCTGTCCTTGTTGAGCTGCAAGACCGCGTGGCCCGTCGTCCCCGAACCGGCGAAGGGATCGAGCACGAGCCCATCGGGCGGGCACCAGATATGGATCACTTTGCTAAACAACTTGAGCGGTTTGACGGTCTGGAACTTGTGGCCGGTGCCGACGATCGCTGTCAACTCGTTGATGCCACTCTGACTGTGGCCCGACTCTTCGTGCTCCCACGAGATGGCTCCGAGAACAAGTGGGGCAGCCCAGTCGTCGTCCGCCCAGTACGTCGTCGGCACCTTCCCCTGCTTGACCTCCTCCAGGTATCTCTTCAGCTGGGGTCGCCCCTGACCGTCGTGACCGAAGAAGATACGTGGCCATGGCCCAGCCTTCAACACCTTGTTCGCGGCGCGCCTGGCCTGCTCCAACGGTTGATCGAGGACGACAGCTCTGACTGGGCGCAGCTTGTCGCTACCGATGCCGATAATGGCAGCCCGCCGTTCGTCATCGTCAAGCTTGGCGAGCTTGAACTTGCACCCCCACTCTTCAAGGGCCTTCACGACCTCCCTCTGAGGCGGCCGCCAGCGCGAGCCGTAGGGCGGGTACTCCAAAATCCCGGTGAACGGGGATTGGATAGCGTACACAAACTCCTGCCGGTCAGGGCTCATCCCCGAAGCGTTATCTGCCTTCCACAGCCGAGGGTCGCCGTCGGGTGACTTGTACCGGGCGTCCATCTCCGCCGTCCGGGGCAGCAGACCCGTGGTCGCCACCTCCTCGTTTTTGGCATACACGAGGACGTACTCGGTGGCGGTGGAGATGTGCCGGTTGTCAGCCCTCGGGGAGTAGCTTTTTTCCCAGTTGATGATGGCGAGCCGGTTCTCAGGCCGGAACAGCTCATCAAGCATCTTGCCGAGGTGGAACAGCTCGCGCTCGTCGATGCAGATGGCGAGCACACCGGCCGGCTTGAGCAGATCCCGCATGACCTTGAGGCGGGGCCACATGAATTTCATCCATTTGGTGTGGCGGGCCCCGTCATCCTCGGTCACCAGCTCGCCGAGCTCCGGGTCGTTCGGGTCCTGATCCCAACGGTCGTTGTACCGGAAGTCCCGACCGGTGTTGTACGGAGGATCAGCCAGGATGAGGTCTACCTTGCCCCGCTCCCGGTGAAGCGTCACCATGGCCTGGAGGTTCTCGCCCTCAATTACCTGATTACGGGCCTGCTCCTCCTCCGTACCAACCGAATACCTGGCGAGGCGGCGAGAGGTCCGGGGCTGGACCTTGCGAGCGATGCGCTTGGCAACGTCCTTACCCGCGAAGGTGATGCGGATGCCCTCCTCCCGCAGGGAGTGGACGAGGTCGAGCAGCTCCTCCCGAGTCATTTCCTGGGGGTGCTTCGCCGCTGAGTCAAGAACTGTCACCCTGCGTGTCCAATCCGTGTCGAAGAGTCCCAACCAGGCGCCGTCGCACGGGACAAGGCTATTCGTGGCCAGGCGGCGCCGCACTCATCTCCATGCGGGGCGACGCTAATCTCGAACCCTACGCAGCAGGTGCGACAACGTCGTCGGGCCGATCATCGGCTTCGGCTCCCCGCGACGAGGCGTACAGCGATGCTGACAACAACGCGGACGTCGGCGCGCTATGCCCGATACATCCCTGGACAGGACGTCTGGAAGCACGTTTCCCAAGTGCAAGCAGATCCATGGCAATCCCTCGGCCGCTGGCGGCCCGTCCATCCGGGGTGACTTCAACAGAGCCCACGACCCAGCCTTGGGACCCGCTCCCCGCCGCGAGGAACCGCTGGCATTACATGGACCCCTTCCAAGATCGGGGAACCCACCCCGTCGATCAGCGACCTTTGGCACCGCCAACGCGGGCGGGCTCGAGGCCGAGACCTGGCGCAACTCCCCGTTTGGCCCTGTGACGAATGGCTCAATCGCAGCGTGCGGCCAATGTCCTTCCTCCGCTCACCCACTCCACGCGGATCCCCGGGGCGACCGGTCAGCTCTGCGGCGCGCTTCCCCGCTGGGACACGATTGATGGACCAGCTGGTTCCGCCACTTTCCGGGCGGGCACTGAAGTGGAGTATTACTCCTGCATGAGACGGAGCCTGAAGATGTAGCGGCGCGGCTGGCGGGGCGGCATGCTGGGATGATGTTCGTCGCCGACGATCTTGCAGCGTGGCTGATCTCTGTCCTTGCGGATGCGGTCCGCAAGAAGCTGACCAGCGTGGTCCTCGGCACCGACCAGAAACGTGCCCTACGCTCGGCCGCCACGGCGGCGGTCCAGCTCACTGCAGCTGAGCTCCGCCCAGACGATGCCGAGCAGGCTGAGCAGCTGGCGATGGTGGTCAGCGAGATCTTCGGTGAGCCGGTGCCGGGCGCGCCGCTGGCGGGGTCGGCGACGTTACTAGAGGCCCTGCAGGCGGGGATCGCCGGGCAGCTCGCGGTGCTGAGTGATGCCAGCCTGACCGGTACAGGGCAGTCCTCGGCGGACGTGCTGGGGGTGCCCGGCACGGTGGTGGCGGCAAAGCTGACCGGTCACCTGGTGCACGAGATCGCGGCCCGCGGGTCCCGCGGCGGGCCATTGGAGCCACTGGCTAACCAGCTGAACCACGATGTTACCCACCTGCAGGGCCAGCGGATTGAAGCCGTACTCGGCCAGCTGGCCGACGAGGTCCGGGAGGCGCTAACCCGGCTGGGTGGCATCCAGGCGCTAGCGGCGGTGCCTGTCGCGTTGGCGCAGCTCCCTCCGGCGACGGCTGGGTTCACAGGCCGTGACGACGAGCTGGCGGTGCTGGCCGGGCTGCTGGACCCGGACGGCTCGGGCGGGCCGGTGGTGGTGTCGGCGGTGGCCGGGCTGGCCGGGGTCGGCAAGAGCACCCTGGCCGTCCAAGCCGGGCATGCAGCCCAGCGGCGGGGCTGGTTCGGCGGCGGGGTGTTGTTTGTGGACCTCCACGGCTATGACGAGGCGCCGGTGGAACCGGGACAGGCGCTGGACGCGCTGCTGCGGGCAATAGGGGTGCCTGCGGCGCATATTCTGCCGACCGTGGAGGAACGGGCCGCTCTGTACCGGTCCGTCCTGGCACGGATCAGTGATCCGGTGCTGGTGATCGCCGACAACGCGTCCACCGAGGCCCAGGTCAGGCCGCTGCTGCCCGGTGTAGGGCCGCACAAGGTGCTGGTCACCTCCCGCAACACCCTGGCCGGGCTAGGTGCACGGCTAGTGGACATCACGGTCCTAGACGAGGCAGCAGCCATCGAGCTGCTGGATGCGGCGCTACGAGCTGCCCGCCCCGATGACATCCGGGTCAGCGATGACCGGGAAGCTGCTGCCCGGCTGGCCCGGATCTGCGGGGGGCTGCCGCTGGCACTACAGATCGTCGCCGCGGTGCTGAACGCCGACCCGGCGCTGAACACAGCCGAGCTGGCTAGTCAGTTCACCGCAGAGAAGAACCGGCTCGCGGCGCTGCGGTACGACGATGGCAGCGGCCAGAGCGCACCGTCGGTCGCCGCGGCGTTCGAACTTTCCTACCACCGTCTCGACGAGACCGCTGCGCGGGTGTTTAGGCTGCTGCCGGTCAGCCCGGGCCCGGATGTGTCCACCGAGTCGGCCGCGGTGCTGGCGGACCTGCCGGTGCCAGAGGGGCGCCGGGTGCTGGCGGGTCTGGCCGCTGCGCACCTGGCCGAGGCGGCTCCCGGCAGGCCAGGCCGGTGGCGGATGCACGACCTGGTCCGCCTATACGCCCAGGGACTCTCTGACACGCATGCAGAGGCCGACGGGCGGGAGCAGGCGCGAGACCGGCTGCTCGGCTACTACCTCGGCATGACACGAGCCGCCGACGTTTTTTTGCGTGTTCTCCCCGGGATGGACGCCTCTGGCGGGTTCGCCGTACGCGATGCCGCCCTGGCCTGGCTGGACGGCGAGAGGGCCAGCCTGGTCGCAGCTGTCCAGATGGCCGCCGACACCGGCCGGGACCAGGCTGCCCTGGGCCTGCCCCTCAGCCTGGACGCATACCTTCGCTGGCGGCGGCGGTTCGATGACTCGATTACCATCACCACTACCAGCCTTAACACCGCCCGGCGGCTTCGCGACCGCCACGGCGAGGGCGCGGCGCTGAACAACCTCGGCATCGCCCTGCGGGAGGTGCGGCGGTTCGAGGAGGCCATCACCGTCCTCCAGGACGCCGCCGCCCTCTGCCGCGACACCGGTGACCGCCACGGCGAGGCCATGGCACTGACCAACCTCGGCCCCGCCCTGCGGGAGGTGCGGCGGTTCGAGGAGGCCATCACCGTCCTCCAGGACGCCGCCGCCATCTACCGCGAGGCCGGCGACCGCCACAGCGAGGGCATGGCACTGGGCAACCTCGGCGGCGCCCTGCACGGGGTGCGGCGGTTCGAGGAGGCCATCACCGCGCTCCAGGACGCCGCCGCCATCTACCGCGAGGCCGGCGACCACCAGAGGGAGGCCATGGCACTGTCCAACCTCGCCGCCGCCCTGCACGGGGTACGGCGGTTCGAGGAGGCCATCACCGCCCTCCAGGACGCCGCCGCCATCTACCACGAGACCGGCGACCGCCACAGTGAGGCCATGGCGCTAACCAGCCTCGGCCTCGCCCTACGGGAGGTAGGCGTGTTCGGGGAGGCCATCACCGCGCTCCAGGACGCCGCCGCCATGTTTCGCGACACCGACGACCACCACGGCGAGGCCATGGCGCTGACCAACCTCGGCCCCGCCCTGCAAGGGGTGCGGCGGTTTGAGGAGGCCATCACCGCGCTCCAGGACGCCACCGCCCTCTACCACGACACCGGCGACCACCACAGCGAAGGCATGGCGCTGGGCAACCTCGGCGTCGCCCTGCAAGGGGTGCGGCGGTTTGAGGAGGCCATCACCGCGCTCCAGGACGCCACCGCCCTCTACCGCGAGACCGGCGACCACCACAGCGAGGCCATAGCGCTAACCAGCCTTGGCCCCGCCCTGCGGGAGGTGGGGCGGTTCGAGGAGGCCATCACCGCCCTCCAGGACGCCACCGGCCTCTACCACGAGACCGGCGATCACCATGGCGAGGCCGGGGCGCTGATCAACCTCGGCATCGCCCTGCGCCAAGCGCCGCGGTTTGAGGAGGCGATTGCAGCATTTCAGGCCGCCGCCGCCCTCTACCACGAGACCGGCGACCGCCACAGCGAGGCCATGGCCCTGAACAACCTCGGCCCCGCCCTGGCCATGGTGGGCCGGTTCGAGGAGACCGTCGCCGCGCTCCAGGGCGCCGCCGCCCTCTGCCGCGACACCGGCGACCGCCAGAGCGAGGCCATGGCCCTGAACAACCTCGGCCCCGCCCTGGCCGAAGTGGGCCGGTTCGAGGAGGCCATCGCCGCGCTCCAGGGCGCCGCCGCCACATACCGCGACCTCGGCGACCGCCCTGGCGAGGCCATGGTGCTGACCAACCTCGGCCACGCCTTGCTCCAGGCGTCGCGGTTCGATGATGCGATTGCAGCATTGCAGGCCGCCGCTGGCCTCTGCCGCGAGACCGGCGACCGCCAGAGCGTGGCCATGGCCCTGAACAACCTTGGCCCCGCCCTGGCCGAGGTGGGCCGGTTCGAGGAATCCGTCGCCGCGCTCCAGGCCGCGGCTGTCCTCTATCGCGAGAACGGCGACCGCCGCGGCGAGCGGATCGCTCTCGACAACCTCGCCAGGGCCGCACAGCTGGCCGACGTAGACCGTGGCTGAAAACGCCGCGCAGGTGGATGTGTTGTGCGCCAGATGGAGGGTTCGTAGCTGTCCGCGCCGGTAGCCGCGCGGTTCCCCAGGCTGTTTCTTCAGCTTCGGCCAGACACGCTGGTGTCGTACCGCAATGTGCGAACACCGTTGGCGGGCAAAGAGGAGGCGTGCCGCAGTCCGCCGGGCTGTGCCCGATACGTGCCTTGCGACAAGATCCCTGCGAACACGTTTCCGCAGGCCAGCGGCCCGCACAGCAACGCTCTCCGGAGCCGTGAGCGCTCCCGGCCGTCCGGGAACTGGCCCCTGCGCTACCGTCGCTCCGCACGGCTGGGTCGGCTCAAGCGAGTGCTCCGCCCGGGTCGGCTGTCCACCGCACCGGTGTCTTAGCCGGTGAACGGCAGCTGGTTGGCTGTCTTGTGGCGCCGTCGTCCTTCCTCGATCCAGCGCGGGATGCGTGCGATGTCCGCGCCTGCCTGGATGCACAGCTGGGCGATTCGCAGGTGAACAGGTGCGTCGCTGTCGTGCTCGTGCAACCCAATGGCTAGGCCTGCCTGCTGGGCCAGCAGGTCGATGCGGCCATCGGCAACCCCAGCCAGCTCGGCCAGCGCCGCGGCTTCTTCTTCTCCGGTCAGCGGCCGAGCCCGGGCATGCCGTCGGGTCACCGCAGCGGTCCGCGCCGCCGTCAGCCGGTCCCGGTCCCCGTCTGCCACACTCGCCACTGAAGAATCTGTATTCGAATTTTGTCGAGACTATGCGTTCGGCTCTTTGGCTGCCGGGTCACTATGCCAGGACGATGGGGGCGCAGGGCGGGCATGCCCGGGTGACGCCGGAGCCAGGAACAGGCGGGGCAATCACGCCGACCGGGATCAGCTCGCCACTGCCGGGCCGGCTGCAGCGAATACAGGCCTGCCCCTTTGCCTGGGCGCTGGTCAGTTCCCAGGTCCTGGCGGCGTGGCCGACCATGACCACAGTGTGGAGGGCGTCCGGCCGACTGCACGCGCTGACGCTACCGCCCGTCTCGGACACCGCCCGTCGGCAGGCAAACCGGCCGCCATATCCAGGGGGGCCCGGCTCCTCGAACTGCGGCGCGAGTGCGGGGGCTCAGTAGCAGAGAGGTAGGCCGGTGCCCGGCAGCCGTGGATCGGGTAGGTTGCTGGTCCGTGACGGGCTTACAGCGCGTGTGGGTGTGCGCGCAGGATCTGCAGCTGATCCGCGCGGACCGGATCATCTCGTTACTGGTCCCAATCGCCTCGGGTTACGGCGCGGCGGCCCCAGGCGACGACGCCCTGCAGGGGGCAGTGTGCGCGGAGATCGAGGGCGGAACCGGGGGTGAGAGTCTGACGCGGGTGAAGCTGGCCGACTGTGGCAAGTCACCTGCCGGGGATCTACTGGCGGGGTTGGCGGCCGCGCTCGGCTCGGCTCCCGCAGCCAGCCTGGACGGCGGTTGCGTGTTCGTCTTCGCCGAGCACGATCAGGGCGGGTTCACGCGGTGGGCCACCGCGGGCCAGCTGCCCGCCGCCTGGCCGCAGAGCACCCGCACGGGCAGTGGTCCGGTGGCGCTCACGGGGTCACCTCTTGCGCCGCCAGCTGGGGCACCTTAACCGTTCCCCGGCCGCAGGCGGTCGGCGACGGACCGCACTATCCCGGTAGTTGGACACCGTCCCCCGGGCAGGATGTGTCCGGATCTGGGAGCGGAATGGGAGCGGTGATCCGCCGCCAGCTGCGGTCAGACGCGGTCAGACGCCGTGACCGTAGCCCGTTTCTATGGCTGTGACGTGCAGCAACGCTGTCAAGCAGCGGCTTTGTTCGCCAGAGTACTCATGTTCGGGAATCAGTTCGGGACCAAGCGCAGCGAGGAAAGTAAATAGACCCTGGCGCCAGGTGTATCTGATCTCCGGTTAACGCGCAGGTTAGCGGCGTTGGCGGTGACGCTCGCGCCCGTGAATATGCGGGAGCTACTTCATCCCGCCCTAGGCCCACCGCCTGCTTCCCAGGTCCAATAGGCGAGGTTGCCGTCGGCGGTCAGGGTTTCCGGGTGCTCGGGGCCCAACACCCGCTCCATGACGGGCAGCAGCGCGGCGTACTGGTCGCAGGCCCCGGCCGCATCCCCCGCCCGCCCGGTCCAGGAGGCGAGGTTGGCCCGGGCGGTCAGGGTGTACGGGTGCTCGGCGCCCAGCACCCGCTCAAAGACGGGCAGCACTGCGGCGAGCTGGTCGCGGGCGCCGGCCGCATCCCCCGCCTCGCCCGTCCAGTGAGCGAGGTTGCCGTGGATGATAAGGGTTTGCGGGTGCGCGGGGCCCAACACCCGCTCCATGACGGGCAGCAGCGCGGCGTACTGGTGGCGGGCCCCGGCCGCATACCCCGCCGCCCCCGTGAAGTAGGCCAGGTTGGCGCAGGCCGTCAGGGTGGCCGGGTGCTCCGGGCCCAGGACTCGCTCCATGAAGGGCAGCAGCGCAGCGTACTGGTCGCGGGCCTCGGCCGCATCCCATGCCAGCCCGGTCCAGTAGGCGAGATTTTGCCGGGTGATCAGGGTGTCTGGGTGCTCGGCGCCCAGGACCCGCTCGCGGATGGGCAGTAGCGCGGCGTACTGGTCGCGGGCCCCGGCCGCATCCCCCGCCTCCCCGGTCCAGTAGGCGAGGTCGGCGCGGGCGGCCAGGGTGGCCGGGTGCTCAGGGCCGTAGGCGTCATCCTCCTTGTAGGCGTCGGCGATCAGCCGGGCCAGGTCACGCGCAGCCGTATAGCTGCCGCTACGGCCGAGGTAGCCCACGAACCGCCGCATGCCGCCGCTGTTCAGATCAAAGACAGCCCGAGCATGCGGCAGCAGCGCGGCGAACTCCGGCCAGGCGCCCGGCTGCTGGGGGTCTTCGGGGATCGCGGCCGCGATCAGGGCAGCGGCGGCCCCCTGCCACGCCTCACGCAGCCCCGGGAGGATCTGATCAGCGGTGACCGCCTGCACCAGCAGGTGCACCGACACCAGCCCATCCCTGGCCGAGGTGACCAGCGAATACCGGCTCAGCGCCGCGACGGCATCCGCAGCGGACAGCTCGTCCTCCGGCAAAAGCTTCAGTGCTCTTGCCACCTTGCGGCGCAGCTTCTTGGCGGGCCGGAGCCGGGGCTGGAGCAGCAGGCGCACCGGGACCGCTTCGGGCGCACAGAACGCCAGCAGCCGCAGCAGGCCGACCGCCTGTGGCGCGGACTGCTCCAGCTCCCCGAACGCCAGCGACCAGGTGGTGGCGACCGTCTTTGTGTATCCGGTTGGCTTGCCGCGGGCCAGCATCTCCGGCCGCCGCTGCCGGAACGATGCCAGGTAGTCGGCCAGGCTGCCCCCGCTGGCCTGGATATAGGCACCGGCCTGCTCCAGCGCCAGCGGCAGCCCATCCAGCTCGGCCGCAAGCGCGGCGGCAGCCTGCTCATCCGAGTCACCGGTCCGGTCAACCAAGAAACTGGCCGCCACTTTCGTGCCCAGGACTGGCACCTCCAGGAACTGGCCGGGCGGCCAGTTGGGGTTGCAGCTGGTGACCAGCACCCGCCCGGGCCCGTCCGGCGGCAAGAACCGCTCCACCGCTGCCCGGTCCGGCGCGTTGTCGAACATCAGCAGCCACCGCTGCGGGAAGGCGGCGAGAGTCCCGTGCACCGACGCCACTGGGTCTCGTGTGTCGGACAGGTCGCGGACCCCGAGCTGGGCCGCCAGCTCGGCGAACCCGGCTGCCAGCACCGTCGGGTCCTCCGCCGCGAACTGCCAGGCCACCCCGACCTCAGCCAGGTGACGGTGCGCGTACGCCAGCGCCACCGATGTCTTTCCCGCCCCGCCCAGGCCGCACAACGCCACCGTCCGCGGCCCGGAACCATCGCCACCGGCCAGCCGGCTGTCCAGCTCAGCGAGCAGGTCCTCCCGCCCGGCCAGCAACGGCGGCGGGTCAGCCAGCCGCACCGGCTTGCCGGTGACCCCCCGGCGCTGCTGATACACCACCTGACCGATAGCGGTTCCCCCACGGCCGGCGACCACCGAGCCCGGCCCGGCCGTGATGATCTCGCTCTCGGTCCCGCCCCCCGCCAGACGGGGTTGGCTGGCAACCCGGTAACCCGCCCACGCCAGCCATAGCGCGGGCAAGCCAACAGAGAGCGTGGCCACAATGCCTACTGCGCCGATTACTGCGCCACTGTCCAGATGATGATGGCGCAGCACCAACGCCACCGCCAACGCCACCGCCACCGGCAGCAAGAACAACGTCAAAGCGATCACGCCATCGCGCCGCGCCGGATGAAGAACAGCAGACAGCCAGCGGCGCACACTGGGGCGCTGCGCACCGTCCACGAGCGTTAGATTGTCACACTTGCCGCCATCTGCCGAGATCGATCATGCAAGGCACCCCGGCAGGCTCCGGGGCCATGTCGCCAGATGAACATGCGATAGCTAGTTCACTTGGGTACAGGGCCGGTCACCGAAGGCGATCACCCCACTGCTGGACCACCTGGAGGCGGCCGACACCAGCGGCACCTGAGGCCACCGCCCAGCGCGCCGAGGCGATGCTCATATGCTCAGCCAAGGTTCCACGTGGTCGCCGAGGAGATAGGCGAACGGTTCGAGTCCCTCTGCGACATGAACCGCTAGCCCACGTTCATCGAGAGCACCTGCCCCGCAACACACTGCCACGCTTGGAGCCGACCTCGCTCATGGCCCCCACCATCCGGCGTCCCGGATGTACGCCAAGCGGCAGACCGAGACCCCGGCTGCCAGGACGGTGCGTAGGAGAGGCCGGGTCATGGGAATGCCTTTGTTGTGGGGTAGTGCTGCCTCAACGTAGCGATACGGACGGGCTGCGAAGTGACGAGTAAGGGCGTAGACGCTGCTCGCGGGAATGAACAGGACTCGCAGTGACCGGGAGAACGGGATGCTCAGGATCTGCGTGACCCGCGGCAGGCCGCCACCGGCTTGCAGCGCGGGCACGGGCGTGGCGCGTCGCCGTCGAAGCCGAGCATCCGCGTGCGCTCGTCGCACTCGCCGCACCACGGCGGCCTGGACCGCTGGCCCGGCGGCATTGGCAGTTCGGCAGGCGAGAGCCGTGCGGTAAGCACCGCGTACGGGTTCCGCAGGCCGCCGGTGTTCGAGCCGGTGAAGGCAGTCAACTCGCGAGGCGCCCATCCGGCGTCAAGCGCGGCCTCGACGGCCGGAAGAATTCTGTCGCGCTGTGCTGCGGTCAGCGGCCAGGCATCGCCGAGGCCGTCGAAGAACTCGCCGACCGGACCGCCGCCGAATCCGCGATCACCGCTGGGCCGCGCTTTGCGCGCACGCACGGGGGCGGTGGACGGTTCATTGGGTGGTTCCCTGTACGGTTCGGGTGCAACCGCTGCACCCCGTGACTGCGCCCGTTGCACCCCGCCGGCGCGCCGGTTGCACCCCGTTCCCGGCCCGGGGTGCAACTGCTGCACCCCGCAGGGCCAGTTATCCACAGCCTCGCTGCCGGTGGCCACGGGGTGCGGTGATTGCACCCCGTCAGCCTGGCCGTCAGTGCCCGGCTGCCCGGCCGCGGCGAGCCTGCTGCCCAGCCCGGGGAACTGATGCTCAAGGACGGCGACGGCGGCGGCGTCCAGGTCGTCGCGGATCAGGCTCAGGTTCAAGTCCCAGCCCTGCGGGCGGCGGTCGGCTCGCTTGATCCGGGCCGCGACGATGTCCGTGCCGCACGGCGAGATGATGTCGTCGGCCTGCAGCCGGTCCAGGCAGGTGCGTACCGTCCGCTCCGACAGCCCGGTGTAGCGGACCAGCGTGGCCACCGAGGGGAACGCACCCGTGCCGTCCGGCCCGGCGTGGTTGGCCAGGCCGACGAGCACGAATTCTCTGAACTTGACATTTCGGGCATTACTGGTTGAGCACCCGGAATTGTCATGTCCGGACTTGCGGGATTCCGAGGTCGATGGCTGGCCGGGTGGCGCGCCTGTCGATC
>Ga0207646_10000057_pt1 | contig 158121 bp, 155 predicted proteins | sample KBSK5502metaG_FD_184343 | JGI IMG/M metagenome (GOLD analysis project Ga0207646, IMG submission 184343) | Corn, switchgrass and miscanthus rhizosphere microbial communities from Kellogg Biological Station, Michigan, USA - KBS K5-50-2 metaG... | ecosystem: Host-associated > Plants > Roots >...
GAGGAGCCCTTCGCGGTCCTTGGCGGCCCATGCAGCTAGCCTGTCAATAAAGGACTCGACCAAGTCTCGGCTGGCATCCCGAAGGACCTCAGTGCCGCAGAAGTCCGCGGCGTAGCGTTTGACCAGGGCGGGGTCGAGTTGGTGCTGGCGGATCAACAGGCAGAGGCGGTCACGCAGGCGCGGCTGACCGTTGCCCGGGCCGTTCCCGCCTGCCGGGTGGGAGCTGTTTTGCTTTCCTCGGGCGGGCTCAAAGGCAGAAGGGAAGGATCCGATTTCCTCGACCGAACACAGGCCGATCCCGTAAGCCTTGCGCAGGGCGCGGTTGACAGCGCGGGTCTCAGCCACGCGCAGCTCGGCGCCGTGGACCAAGGAAGAGACGTTCGAAGGATCGGCATCACCGTAGCCGACGAAGCCCTTGGAGCGGGGCGACTTGTACACGGTGGCCTTGAAAACCCAGCGGCCGCTGGAGGGATCGCAGAACTCGCGGACCTGCTGGACTCGGATGCCCGAACAACATGTGCGTTCGGCTAATCGCAGCAGCCCAGCGTGGGTAACATACCAGCGCTGATCGAGGTAATGAATGTCTCCCAGCACAACGGACAGCTGATACTTCCTGGTGAGCTCTCCGAGTGCATCGAGGGAGGGCCTTGGTATATGTCCCCAAGCCACCCGGGCATGCTTTAGGTTGCTTCGAATTAAGTGGGTTTGGCTCCTCATTGGCAGCTCCTCTATGCTTAGCGCTTAGCATATGCTAAGGGCTAAGCAATGTCAAGGGTTTCCTTGATTTTGCCCCTGGGGACGGGATAAGGTTCGGGCAAGCACATGGTGAAGAAGAGAGAGAAAAACCCCCACGCCGTTCACTTGGGACAGATGGGCGGGAAGGCGCGAACTCAAAAGCTGACCCCAGAGGAGCGGAGTGAGATTGCTCGCAAGGCAGCCCGAGCTCGATGGGCGAGGGCGAAAAAAGACCAGCACCTGAGATAGCAGGCGGCAAGTGCCCGCGATTCCCAATCGGGAAGGACCCGATCTCCTCCACCGAGCACAGGCCGATGCCGTAGGCCTTGCGGAGAGCACGATTGACCGCGCGAGTCTCGGCCACACGCATCTCGGCGCCGTGAACCAAAGCAGAAACGTTCGAGGGGTCAGCGTCGCCGTAGCCGACGAAGCCCTTCGAGTGGGGAGACTTGTAAACGGTCGCCTTGAAAACCCAACGGCCGCTCTCGGCGTCACACAACTTGGAGACGGCGTGGACGTGAATGCCACAGCAGCGGTTGCCTCTGGCTAGGCGGAGCAGGCCTGCAGCCGGCACATACCAGCTATTGTTGAGCAGCAGGATTTCCCCTGATGCCAGCGAAAGACCAAATTCGCGAGTTAGGCTTTTTAGCACGCACAAACTGCGAGGTCCGATCTCACCGGGCCATTGAGACCTCGCAAGCCTGGTGTTTTGTCGGACTAGGGATTTGAGGTCTTGGACCCTGTTGTTCCTCTTCGGTGTGAGCATATGCGGCCCCCGGAGATGCTTAGCATTGTCTAGCAATGTTTAGCACGCCAGGTTTAGCATTGTCAAGCGTTTTATTTGATCTGCTTCGGGGAAAGGACTAAAATTCGCTCTCTTATGCGGCCGAAGAATGAGCAGATTGGCTTTAGGCTTCCTGCGAACTTAAAGAGAGAATTGCGAGAAGTGGCAGAACGCGAAGGGAGAACCCTTTCGCAGATTTGTGAGATTTTCGTTGCTGGGGGTCTCGAGGGTTACAAGAAGGAAGGTCCCAAGTACCTCCAGCGCTTTCTCTCCCGCCAGAAGAAGGAAGGTCTCTCCGACTAAGGCGATACATCCTTAGCTTTGACCGGTCCCCAAACTCAATCGGGCGGTCGAGCGCGCTCAGTTCTTCTGCTTGACAATGGACCGGCGGTCCCGGATAATTCTGTGTAGACGTTCTTCACAAAACAGACGCAGTTTTCCTTCAGGACGTAGTCGCGGTCGGCAATCCCCAAACGGGGGAATCTAATGCGTATCTCAAGGAACAAAGCAGGAGAGGACGGCTCTGCCCGCTCGAAGCCAAATGCGGGGCACCCAAACCAGACCCTGACTGATGCGACTGCCAGGCGTGTCGACGCCCTCTCGATCGCACACGCTTTGGCTCAGCTCGCCCTTAACTCACTCAACCGGCTCGCGAGCCATTCCGCCGAGCTAAACGCGGAGAGCAAGTCCTGGGTCGCGAGCGCGCCACCGGGAAAGGAAAGGATCCAGCGGATTCTTTTCGCCACGCACCGGGAGTGCGAGCTTCTGCGCCTCCTGGATCAGCAGATTGGCATCGTGATCGGCATGCCGGGAAAGGTAGAACTCCTCGTGGAGGCTGCCACCAAGTTGAGTGCTCGCCCGGGGGAGGTTGATTCCGAGGAACAGGACGTCCAGGACTGGACCCAGAGGCTCCTGGAGGTTGTCGTTCGGCAACACCGGATCTTCAACTTGCCCATGCCGGAGCTCCCGAAGCTCAACGATTGAGCAGTTTTTGTTCGGCTGGAAAGCTAGAGCACGAGGTTCTTGGATCGAACAGCACGATGATTTGGGGTGAACTTCTGTCGTCATGAACGACGCCAGGAGACGGGAAATGAAAACCAACGATTCACAAGCAAAGCAACCTAAACCGACAGGGGGCTCGAGTGAGCTCTCTCCGCGGCATGGTGGACCGCGCACATCGCAGGGGAAGCAGGGGGCCAAATACAACAGCCTTGGCCACACCATCTTTGCCCGCGTTGTGCTTAAGGAGGAGGAGGCTGATTACACAAACCTGCTCGTTTCTTTTCGCAAGGCATTTCAGCCTGTCGGCGGGCTCGAGGAATTCTTGGTCGAGAAGTTGGCGTTTGTAGCTCTGCGGGAGGGCCGCGTGTATAAAGCCGATTTGAACGTTGCTCCGCTTCTCTTCGAGGCCATCGGCAAAACCCTGGCCGAGGGCCACTCGTCGATAATTACTGAGTTGGTGAATAGGAGGGACCAGGTCGTGGTACTTCGCAAAGAACCCTCGCCCGAGCTGCTGCTGCGGTACGAGACCGGCCTCGAGCGGCAGTTCGATAGGATTCTGAGTCAGCTGGAGCGCCTGCAGCGCATGCGCTTGGGCCAGCCCGTGCCGCCGCCGGTGAAGGTCGAACTGTCGACTTAAGGAAAGGGGCACGCCGCCAGCTCGAGGGCCGGGTACTATTGCACCCGGCGAAAGGGTGAGGAGATCGGCCCCGCATGGGTCCTCTCCTCGCCGGAGGCGTAGCTTGTCCCGGTCGCCTGCCAGCAGCCAACGACACAGAGTAAGGCGCGCCGCGCGCCCGGAAGAGCGATTTTGCAAAACGAACTTAGCTAACTCTCTGAAGAACTAGCTCTTACGACTTTCGAGCATGCCCAGAAAGAGACAGGATCATGGCTCCGAGCGGCCGCGTGCGTTGACTTGTCTGCGGCAGGGGCCTAATTAAATTAGATGTCGTAATAGAGCTGGAACTCGTAGGGATGCGGGCGCATGCGCACGGCGTCCACTTCGTTCTTCATCTTGTAATTGATCCAGAGCTGGATGAAGTCTTCGGTGAAGACATCGCCCTTGAGCAGGAACTTGTGGTCCGCCTCGAGCGCGCGCAGCGAGTCTTCGAGCGACCCGGGCAGGGACGGCACCTCCTTCAACTCCTCCGGCGAGAGGTCGTAGATGTCCTTATCGAGCGGCTGGCCGGGATTGATCTTGTTTTCGATGCCGTCCAGCCCCGCCAGCATCATCGCCGAATACGCCAGGTAAGGGTTGCAGGAGGGGTCGGGCGGGCGGAACTCGAGCCGCTTGGTTTTCGGGTTCGGCGAATACATGGGGATGCGCACCGCCGCCGAGCGGTTGCGGCGCGAGTAGGCCAGGTTGACCGGAGCCTCGTAGCCCGGCACCAGGCGCTTGTAGGAGTTTGTGGTCGGGGCGGCAAAGGCGACAATGGCCGGCGCGTGCTTGAGCAGCCCGCCGGTATACCACAGCGCGGTTTGCGAAAGCCCGGCATAGCCGTCGCCGGCAAACAGTGGCTTGCCCTTGGCCCACAACGACTGGTGGGTGTGCATGCCGGAGCCGTTGTCGCCAAACAGCGGCTTGGGCATGAACGTGACGGTCTTGCCGTACTGGTGCGCGACGTTCCGCACGACGTACTTGAACAGCATCATGTTGTCGGCCGAGCGCAGCAGCGTATCGTACTTGAAGTCGATTTCCGTCTGACCGCCGGTGGCCACCTCGTGATGGTGGCATTCCACGGTGATCCCGCAGGCCTCCAACTGCAGCGCCATCTCGGTGCGCAAGTCGAGGTAGTGGTCGGTCGGCGGCACGGGGAAGTAGCCTTCCTTGTACCGCGGGCGGTAGCCCAGGTTGTGCTCCTCGCGGCCCGAGTTCCACCGGCCTTCCTCGGCGTCAATGAAGTAGAAGCCGTGCTGTTCGCGCTGATCGAAGCGGACGTTATCGAAGATGAAGAACTCCGCTTCGGCGCCGAAGAAGGCTTGGTCGGCGATCCCGGTGTAGGCGAGGTAGGCCTCGGCCTTGCGCGCGATGTGGCGCGGGTCGCGCGGGTAAGGCTGCTTGGTGATGGGATCAATGATGTCGCCGATCATGGCCAGCGTGGGCGTGTCACGGAAGGCATCCATGAAGTGCGTTTTCGCGTCCGGCACCAGCAGCATGTCGGACTCGTGAATCGCGGCCCAGCCGCGGATCGAGCTGCCATCGATCCCAAAGCCGTCTTCAAAAGATTTTTCCTTGAGCTCATGAATGGGAAAGCTGACGTGATGCCAGAGGCCGGGAGGGTCGGTGAAGCGGAGATCGACGATTTTTGCGTTGTGTTTGGCGGCGAATTCTAAAACAGTTTTTGGGTCCATCCACTCTCCTCAGCGGGGGATTCCATGTTGAGCGGTGTAACGCGAGACACTAGCGCAACTCGGCCAGTCCGTCAAGAAGCGGAAGAGCTTGGGAGAGCCGGCCCGAGTAGCCAATTTGGACTAAGAGAGCGCCTTCAAGCGATCAGCGGAATGAAAGCCCTGCCGGCGCCCGCGGAGCGCGTCTGGTTGGACTCTAATGTCAGTTTTGGGTTGTCAGTCATCTCGCTCTCACTTCCCAGTACACCAGCGCTGAAAGGAATAGTTCCACCAGAGACTCAGCGGCCCGGCGAGTATCACCTACTCCTGTTATCCTAGAATGCTCACTTGCGTTTCGTGGACTTCTTTCCGCCAGAAGTATTGAGAGCGACGGCTGCGCGGATGAGCGCCTTGAACGCATTCGCGTCAATCTCCTCACCCTCGTGAATGTCGATGGCGCGCCTTGCGTTCCCGTCAAGGCTCGAGTTGAAGAGCTTGGCAGGATCTTTCAAGGAAGCGCCCTTAAAGAAGGTCAGCTTCACTATCGACTTGTACGACTCTCCCGTGCAGATGCCCCCGTCATGGGACCATATCGGGGTCCCCATCCACTTCCACTCTTCCACAACATCAGGGTCGGCCTCCCTGATGAGGGCGCGCATCCTTGCTAGTGTGTCGCCTCTCCAATCACCCAACTCGGCAATTCTTTCGCTGATTAGTTTGGAGGCCGCCTTGCCTGCTGCCTTTGGTTGACTCTTCATCTTCCTACCTTTCGTTGGGGATAGGCCGCATTGCCCACGTTTCCAACGTCCGATAACACTACGTTAGGTTGTAGGAAACAGGTGTAATTAGGAAAATCTGTTTTAGTTATACTGACAGATCGGAGCGACCAATAATCCCTCTCGAAGATGCTTTAGTTACTTTTTCGTGTGACGCGGATCGTCTGCCGGATTGACGTAGACAATTTCCCATGGGCCCATGCCGTGGAGTTGGATTACCGTTTCCTCATTCGCCCACGCGAAGTGCCGCATTTGCGGAGCCAGAAAACCAAAGGTGCCCGCGGGCATCACGTGACCTGCGCTCTTATCGAATTTCTCTCCCATCCCCAGGTTAAAGGTCCCCGAAACCACCGTGACATGCTCGGTCCTGACATGCCAGTGGGGCGGGATTTGATATCCGGCGGGCATCTTCAGGCGCATTGTGTAGAGCCCCGCTTTGAAGGGGTCACCCTCCAAAACTGCCAGCTTGGCCCCGGCGGGCAAGGCATTTGGCGCTTCTCCCCATTTAATGTCGCCGGGAGCGAACAGACCGTGGTCCGCTAGCTTCGTAGCCGCCTCCTTCTTGCCGGGAGTAGATGTCCCCTTCTTGGCTTGAGGCGTGGCAACAGTGGCGACCGAACAAGCAAGTGCGACCAGAAGGCCGACTCTGAGTGCTCCCTTCATGTTTTTCCTCCTCTGAACAGTATTCTTGTCGAGGGATTCGTACTTTTTGTAGCACGAATCGTTCCCTGAAAGTTAGGAACCTTCTATCCCTGATGTACTTGGCATGTCAACTGGAATAACTCGCCGCTCGGCTATTTTTTCTTTTTGCCGGTGAGCCCGCCGAGAAACTCGCCGATGCCCTGGGAGGGGGCGGCCATTTGCCCGCCGAACGCGCCCGTGAATTCGGGCACAAACACGGGATTCGACGTGGTGCCCTGGATCCGGAAGGGAAGTCCGTTGCCGGACTGACCGAGCCCGGCGACGCCTTTCAGTCCGCCCAGGGCGCCGCCTCCGGCGTTGAGCTTGGCCAGCATCCGAAAGTTCAGGCTGTTGCTGGGGCTGATGGTCCCCGCGCCGGTCACCGTCCCCAAGGAGGGGACGACAATATTCAAGGCATCGAAGCGGTATCCCTCGGGCGCAAGGCGGAGCTTCGAGCTCATGCTCTGAATAAGGGTATCCGACTCACCCCGCGCACCGCCGAGCGAGGCTAGGGCGCCCAGCTTGGAGACCATACTGAAGCCGGAGAGGGTCACGTCCGAGGCGGACAGAGGACCGGTGGTCACCAGGCGGTCGAGTGGCCATCCGCTGTGAGGTCGGCATTGATCGTGCCGCTGCGCAGCGAAGAGCCCGAAGGAAGCCCGACGCCGAGGACCTGAAGCAATCCTTCGACATCCTGCGCGGGGAGCTTCTTCGCGTCGCCCTTCACGTGGACGACAAGATGCTCGAGCGTGGTTCTGGGGTCGATGGGGCCGGCGGTGCCTTCGAGCTTCAGTTTTCCTCCGCCGGGCGTCTTCGCCGAGAACTTGAACGGGGAGGCGGAGGTCGGCGAAATGTTCCTCACGTCGAGGTCCATGTTCTCATAGGCCGGCAGGGTGCCGCGGGACGCCGCTCGCCCGATGGTCAACCGGCCATCACTGATCCTGATCTCCTGCACGGAGAATTCGCTGAGCGTGGAACCCTTGCTCTTCTCCGCCTTCGCGGCTTGTGACCCGGCGCCAAGGCTCGAGAAGTTCCACCGGCCGGAGGAGGACCGCAACAGGTTGACCTCGGGCTCCTCAATCGTCAGCGAGTTGACGCGGAGGGCGCGGGAGAAAAGGAGCGGGAACACCTCGGCGCCGACCTTCAGCGATCGCGCGCGCAGAAAGGGCGAGCGGCTGAAGGCTTCATCGTCGGCGATGGAGATGTTTTCGGCCGTGAGGCTTCGGCTGAGCAAGGAAAAGTGCAAGTGGCCGATTTCCACCTGGCGCCCCAGCGAGGTGCGCAGCGCAGCTTCGATGGAGGAACGATACGTATCGGCGTCCACGAAGTACGGAACGACGATCACAAGCACGAGCAACAGCCCGACACCCACCGCAGTAATGATCCACCCTTTGCGCTTCATCCGGGGCTCCTGTGGCGCGCAAGCCGCCGCGAACCGCAGGGAAGGATAGCACCGCGGTTTGGAGGGAGCAACGTGGTGCCGGACTACGGTCGATCAGTCGTAGTATTCGGAGCCGAGGTGGGTGATCAGGTCTTCGCCCATCAGCCAGCGCAGCGTGTTCTTCAGCTTCATGGACTGGATGAAGAGGTCGTGCTCGGGGTAGAGCTGCGGGGCGCACATGGGCGATTTGAAATAGAAGCTCAGCCACTCCTGGATGCCGCGCAGGCCGGCGCGCTGGGCCAGATCGAGGAACAGCACCAGGTCGAGCACAATCGGCGCGGCCAGGATGGAATCGCGGCAGAGGAAGTCCACCTTGATCTGCATGGGGTAGCCCAGCCAGCCGAAAATGTCGATGTTGTCCCAGCCCTCTTTGTTATCGCCGCGCGGCGGGTAGTAGGTGATGCGCACCTTGTGGTGGATGTTGCCGTAGAGACGCGGGTAAAGGTGCGGCTGGAGGATGTATTCGAGCACGCCGAGTTTGGATTCTTCCTTGGTTTTGAACGATTCGGGGTCGTCGAGCACCTCGCCATCGCGGTTGCCCAGGATGTTGGTGGAAAACCAGCCGTTCAGGCCAAGCATGCGCGCCTTGAAGCCGGGCGCAAGGATGGTCTTGAGTAGCGTCTGCCCGGTCTTGAAATCCTTGCCGCAGACGGGCACGTTGTGCTGGCGAGCCAGCTCCTCGAGTGCCGGGATATCGAGGGTGAGGTTGGGCGCGCCGTTGGCGAATGGCACGTCGCTCGTGATGGCGGCCCACGCGTAGAGCATCGAGGGAGCGATGGCCGGATGATTTTCCTTCATCGCCCGCTCGAATCGCGCGGGGTTGCCATGGACCTCATGCTGCGTGCGGTACACTTCGGTCGAGCCGCACCAGATCATCACCAGCCGCTGCGCGCCGGACTTCTTCTTGAACGTTTGGATATCCTCTTTGATTTGCTCGGCCAGGTCGAACTTCGTCTTGCCCTTCTTGACGTGCGTGCCCTCGAGCTTTTTCACGTAGTTCTGGTCAAAGGCGGCCTTCATGGGCCGGATGCCACTTAGAAATTTCTTCACCTTTTCCAGGTGGTGCGGTTCGAGCACGCCGGCCTTGCGCGCGGCCTCGTAGGCGCTGTCGGGAAAGGGGTCCCAGCCGCCGAAGACCAGGTTGTCGAGTTTTTCGAGCGGAACGAAGTCCTGGATCAGCGGCGAGCGGCCTTCGGTGCGCTTGCCCAGGCGGATGGTGCCGAGCTGCGTCAGCGAGCCGACCGGCAGCGCCTCGCCTTTGCGCACCAGCTCGACGCCGGACATGAACGTGGTGCTGACTGCGCCCATGCCGGGCGTGAGCACACCCAGTTTTCCTTTTGGCGGGGCGATGCTGGCAGGCCGGCGCATGATTCTTCTTTCCCCAGTCGGACGATGCTGACGCTTGCGCGCGAGTCATATCGGCGCGAACGCGCGCAAAGAAAGCCCAGTATGATGCGCGAACGCCGGGCGTTTTGCAATGTTTGGAGGGCGCGGTAGCGGGCTAGTTTCCGGGAAGCCCGTTATACGCTCATGCGACGGACGTTGATCGCTGGTGAATAAAGATTTCTCGACAACAAGCGGCAGCTCTCCTGGACCTCAAGGCCTGGCACACTCAGCAAATCAGCCAGTGCGGCTCGAAGCAGTATGCGTTCTTTGGTCGTGTTTCCCGGTGAAGCACTGCCTACGGAGCGCGTCTCCACACCACTTCGACAACTTGCGCGCCGATTGCCGGCGTGCGATTTGTCCATTTCATTTCATTGCCAGCGAGGGTGAAGTATCGCTTCTGGTCGGCACCGTTCCAGTTGGGGAAAGTGCCGGCCTCAGGGTGCAGGGTGAGGACGTGGTCGGCTTCGCTGACCGAGTATGTCCCGAAGAACGCGAGCAAGCCCGCGAGTACCGCCTTGTTCTCCTCCTGCGTTCCGGCGTCCCGCTGGTTGGCTGCGAACTTGGGAAGGTCGGGACGCGCGATCAGCAATATGAAACGTTCGCCGCGATCGAGCATGATGGAGCCTAGCGGATTAGGGCCGAGCGGCTGCGTCGTCTTGCCGCCCTGATGAGCCGTCTCCGACACGAGCATCCAAGTACCGACGACGACGCCGGGCTTGGCCTTCTCTTTTTTCTCCTTGGTTTGGCCCAGCGTTAGGCAGGGCAGGAGTAGCAAGGGCAATGCGATTATCAGAATTCGCCGCATAGTTCACCTCCCAACTTGGCGGAGTATGATGCGCGAGCGCCGGGCGTTTTGCAACGTAGAACGGCCCATCAGACCGTTGGCACCGCAGAGGCGCAGAGAACACGTCGTCTCTGCGATGAGATCTCGCTGCTTGTTTCTGTTGGTGTCCTTTGCGGTGAAAGGTCCCAATTGTCAGGCGGATTTGCGCCTGGCTGAAGTGGCGTGTGTTCTCCCGCCGCCCGCCGCCCGCGCCGCGGCGGCGCGCGCCGCGCCCGGCTTGGCGCGCAGCGCGCCGAGGAATTCCTCGAGCGGCAGGGCATTGAGGACGTCTTTTTTCTCCAGCCAGCCGCGGCGGGCCATCTGCACGCCGTAGCGAATGAAATCGAGGTTGGTCGTGGAATGCGCGTCGGTGGAGATGACGATCTTCACTCCGCGGTCTTTGGCCATGTGCAGGTGCGTGTCTTTGAGGTCGAGCCGGTCGGGGTAGGAATTGCACTCCATGGCCACGCCGCGCTTTCGCGCAGCGTCGAGCACTTTCTCCATGTCGTACTCGAACGGGTCGCGGCGCAGCAGGAGCCGCCCGGTGGGATGGGCGATGATCTGCGTGTAAGGATTCTCGATGGCGGCGAGCAAGCGTTCGGTCATGGCCGCGCGGTCGAGGTTCATGTAGGAGTGCACGGAAGCCACCACGACGTCGAGTTGCGCGAGCACCTCGTCGTCCATATCGAGCTTGCCGTCTTTCAAAATGTCCACTTCGATGCCGGCGAGCAGGCGGATGCCGAGCCCGCGGCTGTTGGCCGCCCGGATTTTCTTGATCTGTTCCATCATGCGCTTTTCGTCGAGGCCGTTGGCGACGGTGACGGCCTTGCTGTGGTCGGTGAGCGCGATGTACTGGTGGCCGAGCGCGCGGGCGGCGGCGGCCATCTCTTCGATCGAGTTCTTGCCGTCGCTCGCGGTCGTGTGCATCTGTAGGTCGCCACGGATGTCCTCGCGGGTGACGAGCTTGGGCAGGCGGTGGGCCTCGGCGGCTTCGATCTCGCCGGTGTTTTCGCGCAGCTCGGGCGGGATGAAGTCGAGTTTGAGCTTGGCGTAAATCTCCTCCTCGGTCTTGCCCGCCACGCGCCGCTCGCCTTTGAGCGTCGAAAGAGCGTATTCATTCAGCGTGTAGCCCATTTTGTTGGCGCGGCCGCGCAGGGTGACGTTGTGCTCCTTCGACCCGGTGAAGTACAGCAGCGCCGCGCCGAAGCTTTCCTTCTCGAGCAGGCGCACGTCCACCTGCATGCCTTTGTCGAGCCGGAAGCTCACTTTGTTCTCGCCGCGCGCCAGGATTTGTTCAATGGCCGAATACTTCAGGATGTGGTCAGCGATCGCGTCAATGTCCTTCGCCGAACGCCGCCCCGGCGGGAGCGTCACCAGCAGGTCGAGGTCGCCGATGGTCTCCTTCCCGCGGCGCAGCGACCCGGCCGCAACGACCGAATCAATCTTCTTGCCGATTTGCGCGATGTAGGCGGTGACCTTCGCGGCCGTCTGGTCGGCCACCTGGATGTGGAACCGCCCGGAAGATTTCTTGAATACCTCGACGGCCTTCAGGATGTTCTGCTCGCTTTTTTCGCCAAAGCCGGCCAGGTCCCGCAGCTTCCCTTCGCGCGCCAGCTTCTCCACCTGCTCGACGGTTCCGGCCTTGAACGTGCGCCAGAGCAGCGCGACCTTCTTGGGGCCAAGCGATTGCAGGGTGAGCAGGTCGAGCAGCGTATGGGGATATTTCTTCAGCAGCTTCTGGCGCAGGCGGTAGTCGCCCTTGGCGAGGATTTCCTGGATGTGTTCGGCCATGCGCTCGCCGATGCCGGGCAGCTCGGTGAGTTTCGCTGTGTCTTTGGCGAGCTCCTCGATGGGTTCCGAAAGCGTTTCCAGCAACTCGGCGGCCTTTTCGTAGCTGCGGTAGCGGCCGATCTGCGCGCCGTCAATTTCGAGCAACTGCGCGGTTTCGCGGAGGATGCGGGCGACTTCACGGTTTTCCATAGCGCTGCATTATAGGCCGACATGCTCGAAAGGAACCACAGATGACTTATCTGAGAATCGCCTTATCAGTGTTCATCTGTGTTTATCTATGGTTTCAACTTAGGTGTGCAGCTCGACGATATCGCGGTCGGCGAGCACGTGGTCGCGGTGGACCATCTGGCCTTCGAATTTCCCGTGACCCCAGACGCGGGCGTACTTCAAGAGCTCCAGGATGTCTTTGTGGACGCGCCCGGCGAGCTCGGCCACCGTGGCGCCAACGCGCAGCACGTAGGGCTTGGTGAGGTCGGCTTTCTTCCCGGGCTCCTTGGTATAGACGCGGAGGATGCCGAGCATCTGGAACGTCGCGCGCTTCAGCTCCTCCAGGCCCTCGCTGGTTTCGGCGGAGACGGCCACGGCGGGAAAGCGGCCGGAGTAAAGCTCGATGAACGCTTGGAAGTTTTCGCGCGCGCCCGGCAGGTCCACTTTGTTTGCCACCACCCATGCGGGCTTGGCCACGAAGCCGTAGGGCAGTGACGCTTGGGGTCCGAGGCGAATCTTGGCCTTTTCCAACATGGCCACGGTGTTTTCGATCTCGTCGAGCAGCTCGAGGGCGGCCAAGTCCACCACCACGAGCACGGCGTCGGCATTGCGAATGGCCTGCGGCACCCAGGCCTCCCCGAATTGCGGGTCGAGCGGCGGCAGGTCCACGAGCTGGATCTGGATGTCCTCGAAGGGCATCATCCCGCAAATCGGGATGCGCGTGGTGAAGGGATAGTCGGCCACCTCCGGCGCGGCGTGGGTGAGCCGGCGCACGAGCGCCGATTTCCCCGTGTTGGGGGCGCCCGCCAGGGCCACCTGCCCGGCGCCCTCCTTTTCGACGTGATAGACGGGCGCGCCGCGCGCAGGCCCGGATTTGCGCGCGTGTTCGGAGTCCTGCTTGAGCCGCGCCAGCCGCCGGCGCAGCTCGCCCTGCATTTTCTCCGTGCCCTTGTGCTTGGGGATGACCGCGAGCATGTGCTCGAGCGCGGCGGTTTTATCGGCGGGGGTCGCAGCTTCCTTGAAGGCGCGCTCAGCCTCGCGGTATTCGGGGGTGAGATTGGCTGGCATGGCTATCCTGCGAGCGCAATTCCACTGCGCGGCCATTTCCGGCGGAAGCTTCCGTCACGAAGCTCCGGGAGAAGACCCTGGCCGGGAGGTTCAGTTCGGTTGGGGTCCCAGCCTCAGGATACTTTAATGGCGTTGGCAGCCTGCGGGCCCTTTTGCCCCTGCACGATTTCAAATTCGACGGTATCGCCCTCTTGCAGGCTGCGATAGCCGTCTCCGACGATGGCGGAATAGTGGATGAAGACGTCGGCGCCGTCGTCCCGCCCGATAAAGCCGTAGCCTTTGGAGTTGTTGAACCACTTCACGCGTCCTGTCACTTTCAACTTGATCCCTCCTTGTGCTTGTGCATGGCCGCGCGGCTGGGCCGGACACCGGTGTTGCAAAATGACCGCCCACAAGAGCCGCCAATCGCGGGGGAGTGTACCAAACCGGGATAGGCTGTCAATCCCGAAGGGGGGTTCTCTACCTACCACGCGAGCGATTCGCCTCACTTCCGACGCGGCACCGCCTCCATAAGAAGCGCAAGAGCCTGCTTGAAGCTCTTGTCTCCCGCTTCGCTGCCCTTGTAGTGTCCCAGGCGTACCACAACGAGGTCGTGAGACGGGATGATCAGAGTGGTCTGGCCGCCCGCACCCGCCATGTAGAATGCCTCCTTGGGTACAGGAAACCTGCCGTCGCCATTGATCCAGAAGAAGCCGCCATAAATGGGGCGCTTGTCAGCTTCCCAAGCAGGCGCAAGCGTACTGACGAATTTGACGTACCCCTCGGGCAGAATCCGCTCACCGTTCCAGACTCCATCCTGAAGATAGAGATTGCCAAGCCGGCCCCAGTCCCGCGCAGACGCGAGCTCGTACCCTTGCGTCAGAAAGTTTCCAAAAGGGTCCGTTTCCAGCACCATCGTTCGGATGCCGATCTTGTCGAACAGGGCGCGCTGCGGGAAGGAGAGGTACTCCTCCCCCCGCTTCTGGACGGCAAGTCGAATCAGATAGTTGATCAATACGGGGTCGGTGTTGTGATAACGGCCCACCGTGTTGGGCGGCCACTGTAGCGGGCGGGTGGCAGCATAGTGGAAGGAGTCAACGCAACCCGTGTAGAGATACAGGTGGTCAGGATACGTTCCTGATGGGTCGTAGTCTGGATCCTGGGATGCCTTGATCCGCAGCCCGCTGGACATATGCAGGATGTCGGCAATCCGGATCTTAGCGCGCGGGTCGCCCGCATCCTGCCACTCGGGAATGGGCGCCGGCTGCCAGAGGCCGTAGACGCCTTGCTTGACGAGGATCCCCATCAGCGTGGCCGTCACGCTCTTGCCCATCGACCAGCTCTCGAGTGGCGTGTGCACGGTGATGCCCTCTGCGTACCGCTCAGCAATGAGGCGTCCTCTCCACGTCACCACGACGGCGGCAGTCATCGCTGCGGCCGGCTTGAAGGCCGCGTCCACTGCCTGCTTCACCTTGGACGCATCGAGCTCCGACGGCGGTGGGTCCCTGGGCAGAGCATCACCCATGGGCCATAGCTGTGTGGAGGGGGCGGGCAGACGGCTCTTGAGTTTGACCGGCGCGAAATTCACAGAGTTCTTGCCCACGGGGAGCGTCACGCACCCTTGGTCACCCAGATAGATGGCGGTGCGCGTAACGCCGTTCGGGAGCGTGATGTGTACGGCCTTGTTGACGCGATCGATCACCGGTTTTCTCACCTTTGCGCGCTCGGCGTAAGGACTGGTGAAGTATCCGACGTTCTCGGCAGCGAAGTCGGGATCAAGGCCGGTAATGAACACCGCTGAGCACATGATCTTGGCGAAGCCTGACGTGTGATGTTCGAGTGGATCGCCCGGAGGTGGCACGTATGGGGTATTGAGCTCAAGCGATTTCGCGCGCGTGATGAGCGCGTCGTGGCTCGAGACTGTCGCTTGCGGCGGCGCCGGGGCGGCCGACTTCACTGCTGGAGTCTCGGCCTGGTATCCGATGGCGGCCGTGCAGACTGTCAGCGCGAGTGCCGTTGCGATTGTGTGCATCCTCATCCCTTACCTCCTACGCGGAGAGACCTGACCTCACTCATACTGGCCAGCGTAAAACGTTAGCCGTAGAAACGTGCCAATTCGTTAGGCGCCAACATCATTATCCCACTCCTGACGCCCACTCGGCCGTATAACGCGTTTATCGGAAATTGGGGAGAAGGTCTACCGTCATGAAGCGAACTAAGGCTCTCAAGGTACGGGTAGCTCTGCGGAAACCCAGGACATAACAGTCCTGAATGAAGAGGGGAACTTTATGCTAGCAATCGGCCAACAACCCACGTTGTCAGTTTCCGATATGCAGACTAACGTCGTTTCCTCGACATGGCGGCAGCGCCGTGCGAGGTATTGCGTGCACACTAGCTCCTTCACGGATCCCCAGGCAAACCCTGCACCGGAAAAGAGCGCCGGAATGACGCTGGTTACGGCTTCACCTTGGTAATAAACGTACCCCAGTTGGCCAGCAAGCTCCGCGGCGCGTTCGGGATCATCTCGTTTCCGAGCCAGATGGCCCCATTCTCGTCGGCTACTGCCGCCGAATAGTCACCCCAGCGCGCGGACCGGAATCCTCCGAACTGCACATAACCGGTGAACCCGTCATCTGGAAACGCCCCTGGCCCGGAAATGACAATCGGCCCTGCGCCGCTGTTAGCGCCGAGGGTGGCGAAGGCCGCACTCGGAAAAAAATCCTGGCCGACAACGCTGAACGCAATCACGGCTTTGCCCGACGGGTTCACCCCAATCGAGGGGTACATAACGCTGTTCTGGCTGGGCGAGTCGATGGCAACGTAGCCCTGGTTGAACACAGTCGCATCCACCTCGCCACCGCTGAAGAAGGGGGTGAGGATGAAGAACGCGGCGCCCGTGCGGACCGGGCCTCTGGGTGTCTTTACCACCGTGTTCAGGGACGTCCAGAGCTTACCATCGGCGAAGACCACCTGCTGCATGCGGTCGTCGTTCGAGGCGACCAGTTCAAGGTGGTTATTGGACTGCCCGAAAGGAGAACCACTGGCGGCGAGTGCATCCCGCAGAGGCGTGGGCCCGGGCATCTGCTGGGCATCCGGCGGTTGCCCGTAGACCTGTGTGGTGATCACGCGGTGAGTCAGGCTGAGATTGGGCGTGGTACCGAGCGAGCTGGTATTCGTCAGCGCCCAGACCGCGAGGCGATCATCGAGCGTGCCGGTGAAGTCCAGCGAGCTGACGAAAAATTCTTTCCGACGCCACCTGACTTCCGTGCCTGGCTGGAAGCCCATCACGACAAATTCCGCGAACTGCTCGTCGGCTTCTACAAAAAAGATTCCGGAAAGCCCAGCATCACTTGGCCGGAATCCGTAGACGCTGCTCTCTGCTTCGGTTGGATCGACGGCGTTCGAAGGAGCATCGACGAAAGCAGCTACTCGATTCGCTTCACTCCGCGCAGGGCGACCAGCGCTTGGAGTTCAATTAACATCAAGCGCGTTCGCGAGCTCACAAAGAAGGGGCTGATGCACCCTGCCGGCCTTAAGGCCTTTGTAGCGCGCAGCGCAAAAAAGTCTGGCATTTACTCTTACGAGCAACGCGAGCACGCTCGCTTCAGCGCTCAACAGGAAAAGCGATTTCGCGAAAACAAGAGCGCTTGGGAGTTTTTCCGTTCTCAAGCCCCTTCGTATCAAAGGGTGACAACTTGGTGGGTCATCAGCGCAAAAAGGGAAGAAACAAGACTCAGTAGGCTTTCCCTGCTCATCGATCATTCGCAGCGTCGACGGACTCTACCGCGACTTATTTCCGCAAAGAAGAAGTAATCTTGTCGCTCGCCATGGGGAGGGGGCTTGTGGGTCGCATCCTGGTCGCTTTCGTAAAGACTGTTACCAACAGTCATCCCGCCCTTGGCGGCACAAGGGGATTCCCGAATACTCGTTTTTCTTTGCAGTGCGGGGCCACCTGCAGGTTTGACTAGCTCCGCGGCCCAAGCGTAGGATCTTGCGGGTCCTAGACAGGCATTTCCGGCTGCCCTACGGCGCCGCACCAGGAGGAACGATGGTTCCCATCACTGCCTTATGGCTTCCGATCCTGCTTTCGGCTGTGATTGTGTTCGTTGCCAGCTCGATCATCCACATGGTGCTCCCCATCCACAAGAGCGATTACCGCAAGCTTCCCGAGGAAGACCGAGTGCTCGACGCCCTGCGGGCGGCGGGCGTGACTCCGGGCCCGATGTACCATTTCCCGTACACCACGCGCAAAGAGATGAAATCGCCTGAGGCGGTAGAGAGGTTCAAACGCGGACCGGTGGGCCTTCTTACTGTGATCCCCAGCGGACCGCCGGCAATGGGGAAATATCTGGGGCAGTGGTTCGTCTACTGCGTGGTGATCGGCATCTTTGTCGCCTACCTGACCGGACGCACGCGGAGCCCCGGCACTGAGTACCTAGAGGTGTTCCGGGTGGCAGGCACGACAGCTTTCCTGGGATACGCTGCTGCACAGATCCAAGACTCGATCTGGAAAGGCCAGTCGTGGAGCGTGACCTCAAAACACGTCTTCGACGGCCTGATCTACGGGCTGCTCACCGCAGGCACGTTCGGGTGGCTCTGGCCCAAGTAAGGCAGATGTGCGCGCGCTCTCGCTATGGCTTCACTGCGATGCCCTGGATCTCAAAATGGCCGCCGCGAAGCAAAGGCCCAGAGCCGACAAACGCCCGCGCGGGAAAATCCTTTGTGAAATAGGTTTGGTAAACCGCGTTGAACTTCTCGTAGAGCGACATGTCCGGGCAGAAAACTTGCACGTACACGAGATCGTCCGCGCTCATGCCCGCTTCGGCCAGGGTCGCTTTGAACCCATCGAGCGCGATGCGGATCTCCTGCTCGATGTCCTCGGGCGGCTTGCCGGTCTTTGGGTCGATGCCGATGCGCCCGGCCAGGTAGAGGGTGTTCCCCACCAGTACACCGTCACTAAACGGCGCTTGCACCGGGCGGTTGGGAAGGTTAATCACACGGTGTTTCGGCGGTCCCGCCGGTGCCGAAGGCGCCCCGAGAATGAGCGGCGCCAAAGCAACAGCAACAGCCACAGCAACAACCGCAAACGCCAGATTCCGGTACGACATTTCTCACCTCCACAGAGTTCTCGCAGTACTCCGCGCTACAGATGCGAGAGCGCAGCCTGCGAGTGTAGTGTCCCAAGTAAACCTAACTGCGCAGTGCCGTAATGCGCGGCCATTTTTCACTATCCACTCTTTGTTGCGCAAAGGGATCCAGCACATGAACGCTATGCCGAGTTCACGGCCAAATGACCGCCAACGTAAGAGGAGGAGCCGCAAGGCGCTGGGATAATTTCCGAGTTCGCGACCTCATGTCCGGAATGTGGCGCGCGCGAACGGCAGGGCCAGGGGATTCGAAGCGCTTGCGAATATCAGTGCGAGTTAAGTGATCGATTAGGGGCGTGCGGCTGCCGTATTCCATGTTTCCAAGAAGTCATACCGACTGATTTGCGCGAGTCAGCGATGGCGTGCGGCCTTCTTGCCGCGCGCGATTTTCGCGAGCGCCCGCGCGTAGGCTACGATGGTTTCGGGGACGGCCTGGCTATAGACGAACTGCCCTTCGCGGCGGCAGGCGATCAGCCCGGCTTCGCTCAGAATCTTGAGATGGTGAGAGACGGTTGCGGGGGTCACGCCGCGCATCGAGACGAGCTCGCCACAGTTCATGTGTTTGGTTGCCGAGATGGCCTCAAAGATCCTGAGGCGGGTCTCGTCGGCCAGGGCTTTCGATATCTTCTCAATCTCAGAACGGTTCATGGGTCCATCTTAAGTGTAGCGAAATCATTGCCTTGCCGCCAGAGAAGCCTCTTCTTCCGCAAGGAATGCCAGGGAACCTGTAACCGATTACTTCGATAATCATCTAAATATCGAAACGTTACTGGCTCCAGGAGCGGCGGCATGGATGCCACAGAGCGAGCCAGGCTGAAAATTCGGCAAACAAAGGGAGACCGACATGAAGAGACTCGAAGGAAAAGTAGCAGTAGTGACCGGCGGAAACAGCGGCATCGGGCTGGCGACGGCCAAGCGTCTGCAGGAAGAAGGGGCCAGAGTAGCCATCTCGGGTCGAAACCAGAAAACGCTGGATGAAGCGGTCAAAACGATCGGAAACGGTGTGGTGGCGGTGCAGGCGGACGTCGCGAAGCTTACGGACGTGGACAAGTTGTATGCGGAGGTTTCGCGGAAGCTGGGCAAAATTGATGTGTTGTTCGTGAACGCGGGAGTTGCGAAGTTCGCGCCACTTGCCGAGACGTCCGAAAGCGTGTACGACGAGCAGTTTGACATCAACATCAAGGGAGCGTACTTCACGATCCAGAAAGCGCTGCCGTTGCTGAATGACGGTGCGTCGATCATCTTGAATACCAGCGTGGCGGACAGCAAAGGTAGCACGGGGACCAGCGCGTATTCTGCAACGAAAGCAGCGCTGCGCTCTCTGGCGAGAACTGCGGCGGCGGAATTGGCAGGGCGCGGCATCCGCGTGAACACGGTTGCGCCGGGGCCGATCGTAACGCCGATTTTTGGGAGGACCGGGCTGCTGAAGGAAGCCTTGGATGAGTTCGCAAAGGAAATAGTTGCGAAGGTTCCGATGAAGCGGTTTGGACAGCCCGAGGAAGTGGCAGCTGCCGTGGCGTTTTTGGCTTCGCAAGATGCGTCGTACATCACGGGCGTGGAAATCAACGTAGACGGCGGGATGGGACAAATCTGAATCGCTCGGGCGGCTGGCAGGACACATAGGGGCGGGCGAGGGTCCGCCCTTTCTTTCGTTGAGAGTCTATTTGCCATGCGACGGAACCGCGGAATTGGCGGAGTTGATATCGTGTCACGCCGGATACGGGCACCCGCAGTCGGTAGAGACACTGGTTCCGCCCGAGTGACGGCGCACTCGGAAATAATCCACTTGATTTTATAACAATGTCGGCTCCCTCGACCTGAGTAAACTTGGTGGTGCCAACCAACCAAGGCTCGGGAGGAAGGAGCCGAACATGCTGATTATAGGATGCGGCGACTATCACCCGAGCGATCAGCAAATCGCGTTTGTAGATAAAGAGACTGGGGAATGCGGTGAGCAGCGACTGAACCACAGTGGGGGAGAAGCGGAGAAGTTCTACCGCGATCTGCAACTGAGAGGAGTCAGCGTGCGAGTGGGGATGGAGGCCACAGGGCATGCACGCTGGTTTGAGCGGTTACTGGCGGAGCTGGGTTACGAGCTGTGGATTGGAGACCCAGCCCAGATTCGAGCGAAGCGAGTACGGAAGCAGAAGACAGACCGCCAAGATGCCCAACTCCTGCTGAAGCTGCTGCTGGAAGATCGCTTTCCTCGAGTGTGGGTACCAAGTCCGGAAAATCGAGATCTGCGGCAGCTGCTTTGGCATCGGCATCGACTGGTGCAGATGCGGACACGGATCATGAATCAGTTACAGGCCGTCGCGATGAATGAAGGAGTACGACGCAAGAAGGGATTGTGGAGCAAGTCGGGGCGAGCGCAGTTGGAGTCGTTCCTACTCGCTCCTTGGGCCGCACGGCGCCGGCAAGATCTGCTGGAGCTGGTGGACCGACTAAACCCAAGCATCGAACAGCTAAGCACAGCCATCGAGCAAGAAGCAGAGAAACGACCGGAAGTGCGGCGGCTCATGACCCATCCCGGCGTGGGTCCGCTGACGGCGATGGCCTTCGTACTGATCATCGGTTCTCCGGAACGCTTTCGTTGTGGTAAGCAGATCGGCAGCTATGTGGGGCTCATTCCCTGCGAGGACTCCAGCGCCGGTCATCAGCGGTTGGGACACATCAGCAAGCAAGGCAACTCGTTGCTGCGCTTCTTGCTGGTGGAAGCAACTCAGGCTGCCGTACGTCACGATCCAGACTGGCGACGACGGTTCCTCCACCTGGCGATACGTCGGGAGCAGCGCATTGCCAAGGTGGCGATGGCGCGCAAACTAGCAGTTCGGTTGTACTGGATGTGGCGCAAGGGATGGGATTACCAGCAAGTCTTACGGTTCGGTTCGCACGCGGGACAGCCCGTACACGTCCATGGTGTGGAGTAGATCACCGTCCACTTGATCGGGCGTCCCGCTCCCTCGTGAGAGGGAGTTCGAAGTAGTAATCATGGTCGACGTTGCGACCGGAGAGATGGTTGGGTCGGACTGAGTTCCACCCGAAAGATTACAGGCGAGCCTTGGTACGGATGATGGCTAGCTTTCAACTAGAGCGCAATGGCGCTCTTATCAGAGTGCACGGAGTGTTGTGCCCAAAAAACGTTTGACAGAGCCGACATTGTTAGAGATGGACGTGTAACGCGTTTACCGGAAATTGGCGTTTGCCGGACGCTTCCGCCGCGATGTGCACGCGGGGTGGGGTAGAAACAGGGGGCGCCGTTGCTTACCCCTCAATTCCGAAGGCTGGAACGATCGATGTTCGGCGCAATGGCTCGCATCAACGGCGCGCGGACCGGCGACAGAATCGGGCGTAATAGAGGATGGCGGCGATGGATTTGGCGTCGCGCAGGGTGCCGCGGCGCATCATGGCTTCGAGCTGGCGGAGCGTGAAGCGCCTGGCCACGATGCGCTCGTCGGCCTCGGGCCGCGCTGCGCCGGGCGCAAGCCCCTCGGCCGCATAGGCCGACATAAGTTCGCTGACGTAGCCCGGCGTGGGGATCAGGTCGAGCAGCTTGCGGAAGCGTCGCGCGGCGTAGCCCGTCTCTTCGAGCAGTTCGCGCCGCGCGGCCGCGAGCGGCGACTCGTCCGGCTCGATGCGCCCGGCCACCAGCTCCCAGAGCAGCTCGCCGACGGCGTGGCGATACTGCCGCACCAGCAAGACGCGACCGTCGGGGAACACGGGAAGGAGCACGACGGAGCCGCGGTGTACGACAACGTCGCGCACGGCCCGCACGCCGCCGGGCTCAACCACGCGCTCCTGGCGGAGGTCGAAGACCGGGCCGGAATAGATCAGCCTGCTGCTCACGATCTTCGCCCGTCCTGTGCGCAAGGACGACCTCACTTCAGCTCGGCCGCGGCCCAGATGCGTTCGAGCTCGTAGTAGTGATTCGGATACTGCGGCGTGAAGCGCAGGAAGCTCGGAATGGGATAGCGGATGCCGCCCTTGTGCGTGCCTTCGAGGCCCTCGACCAGCTCCTGCATCTTTGCGCCCGGCAGCGAGAAGGCCATCTCCCAATCCTCGGTGTGGCCGAAGACGCGGTCGCCGTAGCAGGGCAGAATCACCTGGTAGTCGCCGGTCAGCATTGTGCGGATGATTTCGTCCGAGCAGTCAATGCGTCCGGTGAACGAGCTGGTGATGGCCCCGCCGCGCTTCCACAGCGCCGCGGTGAGCAGCCGCATGACTTGCGCGGAGTTGCCATAGACCACCAGGGCATCGGGCAGGAAATCGGCGCGGGCCGCGGGAGCGACCAGCAGGTGCTTGTACTTACCCGCCGGCAGGTGATGCGTGGCCTCTTCGGTGCGCGCGCCGGCCTCGAGCGTTTCGGTGTACATGCCGCAGGCGAGGTGCCCGGTGGTGAAGTGCTCGGTCAGCGGCGCCAAGCCAAATGCGGTTTTCGTCAGCACGCAATTGACGTCTTCGGCGCCAACGGCCAGCGTCCAGCCGTAGCGTCGCGCCATGGCGACGGCCTGGCAGATGGCGATCTGGATCTTCATATCGCGCCGCGGCCGCTTGGCCTTTTCAGGCACGGCGTCGTCCGGGGTAAGCAGTTTTGCCGCCACCGGAAACGTGGCCGGGCGGACGTGCGTCTCCACTTCGCGGGCAAATGTTTTGGCATCCATGGTTTCTTCCTCCGAGGGAATCTTAGCAGGGATGCACAGAGGCAGGGAGGCAAACAGGCCAGGTGACGCGGAGCGCGTGCGGGTTGACTCTCGGATTGAGCAAGCGAGTAGAGAACCTCGTTGCGGCTCTGTGGATTTACATCGCACATTACAATCCAAAGGATTCCGTTTACATTGCTTAATGGCATCGCTATCGTTGCGAGTGTAGGTTTCTTGCTGCTGCTCGGCATACTTATTGAGGTCGTGCGACCATGATACCTACAGGCGTTCTCCCCGCATTGATTGTCGGCGTGCTCGCCGCGTTGGTGGGCATGTTCTTCGCTTTCAGAGAGCGCGGAAAGGCACGCTAAGAGGCACCCGAACTCAGCGCACCCGCTGCATAGTAAAGTTTCCTCTCAAACTGAAAGACCCCAATACCCGAGGCGTCCCTCGGTTGAAAGCCGCGGGTGGGTTGCTTATACTGGGCGCGGAATAAGCCTTTTTTCCTCCTTTACAGGCGATGAACATCGACACGCTGATTGTGGACGACGAGAAACCGGCGCGCGATGAGCTGGCCTACCTGCTCAAAAGCTTCCCCGAAATCAACGTGGTCGGCCAGGGAAAGAACGGCGACGAAGCGGTCGCGCTGATCAAGGAGCACGCGCCCGACCTGGTGTTCCTCGACGTGCAGATGCCGGGCGTGAACGGCTTCGGCGTGATCAAGAAGCTGGTGGACCGCAAGTTGAAGATGCCGCACATCGTTTTTGCCACGGCGTACGACAACTACGCCGTGCAGGCCTTCGAGGTCAATGCGGTGGACTACGTGCTCAAGCCATTCGACAAGGGACGCATCGCCAAGGCCATCCAGCGCGCGAAGAAAATGATGGAAACGAAGTCCTCACCAGCCGAGCGGCTGGAGACGCTGGTGAGCCAGCTCGGCGCGGCCAAGGCCGCGCAACCAGTCAAGCTGCTGGTCAAAACGCAGCAGCGGCTGATGCTGGTGGACGCCGACGACGTGGTGTACGCCTCGATCGAAGACGGACTGATTACCGTCGTGGCCAAGGACATTGAGGGGTCGTCGAACTACCGCACGCTGGAAGAGCTGCAGGCTTCGCTCGATTCCGACATTTTCTGGCGACCGCACCGCTCTTATCTGGTGAACATCAACCATATCAAGGAAGTCGTGCCGTGGTTCAAGTCGAGCTACATGCTCAAGATGAACGATAAGAGGCAGGCCGAAGTGCCCGTCAGCCGCGCGCAGACCAGGCGCCTGCGCGAGCTGCTGAAGATGTAGCGGCGGCCTTCAGGCCGGCACTTCCGGTCTTTCTCCTTTGGGGCGCCCCTGTGCTAGCATGCCACCGCCCACGATGGATTTTTCCCTCAGCGACGACCAGCGCCTGATCCGCGACACCGTTCGGCAATTCATGGAGGCTGAAGTGCGCCCGGTGATCCGACAGTATGACCGGGAAGAGAAGTTCGCCGAAGGCGAGCTGCGCAAGCTCGGCGAGATGGGCTGCTGCGGGATGCTCGTGCCGGAAGAGTGGGGCGGCGCAGGTCTGGACACACTCAGCTACGTCCTCATGCTCGAGGAGGTCGCGCGAGTGGACGCGGCGAGCGCCGTCGCGCTCAGCGTGACCAATTCCGTGGTCGGCGTCCCGCTGTGGAAGGACGGCACCGAAGCGCAAAAGAAAAAATATCTGTCTCGGCTCGCACGGGGCCAAATGCTGGGCGCATTCTGCCTCACCGAGCCGCAGGCTGGCTCGGACGCCGCCGCCATCCAAACGCGCGCCACGCGCCACGGCGACATTTATCGCCTAAGCGGTACCAAGAGCTGGGTTAGCAACGGGGGCGTCTCCGGCCTCTATCTCGTCTTCGCCAAGACGGACCCGGCCGCTGGTGCCCGAGGAGTTACCGCCTTTCTGGTCGAGCCGACGTTTCCCGGCTTTCGCGTGAGCCGGTACGAGGATAAAATGGGCCTGCGAAGCTCGCGCTCAGCCGAAATCGTCTTTGCCGAGTGCGAGGTGCCGGTAGAGAACCGGCTGGGCGAGGAAGGGCAAGGTCTGAGAATCGCACTCGAGGCGCTCGACGGGGGGCGCGTGGGCATCGCCGCGCAGGCGGTGGGCATCGCGCAGGGAGCGTTTGAGGAAGCGGTGCGCTACGCCAAGCAGCGGCGGGCGTTTGGCAAGACGATCAGCGAATTCCAGGCCATCCAGTGGATGCTGGCCGACATGCAGACGGAAATTGAAGCCGCACGCGGCCTGACCTATTACGCCGCATGGTTGCGCGACCAGGGCAGCACGCGTCTCGGGCCGTACGCTTCGCGCGCCAAGCTCTACGCCGGAGAAATGGTGAACCGCGTGGTCTACAAGGCGGTACAGGTGCACGGCAGCGTCGGTTATTCGCGCGAGAGCCACGTCGAGCGGATGTACCGCGACGCCCGCGTCCTCTCCATCTACGAGGGCACCAGCGAGATCCAGCGCGTCGTGATTGCGCGCGACCTGCTGGGCACGAGCGAACAAGTGCGCGCGAGGCCTTCGGCGGGGCGGGCCACAAAAGGGGCGCGTTAGCGTGGCAGAGCGCAAACGAGTCTTGAGCGGCATGCGCCCCACCGGGCGGCTTCACATCGGGCACTACTTCGGCGCGCTCTCCAACTGGATCCGCATGCAGGAGGAGTACGACTGCTTCTTCTTCGTCGCCGACTGGCACGCGCTGACGACGGACTATGCCGACACTTCTCAGATCGCGCAGAATCGCCTGGAGATTGCCACAGACTGGTTGGCGGCGGGGCTTGATCCCGCGAAGTGTACGATGTTTGTGCAGTCCTCTGTGCCGGAGCATGCCGAACTGCACTTGCTGCTTTCGATGGTGACGCCGCTCAGTTGGCTCGAGCGCGTCCCGACCTACAAAGAGCAGCTTGAGAACATCAAGGACAAGGACCTGCACACCTACGGTTTTCTCGGCTACCCGCTGCTCCAATCTGCTGACATCGTGATTTATGACGCCGACTTCGTGCCTGTGGGCGAGGACCAGGTGCCCCACGTCGAGCTTACCCGCGAGATGGTTCGCCGCATGAATTCGTTTTACGGCTTGCGGGACAAGCCTGAGTTGTGGCTGCAATCAAATTGGGACGAATTATTGGAGGCCATTCGCGCTTCCGGGGCTTTCCCCCACAGCGAAATCAAGCATCCTGGCAAGATGACGCCTCGGGATATCGAGCAATTCAGAACAGTGATAAAAAGGAATGCGGCAGAAGTTGGTGTGCAGAATTTTCTGCAGCATAGGAAGGGTTTTAGGAAGTTCTTCACCTATAGGTCCGTCCTAAAGGAACCTGCGGCTTTGCTGACCGAGACGCCGCGAATTCCCGGCACGGACGGCCGCAAGATGTCCAAGAGCTATGGCAACGTCATCGAGTTGGGCGAAAGCGACGAGTCCATTCGCGCAAAGGCGAAGGTGATGATGACCGACCCGGCGCGCAAGCGCCGCGAGGATCCCGGCAATCCCGACGTCTGCCCGGTTTTCTCCTGGCACAAGCTGTTCTCCACGCCGGTGACGATTGCCTGGTCCGACCAGGGCTGCCGCACTGCCGGGATCGGCTGCATCGAGTGCAAGGCAGCCATGGCTGAAGGCCTGATCCGCTGGATCGCGCCGATTCGCGCGCGTCGCAAAGAATACGAAGCCGACCCGGAGCGCGTGGGCGAGATCCTCCGCGAGGGCTCGAAGAAAGCGCGCAAGGTGGCCGGAAAGACTATGCGGCGCGTCCGCGAAGCGATCTTCGGCAGCGCCGCCGTGTCGAAGACCAAGGTGGGCGCGGCCCCGAAGACGCAGGCCGCGCTGGGGAGCTAGCTTGGCCACACCTTACAAAGTGCAACTCGAGATTTACGAAGGCCCGCTCGACCTGCTGCTCGATTTGATCCGCAAGCAGGAAATCGATATCCACAACATCCCCATCGCCAAGATCACCGGCCAATACCTCGACTACCTGCACAAGCTCGAGCAGCTCGACATTGATGTTTCGGCCGACTTCATCTACATGGCCGCGACGCTGATCTACATCAAGTCGAAGATGCTGCTGCCGCCCGATCCGCTCGCCGGCCCCGACGAGCAGCTGGACCCCCGCGGGGAGCTGGTGCACCGGCTGCTGGAGCACGAAAAGTTCAAGAACGCGGCGCAAATGCTCTACCAGCGGCAACAGATCGAGGAGCACGTGTGGTCGCATCCCGATCGGTCGCTCTACGAGGGCGCAGACACCGAAGGCGAGATCGTCGTTTCCCTGGTGGACCTGGTGCGAGTGTTCCAGCAGGTGCTCGAGCGGCGGCGCGAAGTGGCGAAGATCGAGCTCCAGCACGAGCAGTTCACCGTCGCGGAGATGATGGAGCAACTGCGCAAGCACCTGCTGGCGAGCGACGGAGGCCTCCGGCTGGTGGCCTTCTTCGAAGCCTGCCCCTCGCGCCGGGCCATGATTGTGGCGTTTCTTGCCGTGCTCGAGCTGGTGCGCCTGCAGGCGGTGCTGCTCGTGCAGGAGAAGCTCTTCAGCGAGATCCTGCTCCGCAAACATAAAATGTTTGACGCCGTCTTCTCTGGCGGCGAGGGCCCGAGGCCGGGCGCGCCCTTGAAAGAGATTGACGAGCAGTATCAGTGACGATGACGCACGGAGAACTCAAGGCGGCGCTCGAGGCCATTATCTACGTGGCCGACGAGCCGGCGACGCTCGAGCAGCTCGCCGACGCGGTGGGCGAGGAGAAGGCCGCAGTCCGCGCCGCGCTCACTGAGCTGATGGCCAGCTACGCCACCGATGACCGCGGCATGGAAATCCGCCTGGTTGCCGGCGGCTACAAGTTCTACACCAAGCCGCAGCACCACGAGTACCTGCGCAAATTCATCAAGAGCCTGCGGCCGCCGCTGCGCCTGACCATGCCGGCGCTCGAGACCCTGGCGGTGATCTCCTACAAGCAGCCGGTGACGCTGCCCGAAATCCAGGAAATCCGCGGCGTGAACTGCGCCGGCGTCATCAAGACGCTGCTCGAGAAGCGTCTGATCACGACCTCGGGGCGCAAGCCGGTGATCGGCCGCCCGATCCTTTATCGCACCTCGCGGGAGTTCCTGATGCGGTTCGGGCTGAACGATGTGGAGGAGCTGCCCAGCCTGAAAGAATTCGAACAACTGGCGCGCGCCGCGCTGGGCTCCGATGAGGGCGTCGCTCCAGCGGAGCCCGCCCCGGAAACCCCCGCGCCGGCGGAGGCGCGGGCTGAGGACTCGACCGCCGCGGAGGCCGCAGGTTCCCCCTCACCGGCGGACCGGGAAGGCACGCACTAGCCGTGTGCCCCGGCAGCGCGTGGGACTCCCCCGGAGAAGATGCATTCGGTAGTGATGCTCGAACGCTTGCAGAAGATCATCGCGCGCGCCGGGATCGCTTCCCGGCGGCACGCCGAGCAACTCATCTCGAGCGGTCAGGTGCGGGTGAACGGCCGGGTGGTCACCGAACTCGGCAGCAAGGCCGACCCGGAGCGCGACCGCATCGAGGCCGCCGGCCGACTGGTGCGGTTCCCGGAATCGAAAACGTACCTCATCCTGCACAAGCCGCCGCAGGTGGTCTCGACGATGGCCGATCCCCTGGGGCGCAGGACGCTGCGCCATTTGTTGAGCGGCGTATCCCCGCGCGTTTTCCCGGTGGGCCGGTTGGACTATGCGGCCTCGGGGCTGCTGCTGCTGACCAGCGACGGCGAGTTGGCCAACGAAATTCTGAAGGCGGCCGCGCGGCTTCCGCAGGTCTATTGGGTCAAGGTGAAGGGCAGGCTGATGGAAGAGGAACGCCGGCGCGTCGAACGGGAAGCGCATGCCCGCACGCGGACCCTGAAATCGCCCCGCGCCGCGGGTTCGCACGCGGCGAACCCTTGGTACGAGGTCACCTTGACCGGTGCGCGGCGCGACGCCCTGCGCCGGTGCCTCGTCCAACTCGGCCATCCGGTCGAGAAGATGAAGCGGGTGAAGCTGGCGAACCTTGAGCTTGGCGCCCTCCCCGAGGGCAAGTATCGCAGCCTGGACGAGGCAGAAGTGGCTGCACTGGAACGGTGGGTTCAGCGGGCCCCGGGACAACCGCGCCGCCACAGCCGCGGGCTTCGTGGAATGTAGAGGCGGTGGGCAGGATAAACCCGCCGCTACAAAAGGCTGGGCATCACGAAGAGTGGAGGCAAATTCGGAAGGGCCGAGGCGCATGACAAATTCCATCCACGAACTGGTTCCCGGATTTATCCGCGCGATCGATCCCTATGTCCCCGGAAAGCCGATTGAGGAAGTGGAGCGAGAACTGAAAATCCGCGCGGTGAAGCTGGCGTCGAATGAAAACCCACTCGGGCCGTCGCCACTGGGAGTGGCTGCGGCGCAGAATGCGCTTGCCGAAGCCAACCGCTATCCGGACGGTGGAGGACACTATTTGCGGGAGAAGTTGGCCGGGCGCCTGGGCGTCTCCATGGACAACATTATCCTGGGCGCCGGCTCGACCGAGTTGATTGATCTAATCGCGCGCACGCTGCTCGACCACGGCGACGAAGGCATCACCTCGGCGGGCTCTTTCCCGATGTACTACATCTCGGTCCGCGCCGCCGGGGCCCGGCTGGTCGAAGTGCCGCAGCGCAATTACGCGTTTGACCTGGACGCCATCGCCGCGAGCATCACGCCGCGAACCAAGCTCATCTACATCGCCAATCCCAATAACCCCACCGGCACGATGTTCACCGCCGATGCGTTTGATGCGTTTCTCACCCTCGTGCCCGAGCGAGTCGCGATTGTGCTCGACGAAGCCTACTTCGAGTACGTCGAGCGCCCTGAGTACTCCCGCTCGATTGCCCGGGTGAAGGAGGGGCGGAACCTCTTGGTCCTGCGCACGTTTTCCAAAGTCTATGGCCTGGCTGGGCTGCGCATCGGTTACGCCACGGGCCCGGCCGAGCTACTGGCGGAGATGAACAAGGTTCGCTCGCCGTTCAACACGTCCGGTGTGGCGCAGGCCGCGGCGCTGGCGGCGCTCGACGACCTCGAGCACGTCCGCCGCTCGATCACCTCGAACCGCGCGGGCCTCGAACAACTGGGCCAGGAGCTCACCGCCATGGGCGTGCGCTACGTTTCTTCGGCGGGCAATTTTTTGCTGGTGGACCTGGGCTCGGAGGCCGAGCCGGTGGCGGATGAATTGCTGAAACTCGGCGTGATCTGCCGGCCGATGCGCTGGATGGGTTTTCCGAGCGCCATCCGAATCACCGTGGGCACGAAGCAGGAAAATGAACGATTTCTGAGCGCGCTGACGCAAGTACGCGCCGCCGCGGGAGCAGGCCGATGAATCATGCCCAAGCCGGAGGATCCGAACACTCCGGCGCGCCCCGGGGGAACGACCCTATCACCGAAATCCTGAAGACGGCGCGGACTATCGCGGTCGTCGGCCTGTCTTCGAAACGCCACCGGGCCAGCTACGGCGTCGCGGAGTATCTGCAATCGGCCGGCTACCGCATCATCCCCGTCAACCCCAATGAACAGGAAGTGCTCGGCGAGAAAACCTATCCGCGGCTCGAGGACGTCCCCGAAAAGGTGGATATCGTGGATATCTTCCGCCGCTCGGAAATGGTGTCCGAGGTGGTCGAGAGCGCGATCCGCATCGGGGCCAAGGCCGTCTGGATGCAGGAGGGCGTGGTTCATTCCGGCGCGGCCGAGCGCGCCCGCCAGGCCGGCCTGATTGTAGTCATGGACGCCTGCATGCTCAAGGAGCACACGAAGCGCTTCCGCCTGCACGAGACGTAGTGAACTCAACTTCCTAAGGCGTTTTCGTGGATTTTTTTCCATAACCGTTAACCATTCGCCGCCCTCGGGCGCCATCTCAAACCTGAACGAGCACGAAGTCGGGGAGAGTTCCTTGACGGTGAAACGGTTGTTTATTTTCTTGTCGCCCATTTTCACCGTGCTTGTGAAGGTCCAGGTGTCGCCGTTCACCGTGCCCTTCGAAGTTTTCTCCATTCCTCAGGAAGTGTCACGGGGCAGATAACAATTGCCCCTGCCCCGGCGGTTCAAAGCCAATGCATACTAACTCAACGTCGTGGTGTGTCTCCCGCCGCACCTATTGCACCGCATACACCAGCAGGTTGCGTTTGCCGGGCTGGACGACGGCAAGGAATCGGCCGTCGAACGAAAGCTCGAAGTCGCGGAAAGCGAGCCCGTGGAACGCGGGCTGGAGTTGGCTCTCGGCTTCCTGAAGAGCAGCGCCGGCTGATTGCGGCGCAGACGAGGGGAGCGGCGGCAGGGTGACCCAGACGAGGTCGCCGGAACGGTGTGCGAGGCCGCGTTTGAGCAGGATGCGCCGCTCGTCCGGCGCCCACTGGTAGCTGCCGTAGGCCACGCGGACGCGCGCGACGCGTTCCGGCGCATTCACTTCGCGGATTTCAAGCACCTGATAGTCGCGAAAATAGGCAACCTTCGTTCCGGAAGGCGAAAGCGAGAGGCCACCGGCATACCCGTCGAGCGCGGCCAGCTCGCGCCGCGTCCCTTTGAGCAGATCGAGCGCCACCAGGCGCGGCGGGCCGCTCAGGTTGGGGTCGCGTTCGATGGCTACGCCGATGTTTTGCTTGGCGTCCCAGGCAGCCGCGGCGAAGAGGTGCTCGGGAAACAACGCGCCGGCGCGCCCGGCCACCGGCCGCACAGAGTAGATGGCGAAGAGCAGTTTCGGTTTCACCTTTTCTTCGAGGTAAACCAGGGTCACGCCATCGGCGAGCCACGCGGCGTTGATCGCCTGCGGAATGACGCTGTCCGCGCCGGCAATCTTGATCTCTTTGCCGTTCTCGTCAATCAACAGAGTCAGGAGTCCTTCCCGGGTGTTGCCCTGCTGGTCGATCATCTCGCTGGTGAGCATCTCGACCGTCAGGCGCTTTGCGTCCGGCGCCCAGCGCAGCGACTGGATGGCATAGCTGAACGGCGCCCGGCTTTGGACCAGCTTTTCGCCGTTGACGATGCGGTGGCGCTTGCCGTCCGGCGCAACGATCCAGATGTCGTCGCGCTCGATCTCGAGTCGCTTGGTGGTGAGGATGCGTCGCACGGCGTAGGCGATCCGTCCATCGGGTGCATAGGCGAGCGCAGCGCATTCATCGTCTACAGTGAGGAGCGGAGAATCTTGAGCCCAAGCTGCGGGAACAAGACACAGGGCAAGAAGCAAAGGAAGGAGAGGAGCCGGAGGAGCGGAGCGGCGCGAACGGATCATGGGCGTGGCTTGGGCGTGGATTTAATGCGGCGAATTTCTTCCAGCCGCTGGCGCAAGCGCTGTTCAAAGCCTTGGTCCGTGGGGCGGTAATACGTCCGGCCGCGCAGGCCCTCGGGCAGGCAGGGCATGCCGGTGACTTTCTCCTCGGTATCATGCGCGTACTGGTAGCCCCGGCCGTAGCCCATCTGGCGCATCAGGCCGGTGACCGGATTGCGCAGGTGCAGCGGCACCGGCTCCGCCTCAGTATTTTGCAAGTCCCCGTGTACCTCGGCATACGCGGCGTAGAGCGCGTTCGACTTTGGCGCGAGCGCCAGATACACCGCGGCCTCGGCGAGAGCCAGGTTGCCCTCCGGCATGCCGACGAAGTCGGCTGCCTGCATGGCTGCCATGGCCACCGAAAGGGCCGTGGGGTCGGCCAGGCCGATGTCTTCGCTGGCCATGCGCACCAGCCGCCGCGCGATGTAGAGCGGGTCTTCGCCCGATTCCAGCATGCGCGCCAGCCAATAGAGCGCCGCATCGGGGTCCGAATTGCGCACCGATTTGTGCAGCGCCGAGATCAAGTTGTAGTGCTCCTCGCCGGACTTGTCGTAGAGCAGCAGCTTGCGCTGGAGCACGCTTTCGAGCAGGTCGCGCGTGATGGCGCGGCGGCCGTCGGCTTGCGGCCGCACGCCCTGCACCACCGCTTCGAGCGTGTTGTAGGCCGCGCGCGCGTCGCCGTTCGAGAACCCGGCGATGCGCTCGAGCACGTCGTTGCCGATCTCGATTTTCTCGCGGCCGAGCCCGCGCTCTGGGTCGGTTAACGCGCGGCCGAGCAGGGCGACAATGTGCTCGGTCGTAAGCGCCTCGAGCACGTACACCTTCGTGCGAGAAAGCAGCGGCGCGATCACTTCGAACGAAGGGTTCTCCGTGGTGGCCCCGATCAGGATGATGTCTCCCCCCTCGACGCGCGGCAGGAAGGCGTCTTGCTGCGCTTTGTTGAACCGGTGCACCTCGTCCACAAAGATGATGGTGCGGCGTCCGGCGCGCCGGCTGCGCTCCGCCTCGGCCGTCACCTGCTTGATCTCCTTGATCCCGGCGAGCACCGCGCTGAAGGGTGCGAAGTCTGAGCGCGTCATGCGCGCAATGATGCGCGCCAGAGTCGTCTTGCCGCAGCCGGGCGGGCCCCACAGGAGCATGGAGCCGAGTTCATCGCGCTCGATCTGCGTGCGCAAGGGCTTTCCGGGCCCGAGGAGCCTCTCCTGCCCCACCATCTCGTCGAGGGTCTGCGGGCGCATACGGTCGGCCAGGGGGCGCGGCCCGCGCTCTTCCTCGCGCTGCGGGTTGGTGGCAAAGAGTCCCATGGGTGTTTCGTGGCGGCGCAGAGCCGCAGTTTACCTCGGCGGCGCTTTTTCAGCCCCTTGCGGCGCGCCACCACGCTGTCGCGATGCTTCGTAGAGAAGCACTGAGGCGGCTACGGCCGCGTTGAGCGACTCGACTCCGGCAGCCAGCGGGATGCGTACCAGCGCATCGGCCGAGCGCTCCACTTCTGGCGGTAACCCGGCGCCCTCGTTGCCGACCAGCAGCGCTGCCGGAGCGCGCAGGTCGGCCTCCCACGGACTGAGCAGTGGCCGCGAGGCTGGCGCTTCCCTCGTGTCTCGGCGATGCTCGGGGCAGCCGGCGTACAACTGCACGCCGGCGACGCGGAGCTGCGCCAGAAGGATGGGCAACGCGACGCCGTGCAGGACCGGCAGCCGCAGGGCGGAGCCGGCCGAGGCGCGCAGCGCCTTGGGAGCCAGCGGATTCGCTGTTCCCAGGTTGCCCCAGGCGCAGGCGGCCACTCCGGTGGCGCCGAAGGCCTGGGCCGAGCGCAGAATCGTGCCAACGTTGCCCGGGTCCTGCACAGCGACCAGAACCACGACCAGCGGCAGCCCGCGCACCAGATCGTCGAAGGCAGCCGCCTGCGGGCGGACCAGTGCGGCCACGCCCTGCGGCGTCTGCGTATCCGCGACGCTCGCGAACAGCCGGTCGGTGGTGCGAAGCAGGCGCGCGCCGGGCCCGAGCCAGGGCGCAAGCCGTTCGAGGTGGCGCTCTCCCGAAGTGCTCACCAGTACAGCCTCGACGGCCAGACCCGCGCGCAGGGCCTCTTCCACCAGGCGCGCGCCCTCCACGCCGATAGAACCGCCGGGCGAGGGTTCGCCGCCACGCAGCGCGGCGCGAAACTGCTTGAGCCACCGGTTGTCGTGGCTCGTCAGGCGAGTTTCGGTCCTTCGCAGCGTCGCGGCAGCGGGCTGAGCTTTGCCACTGGGGCTCATGCGAAGCAGACTAACAAAGGTGTCCAGAGGGGTAAAGTAGGCGTTCGCGTCAGGTGGTTCGGCCTTCGGGCCACAAGCCGGCCGCACGCCTTGCGCGTCGCGCGGCGGCTATGATAGCTTGCGGCCATCGCGGGATCCCTCCCGATGCTGTCAAGGCGACGAGCCGGGAGAGCGAGCGTTCCGAAGACCTTCGGGAACGTCGAGAGCGCGTTTCGCCAGTCCGACCGGAACGCAGAGGCGCAGAAACATTGCCGGCTGAACTGCTGAAGGTTTCGGCGGAAGCCCCCGAAGCCAGCGCCATCCGCTATGCGGCCCATTTCATCACCCGGGGCCGCGTCGTGGGCATTCCTACCGACACATTCTACGGATTGGCGGCGGATCCGTTCAACCTGGCCGCGGTGGAAGAGATCTACCGCGCGAAGGGCCGGCCCGACGCTCGCGCGCTGCCCATCCTGGTGAACTCGATGGAGCAGGCCATGGTGCTGACGCGCGAACAGCCGGCGACGCTTCTCAAACTCGCGCAGAAGTTCTGGCCGGGCGCGCTCACGCTGCTGGTGGATGCCTCGCACCGCATTCCCCTGAAGGTGACCGCCAACACGGGTCGCGTCGCGCTGCGCTGGCCCAACTCCAAGGTGGCCTGCACGCTGATAGAGATCCTGGAGAATCCGATCACCGGCACCAGCGCCAACCTCTCGGGCTTCCCGGCGTGTTCGAGCGCTGAGCAGGTCGTCAAGCAGATGGGCGACCGCCTGCCGCTGGTGCTCGACGCCGGACACACCGGCGCGGTGCTCGCCTCCACCATCGTGGACCTGCATGGAGACGAGTGGCGCATCCTGCGCGAAGGCACCGTCACCGAAGTCGACATCCGCAAGGCGCTCGGCACCTAGCCTCCACGCCACTAGCCCGCCTGTGGAGAGACGCGACTCCCTTGGCAACAAACTACGACGGCTTCCGTGAAGGATTCAGAACGATATCGGTGAGGAAGTCGTAGTCGCCGGCGGGCGTGAGTTCGACGTGCGCGATGCGCCGGCGATGCACGCATACGTTGTCGAAATACCAGAGATTCAAGTAGGGCAGGTCCACGGCCAGGATGCGCTGCACTTCGCTGTAAAGCTGCCGGCGCTTTTCGCGGTCGAATTCGACGCGGGCGCGATCGAGCAGCGCGTCCAAGCGCGGATTGCGGTAGTGGCCGCGGTTCGCGCCATCGGGCGGAATCTTGCGCGAGTGGAAGACGTATTCGAAGATGTCGGGATCGTTGTTCCCACCCACCCAGCGGAAGGCGTAGAGCTGGAAGTTCCCGCGCGTGATGTCGGCGTAGAACGTGGCGAACTCGAGCGGGCGCAGTTCGAGCTCAACGCCCACGCGCCGCCACTGCTCCTGCAGCACCGCGCCGAGAAGGCGCGTGAGCTCATCGGTGGAGGTCTTCAGAGCCAGCTTCACCCTCCTGCCCCGCAACGGCCCCGCGGCCTGGCGCGGGAGCCCTGCCGCATCGAGCAACTGCTCGGCGCGCGCGGGGTGGTAGTCGTAGCGCGGCACGTCGGGTTCATAGGCCCAGTGATTCGGCGGCAGCAAGCCATCGGCGATCCGCGCGTGCCCGCGCAGCAGGTACTTCACCAACGCCTGGCGATCGGTGGCGTAGGCCAGCGCCTGCCGGACCTCGCGGTGTGCCAGGACGGGATCGTCGAGATTGAACGCGACATATGCATAGATCGTGCCGGGCTGCTGGGTCACCTCGAGGTCGGGCTGGCCCGCCAGCACCGGCACCATGTCGGGTGCGAGCGAGTTCAGCTCCAGGTCGGCCGTGCCCTTGCGCAATTCGAGCGCGCGCACGACGGCGTCCGGCACGATGTGGAACCTCGCCCGCTCGATCTGCGGGACGCCGGCAAAATAGTCCGGGTTGCGTTCGAGAACGACTTCTTCGTCCTGCTGCGCGCTCACGAAACGAAAGGGCCCCGTCCCGATGGGGTGCTGAGCAAAATCAGCTCCTGCGCCGGCCGGCACAATTCCCACCGAGGGTCGCACCAGGTTCCACAGGAACGATGCGAAAGGTTCTTTTAAATGGAAGACCACCGTGGCCGCGTCGGGCGCCGCCACCGACGAGACCATGCGGAAGGCGCCGCGCTTGGGCGTCTGGATCGCGCCCGAGAGAATGGAATCGAACGTGAACTTTACGTCGTTGGCCGTGAGCGGCTGGCCGTTGTGGAAGCGCACGCCGCGGCGCAGGTGAAAGATGTAAGTGAGCGGGTCGGGCGACTCCCAGCGCTCGGCCAGGTCGCCCCGAACGTTCATCTGTGCGTCGCGCTCGAGCAGGCCGTTGAAGAGCAGGCTATCGAGCCGCTCGGACTGCGCGTCGGTGCCGATGCGCGGATCGAGGTTGGCAGGCATCGTTTCGATCAAGAAGACGACCGTGCCCGGCTCCGGGGGCTTGTGGCCGCAGCCGGAGAGAAGAAGAAGGAAAACAAAGAGGCAGGGAAGCAGGGAGGCAAAGGACGGAGCGGCAAAAGAAAGGTTACTTCGGGGGCGCATAGCTGATTTTGCCGAGGATGGCGGGCTGCCGAGCGCCGGTTGCGCCGGGAAGGTTGGCCGGACGGCCGTGATAGGTCTCGTAAGCCAGGATGGCGAAGGCGAAGGCTTCCTTGGCATCTTCCGGGACGCCGAGATCGCCCGAGCCCAAGAACTCGACGCTGGGGAGCGCGGCCTGGAGTTGCGCCATCAGCAGTGGATTGTGCGCGCCGCCACCGGACGTGATGACCTGCTCGGTTTTGACACGTGGCAGGATCCAGCGGTGGAAGGCGTCCACGATCGAGAGCGCGGTGACGAGGGTTGCCGTGCGGACCAGGTCTGCCGCGCGTGCGTTGTGCTGGCGCGCCCAGGCCAGCAGGCGGTGGACGTAGGCTTCGCCATACTGCTCCCGCCCGGCGGTCTTCGGTGGCTGCCGACGGAAATACGCATCGCCGAGCAGTTCATCGAGCAGCAGTGGCAGCAGGCGGCCTTCGCGAGCCAGCCGCGCATCGCGATCGTAGGTTTTTCTGCCGCGGGTGAAATGACGAACCAGCGCGTCAATGACCATGTTGCCGGGGCCGGTGTCAAAGGCGAAAACCTGCTGGGGCCGCGCCGCCTGCGGAATCACCGTGACGTTGGCCATGCCGCCGATATTGAGCGCGACGCGGCCCCGGCGCGCGTCGCGATAGAGCAGGTAGTCCACAAAGGGCACGAGCGGCGCGCCCTGGCCGCCCACAGCCATGTCGGCGGGGCGGAAATCGGCCACCGTGGTGATTCCCGTTTGCGCGGCGATGACCGCGGGCTCGCCGAGCTGGAGCGTCGAAGCCACGCGTGCGGCGCCGAGGAAGCGGCCCGGGTCGCCTTGATGATAGACCGTCTGGCCGTGCGAGCCGATGAGCGCAATCTGCCGCGGCCGGACGTGGAAGCGCCGGCAAGCTTCGAGCGCGGCGCGGGCGAACAGCCGCCCCAGCAAGACGTTGAGCTGGCTGAGCTCCGCCGTGGACGTCGCGCCGCCATTCGCGAGGCGCAGAATGGCCCTGCGGACAGCCGGCGGAAAAGGAAGCGTGATGCAATTCTCGAGCTTCGCGGTGATCCCCGATGGCGAACCTGAAATCCGCACCAGGGCAACGTCCATGCCGTCGGCGGAGGTGCCCGACATCAGGCCGAGGACGCGCATCGCGCGGCGTTGCCAGGAGCTCATCGGCCGGATCATGAGATCTGCTTTTTGAGCTGGGCGAGCAGAGTCAAGGCGTCGAGCGGCTTGAGGTTGTCGAGGTCGGCTTTGCGCAGGGCCTCGAGTACCTCGCGATCGATAGCCGTGAACACAGCCTGCTGCTGGGCGGGCGCTTTCGCCGTCGGGGAGGCGCCTGGAGAAAGCTCTTCGCTCAACTGGTGTTCGGTCTGCTCGTGCCGCAGAAGGATTTCTCGGGCGCGCTCGATCACCTCGCGCGGCAGTCCGGCCAGGCGCGCCACTTCGATCCCGTAGCTCTTATCCGCGCTGCCCGGCTCGACCCGCCGCAGGAAGACGATGTCGTGGCCCGCCTCCTTCACGGAGACGTGGACGTTTTTGACGCCTGGCAGCAGCTCGGCAAGTTCCGTGAGTTCGTGGTAGTGCGTGGCAAACAGCGTCCGCGGCCGGGTGTACGCTTGCAGGTGCTCGACCACTGCCCAGGCGATCGAGAGCCCGTCGAAGGTGGCCGTGCCGCGGCCCACCTCGTCGAGCAGCACCAAGCTCGCGGGCGTGGCGGTGTTCAGGATGGCGGCCACCTCGCTCATCTCCACCAGGAACGTCGAGCGGCCGCGTGCCAGATTATCTGAGGCGCCGATGCGCGTGAAGATCCGGTCGGTGATGGGCAAGCGCGCCTGCTTGGCCGGTACGAACGAACCCATCTGCGCCAGGATGACAATCAGCGCCGCCTGGCGTAGGTAGGTGGACTTGCCGCCCATGTTCGGCCCGGTAATAAGCAGGATCTGCTGCGCACTATCGTTGAGGTAGAGGTCGTTGGGCACGAAACGCTCGCCGCGCTGCGCCAGAAGCTGCTCGATGACCGGATGGCGCCCGGCGACGATCAGCAACTCACCGGCGTCCGCAAATTCCGGGCGCGTGTAGTTGCGCGCGGCGGCCAGACGCGCGAGGTTCACCAGCACGTCGAGCTGCGCGATGCCGGCGGCGGTCCGACGGATGCGGGGTGCCTGCTGCGCGATCCAGGCGCGGAGCTCGCTGAAGAGGCGCCGCTCGAGCTCCAGGATGTGCTCGTCGGCGGCGAGCACCTTGCGCTCGTGCTCCTTCAGTTCGGGCGTCGTGAACCGCTCGGCGTTCACCAGCGTCTGCTTGCGCTCGAAGTCGGCGGGCACCAGGTGCAGGTTGGGCTTGGACACCTCGATGTAGTAGCCGAAGACTTGGTTGTAGCGGATCTTGAGCGAACCGATGCCGGTGCGCTTGCGCTCGCGCTCCTCCATTGCGGCGATGAACTGCTTGCTGCGCTGGCTCAGCTCGCGCAACTCGTCGAGCTCGGCATGGTAGCCGCGGCGGACCACGCCGGGCTCGGTCGGCTGCGCGGGCGGGTCGTCGGCGATGGCGCGCTCGATGCGCGTCGAGACATCGCCCAGCTCGTCCAGCTCTTCGTGAAGCGCGACCAGGCGCGGGCTCGCGCAGTCGGCCAGAAAGCCGCGCAGCAGTGGAACCCGCGCGAGCGATTGCCGCAGCGCCAGCAAATCGCGCGGCGTGGCCACGCCGAGGGTGACGCGGCTGGCCAGCCGCTCGAGGTCGAGCACACCGGCGAGGTCGTTGCGAATCTCCTCCCGCAGCACGGTGTGGGCTTTCAGCTCGGTCACTGCGTCCAGGCGCTCTTCGATCTCCTGCCGGGCCACCTGCGGGCGCAGGACCCAGGAGCGCAGCAGGCGCGCGCCCATTCCCGTGACAGTCTCATCGAGAGCGGCGAGCAGGGTGACCGGCTGGCCGCGAGCGGCTTCGTCGGCAAAGAGCGGCGTGACCAACTCGAGGTTACGCACCGTCACCGTATCGAGCGCCAGCGCGTCCTGCTGCTCGTAGTAGCGGATGCGGTCGAGGTGCTCGAGCTTTCGCGTCCCGCCGTCGCCCTTGGCCGAAGTTTCCCGCAAGTAGTGCACCAGCGCGCCGGCAGCCGCGGCGGCCTGGAGATGCTCGGCCAGGCCGAAGCCTTCGAGTCCCACGACGCTGAACTGCTCTCGCAGCAGGCGCTCGGCGTAGTCCTCGCGAAAGACCCATTCTCCGAGCCGCGTTTCCATGCCGCCCGAGCCATCCAGTTCTGCCGACGTGGTCTGCGGGAACAAGCTGGTAGGGCGGGGGAGAAGGACTTCGCGCGGGCGGAGCAGGTGCAATTCGTCGCGGAGTTTTTCCTCGGCATCGGGACCGGCAAACTCGGTGGCGCGGAACTCCCCGGTGGAGATATCCACGTGGGCTAAGCCGATCGGCGAGCCGGAAGGGCCGCGCGCGAGTGCCGCAAGGAAATTGTTCTCCCGGGGCTCGAGCACGTGCAGGTCGCTGGCCGTGCCGGGGGTGATCACGCGGACCACTTCGCGGCGGACCAGCCTTTTGCCCGAGGGCTGCTCCATCTGGTCGCAGATGGCGATTTTGTAGCCGGCGCGGATCAGGCGCGCGATGTAGGCTTCCGCGGCGTGGTAGGGCACGCCGCACATGGGCACCGGCTGGCCGCGCTCGCGGTTGCGAGAGGTCAGGGTGATTTGCAGCTCACGCGAGGCCACGATGGCGTCTTCGTAGAAGAGCTCGTAGAAGTCGCCCAGGCGGAACAGGACCAGCGCGTGCGGGTACCGCGTCTTGATGGCGTGATACTGCCGCATCAGCGGAGTGGTTGGTTCGCTCATGGCCTCGGAGGTTCCCGGTGTTTTATACCCTGCCGATGAAGTTCTGTCGAGGTGGCGCCTAGCGAGGCTGCAGGCGCGTCTTGCCGTCGGAGAGCGCGGCGATTTCGTAGTGGTCCACCACGAGGATCGCCCCCGAAGGGCGGCGGATGGTCACATCGGCGCTGGTATAGTAGATCAGCCGGCCCTCAAATTTCCGCCGCGCCGGGCCAGCGTGCTCGGCGGGCTCGCCGCGAAGAAAATCAATGGGCACGACGTCAATCGCGCGCGGCCGCTTCAGCTCCACCTGGATGCGGGAGCAGTTCCTGCGCCAGCGTTCCAGCGGGGCCCGCCCTGCACCCAGGAATGGATGATGCGCTTCGCGGGCTTTGGCTTGGCTCGCTTCATGGGGGCGGGGGCTCGCTCGGATAACCGCCTCGGGCGCGCCAAAGGGTTATCCGGCGAAGTATACTACCCGGCCGAGATGAAGTCTTTCGGGAACGAGGAAATCGAGGTCAAGCTGCGCGTGGGGGAACTGGCCGCGTTCCGTCGGCGCCTAGCGCGGCTGGGATTGCGGCCCACTGCGACCGGGCGCGTGCACGAGCGGAACACCCTGTTCGACACACCGCAGAGCGGCTTGGCCAAGCACGGCCAACTGCTCCGCGTGCGGCGCGCGGCGCGGCCGAGCAACACGGGCAGGCCTGCCAAGCCCGCTCCCCGCGAGGCGATCCTGACTTACAAGGGTCCGACGGTGAAAGCCACGCCCGCCGATGCCTCCCCCGGAGGGCGCTACAAGGTGAGACCGGAGCTCGAAGTGGGTGTGGCCGACTACCAGCAACTTCAGCAAATCCTCGAGGCGCTGGGGTTGCGCGGCTGGTTCCGCTACGAGAAATACCGCACCAGCTACCAACTCCCCGCGTCCCTCCGTTGGGCCCAAGGGCTTCAAGTGGAATTGGATGAGACGCCCATCGGGGTCTTTGTCGAATTGGAAGGGCCTCCGCCGGCCATTGACCGGGTAGCCAAACTGCTGGGGTACACCCCCGCCGACTACATCACGAAAAGCTACCTGGCCCTCTACCTCGAGCGATGCCGGAAGGAGGGCGTGCCCGCGGCGGACATGATTTTTCCCGCCACGAAAAAGTCAGCAGAAAAATAGCGTCTCCGGCCAGTCTTTGCTTGACAAACATTCCTTCTGCCTTTAACTACTACAATTGAGAGCGCATTGTGCTTATGAGCTGTTCATGGCAGCAGGAGCCCTTGCCGGGTTGCTGCCGCGTGGGTCCGCGATCGGCGGGGAACGGCAAGGCGGGCACTAAGGGGGTGGGACCTGACCAGGGATAGGCGCGAGCGCGCGAAAACGCGGCCCGTGGTCGGGGAAAGCCCTCGCCCACGGGTTTTTTATTGGTGGGAGCAGGCTTCGGGCGCCCGATTGTGGCGAGGAGGAAGACATGCTGCACGCGACTGAACTGCTGGGCGCAGAGACCTACGACGCGCAAGGCCACTTCGTCGGCCGAGTCACGGAGCTATTCATCGAGCCGGCCGACCAGCCCGGCCGTGTCGCGCGGATACTGCTGGGCCGCGGGAAATACCAGCCGCTGGTGGCACGCTATGACCACGTGGCGTTTGTCGCGCCCGGCACGATCCGGCTGAACGTCGAAGAGAAGGCGCTCGAGCCCTACCGCCCGAATGAAGCGTGGCTGGCGGTGCGCAAGGATCTGCTCGACCAGCAGATCATTGACACCAGCGGCCACAAGGTGGTGCGCATCAACGACCTCGACTTGGCCGAGCAGCGCACCAATGGCACCGTTGAACTACGCGTGACGCAGGTGGACATCGGGCTAACCGGGGCCGTCCGGCGGCTGCTGCAGGGGCTGGCGTCGCCCGCGCTCATCCACCGGATTCAACAGAAGCTGCCCACGCGCCAGATCCGCTGGGAATTCGTCAACCTGATCGAGGCCGACCCGCTGCGTCGCGTGAAGCTGCGCATCACCCACCAGAAGCTCGAAAAACTCCACCCCGCGGACTTGGCCGACATCATGGAAGAACTCTCGCCCGCCGAGCGGCAGGCGATCATTGATTCACTCGACCAACAGACTGCCGCCGAAGCCCTGGCGGAACTCGACGCCCGGCTGACCACCCAGATCGTCGAGAAGCTCGGCCCGGAAAAGGCGGCCGAGATCATCGAGGAGATGGAGCCGGATCAGGCCGCCGACCTGTTGGCCGGGCTGTCGCCGGAGACCTCGCGGGAGTTGCTGCGCGAGATGCCCGGCGACGACGCGCAGGAGGTGCAGGAGTTGTTGCGCTTCGAGGAGAACACCGCCGGCGGGATGATGAATACCGACTTTGTCTTCGTGGGGGAGACAGCCACGCGGGACGAAGTGGTGGAGTGGATCCGCTCGAAGGACCTCAAACTCGACCAGCTCGATACCGTCTTTGTGATTGACGGTGAGGCCCGATTCTCCGGCTCGGTAGCCGTGGCGCGGCTGGTTTTGGCCACACCCGGCCAGCCGATGAGCGAGCTGAAGTCCGACCCGCTCGTCTCCGTCTCTCCAGAGGCGGAAGGCAAGGAAGTCTTCGAGCTGTTTGACAAGTACAACCTGCGCAGCCTGGCCGTGGTGGATCTGCGTGGGCGACCCATCGGCGCGATCACCGTGGACGACGTCGTGACGCGGCTGGTAGCGAAGCGTTAGCAAGCCACCCGGAACAGAGCCACGAACAAACAACGATGAACTGGACGGGCATCGTCGAAGCCTGGGAGTCGTGGCGCACGCGAGGCCACTCGCTGCAGCTACGGGGCCGGCGCTTTCGCCGGCGGCTGGCTATCTTTCTGGCCATCGTCGGCCCGGGACTGATCACCTCCAATGTGGATAATGACGCCGGGGGGATCTCCACCTACTCGCTGGCGGGAGCGCACTACGGCTACGCTCTGCTGTGGCCTCTGATTCCAATGACCATCGCGCTGTACGTCACCGAAGAGATGTGCGCGCGGATGGGGGTGGTAACGGGCAAGGGCCTCTCGGACCTCATTCGCGAAGAATTTGGATTCCGCTCGACTTTTTTCGTGATGGTGGCCGGTTTTCTGGTGGATCTTGGCAACGTGGTGGCAGAATTCGCGGGCGTCGCCGCAGCCATGGAGATTTTCGGTGTAAGCAAGTACGTCGCTGTGCCCATTGCGGCGGCTCTCGTCTGGGTTCTGGTTCTTCGTGGAACCTACCGCCAGGTGGAAAAGATCTTTCTGGTGGCTTGCAGTTTCTATCTCGCCTATCTATTTTCCGCCGTGCTGGCCAAGCCCGACTGGTTGCTGGCGGCCAAGAACGTGGCGATCCCGAGCTTCCATTTCGACGGCGGGTACTTGCTCATGTTGACCGCCTTGGTGGGCACGACGATTGCTCCCTGGCAGTTTTTCTATCTCCAGGCAGGGTTCGTGGAAAAGCGCGTGGGTCCGCGGCAGTACCGGCAGGCTCGTGCGGACGTACTGGCCGGAAGCATCAGTTGCATGGTGGTCGTGTTCTTCATCATTGTCTGCACCGCGGCGACGCTCTACGTTTCCGGCCACCGCAATATCGCCGACGCCGCTGAGGCGGCCAAGGCCCTGGAACCACTCGCCGGACGCTGGGCGGCACTGCTGTTTGCCTTCGGCCTGCTCAACGCCTCGCTGTTCGCAGCTTCCATCTTGCCGCTCTCCACGGCGCATGTGATTTGCGAAGGGCTGGGCTTCGAAGCGGGCATCGACCAGAAGTTCAAGGAAGCCCCCATCTTCTATTGGCTCTACACGCTACTGATTGTCTTGGGTGCGGGCTTGATTTTGATCCCGGGTGCGCCACTGATACGCATTCTTGTGCTTTCGCAGGTGGCCAACGGCATCTGGCTTCCGATCGTGTTGATCTTCATCGTGTTGCTGGTGAATCGCCGCGACCTGATGGGCGAGCACACCAACAGCCGCACCTTCAATGTGGTGGCTTGGGCCACCACTGTGGCGATGATTGTGCTCACTCTGGTGCTCGCTTACACCGCGTTGTTCCAGCCCGGGGAGTCGCTGGGTTTGACGCCGCCGGTGCAGTAAACGCAGCGCGAGTGTTCGGGGCGGGTTGCGCGCGGGTATTCGCTGTGTTAACTTTGCGGGGTAAAGATGCCTGGGCAACCCATCGCGACGGGCCCGGTGCACCCCCCGGGATTCAGGACGTGAACGCTTCGGAACTGCTCAAACCGGCCAACCGCGAAGAAGCGCGCTTGCTCGCCCAGCTTGACCTCCAGCGGATGCCGCAGCACATCGCCATCATCATGGATGGCAACGGGCGCTGGGCGCAGCGACGCCATCTGCCGCGCGTGGCCGGGCACCGCGCCGGGGTGAAACCGGCGCGCGGGGTCATCGAAACCTGCGCGCGGCTGGAAGTCTCCGCGCTCACGCTGTACGCCTTCTCGCTCGAGAACTGGCGGCGGCCCAAGGCGGAGATTGATTTTCTGATGCGGTTGCTGCGCCAATACCTGCGCAAGGAATTGCCGATCATCCACGAGAACAATATTCGCCTGCTGGTGATCGGCCGGCCCGAGCAGTTGCCGGCCGAGGTGCAGCAGGACATCGAGCAGGCCATGCGGCTCACGGCTGGCAACACCGGGATGCGCCTGGCGGTGGCGCTCAATTACGGCGGCCGGGCCGAGCTCGTGGATGCGTTCAATGCCGTCCTGGACCGCGTGCGGCACAACGGGCTTTCCACCTACCGCGTGGACGAGCAGACCATCGCCGACCACCTCTATACCGCCGGGCTGCCCGACCCGGATCTGCTGATCCGCACCAGCGGCGAGATGCGCGTCAGCAATTTTCTGCTCTGGCAGATCGCGTACGCCGAAATCTACGTCACCGAGACGCTCTGGCCCGACTTCAGTCGCGCACAGTTGCTCGAAGCGCTGCTCGATTTCCAGAAGCGCGAGCGGCGCTACGGCGGCCTGGCTGGCGTGGAGGGCAGGGCGGAGCGTCGTTAGATCGGGCCGGTCCCGAAGCTGCGGGACACGCGCTGCATGGAACCATTCCTGAACAATACGCTGGACCAGGGGGACAAGGAATCGCCGCGGACTCTGCCGTCAACTCTGCGTCCCCGGCGGCGTGCCCGATGACGCTGACCCGCGTGTTGACCGCCGTCGTGCTGGTCCCCGCGGTCGTGGCGGTGGTGTGGTGGGGCTCGACCGGGCTGGTGGCGGGGGTGACGGGTCTGGTGACGCTGCTCGCGCTGCTGGAATTTTTTGCGTTGGGAGAGAGGGCCGGCCTGCCCGGCTATCGCGCCTGGACGGGCGTGTGCGCGATGGGTCTTCTGATCGCGCAGTTGGCCCCGCCGCGGGACATGCTCATCTCGCAGGGCGGAGCGTGGGAGCTTGTGCGCCACAACGCGCTTCGGAGCGGCGCGCTCTTCCCGCTCGATCTGGTCCTGCTTGTGTTTGTGCTCGGCGCAGCAGGCTTGGCGCTGGGCAGCCGTCGGCCGCTTAACGAAGCCCTGCCGGCGGTGGGGATCAGCGCCGCAGGGCTGCTCTGCGTCGCGCTGCCGTTGAGCTTCGTGGTTCGCCTGCACGGGATCGGGCCCGATGGGCCGAAGTTGCTGCTCTTCGTGCTGGTTCTGGTCTGGGTCGGCGACACGCTTGCATACTTCGCGGGCCGCACAGTCGGACGGCTGCCTATGGCTCCGCAGCTCAGCACGAAAAAAACCTGGGAAGGCGCCGCGGCGAATCTGCTCGGGTCGCTGCTGGTCGGCGTCCTGTTCGCGCGCTGGATGGTGGTTGCGCCGCAGCACCTGCTGGTGATGGCGGGACTGGGGAACATTGCCGGGCAGGTGGGCGATCTGCTCGAATCCGCCTACAAACGCAGCGCCGGGGTGAAGGATTCCGGATTCCTGCTGCCGGGTCACGGCGGCGTGCTCGATCGCATTGACGCGCTGATTCTTGCCGCGCCGGTGGTCTGGTACTATTTTGAGTTGGTGGCCAGCCCGCGCGCATAGAGAACGAAGTCGAAGAGTCCGAGGGTCAAAGAGACAAAGAGAACGGGGTTGAAGCAGATTGCTATTCTCGGTTCGACCGGTTCGATCGGGCAGCAGTGCCTGAGCGTGGTCGAATCGCTGCCCGGCCGGTTTGGCGTGGTCGCGCTGGCCGCGGGCGAAAACCTCGAGCGGTTGGCGGCGCAGGTGCAGCAATACCGGCCGCAACTGGTGTCCGTGGCCGAGGCGAAGCGCGGCGACGAATTGGCCGAGCGCTTGCGCGCGCTCGGCGTCGCTCCGCTGCCGGACATCCACTCGGGCGGGGCGGGCCTGCTGGCCGTGGCCACGCATCCGCAGGCCGACGTAGTGGTTTCCGCCGCGGTGGGTGTGGTGGGCCTCGAGGCCACATACGCCGCCGTGCGCCAGGGCAAGCAGGTGGCTCTCTCGAACAAGGAAGTATTGGTGGCGGCCGGCGAACTGGTCATGGCCGCGGCGCGCGCGAGCAGCGTCGAGTTGCTGCCGGTAGATAGCGAGCACAACGCCATCCATCAGTGCCTGCGCGCCGGCGGGCCCCGCGAGGTCCGGCGACTCGTGCTGACCGCTTCCGGCGGGCCGTTCCGCAGGACGCCTCTGAAGGAACTCTCCTCCGCCACTCCCGAGCAGGCGCTAGCGCATCCCAACTGGCGCATGGGCCAGCGGATCACCATTGATTCAGCCACGCTGATGAACAAGGGCTTCGAGGTCATCGAAGCGCACTGGCTGTTCGGGATGAAGCTCGAGCAGATTGACGTGGTCATCCATCCGCAGTCCACCGTGCACTCGATGGTGGAGTTCGTGGACGGTTCGGTTCTAGCACAGCTTGCACCCACCGATATGCGTCTGCCCATCCAATATGCGCTAACCTATCCGGAGCGCGTGGCATCGAATGGTTGCGGGCTCGATTGGGCCGCGCTGCGCCGGCTGGACTTTGCAAGAGTCTCGCCGCGGAGGTTTCCGTGCCTGCGGCTGGCGCGCGCTGCGTTGCGGCAGGGCGGCTTGCTGCCCTGCGCGCTGAACGCGGCGGACGAGGTCGCGGTGGCCGCGTTTCTCGAGCGGCGGCTGGCGTTCCCGGGCATCGCCCGGGTGATCGAGCGGGTGCTGGAGAGAATGCCGCGGGCCCGCTTCGCCGGAATCGAGGACGTGCTGGCGGCCGACGCGGAGGCGCGGCGGCTGGCGCACGAGGAGATTGCCAAGGAGAGAGTATAAGCCGATGGTCGAGGTTCTCATCAGCATCATTGCCGTCGTCATCGTGCTGGGCCTCATGGTCCTGGTCCACGAGTGGGGTCACTTTGTGGTGGCCAAGCTGTTTGGCGTGCGCGTGGAGATTTTCTCGTTCGGCTTCGGCCCGCGGCTGTGGGGCCGCCGGCGCGGGCCGACCGATTACCGGCTGAGCGCGCTCCCGCTCGGCGGCTACGTGAAGATGGCCGGCGACAATCCTTCGGAGGAGCGCAAGGGCGATCCCGACGAATTCCTCTCCAAGCCGCGCTGGCAGCGGGTGCTCATCGCCTTTGCCGGGCCGGGGATGAACATCCTGACAGCGGTGGTACTGACCGCAGCGCTCTTTTTGGCGGGCACCTCGCAGCGCGTTTACGTGGACCAGCCGGTGGTCATCGCCGGCGTGCTCAAAGATTCGCCGGCCCAAAAAGCGGGAATTCACCCGGGCGACCGCGTCGTGGAATTCCGCGGGATCAAGAACCCCACCTGGGAGCGCGTGTTCCTGGAGCTGCTGTTTCTTTCGCCGGGCAGTAATATCCCCGTCACCATCGAGCGCGATGGGCAATGGATCCAGACCACGGTGCAGAGCGCCTCGGATGAATTCGCCGTCCTGGGTTATCCGGCTGAGCCCGTGCTGGTGGGCACGGTGACGCCCGGGATGCCTGCCGAGCGCAGCGGGCTCCAGGCGGGCGATGAAATCCTGGCGCTGCAGGGGCAGAGGGTGCTCAGCCCGATCCAATTGGCCGCGCGCATCCAGGACCGCAGTGGGCAACCGACCGAGCTTTTGGTGCGGCGCGGCGATCGCGACTTGCGGCTGGAGGTGCGCCCCGTATGGGGCGACCCCGGCGACGGCGTGAAGCGCTGGCAGATCGGCTTCCTCTTTCACTTCGCCAGCGAAAAGCGCAGCTATCCCCTGGCCGGCGCCGTCGAGCGCGCCGTCTGGCTGAACGCGCGGCTGACGCGGCAGATCATGGGCGTTGTGGCGCAGTTGTTCGAGGGCCGGATGTCGCTCAAGCAGGTGGAAGGGCCGCTGGGAATCGCGCGCGAATCGGGGCGCGCGGCCCGGCGCGGCCCGATGGACCTGATCAGCTTGATGGCTATGATCAGTCTCAACCTGGCCATCCTGAACCTGCTGCCCGTGCCCATCCTCGACGGTGGCCATATCCTGATGCTGGCGGTCGAGGGCATCCTGCGACGCGATCTGAGCCTGGTGGTGAAAGAGCGCTTCGTGCAAGCGGGTTTGGTGTTTCTGTTGGTCATCGTCGCGATTGTTATGTACAATGACGTGTTGAAGCTCCTGCCCACCCATTAAATTAAGAGGACGTGGATTCGATGAGACATCCGGCACTGAGCCCGCGCCGCCCCACGCGGACGGTGCGCGTCGGCAAATACGCCATCGGCGGCGACGCGCCGATCGCCGTGCAGTCCATGACCAAGACGGATACGCGCGACGTGGACGCTACGCTCCGCCAGATCGAAGAAATGGAGAAGGCTGGCTGCGAGATCGTGCGCATGGCCGTGCCCGATGCTGAAGCCGCCGCGGCGGTTGCCAAAATTCGCAAGCGCACCCAGGCCGCGCTCGTCGCCGACATCCACTTCCAGTTCCGGCTGGCGCTCGCGGTGCTGGACGCCGGGATCGACAAGCTGCGTATCAACCCCGGGAACATCGGCGACGCCAATAAAGTGCGCGAGGTGGTGAAGAAGGCCAAAGCCTGCGGCGTGCCCATCCGCATCGGGGTGAACGCCGGCTCGCTCGAGCGTCACCTGCTCGAGAAATACGGCTACCCGACGCCGGAGGGCATGGTCGAAAGCGCGCTCTACCACATCAAGATTCTCGAAGAGTTCGATTTCCGCGACATCATCATCTCGCTCAAGGCATCCTCGGTGAACATGACCGTGGCGGCCTACCGGCTGCTGGCCAAGCAGGTGGGTTATCCGTTCCACCTGGGCATCACCGAGGCGGGAACGCAGTTCTCCGGCACGATCAAGTCCTCGATCGGCCTGGGCATGTTGCTGGCCGAAGGCATCGGCGATACGATCCGCGTCTCGCTCGCGGCCGACCCGGTCGAAGAGGTGCGCGTAGGCTACGACATCCTGAAGGCGCTGGAAATCCGCGCGCGCGGGCCGATGATCATTGCTTGCCCCACCTGCGGGCGCCTCGAAGTGGACCTGTTCAAGATCGTCGGCGAAATCGAAAAGCATACTGCGCACATCCAGGAATCGCTGCACTTGGCGGTGATGGGCTGCGCAGTGAACGGCCCCGGCGAGGCTAAAACCTCGAACATCGGCGTAGCCTGCGGCCGCGGCAACGGCGTCATCTATCGCGACGGCAAGGCCATTCGCCGCGTGCCGGAAGACCAGATTGTCCCCGAGCTGGTGAAGGAGTTGGAGCAGTACATCGCCGACCAGAAGGCCGGGCGTCCGACCGAGCCTCAGAAAACTCTCGAGCCCACCGCTGAGGGGCTGGTCACGCTGACGCCGACCGGGGCCAGCGACTAAAGGGACCTTTTTCAGGAAGTCCAGGGAAGGGAAGATGGCTGCCACGCCCGCCCACCGTGTTTCTTCCGGCGAACGCATCAATGCCCATGCCCGGCCGGGGCGCTTGCAGGCCGCGCTCGAACAGCGCGGCGTGCGCCTGACGCGCCAGCGGCGCGTGCTGCTGCAGGTGATGGATGGCGCCGAACGCCACCTGGACGCCGGCGCGATCCTGCGCCGCGCGCAGAAGATGGACCCGCGCGTCCACCGCGTGACCGTTTATCGCACGCTCGACCTGCTGAAGCGCCACGGGCTGATTGACGAGCTCGACCTGCTGCACATCCGCGGCGGCCAGCACTACTACGAAAGCCACGGCCCGCGCGACCACATCCATATCGCCTGCCTGCGCTGCGGCAAGGTGCGCGAGTTCGAAAGCCGCCTATTCGAGCAGCTCAAGCACCAGATCGAGCATGACTGCGGCATCAAGATCACCGTCACCCGCACCGAAATTGGCGGCTACTGCGACGCCTGCCGCACCTAGACCCTCCTGAACCACTCCGCGCCTACACCCGCCGGTTGTGGCCGGGAGCCTGTTGCAATTGAATTGCAACAGAATCCTGGCTGGCCTGTTGACGCGAAGCCGTCGGAGTAGGACAATCGCGAGCCTTATTGCAAGTGAGTTGCATCTGGGGCAGGCCCGGGGGGACAGCGCTCATGACCATCACGGCTTTCCGGGGTGTCGCCGGCACAGCCGGCCTCGCGCTGCTGGCGGCGCTGGCTTGGCCGCTGGCTGCTGCCGCCCAGGAAAAGCCCTACTTCGTGACCTACGACCATCACCTCGAAGAACCCGGCAGCCTCGAAATTTCCGCCAGTCCGGTCTGGGGGGCGCCCAAAGCAGCCAGCAACTTTCTCGGCTCTTCACTCGAAATCGGCTATGGCGTCAAGGGATGGTGGACCACCGAATTCTATCTCGACGGCCAGTCCACCCGGGGCGACAGCACGGTTTTTACCGGATGGAAGTGGGAGAACCGCTTTCGGCCTTTGCTGCACGAGTACTGGATCAATCCGGTGTTGTACGTCGAATTCGCGAGCCTCAATGGTGCGGATAAGACGCTCAAAGAGGTTGTCGGCTTCGATTCCGGGAAAGATTTCTCGGGCCCCAACGGGGACTTGCGCCGCGAACACAAGCGTGAAATCGAAACGAAACTCATCCTCTCGAGCGACTTTCGCGGCTGGAATCTCTCCGAGAATTTTATCGCCGAAAAGAACCTGAGCAACAAACCGTGGGAGTTCGGCTATGCCCTGGGTGTGAGCCGTCCGCTACAGCTCGCGGCCAGCTCGAAGGATTGCTCCTTCTGCCGAGAAAACTTCCGCGTGGGCGTCGAACTCTACGGCGGGCTGGGCACGGTCCACGACTTCACGCTGCGGGGCACCTCGCGCTACATCGCTCCGCTGCTCTCCTGGGAGCTGCCGAACGGAACCACAATCCGCTTCTCGCCCGGATTCGGCCTCACGGGTGAGAGCCATCGCGTTCTGCTCCGCTTCGGGGTTTCATACGAGATTGGGGGTTTCGGGCGTCGCGCGCGGAGACTGCTCCAGTAGGCGTGCGAGTGAGTTTTGTATTCAAGGGAAGAGCCAAATGAAGAAAGCGCCTGTGTGGCTGTTCTTTTCCGCGTTGCTGCTGGCCTGCGGCGCGTCTCTCGGTCGTCAGAGGAGTGGGGAAGCAGCTGAGTTGGCGCCGCCGTGGGGAAGGATCTCGGCCAGCGTTGCGGCGCGGGCCAATCCTTACGAAGGCCGAACCGAAGCGATCCTTGCGGGAAGAAAACTCTTCCGGCGCCACTGCACGGAATGTCACGGCGCCGATGCGCGTGGGCAGGGCAAAGCGCCCGACCTGCTTTCTCCCGTCGTTCAGGAGGCCTCGCCGGGGACGCTGCTGTGGTTTTTGAAGAATGGGGACCTCAAGGAGGGCATGCCCTCGTGGTCCCGCCTGCCCGACGAACGCCTCTGGCAGATCATCACCTACTTGAAAACGCTTCGGGCAAATCAATCAGGATTGCGGTAATCCGCGGAAGTGCGATGTTGCCCACCCTAGCGCTGCCAAGGAGAGCACAGCGGGGAAGCAGACTATGACATAGCGCGGCTCGGGCGTTTCGATTTGCGTCAGAAAGCCGGTGCGCACCACGATGAATGCGATGAGCACCCAAAGTCCAGAACGCTGCCGCCATTGCCATGCGCCAGCGACTGCCAGTCCGACGTAGAAGAGGTTCAGCAGGCCGAGCGCGACGGTGATGGAGAACCCGGCCGGGTCTTCTTCCCACTGCTCAGCCGGAGGCCAAAGGTGGCCTGAGAATGGCAGCAGGCACGTACGCGGTGTGAACCAGATGGATACGACACGTTGCAGGGGGACCCACAGATAGGTGCGCAGCGGATGGCGTGCAGTCCGCTCGCGCGCCAATTCTGCGAAGGCATGGTCGAGCTCGGGCGTGACCGTGGTGGTTGCGTTGTATTGCTCCAGGAGCCCCGCAACACGTGCGCGCTCCTCGGGAGAATCGAAGGCCGCTGCCGGAACGTCCTCGATGAGGATGGGTTCGTCCTCGAGCTTCCAGACCACCAGATATGCATGGCGGAAGCGCACCAGCCAGGTTTTGGTCCAGGCGTAGAAGCCACGTGGGATGTAATCTCCGGGCATCGCGTAATACCGCGGGGCGAGAAATTCCACGCGGTGGAAGGTGTACCAGTTGCGCGCGGCCCACGGCACAAGCGGCAACAGCAGCCCCACGCCCATGAACACACCAGCGCGGAAGAGCTTTGGCCAATCTACTGACCTGCGCCAGCGAATGAGGAGTACTAGAGCAACCGCCACCAGCAGGAGCGGGGTTTCCGGCCGCACCAGCGAGCCGAAGCCGACAAGAAGTCCGCCCAGGAACCAGGGCGGGACGTGCACCGCGTAGCCGCCGGAACGGATCAAGCAGCTGTTGGCCTGGTAATCCTTCACCAGGAGCACAAGCGCTGCGGCTATGAGAAATGTTGCCAGGACCTCGGTGAGCGGCACGGCCGCGTGGATCGCGACGAAAGGGCATGTCGTGGCGAGCCAGAGCGCGGTCACGGAGACGCGCCTGCGGAGCTCCACGGGAGCAAGAGCCGCAGCTAGCGCGGCGATCAAAAAGCACGTGGCCAAGTCCACCACGGTCTGCGCCAACCTGATGGCTAATAGCGAGCGCCCAAAGAACAGGTAAAGCAGGGCCAGAAAGCCTGGGTAGCCCGGCACGCGGATGTCCAACGGAGTCAGGTTTCCATCGAGGAACATGCCGTAGACCCGGTGGTCAATCCAGTCGCGCGCGAGTTCTTCGTACACTAGGGAGTCCGCGACCTCGTTGGGAAATTGCCAGACAAAGAAGAGTCTCAGGGCCAGGCCAACAAGGGTTGCGAAGACCAGATGCTTCCAGATCTTACTCACGCTCTTCCCCCCCACCCAGGGCTTGGGCCCAAGGCGGGTTCGCCCCGCGGCCAGCTGACCAATCCAGCGCCCCTCCGGTTATGCTGGCTGTCGGGTCGGCCGTTTGCGATCGAGCTGCTCAAAGAAGCGGCGGGTGCGGGCGAGGTCGGCGGCGATCTGCGCGCGGAGGGCTTGGGGCCCGCTGAATTTGCGTTCGTCGCGCAAGCGCTTCCAGAAGTGGACTTCCATCGCGCCTGAGGTAAGCGTCGCGGAAAAATCGAGCAAGTGGCTTTCAACGCTCAGTCCGCTGCCATCGAACGTGGGACGCGTGCCGACGTTGGTCGCGGAGCGATGGAGCCGCCCGGCGACTTGCGTTTCCGTGGCGTAAACGCCGATGGCGGGCAGCAGTTCCTGCTCGGTGGCGAGGTTGAGCGTCGGGAAGACGACTGGGCGGCCGCGCCCCGTGCCCGGGCGAATCGTGCCCGTCAGCACAAACGGCCGGCCCAGCAGCCGCGCGGCCCGTTCGACGCAGCCCTCGTTCACGCGGCGCCGGATGGCGGTGCTCGAGACGACTTCGCCGCGCACCACCACGGGCGGCACCATCTCCACGGCAAAGCCCAACCGCCGGCCCAATTCATCCAGCAGCTTGACGTCGCCGGCCTGCTTGTAGCCGAAGCGGAAGTTCTCCCCCACCAGGATGCTCGCGAGGCGGAGTTGCTCCACCAGGATGCCGCACACAAATTGCTCGGGAGTGAGCCGCGAAAGCTCCAGATCGAACCGCAACACGAGTGCCGCGGCCAGGCCCAGCTCCTCGAAGCCCGCCAGACGCTGTGCCAGGGTCGAGATCAGCGGCGGGGCCTCCGCCGGGCGCAGGATCTTCATCGGAAGCGGGTCGAAGGTGACCGTTGTGGCGAGCGTGCCGGTGGCCTGCGCGCGCTCGACCACGCTGCGCAGGATTTTCTGGTGGCCCAGGTGGATGCCGTCGAAGTTGCCCACGGTCAGTGCTGTCTTCGCCCGGCTCGCGCCAAACCGCGCCACCCACTCCGCCGGAGAGTGCACCACTGCGAGCGCCATCAGAGCTGCACCTCGAAGATCAAGCCGTCGTAGGCAAGCTGAACCTGCGGGAAACCCTGCGAACGCAGCCGCGCGTTGGTCTCCTCGTGCGGCAGGTCGTGGGAGATGTGCGTGAACCAGGCGCGACGCGGAGCCAGCTCAGCGATCAGGGCCAGGGCCTGCTCGACGGTCTGGTGCATGGGGTGAGGCGTATCGCGCAGCGCGTCGAGGATGAGGTCATCGAGGCCGCGCAGCAACTCCTTCGAAGAGCCGGGCAGGCTGCTGAAGTCGGTCAGGTAGGCGGCGCGGCCAAAGCGGAAACCGAAAACGCCCATTTCGCCGTGCCGCGCGGGAACCGGCACCAGGCGCGTTCCCAACAACTCAAACGGCCCCTCGATGGGCTGGAGCGTCACCTGGGGGATGGTGCTCGGCGCCGGACCCTCGACAAACGCGTAGGCGAAGGTGCGCCGGAGCGTGGCCAGTGTCTCCTTCGAAGCGTAGATAGGGAGATGCGTCTTCTGCCGGACGTTAAACGAGCGGATGTCATCGAAGCCGAGGATGTGGTCGGCGTGCCCGTGCGTATAGACGACGGCATCGAGCCGAAGCACGCCCGCGCGCAGCGCCTGCAAGCGAAAGTCCGGCGTGGTGTCAATGACGACGTTGCGGCCGTTTCTCGAGAGCAGGATCGAAGGCCGGGTGCGGTTGTCGTGCGGGTCGGCGGAGCGGCACACGCGGCATTGGCAGCCGAGGGACGGCACGCCCATCGAGGTGCCGGAGCCGAGAACGGTCAGCCGCAGCGACGCTTCCTGGGCTTTGTCTGAAGAAGGATTCTGGACTTCGTTCGCGCCGGGCATCTTGCTTAGGATTTCGACTTGGCCCTCTCCTGCACAGCCTGGGCGGCGGCCTTGGACATTTCGAGGAAGGTGAGCTTCAGGCTGCCTAGCACCTCGACGAGCAGCCGGTCGTCTTCCGCGGCTAGGTTGCCCTGCGTCTTCTCGCGCAGAGCGTCGAGCATGTCAATCATTTCCCGGGCGCCTTCCAGATCGAGCAGGGCCTGGCCGGTGCGAGGATCGGTGTAGCCGCCCAGCAAAACGGCGGCGTTCCGCGCGAGGAAGTCCACCAGGATCTGGAAGCCGTGGGAGGGCTTGGGCGCGTCAACGGTGGTGCTCGCGGGGGTGCCCGAAGGCTTGGCCGGTGCCCCGCCCTTGCCGGCAGCGGGCTTCTGAGCGCTGGCGGCCGCCTCTTCTTCGCGACGTTCCTGCTCGACCGCCTCCTTGCGCAGTTCACCCTCAGGGGTAAACGGACGGCGGTCAATGACCTTGAAGGATTCGTCGGGCTTTTGCTCGGCCAAAGTCGAACCTCTCAGATTCAAACGAGGGTTTGCAGGGCGATCGAATTATCAGTGTAGCATCCGGATGAGCTTTTGGGTAGCGGCGTCGCTGCCGCGTAGTGGGCTAATTCTGTTTTGCCAAGAAATGGGGCTCAAGTGGCAACTGGACTTGCTCTAGGGTAGGTGTTACCGGCGCTCCGGCCAGGCCAGCAACATCGCTGCCGGTAAGTAGAAAAAACCTATCGAAAAGCCCGCAATCAGCGCAAAAACCAACATTACGATGGCTGCCGAAATCTTCAGCCGGGGAAAGACCAACGGGACGAGAGCAATCACGATGGGGATCGTGAGAATGCCGAATACGCGCGGGCCATTGACTTCAACCAACGTCCCGCCGCTACTGTAGACAGGCACGATCAAAAACAACAGCGACACTACCGTCGTGACCACCAGGCTTATGAGTCTCCCGTGTTGGAGCGCTAAGCGAGCCAGCATGGACTTAGTATAAGTCAGCAACACGGGATTAGCCCACGACCTGGTGCCAGGGGCCGCGTTGAGGCTTGTCAATAGCCGGGGCGTGCCGTAGAGTAGGCGGTTCATCGGGAGCGAGACCAGCCACAGTGTCGCCACGCCGGGCAGAGCGTAAGAGGCCGCCCAGGAGATCCCGGGCGAAATCACGGACACATACCCGGACCCAGGCTCACAAGAAGTTGCCGAGCGCCATCGTGCCGCGAGGGCGCGCGCGCCGTGCCGGGTCGCTCTTTGAAGCGCTTGTGGCCTTGCAGGCGTACCTCCGCTCGCCCCGCGGCTGCCCGTGGGACCGCGAGCAGACGCACGAGTCCCTGCGCACCTACCTGCTCGAGGAGACCTACGAGGTGCTCGAAGCGCTCGAGGCCGGCGAGAATTCCAAACTTGCCGGCGAACTGGGTGACCTCCTGCTCCAGATCGTCTTCCACGCGCAATTGGCTGCCGAGGCCGGGCGGTTCGACGTCCGCGACGTCATCGAGCGAATCCACACGAAGATGGTCCAGCGGCACCCACACGTCTTCGGCGACACCCGTGCGAAGACTTCCGCCCAGGTGCTGAAAAACTGGGAGCAGCTCAAAGCCGACGAGCGCCTCGAGCACCGCGGCGCCTGTGCGGCAGGGAAAGATTCCGAGAGTTCGCTTCTCGACGGCGTCCCCAAAACTTTGCCGGCACTGCTCGAGGCCTACCAGCTTACCCGCCGCGCCGCGCGCGTGGGCTTCGACTGGGACGACATCGCAGGCCTGCTCGATAAGCTCAAGGAAGAGACCACCGAGCTGCGCGAGACGTTCGGGCAGCCCGACCCCTCGCGGCTCGAGGAAGAGGTGGGGGACCTGCTGTTTGTGGCCGCGAATATCGCTCGCTTCCTCGATGTGGACCCGGAAATCGCGCTCAGGAAAGCCAATCGCAAATTCACGGGACGCTTTCAAGCGATGGAACGCCGCGCGGCGCGCGCAGGCCGGCGGCTGGGCGACGCCTCGAAGGACGAACTGGAGGCCCTGTGGGAAGCCTCGAAAGGGAAGGGGCCTGCTGCCGGTGCGATGGGGCAACGGAAATGACCGGCCAGGGAACAGGCGCAGGGATGCACAGCCCGGAGCCGGGCACGGAGGTCGCGGTCCGGCATTGCCGGGGCCTCGCTGAGTTCGAGATGTGCGTTGCGGTGCAGCGGCGCGTGTGGGGCGGCGCGGATATTGAGGTGGTGCCGCTGGCGCTGTATGTGGTGGCCGCGGAGACCGGCGGGCAGGTGCTCGGCGCATTCGCTGGAGTGAAGATGGCTGGATTCACTCTCGCCGTGGCTGGCGTCCATGGCACGAAGGCGTTTCTGCATTCGCATATGACGGCGGTGCTCGAAGAATTTCGCGACCTCGGCATCGGCCGGCGACTCAAGCTCTTCCAGCGCCAGGACGCGCTCGAGCGGGGAATTGATTCTGTCGAATGGACCTTCGACCCGCTCGAGCTCAAGAACGCCTATTTCAACCTGGCGCGGCTGGGCGCGATCGCGCGCCGGCTGCTCCCCGATTGTTACGGCATCACCACCAGCCCGCTCCACGCCGGCCTGCCCACGGACCGGCTGATGGCCGAGTGGCGTCTGCGGTCGGCCCGGGTGGAGCGCATCCTCGGCGGTGCGGGGCCGGACAGCCCGCGCGGCAGCGAGGTCGAGCGCATTCACGTTCCGGGCGAGATTGGCGACACCAAGCAGAAAGACCTCGCGCAGGCGGCGCGCGTGCAACGCGAGATTCGCCAGCAGTTTGAGCACTGGTTCGCCCGGGGGTATGCGGCGACGGGCGTCGAGATCACCGCCGCCGGCGGCGATTACCTGCTGGAACCCTGGAGTGACTCGTAGCACAGGCACCCCTGGCCGTGCGGGTCCCATGCAACTGCGGCAACTCACATTGCGGGAGATTCGGATGGCGCTGGTGGTGCCGTTCGAAACCAGCTTCGGGCGCATCTCCGAGCGACGCATCCTGCTGCTTGAGGCCCAGGTCAGCGGAACGACGGGTTGGGGCGAAGTCGTGGCCGGAGAGGGGCCCTTCTACCATCCAGAAACCATTGAAACCGCCTGGCACATCCTGTGCGATTTCATCTGGCCCATGCTGAAGGGCAAGGAATTCTCGACCGCGGGCGAGGTCTGGGGCCTGCTCGCGCGCATCCGCGGGCACAACATGGCCAAGGGGGGCCTCGAAGCGGCCGTCTGGGACGCCGAAGCGCAGCAGAAGCGCCAGCCGTTGTGGAAGCTGCTGGGCGGCACACGCGAGGAAATCCCCTGCGGCGTCTCGATCGGGATCCGGCCGACGCTCGACGAGTTGTCCGGTGCGGTGCAGAGGGCGGTTTCCGAGGGCTACCAACGGATCAAGATCAAGATCAAGCCGGGCTGGGACGTCGAGCCGGTCGGGCGCCTGCGCGAGAGGTTCCCGCGCATCCGCCTGATGGTGGACGCCAATTCCGCTTACGGCCCCGAGGATTGGCCACTGCTCAAGCGGCTCGAAGCCTACTACCTGATGATGATCGAGCAGCCGCTCGGCTGGGATGACCTGTACGCCCACGCCGAGCTGCAAAAGAAACTCGACACGCCGATTTGCCTCGATGAGTGCATCCACAGCGAAGAGCACGCCCGGGCGGCGATTGAGCTGGGCGCCTGCCGCATCATCAACCTGAAGCTGGGCCGCGTCGGCGGCTATACCCCGGCGCGGCGCATCCACGACCTCTGCGCCGCGCGCGGGGTCCCGGTGTGGTGCGGAGGGATGCTCGAATCGGGTATCGGCCGCGCGCACAACATCGCGCTTTCGACGCTGCCGAATTTCTCGCTCCCCGGCGACGTCTCCGCTAGCCGGCGCTACTGGGAGCAGGACATCATCGAGCCGGAAGTGGAAGTCACGTCGCAGGGCACCATCCGCGTGCCCGCCGCGCCGGGCATCGGCTTCGCGCCGCGGCTCAAGCGCATCGAGCAGCTCACCGTGCGCAAAGAGACGCCCGCCTAGCCCCGTGAACAAGCGCCCGCATACGTTTCTCCTCGGCAGCATGATTGCGATCCAGGTGGCGGCCTGGTCGTGCAACTTCATCCTCGGCAAGGTTGGGCTGCGGTACTGGGCGCCGCTCGAGCTGGCATCATTCCGCGTGGTGCTGGCTGGGCTCATCATGCCGCCCGTGTATGTGGTCCACCGGCGGTTGTTTCGTCTCCGCGCCGCGCGGTCTGTGGAAATGGCTGTGCCGGACGCCGCGGACCCTGCGGGCGCGCGGCTGCACGCCGAGACCTCTGGACGTTTGTGCAACTGGGATTTTTTGGCGTGGCTATCAACCAGGTTTGCTTCACCGTGGGACTCAACTACATCACCGTGGGCCATTCGGCTCTGATCATCGGCACAGGGCCGATCTCGATCCTGCTGATCGCGCGGGCCCTGGGCCTCGAGGCGCTGACGCTCCAAAAGATGCTGGGGATGGTGCTGGCCTTCGCGGGCGTGGCTGTCCTCGCCGCCGAGCACGGCCTCAGCCTGCGCTCGGGGACGCTCCGCGGCGACCTGATCACCCTGGCCGGCTCGCTCGGCTTTGCGCTTTACACCGTGCTGGGCAAGCGCGTGGCCGGGCGGTACGACTCGGTGACGATGAACGCCTACAACTACCTTGTCGGGGGAATCCTGATCGTGCCGTTTGCGGTCTACCAGGCGGTGCGCCTGTCCCGCAGCGGCGGCTGGAGCGCGGTAGTGTGGCCAGGATGGGCCGCGCTCATCTACATGGCCGCGATCGCCTCGGTGCTGGGCTACTTGCTCTACTTCTGGACGCTGCGCTACCTGACGGCGTCGCGCCTGGGCGCGTTCGGCTATCTGCATCCGGTGATCACCACCCTACTGGGCATTGGGCTGCTGGGGGAGCGGCTGACGCTGAGCCTGGTGGTGGGCGGGGGCCTGGTGCTGGCGGGGATATACCTGATCGAGTGGGGCCCGCGGGAAGAACAACCAGAGGAAAATACTCTGGATGTATGAGTAGCTTTTAGTCATACACGTTGACTCACCCGGCGTCCCGTGCTAGCTTGGCGCCGCAGCGGGCCCTCGAGACCTTGCGGAGGAGAACGCAGGCCCATGACATCGCCTGCATCGAAGGGCGCGCCGGGCAAAAAGCGCGTTGCGGTGGTCCCCGGCGACGGCATTGGCCTAGACGTCACCGCCGAAGCCACCAAGGTGCTCGGCGCGGTGGCCGCGGCCGCGGGACGCGAACTCGAGCTGGTGGAATTCGACTGGGGCGCCGACCGCTACCTGCGCGACGGCGTCTCACTGCCCCAGGGCGCCGAGGACATGCTGCGCCGCGAGTTTGACGCCATCCTGGTCGGCGCGCTCGGTGACCCGCGCGTGCCCTCGATGAAGCACGCCGCCGATATCCTGCTGGGGTTGCGCTTCAAGCTCGACCTCTACGTGAACGCCCGGCCGGTCGAGCTACTCGACCCGCGCTTGACGCCGCTGCGCAACCGCACCGAGCGCGACATCCACTTCATCGTCTTCCGCGAAAACACCGAAGGGGCCTACGTCGGCATGGGCGGGATCTTCAAGAAGGGCACAGCGGATGAGATCGCCATCCAGGAAGACATCAACACCCGCAAGGGGGTCGAGCGCATCATCCGCTACGCCTTCGAATACGCCCGGAAGCACAAGCTCCGCCGCGTGTGCATGAGCGACAAATCCAACGCCCTGACCTACGGCCACGACCTCTGGCAGCGCGTCTTTGCCCAGATGCGCGAGGAGTACCCGGAGATCGAGTCGAGCCACTGGTACATTGACGCGCTTTCGATGCAGATGGTGAAGGACCCCGGGCAATTCGAGGTCATCGTCACTTGCAACCTGTTCGGCGACATCATCAGCGACCTGGGCGCGCAACTTGCCGGCGGGATGGGCCTGGCGCCCTCGGGGAATATTAACCCGGAGAGCGTGTCGCTGTTCGAGCCGGTACACGGCTCGGCGCCCAAGTACGCGGGAAAGAATGTCGCCAACCCGGTCGCCGCCGTCCTGGCCGGCGCCATGATGCTCGAGCACCTCGGCTGGGGCCAGGAGGCCGAAGCCATCCGCGCTGCCGTGCGCACTGCGGTGCGCGAGGACCAGTCCACGCACGACATTGGAGGGCGGCTGGGAACGCGCGAAGTCGGCGACTGGCTGGCCAACTACATCGCGAAGCACGGTGTCGCCCGCGCCACCGGTCGCACTTAGCTCCCGCGAACAGGATTGCGCCGGCGCGGGCGCTTCTTATCGCCGCCGGGAGCCCAGCACCAGCACGGCCCCCAGGATGAACCCTCCAATGTGCGGCCACCAAGCCGTCCCGCCGGTGGTTTGCATACCTATGGAGCTGAGCCCGCTCAGGAACTGGATCAGGAACCAGTAGCCCAGGAAGAGTAGGGCGGGCACATGGACAGTGAAGAAGAGAATCAGCAGGGGCACGAGGGTCAGCACGCGCGAGGTGGGGAAGAGCACGATAAACGCCCCCATGACCCCGGAGATGGCTCCGCTCGCACCCACGGCCGGCACAGTCGAGGCCAGGTTGGCCACGGTATGGGTGATCCCTGCGCCAATCCCACAGGCCAAGTAGAAAAGCAGATAGTTGAAGTGGCCCAGGGTGTCCTCGACGTTGTCGCCGAAGACCCACAGGAACCACATATTGCCGATCAGGTGCAGCCAGCCACCGTGCAGGAACATGCTCGTGAACAGCGGGGAGAAGGCGTGGCCCAGGGTGACGCCATGGCCGGCCAGCACAAGCTCGACCCGCGCGGGAACCATTCCGTAGGTATAGGCAAACGCCGTGCCCGCGTGTGGGTCCAGGGAGACCTGATAGAGGAACACCACCACGTTGACCGAAATGATGAGCAGGTTCACGAGCGGCGTGGTCGAGCGCGGCACGTTGACCTTGAGCGGAATCATTCGGGCGTTCCTTGCTGCCGGGCGGTCCCAGGGGTGCCTCGGCGCATGCGGCTAGACGGAAGCATATTGGTCGAGCTCCTTTTGGTCGTACGCCGGCTGGTGGCGCGAGCCCTCGCGCACGAAGCGCTCGGTGGCATCTATTTTTTGGATGCCGCCGCGTGCACCGAGAGCCGTGCAATTGAGGGCTGCCGCGGCGTTGCTGAACTCCAGACTTCGGCCCAAGGACCAACCCCGCAGCAGGGCATACACGAAAGCCCCGTGGAAGATGTCGCCCGCCCCGGTCGTGTCCACCGTTTGCACCTGGTAGGCAGGGGAGTAGTGGAACTGCGTGCCGTCCCACGCCAGGGCCCCTTGCCGGCCCAGGGTCACGCCGACCACGCGGCACCCGAAGCGCCTGTGAATCGCGGGGAGCGACTTCCGCAGATCCGCTTCGCCCGTCAGCCGCGCGGGGAAGTCGCGCGAGGCAAGGAGGTGGTCCACATTCTCCAGCAACGCTTCCACCCCGGAGTAGAGGTTGTCAATGTCCGCAGTCACGGGTATCCCCGCCTCGTGCGCCCAGCGCGCCGCCGTGGCCGCTGCGGCGGTGTCGCGCCCGTCCACGTGCAGCAGGCGCGCGCGGAGGATCCAGCTGCGGTCAAGCTCCTCGGGACCCAGCTCGAGCCGCGGGTCCCGCCGCCACAGGATGGTTCGCTCGCCGGTGGCCTGGTCCACCAGGATGAAGGCCACCTGGCTCGAGCAATGGGGGACTTCGAGAAGATGAGCTTCGACCCCGGCGCGGGCGAGGTCTCCGCGCTGCAACCGGGCCGCGGCATCATCGCCCACCTTGCCGACGTAGCGCGTGCGCAGTCCCCAGAACTGGCAGGCGACCATCGCGCTGGCCACTTGGCCGCCGGGGCGGACTTCAGCCGAGGTGAACTCAACTTTGGAGTCGAAAGCAGGGAAGTGGGGCAGGCCGATCAACGTATCGGTGGCGTTCAGGCCGACGCCGACCGCATCCACGACTGGGGTCTCCTGGGGCATGGAGCCAGCAGAGTAAACCAGAGGATTTGATTTTCAAGGGCAAAAGGAGAGCAGGATGCGTCTGATAACAGGCGCGCGGCCTGTTCCGGGTTAACATAACGCAAATGGCTCTCGGAGCCATTGTGCTGGCGGGATTTGTGCTTTGGCAGGAACAGGCGTCTGCGGAGATTCACGTGGCCCACGCTTTCGGCAGGGCTGAAGAAGGTTGCACAGATTTATGACCTGGAAAGGCCTTTGGGAATTGCTTCATCCGGGCGGCTGTGATAAGAAAGTTTGCTTTGGATTTTTCCGCTCGAATCGCCCCAGGAGCCGGGGCGCAGCGGTAGGCGAGCCGGCACACGGATGCCACTGAGGGAATCGGAGGCGATCATCCTGCGCAGCTACCCGCTGGGCGAGGCAGATCGCCTGGTCAGCTTTCTCAGCCGGTCCACGGGCCGGCTGCGCGGCGTGGCGCGCGGGGCGCGGCGGCCCAGGAGCCGTTTCGGCTCGACCCTCGAGCCGCTCTCGCACATCCGCATCTGGTTCTTCGAACGCGAGACGCGGGAACTGGTGCGCATCAACCAGGCCGAACTGATCGAGTCGTTCCTGGAAGTGCAACAGGATTACACTGCAGGCCTGGGGCTGACCCTGATGAGCGAGGTCACTGAGGCGGCGCTGCCGGAGCGCGAGCCTGCCGAGGCCAACTTTCGCTTAGTGCTGATCACCGCGCGGGCGCTGCGGCGGGGTGGGGGGATCTGGCTGCCGCTCGCGTACTTCAGCCTGTGGACCCTGCGGTTGGGTGGCTGGCTGCCGCCGTTCGACCGCTGCTCGCGCTGCGGCAGGGAACTGGGTACGGAGACAGTCTATGGCTCGCCAATGCACTCCGGCCTGGTTTGCCGCGAGTGTCGCCAGGCGGGCATGCGCGGCATTTCGGCCGAAGGCTTAGCGCTGGCCCGGCGGATGCTGACAGAGAAACTCGACCCGCTTGCCGAGCAGGATTGGCCGGCGCCGCAGCTCAATGAATTGAACGGCTACCTACTCGATCTGATCGAACATCAGATCGAGCGGAAACTGACCACGCGGCGGCTGTTGGAGACTCAAGTTGAAAACTCAAGTAAAACGTGAGATCTGGCGCCGAGGCCCTACGCTCCAGCAGTTGATCTTTGACCTGGAGAAATTCTGGGCCGACCGGGGCTGCGTCGTGCAGCAGCCCTACGACATCGAGGTGGGCGCCGGCACCATGCACCCGGAGACGTTTCTGCGCGTGCTGGGCCAGGAGCCCTACCGCGTGGCCTACGTCCAGCCCAGTCGTCGGCCCGCCGACGGTCGCTACGGCGAAAATCCCAACCGCTTGTACAAGCACCTGCAGCTCCAGGTGATCCTGAAGCCCTCGCCGGCCGACATCCAGGACGTCTATCTCTCGAGCCTGCGGTCGATGGGCATCAACCTGGCCCAGCACGACATCCGTTTCGAGGAGGACAACTGGGAATCGCCCACGCTGGGCGCCTGGGGAATCGGCTGGCAGGTGCTGCTCGATGGGCTCGAGGTCACCCAGTTCACCTACTTCCAACAATGCGGGGGAGTGGACCTGGACCCCGTTTCGGTCGAGCTTACCTACGGGCTCGAGCGCATCGCCGCGTTCCTCCAGGGAGTGGACAACGTCTTCGACCTGCGCTGGTCCGCGGACCGCAGCTACGGCCAGGTGCGCCTGGCCGAGGAGCAGCAGTTCTCCGTGTACAGCTTCGAGCGGGCCGACCCCGCAACCACCCGAAGGCTTTTTGAGCTGCACGAGAAGGAGGCGGCGCGGCTGCTCGACTGCTATCGCGGCCTGGACGCCGAGGGCAAGAAGCGCTTTCCCTTGCTGGCTGCGTATGACCTCTGCCTGCGGTGCTCCCACCTGTTCAACATCCTCGATTCTCGCGGGGTGATTTCCACCACCGAGCGCGCCGCTCTGATCGGGCGGGTAAGGCAACTGGCCTGCCGTGTGGCTGAGTATTACCTTGACCAAAGCTCAAGTGCGGCTGCGAAGGGTGAGGCGGCGTCAGGAGACTCGGCGTGAAGGCCACAGCGGATTTTCTTTTGGAGATCGGCTGTGAGGAAATCCCCGCCGGGGTGATCGCGCGAGCGGCAAAAGAGCTTCAAGTAATACTTGAAAAGTACCTCACCGCCGAGCGCCTCCTCCTCGAGGGCGCCTGCGTGGAGAGCTTCGGGGCGCCGAGGCGCCTGGTGGCCCTGACGCGTGCGGTGCGCCTGCGCCAGCCCGACGTCACCCGGGAAATCGCCGGACCACCGAAGTCCGTGGCGTACGATACGGTCGGGCGGCCGACAAAAGCGGCGGAAAGTTTTGCGGCCAAGCAGGGCGTGCCGGTCTCGAAGCTCTATGTTGTGGCGACCCCGCGCGGCGAGCAGGTGGCGGCCAAGCAAATCATCCGCGGCCGCACGGGTGCTGAAATCCTGGCGGAGCTCTTGCCGCGAGCGGTGCTCGAAATCCCCTGGCCCCGCAGCATGTACTGGACGGGCCTCGCGGGCCCGCGGTTCATTCGCCCGATCCGCTGGATCGTGGCCTTGCTCGGGGGCCAGCGCGTCCCGTTTGAACTGGCGGGGGTGAAATCGGGCGCGCACTCGGCGGGCCACCGCTTCCTGGGAGACTCTAGGATCGCGCTCGGCGGCGCGCGGGATTACGAGAAAAAGCTCCAGGTCAACTTTGTGCTGGCGCGTCCTGAGGTGCGGCGCAAAAAGATCGAGCGGGAACTGCGTGCCCTGGCAGCCCGCAAGGGCCTGCGCGTGCACGCGGACTCCGCGCTGCTCGAGCTGGTGACCTACCTCAACGAATATCCCACCGGGATCCTGGGCGATTTTGATTCCGGCTACCTGAGCTTGCCCGAGGAGATCCTGATCACGGTGATGCGCGACCACCAGAAGTATTTCGCGCTGGAACGCCGCGACGGCGAGCTGGCGCCGCACTTCCTGGCGGTCATCAATCTCGATCGCGACTCTGCCGGCCTAGTGCGCGCCGGGCACGAGCGCGTGCTCCGAGCCCGTTTTTCTGACGCGCGCTACTTCTGGGAAACGGACCAGAAATGTCGGCTGGCCGACTATCTCGCCAAGCTCGGGCAGGTCATCTACGAGTCGCGCCTGGGCAGCTATCGCGATAAGGTGGAGCGCATCCGCTGGCTGGCACGCTGGCTGGCGGAGCAGTGGTTCAGCGCCGGCATCCACCAGGCGCACGTCTCGGATGCCGACCGCGCCGCGGAGCTTGCCAAGTGCGACCTAGTCACCGACATGGTCCGCGAATTTCCCGAGCTGCAAGGGATCGTGGGCGGACTTTACGCCAAAGTTCAAGGAGAACCTGAAGAAGTTGCCTGGGCGGTGTACGACCACTATCGGCCTGTGGGTCTCGAGGACCCCATCCCGCGGAACCTCACCGGCTGCGCCGTGGCGCTGGCCGATAAGCTCGATTCGCTGGTGGGTTGCTTTGCCGCGGGTCTTGTCCCTTCGGGCTCAAGCGACCCATTCGCGTTGCGCCGCGCGGCGCTGGGCGTGGTAAAAATCATCTTGGAGCGGAAGCTGCCTATGTCGCTCTCAGCCACCGTGTCCGCCGCGGCCAAGGCGCTCGCGACGCATGCGCCGAAGATGGAGGTCCCGGCGGCCGTGCAGAAGCAGGTGCTGGAGTTCATGGTGGACCGCGCGCGCTACATCCTCCGCGAGCGCTCGGGCTTCGCCTACGACGAGGTGAACGCAACACTCGCGGCCGGCGCCGATGATCTGGTGGACGCCGTGCGGCGGCTCGAGGCGCTCAAGTTGATCCGGGGGACGAAGAATTTCGAGCCGCTGGCGGTCTCCTTCAAGCGCATCCGCAAGATCCTGGAGAAGGCTGGAACGCCGGAGGCCTGGCGCTTGCCGGCGGTGCGCCCGGAGTTGTTCTCGGAGGATGCCGAGAAGCGACTGCACAGCGCCGCCGGGCAGGCGGCTCGCCGTGCCAGGGAATACAAACGCGCGGGGAACTACCGTGAGGCGTTGCAGGTGGTCGCTGAGTTGCGCCCCGCCGTGGACAAGTTCTTTGATGCAGTGCTGGTGATGGCGGAGGAAGAAAGCGTGCGCAAGAACCGGCTGACGCTACTGGCTGAGTTGTTGAGGGAGTTCTCGACCATCGCGGACTTCTCGGAATTGGGAGCCGAGGAAAAGCGGTGAGAGTCGGATGGCCTGCTGCCATGGCGAAGGAGCATATCTCAAGTGTTTCCTGAAGCCTTTCTTTTCTCGAAAGGAGTCCTGAAGCATGCCTATTTTCTCTATCGTGGTAGGCGAGATTTAGTCGGCGCGCCGACGCGTTTGTTCGAAAATTCTTTAGAGGGCGCGCAGCAACGGGCCGCGCTCGGAATTCTGGCAAGGGGGACTTCGTGAAATACGTTTATTTCTTTGGAGCAGGAAAAGCAGAGGGCACCGGAGAGATGAAAGACCTGCTCGGCGGCAAAGGCGCCGGCCTGGCGGAGATGACGCGCATCGGCTTGCCCGTCCCGGCGGGCTTCACCATCACTACCGAGGCTTGCGACTATTATTTCAAGCACGACCGGAAATTTCCGCGCGAGCTAGCTCGAGAGGTCGAGGCAAACCTGCGGCGGCTCGAACGGGCCACCGGGAAGAAGCTCGGCGACGCGAAAGACCCGCTGCTGGTGAGCGTGCGCTCGGGTTCGGCGCGCTCCATGCCCGGCATGATGGAAACCATCCTCAATCTCGGGCTCAACGAGCGTTCCGTCCAGGGGCTGGCGCGGGCCACGCGCGACGACCGCTTCGCCTACGATGCCTACCGCCGCTTTGTGCAGATGTACTCGACCGTGGTCATCGGGCTTCCGAGGGAGGAACTCGAAGCCAAGCTGCGCGCGCTCAAGGCCCGGTTGAAGGTGAAAGACGACACCCAAGTCCCCGCCGGGGCTTGGCGCGACGTTGTGACCGAGTACAAAAGCTACCACCGGCAGAAGACCGGCAAGAGTTTTCCCGAGGACCCGCAAGAACAACTCTGGGGCGCTATCGGCGCGGTGTTCGGGTCTTGGATGGCTGAGAAGGCGGTGACCTACCGGCGCGTGGAGAAAATCACCGGGTTGCTCGGCACGGCCGTGAACATCGTGCAGATGGTCTTCGGCAATAGGGGCGAAAACTCCGGCACGGGCGTCTGCTTCACGCGCGACCCTTCGACCGGCGAGAAAACTTTCTACGGCGACTTCCTGTTGAACGCGCAGGGCGAGGACGTTGTGGCCGGCATCCGCACGCCCATGCACCTCCAAGAAATGGCGCGACGCATGCCGAAAGTTTACAAACAACTTGAACACGCCCGCCGCCTGCTCGAAACCCACTACCGCGATATGCAGGACATGGAGTTCACCGTCGAGGACGGCAAGCTCTATATGCTGCAGACGCGAGTGGGCAAGCGCACGCCCATGGCGACCTTCAAGATGGCCGTGGACATGGTGCACGAGCGCCTGATCTCGAAAGAAGAGGCCATCCTGCGCATCAAGCCCGAGGACATCGAGCGGCTGTTTTATCCCGTCATTGACCACACGGTGGCGCGCACCGAATTAGCCCGGCGCAAACTGGCCAGCGGCATCAACGCGGTGCCTGGCGCCGCCGTGGGCAAAGCCGTCTTCACCGCGCACGAGGCCGAGGAGTGGGCGCGCGAGGGACAGAAGGTGATCCTGGTGCGGCGCGAAACCAGCCCCGAGGACGTGGGCGGGATGTTCGTCGCGCAGGGGATCTTGACCGCCACCGGGGGCAAAACCAGTCACGCCGCGGTGGTCGCGCGCGGCTGGGGCAAATGCTGCATAGTGGGCTGCGAGCAGCTGGACATTGACTACGCCGAAAAGCGCATGCGCGCCAACGGGCGCGTCATCCGCCAGGGCGATTGGATCACACTCGACGGCAACGAAGGCGTAGTCTACCAGGGCGAGACCCCTCTAGTAACACCTGAGCTGCCCCAGGCTTACCCGACGCTCATGGGGTGGGCCGACCAGATGCGCAAGATCGGCGTGCGCGCCAACGCCGATACTCCGCACGACGCGCGTAAGGCCCTGGAGATGGGCGCCCAGGGCATCGGCCTGGTCCGCACCGAGCACATGTTCTTCAAGGATTTCGAGCAGCCCGCGCGCAGCGCGGACCGGCAACTCGCCATTCAAGAAATGATCATCGCCGACGACGTCGAAGCGCGGCGCAAGGCGCTCGCGAAGCTCCTGCCATTCCAGCGCCGCGACTTCATCGGCATCTTCAAGGTCATGGACGGGCTACCGGTGACCATCCGGCTGCTGGATCCGCCGCTGCACGAGTTCGTGCCGCACGACCGCGAACGGCAAGAAGAATTGGCGCGCAAGATCGGCGTGGACGTGGAGACGGTGGCGCGGCGCGTCGAGCAGTTGCGCGAAGCCAACCCCATGCTGGGGCATCGCGGGTGCCGTCTGGACATCACCTATCCGGAAATCCTGGAGATGCAGGTGCGCGCCATCATCGAAGCGGCGCTGGAATGCCAGGCACAGGGGATTAAAGTAATACCTGAGATTATGCATCCCCTCACCTTGGATCGCAAGGAATTGCAGATTCTAACCGACGCGACTCGGCGCGTCGCCGAGGAAATCATCAAGAAGTCCGGCACGAAGCTGCACTATCTGGTGGGCACCATGGTCGAGTTGCCGCGGGCAGCGCTCCTGGCTGACGAGGTGGCTGAGGTGGCGGAGTTCTTTTCGTTCGGCACAAACGACCTGACGCAAACGGTCATGGGGCTTTCCCGCGACGACGCCGGGCGCTTTCTGCCGGACTACGTGGACGAAAAAAAGGCGGGCATTTTCTCGGCCGATCCCTTTCAGTCGCTCGACACCGCCGGGGTAGGGCTACTGATCCGCTGGGCCATTGAACGGGGCCGCAAAACGAGGCCACACCTTGAGATTGGCATCTGCGGCGAGCACGCGGGCGACGCGCCCAGCGTGAAGTTCTGCCACGAGGTAGGAATGGACTACGTCAGCCCGTCGCCTTTCCGCGTGCCCATTGCGCGGCTGGCCGCGGCCCAGGCCGTGCTCGAAGAGAAAGCGGTGCGCAAGGGCAAGCGCGCCAGGACGAGGAAACGGCATTAGGCGGAGAGATGGTGGCCAGGCGGCGGCTGATAATCGGCATTTGCGGAGGGACCGGGTCGGGCAAGACGACGATCACCGACCGCATCCTCGCCGCGCTTCCCCAGGAAAGCGCTCTGGTCTTGCAGCAGGATCATTTACTACAAGGACCTGCCGCACCTGCCCCTCGATGAACGCGCCAAACAGAACTTTGACCACCCAGACGCAATGGATACGCCGCTGCTGGTCGAGCACGTGCGCCGGCTACGCGAGGGCCAGGCCATCGAGCGGCCCATGTACGATTTTACGCAACACCGCCGGCTGCCCCAGACCGTGCACCTGGAGGCCAAACTGGCTCTGATCATCGAAGGCATCCTGATCTTCGAGAACCAAGCGCTGCGCGAGCTGATGGACATCAAGATCTTCGTGGATACCGACGCTGACCTGCGATTCCTCCGGCGCCTCCAGCGCGACATCCGGGAGCGCAGGCGCACGGTGGACTCGGTGATCGCGCAGTATCTTTTGACTGTTCGGCCGATGCACATGGAGTTCATCGAGCCGTCGAAGCGCTACGCCGACGTCATCATCCCTGAGGGCGGCTACAACGAAGTCGGTATTGACCTGGTGATCCAGAAAATCCGCTCGCTTGTGCCGAACGTAGCCGTGGCGCGCTAAGCCTCCTTCGCAGGCGCTCATTCAAGTTTTACTTTAGATATCCAAACGACACAAGTGGTGTGCGCGCGTCTAGGTGGGCATCTTCAAGAAGAAGTAGAGACCCAGAAAACCAAAGATGGCGTCAGGCGCCCAGCCGGCCAGTAGCGGCGGCAGCTGTCCGACGGCACCCATGGCCTCAAACAGAGCCGAGGTCGCCCAATAAACGATTCCCATGGAAACGCCCAGCGCCAGGCCTCCCACGGCCCCGCGCGTGCCCACCAGGAACGCAAACGGGATGGCCAGCAGGACGATAACCGGCGCGATCAGAGGAAACGCAAATTTTTTGTGCCACTGCACGGAAAAGCGGTCCACGTCGAAGCCGGCTTGCCGGAGTTCACGAATGTATTCCTTCAATTCGCGCGAGTTCATCTGGTACGACTGGCGCACCTCGCGGTTGAAGTAGCTGGGCGGTTCGTTGAGTTCCCTCAGGGCGTAGGCTAGAAAGGGCACGTAGGCCGCGACCCTGGCGCCGGCGAAGTCGCGCACCCAGCCCGACTCCAGGATCCAGGTGCGCTGCGAGTCCTCCCAGTGGGCGCGGTTGGCGAAGACGCGCCGGCGCATCTGGAACGTGGTTGGGTCGAGCTCGAAGACGTTGAGGCCGCCGAAGAGTTTACGATCGGGGTCAAACAGGTCGTAGTTGTACAGCTTGAATCCTTCGCCGAAGATCCACTGGCGACGCGGCTGGTAGAAGGTCTGCGCCGGCCGGCCCTTGATCTGGTTGCGCAAGGCGTCCTGGCGCTGGTTGACGTAGGGTAGATAGGTATCGTCGAGCAGGGCCAGGCTCCCGGCCAGCGCGAGGTTCGCCAGCAGCAGCGGCAACGACAACCGGTACACGCTGACGCCGGAGGCCTTGAAGGCCACGATTTCGTTGTTCTTGGTCATAAGGCCGAGAGTGACGAGCACCGCGACCAGCGCCGCTAGCGGCGCCAGTTGATAGAGCATGTTGGGCGCTAGGTAACGGAAGTAGTTCGCGACCACCCCAGGGGGGATATGGTGCCGGGTGAAGTCGTCGAGCAACTCAAAGAACGTGAAAGCCTCAAAGAGCAGAACGAAGCCCACGAGCGTAAGAAAAAAGTAGTAGAAGAAATTGCGGAGCAGGTAGAGATCCATGAGTTGGGGAAAGCCTGCGGGGCGCCTGAGGCGGAAGACGGTCACCGGAGTCTGCGTGGCCAGAGTGCCATCGGGTACGGCCACTTTCGCCGCGGGCGCCTGGTGGTCACGTCGCCAGGCGGCCACGGCGTCGGCCAAGCGTGAAACCCAGCCCTGCTCATGCGTGTATTCGATGCGCGGCAGCAGAGCCAGGCCCAGCAGGCCGGTCAACAGGTTGGCAGCCCAGATGCCCAGCGCGGGGGACACGGTGCCTTGCCGCGCCATCCCTGCGCCGGTGATGAACACCAGGTAGTAGCCGCAGATCAGCAGCAGCGTGACCAGAAAGCCCGAGGCGCGACCCCCGCGGCGCGGCCGCGCGCCCAGCGGCACCGCCAGCAGCGCAAAGACCAGGCAGGCCATGGGAAAGGCCAGGCGCCGGTGCACCTCGACCCGCGCTTCGCGCCAGCCCGGGCCGCGCTCGGCCAGCAGTTCTCCGAGCGACCGCTCCTGATTGCTCAAGCGCTCCCCCCGGGGGGTGACGCCTGCGCTCACATCGACGGAGAGATCGTTCTCACCGAAGGTCGCGACCGAGTAGCGGTCCGGCTCCTTGCGCGAGTACTCGTGGGTGCTCCCGGGGCCGAGGTGCAACTGCAGCTTGCCCTGCTCGCGGTCGGCAATTACAATGGCGTTCTCCGCTAACGTCAGCCGTGAGCCGTTCTCTGGGCTGGATTCTGCCAGGAAGACGCCGTGCCAGCGGGTCGCGGCCGCCTTCACATCTTCCACATAGAGCACGTGGCGGGGGAAGCGTTCGTCGAACACGCGCGGCTGCACCTGGAAGGAGGCCTGGGAGGCGCGCAGGCGCTCTTCGAGCCCGCGCAACGCGCGCAACGCGGCAGGGCCCAGCCAAAGCGTCATGCCCAGGGTGAGCAGGCCCGTGCCCAGCGCGAGGGTGCCGACCGGAACCAGGATGCGGCGGAGGCGGATGCCCAGGGCGTTGAGCGCGATGAGTTCGCTATCGGCCGACATGCGACCCAGCCCGATCAACACGCCGACCAGCACGGCCATGGGCAAGGTGAACGTCAGCACCGCGGGGAGAGTGGTCAGGAACAGCAGCGCGGCATTGCCCGCACCGGCGGAATGGCGGACCACCAATTCCATCAACCGCACGAGTTGCGGCACGAAGAAAACGAAGGTGAAAACGGCCAGGCCCAGTAGAGCGTGGGAGAAGACTTCGCGGCAGATATACCGATCGATGATGCGCATCGCGCGCTCGGGCCATTCTAGCATGCCGCAAGCAGCGCTACGGGAGAGCCTATCCGGATGAACCGCATCCACCTGGTTTTGCTCTGGCACATGCACCAACCGCAGTATCGCGACCCGGCGACGGGGCGCTACGTCCTGCCGTGGACGCGGCTGCACGCGCTGAAAGATTACTGGGGCATGGTCAAGGTCCTCGAGGAGTTTCCGCGCGTGCATGCGACCTTCAACCTGGTGCCGGCGGTTGTCGCGCAACTGGAGGAATACTCCAGCGGGCTCTTTGACGAGCCATGGTTTGATCTGGCGTTTCAGCAGGCCGAAACCTTGAACGCCGAGGAAAAGGCCGAGCTACTGGGGCGCGCGTTCCAGTTGAACCGCGAAACCCTCATGAGCCGCTGGCCGCGCTACGTCGAGCTCTTTGAATTGGCGCAGCCAGCGGGCGAGGATTCCGCCGGGGCCACTTTCGGGCTGCGCGATTGGCGCGACCTGCAGGTGCTTTCACAACTGGCGTGGATGGACCCGGAATGGCTGGCCAGCGACGCGGAAGTTTCCAGGCTTTCCCAGAAAGGCGCCGACTTCAGCGAGCAGGACAAGGAGCGCCTGCGCTGGAAGCAACTCGAATTGCTCGGCCTGGTGCTGCCCGAATATGGCCACGCCGCGGCGCGCGGGCAGATCGAGATTTCCACCACGCCCTACTACCATCCCATTCTTCCGCTGCTGTGCGATACGGATATCGCCCGCACGGCCAACCCGAACACCCCGCTGCCCCAACCCGCCTTCCGGCACCCCGAGGACGCCCGCGAACAGTTGGAGCGCGCGCGGCGCTACCACCAGAGCGTCTTCGGCCAGCCGCCGGCGGGGCTGTGGCCCTCCGAAGGCGGCGTATCCGACCAAGCGCTCGGCCTCGCCGCGGAGCTGGGCTTCCGCTGGTTTGCCAGCGACGAAGGCGTGCTGGGCCACACACTGGGAATCAGCTTCGCCCGCGACACTGCCGGCGTGCCTTCGAACGCCGACCGGCTTTACTCGCCTGTGCGCGTGCGGCTCGCCGACCGCGAAATCACCGGCTTCTTCCGCGATCATTTCCTCTCGGACCTGATCGGCTTTGTCTATAGCCGCATGGAGGCAGCCTCGGCCGCGGAAGATTTGCACCGCAGACTGCGCACGATCGGCGAGCACGTCCCATTCGGGCGGGCCTTGACGGTCGCCGTCATTCTGGATGGCGAAAACGCCTGGGAATATTACCCCGGCGGCGGGCGCGATTTCCTGCGCCAGTTCTATCGCCGGTTGGAGAACGATCCCGACATCCGCGCGCTCACGGCCTCCGAGGCGCTCGCCGAGGCCGGGGAAACTCCCGCTGTGGAGCATATTTTCCCAGGTTCGTGGATCAACGCGAACTTCGACATCTGGATCGGCCACGGCGAGGACGTGGCCGCCTGGAACCTGCTGCGAGACGCCCGCGATCTCTACGCGCAGGCGGAACAGACCCGCGCGAAGGACATCGCCGGCGCGCCAACCGAGCAACAGCTTGCAGCCGCCTACGAATGCGTGCTGGCGGCCGAAGGCAGCGACTGGTGCTGGTGGTACGGCCCGGAGCACAGCTCGGCCAACGACGCTGAATTCGACGTGCTCTACCGCAAGTACCTGACCGAGGTTTATCTCGCGCTGGGCGCCGAAGCTCCCGACGCGCTGGCCGAGCCCATCAAGCGCAGGCCCGAGCGCGCCGTGGTGGTGCCGCCGACCGACTACCTGCGGGTGGTGGTGGATGGGCGCGAGACGTCCTACTTCGAGTGGCTGGGGGCCGGCCTTTATTCCACCGATCGCCACACCAGCGCCATGCACGCCCGCTCCTACCTCCTGCACGAGCTCCGCTACGGCTTCGATGAGCGCTTCTTTTACGTCCGCGTGGATCCGTTCGCCGGAGCGCTGGCCGGGCTGGGCGAGTGCGAGTTCCGCGTCACCGTGCGCGCCAACGACGAACTGCGCGTCGCGGCACAGGTGCGGGAAGGCAAACTGGCTCGCTTTCAGTTGGAGACCCGGGGCACCAGTGTTCTCGGGCCCAAGGAAAAGGTCGCGTTAGCGTTCGACAAGATCCTCGAGGTGGCTATCGCGCGCGAGTTGTTCAAGCCGGGTCCGCGGAGCTCGATGTCGCTCCACGTGGCGCTGTGGCATAGCGGGTTGCCCGTGGATGTGCTGCCGGCCGAGGGTTGGCTCGAGGTGAAGCTCGGCGAGGAAGCCTTCGCCTGGCCCGGCCTTTGACCCGGAAAGCAGTGTGAGGGGAACACAAGGAGGAGAACCCTTGGAAGAAGAAGTTCACCTTGAGTTCATGGAGTGAGCGGAATCGCTAGCTTGAAGAGTTTATTCTCCGCCACGTCTGAAACGTAAAGAAACTCTGAACCCTCAGGGCGTAGGTTCGCGGGGGACCAGACCTTGAGCTCGCCAGCATTCGGAAGATACCACTCCCCGTGAAAGTGTCCTTCGAGCGTGAACATCTGCACACGATGGTTCGCGGCGTCAGCTTCGTGAAGCCTGCCGCTAGAATCGAAGGCAATCCCTGCAACGGCGTTCAGATCGCCCGGACGGAGTCCTTTCACTCCCCATTCGCGCAAGAATCGGCCCTTCGCATCGAATACCTTGAGGCGGTCATGGCCCGAGTCCGTCACGTAGACATTTCCGTCTGGGCCGATGGCCAATCCCGAGGGATACAGGAGTTGATCTGGTGGAGCGGGCTTGCCCCAGGGAGCTTCGGAGCCCCACGTCCGAATGAATTTTCCTTCGTGTGTAAATTTCTGTACACGCATTCCATAGAACTCGACAACATAGATGTTCCCTTCGCGGTCCTGATCGATTGCAACCGGGGCACGGAACTCTCCCCAACCCTTTCCCTCGCGTCCCCAAGCAAACAGGAATTTTCCCTCCGTGTTAGAGACTTGGATTTGGTCGGCGTCGTAGTCGGTGACGTATAAGCGGTCGTGTCCATCAAACATGAGCCCATAGGGGCGCTGAAGAACCTTGGGATGTCGAGCGTCTGGTTCGAACGTATTCGCCAGTTTTCCGTCCGGACTGTACACCAGAACGCGCCGCCCCTCTGCATCCGCGATGTAAACCTGACCCTGCTGGTCGACGGCGATGCCTTGCAGTCCGTTTCCTTGGCCCTTGGGAGAAGGCGGCATCCCATGCAAGGACTTCCCGGTAGACAGTCGGAAGCTCTTTTGAAGGTTTCGTCCGCGGCTTTTGAGTCTGCTGTTTTTCACACGATATTGCCAACAGCAAACCAGAGGCGAGCACGCCAGTGAGAAGAGCGTTTGGTTTCATGGTTGTTGCTTTTCCCTAAGGAGAAGCTGTCTCATTCCACTCGTTCTGAGCTGGCCCGGCCCACTTTCGTTTGTGGCCACCGTTGGGAGCGGCAACAGCTACGGCACTGGCTGTGGCTGAAAATCCTCCACGGTCAGTCCAGGAGGCCGATCGGCATGGCTTGGATGCAGCTTGCCGGTGAGACGGATCTTCTTGCCAATCAAGTCAGCACGCTTTGTGAGTGCGTCGGCCTGTGCTCCGCCAGCCAGTACGAACGTGTGCTTCAGCCCAGGAATGCTTAGCTCGAGGGATTCCTTTCCCTTGACCAGAGTCCCTTCAGCGGTCACCATGACTTCAGGCGCCGAAAAGCCTGCGTCTTTGATCGCTTTGGGAATCAATGCGGGGTCGAAGGGTTTTCCTGGTTTTGGAAAAACCTCCGCTTGTCCCTTTGCCAGGTCCACTTTCGCGCGATCAACGCCATCCAGGCGTTGCAGGGCCTTTTGGGCCCCGTAGGCTCAAAGACTTCATATCATCCCATCGATCTTGACCGTCGTCTTCTCCACCTGTGCGGATGCAGGCAGCACTGCCAGAAGACATGCGAACAGAAGCAACAGAGATTGCTTTCTCATTGTCTGTCCCTCCAAGAAAGCTCCATGTTTCCAACTTCGCATCCGATTCTGAGAGTCTCAAACAACCATCGAAAACCAAACAGAAAAGTCGAATCGGGCCGGGGCTGAATTCCGTTCAGCTCCTTGACTACTGGAATTGGGGCGGAGAACTCCACCAAGAGCCGGCGACCAACGAAGTATTGGATGCCGGGCGAGATAGCGAGTGTCGTGCCGCCCGTATTCGACAGATCAGTTCCGGCTTGGTGAGCATGGGCCTGCCAGGTGCCGTTGAATTCCAGAACCAAGTAGGCTCCGTCGCGAAATGCCCGATGGAAGGCTTTGCGCGGCCAGCTTGCGTCCGTAGGCGGATCCTGCCGAGAAATGATGAAATATGCCGGAACAGCATCGAACTGCGCCCGGTCGCCTATACTCAGCCCCTGATCGTTTTTCGTGGCGACGGTGTACTGGAAATCGGCGGTGAACGCGTACTTCAGCTTCGCTACCTCTTCAAAAATCAGCCCCTCGGTATATTGGTAGGCATCTGGCGAAAACCGCTTGGCTCCCGTGGGTGCCTGAACTCCAAAAATTCCCGAGAGTCGGGTCAGCCCTCCGGGCGCGTTGCGACTATAAAGCCCGTCATACTGAACGAAAAACTGCAGGTCAGCTAGGCCGTTCGAGCTCTGGCTCGTGGTCTGACTCCCCGCACGAGTTGCGATGTCCGCGACCACATAGGGTTGAAGCACGATGGCCGTCCACTTTGGATGAAAACCGTAAACGAAGGCCAATGGCGTTATGTATTGAGTGACCTCTACGAATTTCCCGTCAGGAGTCCGGACGGAAAGGTGACGGACTTCCGCGAACGAGCGAATCAAACTGGCGCGGTTGAATAGTGTCCTGCCGCTCGGTGCGTTGATTGCCTGCGCGTACAGGCGCGGGCATGGAATCCCGAGAGAGACGAAGAGAGGAAGAATTCTTGCCCAAATTTTCATGCCACCACTTTTCCCGGTCGCCGCCGATTTACCGGAGCAACCATACTCTTACCCGGTCGTACCACAGCCAAACACAAGCACCGTGTTGAGTATCAAGATGATCCTAGCGGTCCGACGCCCCTGCCGCAGAAACCAGACGCGGTAATGTGCGTAGCCGAGCAAAACCACCGAGAACGCAAATACCCGCGGTATGAGCCGGCGACGTCACCGCAGGTGCGTGAAGCCACACTCCCTGCACAGTCTTTCCCAGGCCCACATCTTGGAGACGGCTTTGGTCGGCAACGGGAATCCGAGCTGACGCGCCAGCATGCTCACTTGCCCGCGATGATGGGCGTCATGCGAAATCATGTAGGCGAACATGGCGGCGCCCCCGGGCCACGGCCTCGCCCAACCGTCCCGCAGAAAGCACTTGACGCGGCTCGCGGGGCAGGCCAAGGCGTCCGCAAGCATTTCGGAGCAGCGTGCGGCGCTGTCGGCTAGCGCGGCTTTGGCCTGCTTCTGCGTGCAGCGGACGCGGTCCAACGGCGCCGGCAGCTTCAGATGCGGGGCGGAAAGCCTCAACCACTTGCGACGAATGTTGTGGACGTGAGCGAAGATGGCAGCGATGGTGCGTCCCTTGCGGCCGGGCGGTTTGGCTCGCCAGACACCGGGGTCGAGATGCTCGAGCACGACCTGGTTCATGCGGTCGTTGACAGCGTAAGTTTCCAGCATCGCTTGGCGAAAGTCGGGCACGGGTGCGTCAGCGCCGTGGGCCATAGGGCCTCCTTGAGGAACATGAGTATGGCCTTGCCTCTTTCATGGAAATTTCAATCTCTTCGCGAACCTTCTCCATCGCCACCATCTGTTTCTTGAGTTGGATGAGCTTTTGCTTTAAGAGCTCGCGCACGCAATTGCACGGTGACTGGCCAGAGTATTTCAGCTGCAAGACTTCACGAATTTCCGCTAAACCGAGCCGTAGTCCTTGAGCCTGCTTAATGAACCGGACTCTGTCCAATGCCGTAGAGGGATAAACGCGATAGCCGGAGCTTGTCCGTTGCGCCTTCTGAATCAGACCCAAACGCTCGTCATAGCGGATTGCTTGGGGAGTGAGCTCTGCTGCGCGAGCCACTTTGCCGACATAGATCGCTTGGCCCATTGCAACGCAGTCTAAACCTTAAAGTCAGGTTTAGAGTCAAGAGGAAACTATCTGTGAACAGTTGTGCCTGGCGGAAGTGGAATCCTTAGTCGGTCTTGCCGGTCTCCTCTTTAATACACAAGATAGATGTCAGCGCGAACCCGATGCTGTAACATCTCCGCCAGCGAAAGTGGTTTTGCAATCGGCTCGAGTTGTCCGATGTCGTGCACGCCATTCGACAAGCTGGTTAGTTGGGCCATGGTGCCGTTGAACGTCACCGCCACGCCCTGGCTGTGCAGCCAACGCAGGAAATCTTGATACGTCTTTGGGAAATCCTTCTTCGTTGGCGTCTTGTACTCGGCGACCAGAATATCCTTCAACTTATCGGGCACCTCGTAGGCCAGGCTGGTGGGCTTGCTTTGCCAGATCTTAAGATCCACCACAGCAGCGGCATCAAAAAACATCTCCACCTTCGCTCCCGCCTTCAGCGCTGCAAGCGCGACGTCGAACGCGACGCAGGGCTGGTTGTCGTCCTGTTTGAATCCAGTCTTCAGATGAATTAGCACTCTCTTGCCTGCCAGTGAAGTGGGAGCGGCAAGAGCTTGTCCGGCCATCCCGAGAACGCTAAGGGCCGCGACGAGAAGTGCAGAGAGCTTGCGTTTGGTCATAGTTTCCTGCCGGATTCTTGGAATTCGAGTCTGCGCCGATGAGTGGGACGGAGTGCACTGTTCATGGGTGCGCAGTTGTCGCCTTGATGGCACGGGCCACTTCTCCCAGACAGCACTTGCCCGAGGGATTTTTGACTTCGCAAGCGCAGTTGCCTGCCTGGACTTCGGCTTTGATTCGCTCGCTTGCGGCCGAGTGCCCTGTTTGCTGAACTTCTTCTCTGATCTGTTGGCGCGTGACTCCGAAGCAGTAGCAGACAGGAGCAGGGTCTGCCGTCTCTTTTGCTCCGACACGGACCAACAAGTCCCCCCGCCGAAAAACGGAGGCTTCCGGGTGGTTTGAGAAGTACACCACATCGCAGCCGGGGGCGTCGCAAAAATAGTATTGCGTGCGTGGCATGCCGAAGGGCAGGTGGCAAACGAGGCTTTTCACCGTTAGTGAGTCCACTTGTTTGGCCCGTGTCCCGCTCGCAGGGCAGGCCAATACCGCCGGCGCTCTAGTTTGCGCCTCACCCACCGAACAACAATCTTGCATACGAACCTCCATGAACCGTGTCCTAGGAAGCAAGCCTGCGCACCTTGCTCGGAACACCTGCAAGAGCTTCCGCTCGAAGACGCGCTTCGGGGCTTTCAGACCATGTAGGGAATATCCGAAGCATGTGTCGGATAGGCAAAGAACATGCGTTTCAGATCGGTGGCGCGCATCCCGGACCGTATTGCCACCGCGAAGAGATTAATAACTTCCTCGGTCTGGCCACCCAGCAGGTGAGCTCCCAGGATGCGATCCGTGCCTTCCTCCACGAGTACCTTGAAACCGGAATACGTCTCCCCGACCCTCCGAGATGAATACCAACCCGAAGTCATCTCTTTCTTGACCCTGAACTTCAGACCTTGCTCGCGTGCCTCGCGTTCGCTTAGTCCCACAGAAGCCAGCGGGGGAATCGTAAAGACGACTGTCGGAATGCCGAGGTAATTCGGCTTCTGATGATTCCCCTCCAACAGGTTCGCGGCAACAATCACACCTTCGTAGCCAGCCACCGGAGTCAGCGGTGGGCCTCCACTTGCAGCAGCGTCGCCCGCTGCATAGACAGCTGGGTTCGACACACTCTGCAGGAATTCATTGACCTTTACTCCCCCTCTGTTCCATTCGACCCCTGCGGCATCCAAATTCAGGCCGTCGATTTCAGGCACGCGACCCGCAGCATGGACCACCATGTCTGCCTCTAATGTGCGCTTCTGACCAGAAGCAGAGGCCCGGACAATCAAGTGGCCGCAGCTTTTTTCTATCCCTTCCGCTTGGGTCCCCAGCTGAACGTCGGCGCCAAGCTCGCGAGTCCGCGTCACGAGCTGGTCAACTAGGTCCGGGTCAAAACGTGGCAGGGGCCGCGTGCCGCGATGCACGATTGTGACTTCCGATCCGGCACGCACTGCCACGTGCGCAAACTCAAAGGCGATATACCCGCCTCCAATAAACAGAATCCGTCGCGGAAGTTCATTAAGCTCCAAGAACTGGTCGCTCGTCGTAAGGTGCTCCGCGCCGGAAATCTTCAAATCCGCGGGCTTTTGTCCAGTGGCGATGACGACATAGCGTCCCTGTAACGTCTCGTCGCCCACCTGAACCGTGGATGGCCCAACGAACCGTGCGCGACCATGGAATGCCGCGATACCGGCTTTCGCAAGACCCTCTTCCCGGCGTTTCGGAACAGGCTCGGTGAAAGAACGCTTGAAGTGCATCAACTCCTGCCAATCAATCAGGAGTTGCTCGGCCCGAATTCCTTTTCCTTTCATGCGGCGCGCCCAGTCCATCACTTCCGCAGCACCCACAAGCACCTTCTTCGGGTCGCACCCTCGCAGCGCACAAGTACCACCAAACGGCCTCGAATCGACAATCGCAACCTGCCATCCCGCCGAGCGACACCGCGACGCCACTGCCGATGCCCCTGACCCGGTTCCGATAGCTACTAGGTCAAATTCCCTCGTCATGCCTTTCTCTCAGTATTCAAGTTCGATATCGAAGCGAAACGTGCTGCGGCGGGCTCGAGATTCGGTCGCAGCAATCGCCTCAATCTCTTACAGAATTGGAAGGCGATGCCTCGTATCCTGTTTCGTTCACAACTGCGATCAGCTTTTCCAAATCGGTTTGCGAGGGGTCGAATTGTACTGTTGCCGTGCCAGCCGGGTACCGCACTTCGGCCTTCACAACCCCTGGCGTTTCGAGGAGCTTTCGCTGGATCACGCCAGCGCAGACTTCACAATCCATTCCAGTGATCTTCAACTCGGTGGTCTGCGGAGTTGCCGAAGAGTTGGGCGCTGCCACAGCAGGCATTCCTACTAACTTGACCCCATAGGATGGGAAAAAGGCCAACGCAGCAACGGCGAGCGCCGCCAGCCAGAGCAGAGGCTTCGCCACCCGAAGAGTGTTGCTTTCCGGCGCGCATGTCTCGCCTTCACACGCCTGATTCAATCTGGGTTTCCGATAGACGAAATAGAAGCCAGCGGCAAGCAGCACCGCGCTCAGAGCTAAGAAATATGGGCGCAAAGGCGCGAACATCGCTACCATCGCGGCTCCCAAGCCGACGCTGCCGAGAAGGAGCGGCCCGAGGCAGCACAGAGAAGCCACAAAAGCTGCCAAAACCGAGCCGAGGGCGAACGATTTGTCTTTCATTTCTATCCTCTTCAGAGATTCTTCACGACTTGGCTCAACGCGCCCTTGAGCTGACCCAGGGCCTTTTCACCTTGGCCAGCGCGCACACAGGCCGCGACGCAAGTCTCCATGTGGTTTTCGAGCAGGCGAGCGGTGGCCTGATTGAGGGCTGAGCGCACAGCCGAGAGTTGAACAAGCAGGTCTTCGCAACTGGCGTGTTCAGAGAGCATCCGCTTGATGCCTCGCACATGCCCCTCGATCCGGCTGAGCCGATTCTGAAGATCCTCTTCGACTTCCCGGTCGAGGTAAATTTCCTTGGCCGGAGCTTCGATCTTCGGCATATCCCCTCCAGGGGGATAGGATGTCTGAAACGCCGCTTCGGATGCAAGCAAAAAACCTGCGGCGGCGACGACCGGCTCCAGTTGTTCCACGCACACGCAATCGAGGCTGCCGGGCAAGCCAGCTACCCTTTCCGAAAAATGTTACGGAATCGATCCCAGATTACGTTTGGTTGAGAATAATCTTCTCCGAGCCCTGAGGTATCGTTGAGCCCCCAGTTGTAGGGCTTGTATTCTATCTTCACTTGGCCCTTCTGCAAGAAGACAAGTCTATCCGGCGGCGCGTACCGCGCCAGGAATTTCTGCACCGAGGAACCGCCTCCTTGGAAATCCTTTCGATACCAGTCGAAGATCTTGCCGATGCGGACCAGACGCTGGTCCGGCAGAAATTCACTTAAGTTGGGATTGGCGAGCCACACGCGCGTGCTGTTGTCGAGCTGGCGGTCGAGTTCGTTTCCGGCGTATGCCTCTCGCCGCAAAGGCGGGCAACTCCGCGCCGCGCAGACCAGCGCCGCATGGATCCGCGGATCACCATGCCCCTGAGTTGCGACTCGATCTCGTCAAGCGAGACTTTGTGCCCGTCCACGACGTGGCGTTTCGCCGTGAAAGGGTTCTTCGTTGCCCAGATGCTGCGCACCGGATAGTTGTGCAGAATCCAGCGGACTGTCAGAGCATTGTAAGCGTCAATCAGCGTGGCTTTCTTCTCGTTCGCAGCGATGCCTTGGGGCCAGGGTTCGGCGAGTTGCTTCAGATACGCATCCAGACCTCCGACACCTTCTTGTTTCCAGCGCTGGTAGTCCACTCGAGATTGCTCGTTGACATAGCGCTTGAGCAAGGCGTCCCATGCGGAATGCTTCAGTGCACCGGCGGATTGCGAGTGCCCCGATGGTGCCAGGAAAAGAAAAGATCCAAAGAGCAACAGCAGCAAGGCAGGTCCGATTTTTCTCATCGCTTTAGAGGTCGTAGTGCGCGCCCAGGGCGCCGGAGTCGCGGTGGGAGGAGGGGCCGCAGCACTCATGGTTAGGGCACGATCCGCGTCTGGGGCCGGTAGGCCGACCAGGCGTACCAGTAGCTGCGCAAGTATGGGATTGCCTCCAGGCGCTTGCCTTGCAGCGGGCCTTCGACCGCGCGGCCTTCCAGCGCTGACCACACCGAACCGCTTTCCGCGTCTTCGAGGAAAGTTTGGTTCCCTCGTTTGTGGAGGCGAAAGGATAGCCGGCGCCCCTCGAGTGTCGCGCGGAAGACGGCCGCTGTCTGCTCTTTGCGCGAATACACGACTAGCACTGGCTGGTCAGCTAGGGCAACTTCTATGAGCTGCTTTTTCTCAAGCGCATCAAGAGGGATGGCCACTGCATCGTCGCCGGCATGGACACCGATAATCATCGCCTTACCTTCGAGACGCTTGTCGCCGCGTGTGCCGGACAGGCCGCGACGTTCCGGATCGCTGAAATAGCCTTCGTAGGATGACCCGCGGATGCTCGGCGGCTTCTGCAGAACCAGAGTGTCAGGATGGAGCTTCTTCCAGGCTTTCCAGGTGGTCTGAAGCGCAGGAACCTCGACGAGGCGACGGCCTGCCAACGGGCCGCGTAACGCCTTGCCATCTACTTGGGTCCACAGTGTGCCAGTCTCACGGTCGAACATCACCAGGGCATCTTTGTAGAGTTTCCCGCTGACGCGGAGCTCAATTTCTTTTCCGTCTACCGAGCGGGTGTACACGACACCCGTATGGGCCAGGGGTCACCAGGTGACCGCGATCGGCTTCCCGCCCAATCGATCGTTGACGATTTCGTGACGCTCGAGGTGCCAAAGCGAGTAGGCCCTGGCTTGTCCGGTAACGGGGTCAACAAGGCCAAGCACGGGCTCGTCGTCGTGCATCAACGACTCGGCCTCGGTGCGGGAGAGAAAAACCGGCTTTGTTAAGGTAGGGATCGCGTCCGGAGGTAGCACCGTGACCATCGTCCCGTCGCCGATCCTCTCCTCTGGCATGGGTCGTTTTTGGGCACGGAGATCGACCTGCCAGAACAGTCCGCTGGCCAAGATGAAACTGAAGACTAGTCGAAGTCTTGGTCGAACCACGTGCGTTTCACCCTTCGCCCCGTTCGGGCCATAGCTTCCGCGGCGGTAGCCCATCGCTCGGAAGTGTCAGGCAGACAACTGTTCACCACGGGCAATTTTGTTCTTTTCAGGCTCCGGGTGGAAACCCCGACGCTCCAGAGCAGATCGCACGGCTGCCCCCAGCTCGGCGCGGCTGGGAACCGTGCCTTGTCGAAGGAGATGACCATCGACAACAACCACTGGAGCGTGCCAACCGCCATGACGCAGCGATTCCCAGAGGTACGTGAGCCAGGGTTTCACTTCCAGTTCAACCGGCCAATCCAGGTGTGCGGACACCACCGCTCGTGCTTGCGCCACCGTCAGATCGCATTCCACGCATTTGCTATGGATGCGAAAAAACCATTTCTCTCCTGCCCAGCGGTAGATGGCGATTTTTACGGCGTTTGTCATCCAATCCCACTCGTGTCCGCACACCCGGCAGCCTTCCGGGCGAGCCTTACATCATCGCACCGAGCTTCACTTCTTCCCACTTACCGTCTTTGTTGACTTCCACCTTGGACGCGAGAATCGCGCCGTTGTGAACAGTGCCGTTGATGCGCACTTTCTGACCAACGTAGGGAGCCAGGACCAGCGAGGGTGCGAGGATGGCGTGGAACTTGTTGTCTTTGGTGAGCAGCCCGCCGGGAGTGCCGCCCTTCAGACACATCGTGCCGCATTCCTTCACTGGGCCATGGTCGTTGCCGGTGAGCGAATTATCTTTCAGGTAGCACTTGCTGTCTACCAGCGTTCCTTCAAACGTGGCTTCTTTCTGGGCCGAAGCCACGCTGACCGTCAGGGCCAGTACAAACGCTGCGAGAATCAGATACGGAAGCTTTCTCATCTGGTTTTCCTCCTTTGAAGTGGTATTGCCCCGTGGTTCGGGAAATCCTCTCCGCCAAGTTTCCGGGTGCCGCGTCGGCCTATTGGTCCGCGACAAAGAGCTGTCGCACCAAAGCGTGCAGCCGTTCGCTGACCTCAATCGGCGCAGCCGTCGGCAAGCAGTCGCTGACGATCTCCAGCGTCTTGCGCGTCGTGTCGTAGACCACCCAGCAGCGATGACACCGCGCCAAGTGCTTCTCGATCGCGCGCGCTAACTCGTGCGTGACCTCGTCGTCGAGGTAATTAGAAATCTCGGCCAATACCTGCCGGCAGTCCAACATGGCTAGTTCACCTCTTTCTGGCCGGGGACTCTGCTAAGCCGGCCAGTCATCATCCCGCGAATCATCCACCCTGTGCGCACCAGCTTCGACTTCAACCCCGGGCGCCCCTCGAGCCGTACTGCCAGCCGTTCCCGAACCATCAGCCGCGCGCGCAGCAGCCGGGACTTGAGCGCGGCGATGGTGAGGCCCAGGGCCTCAGCAGCCTCAACGGTATCCATTTCGCTGACGTCGCGGAGCACGAACACGACGCGGTATGCCGGCGGGAGAGCTTGAATGGCATCCTCAATGAGCTGGCGAAGCTCTGCGGCGGCATAGACCTGCTCAGGGTTCTCCTGCCAGCGCTCGAAGTGCTGCGGCATATAGGCCGATTCCGACAAGTCAGGGTCGTCAAGCGATGCGTTCTCACGCCGGCCACGAATCTTATGCAGGGCCGCGTTGATGGCGATGCGGGTCAGCCAGGTCGTGAACCGCGAGTCGCGCCGAAAGTCCCGCAAGTGCTGGTACGCGTTCAAAAAGGTGTCTTGTAAGGCCTCCTCGGCGTCTTCCGGCTTACCGGTCAGAGCGAGCACCGTGCGGTAGACGCGGCGCTCGTGCCGGCGTACGAGCAGCTCGAACGCCTCGGTATCGCCGGCCAGCGCGCGATCCACCAGTGGCAGATCATCGTCCGCGCCCGGCGTGCGGCGCCTCTGCTCGATCTCTGAGTTTCCAGGCTTCACACGACCTCGCAGGCTTCCTCATTACGTGGGATACGGGAAACCAGGGAGAGGATTCAGCGAATCTACGCGCTCCCGCGACCGAAATAGGCTCTGGGCCCACCGTGGCTACCATCCCCGCTTCCGGGGGTCGTCCGCCTCAAGCGCCTGGCTAATTGACTGCGCATTTTTCTGAGCTGCCAGGCTGCGGATGTAGTCCACGAGGGGCCAGATCTCTTCGTCGGAGAGCACCTTGCCAAAGCCCGGCATGCCGGTTAGACGGACTCCGTTCTTGATAATCCAGAATAGCTGGGCATCCGACCATTCTTGCACGGGCACTGACCCCAGGTCGGAGGCACGGGGATACATCCACCGACCGGTGTCGCTGGGCGTTCGCCCGTCAAGGCCGTGGCACGACGCGCAGCGCGCCCTGAACTGTATTCCTCCAATCGCCACGGGATTCGGCAAAGCCGGACGCGGCTTCGACGAAGCCTCTCCCGCCCGTCTTGCCACCACGAAGTGTTTTGCACGCGTGGCGGCGTAGGTCTCCAGCCCACCGGGCTCGTCCAGGGCGCTTACGCTCGTCCTCGAAACGAGATACCAAAGCGCGAACACCGCCACGGCTCCAACCAGCCCGGTCCAAAGAAAAACGCCTCGCCTCGCCATTCTCATTCTGCCCCGTCAGATGGTCCCCATGGAGTGGGATAGCCACTGCAACGGAAAGGATTCACAGAAAAACTTGCACCTCCGCGCGACGCGGAGAATCTGCGAGCCCGAGAGCAGGCTCTCATCGCCAGAGGAGGTCGATATGCTTCTCGTCGAAGTTATCGGATTCTGGTTCCTGGCGGGGTTGGGCTTCTACGGCGTGCGCCGCCTGGCCGGCGGCAATGGGCCCCGGATTCGTCCAGTGATCCCTCGGTCCAACGGCCAGCGCGCGTAGCAATCGCGAAACAGCAGTGGAAGAAACTGATCGGTTTCAGGCGGATGATACACGCGGGACCTTGAGTTGAGCCGGCGAGGCAGCGCCGCACGGAAAGAGCAAAGTAGCCCGCCTGGGATCGCCGTCAGCCGCACGAAGGGGGAGAGAGATGAGCACAAACACCAGCTCAGGTCCGCCTCGCTGCGAATTCGATGCGGACAATTTGATGCTGGAAGTGGATCTGCTCGTCCCCAGCAAGATTGAAGCGATTTCTCCCGTCGTAGAAAGACTCATGCGCCTGCTCAAGAAGACCTGTTGCGCGTTGGAGCAGGGGTTCGCCGTAGAGACAGCCCTCCGGGAGGCCCTCGCCAACGCGATCGTTCACGGGAATCGTCAGGATCCGCGCAAGAAGGTTCGTGTCTGTTGTGCCTGTCAGGCAGACGGGGGAATTCTCATCATCGTGAAGGATGAAGGCCAAGGCTTTGATCCAGCGAGGCTGCCAAGCCCGCTGGTCGGCGAAAGCATCTACTCCGAACACGGACGCGGAATCTATCTCATCAATCGGTTGATGGACGAAGTGCGTTTCGATGGAGGTGGCACGGAGGTTCACATGCGGAAAGGCTGATCCGTAGTTGGGACTGCTGAAAGGAATCGACGATTACCTACGTGCGTTCGCGTCTGCTGCGCGACCACTGGCTCTCGAAGCTTGCGCGCTTCCCGGCGTCCTATTCCGAAGCCGACGTGCGCGCCCTCTTGACCGCGTTTTTTTCCGGTTGTTTCCGCAAATAACGACCGCTCACTTGAACCATTTCAGGTACTGGGGCAGGGAGTGCAACTGGTCCACATGGTCCGGGGCGGAGTTGCCTGCATAGCCGATCACCAGAAGCTTTCCCTGGCGTACCTCGCTGAGCTGTTGGGTTCCCATCGGACCCCAACGCAACACCGCGCGGCGCTGCAGCCCGAGTTGGGAGAGCAGGTAATCCGCCGTTTCAGTGGTGCTGGCGTAGGTACCGGGAAAAATCTCCGAGTGCGTGATGAGGACTTGCTTTTTGCCGGCCACGGCATCGCGGGCCAGCCGCAGATAGACCTCGAGGTTGTCGGTCTCGAGTTGCGATTCGAGCGGGCCGGGTTTGTCGCCGACGTAGCCGGTGTGAATCCCGTCAATCAGGAGCACGTGCCCCACGCGCGCGTAGGACTCGGGCGATTTCAGAATCTCGCGGATGGCGCCGCAGCCGGCGCTCCACCCGCCCAGCGTCACCGGAGCAAACTTCACTCCCGCCTTCGTTTCCGCTTCTTGCAACAGGTTGGGGAAACGCTGGGGATCGGCAAAGGCTTTCGCGTAGATGGCCGAGCCTTGGCCGAGCTGGATGCTGATCGCGGCCGTCTTGTTGCGCGCGGCCGCGGCTTCCGGCAGCCACGTCCCGCCGTGAAAAAAGACCAGGAGCGGCACCGGAGATTTCAACTTGAGTTTTGCGGGCAGAAACAGCGTGCCAAGCTCGAGCGTTTCACGGCGTCCGGGCGGCGTTTCCTTCTGAAGTCGCGGATGGGCGCGGGTGTGCTCCACCATGGGAGAAGGATTCTGGGGCTGCTGTCCCAGCAGGCGACTGCCGGGCAACAGGGAGGGAACCAACGCCAGGACAGCCAGGATTCGCCTGGGCGCAATACGCTTAGGCTCCTCCGGCGCGCGGGCTGGTTTGTTTTCTTCAGAACTGGTTGTCAATGGGCTTCCCCTGCGCGAAGATGGCGCAACCAAGATGACTAATCCCTCTCCGCCTGCGCCTACCTGGCCGGTCCGCGCGACGCGCATCCTGCTGATCGGCGGCGGGGCTCGGCGCAGTGGCGCCGCCGGTTGATCGGGCTCTCGATCGCTGCTGGCGCATTGCCGACCGGTCTAAAAGAGCTTGACGGCGAGGTCGCGCGGGCTTCTGCCAACCGGGATCATCGTCAGCAAGCTATGCGTGCGCGTGCGCACGACAGCGAGATCGTTTGATCCTTCGTTGACCACCAGCAGTAAATCCTCGCCCGGATCGAGGCGGCACACGCCTGGCCGCGCCCCCACCGGAATGGGCGGCAGCATGCGCCGCACGCTGATCAACACGGGCATGACGCGCCCGGCCGCCGCGTCGGAGACGTAGAGCAACCCGGCATCCGAGGTCAGCACACCGTGCGAAGGGGCCGAGCCGAGAATCATGGATTCGACCACCGCGGTGGTCCAGGTGTCGAGGATTTCCAGGCCGTGCATTTCCGGCGCGGTAACGTAAAGCTCGCCCCCATCGGGCTTCAGAATGAGATCCGCCGGAGTGGCCGCGACTGGAAGGTTCACCAGTAACACTTTCCTGCGCAAATCCACTGCGGAAACCTGGTTGGAGCCGGTGGCGGAGACGAACGCGACGCTGCTATCGGGCAAAACCGCAACCTGCTCGGGTTGGCTGGCGACGGGGATGTTTCCGAGCGGCGCGAGCGTCGCGGCATCGAACAGCGCGAGGGTGCTGTCGTCGCGGTTGGGCACCAGCACCAGCTTTCCATCCGGCGTGACGCGGGCGAGCCACGGCCGGCGTCCCGTGCGCGCGCGCGCGACCACCTGGCGCGTTTGGCAATCAATCGCCACCACGCTCGACGACCCGGAGGCGGCCACATAGGCGCGGCCGCCGTCGAGGGAAAAATCGAGCGCGAAGGGTGCCGCGCCCACCGGGATGCGCGCGGCCACGCGACCCTCGGGCGCATCAATCACCCAGACGTAGCCTCCCTCGCTGCTGACTCCCCAGATCTCCTTCCGCGTGGGGTGTGCGCGCACGCCGGAAGGAGCCGGCCCGACCGGAATCGCGGCGACCGCGGCCAGGCGGACCAGATCCACGACCGTGACGCTGGCGTCGCCGGCGTTGGAGACATAGGCGTAGAGATGCAGGCCGGGACGCAGCATGGGGTAGTGATGCTCGCTGGCGAGTTGAAACGCGGTCCCCGCCAGCAGAAGCGCCGCGGCGAACGCCAGCCGGGAATTGAAGTGGCGCGTCATGAGGCGTCGCAGCCGAGAGTCGAAGAGTCCAAAAGTCGAAGAGTCCAAAAGAGGAGCCAAGAAAACAAAGAAGGCAAGGGACGAAGGCGCAAGAGAGAGGACGGCGTGGGCATATTCGGGCCGCGCTCTCAGTTCACGCTGCGGTGCAGCACCGCGGCAATTTGCCGGACTTCCTCAGTGAGTTGGCGGAACTCTTCGGGCAAGATGGATTGCATGCCGTCGGAGAGCGCCCGGTCGGGCTCGTGGTGTACCTCGACCAGCAGCCCATCGGCGCCCACCGCTACGGCCGCGCGCGAAAGCGGCAAGACTTTGTGGCGAAGCCCGGTGCCGTGGCTGGGATCAACCAGAATGGGCAGGTGGCTGCGCCGCTTCACGGCGGGGACAACGGTGAGGTCGAGGGTATTGCGCGAGTGGTCGGCGAAGGTGCGCACGCCGCGCTCGCACAACATCACGTTGTAATTGCCCTCGGAGAGGATGTACTCGGCAGCCATCAGGAACTCGTCGAGCGTAGCCGACAAGCCGCGCTTGAGCAGCACCGGCTTGCGGGCGCGTCCGGCGCGCTTCAACAGCGAGAAGTTCTGCATGTTCCGCGCGCCGATCTGGATGACGTCGGCGTACTGCTCAACCAGGTCGAGGCTTCCGTGGTCCACCGCCTCGGTGACGATGCCCAGGCCAAACCGCTCGCGCACCTCGGCCAGGATCTGCAGGCCGGGCTCGCCCAGCCCCTGGAAGCTGTAGGGGGACGTGCGCGGCTTATAGGCGCCGCCGCGGAACAGCCGCGCGCCGGCGCGTGCCACCTGTTCTGCGATGGTCAGGGCCTGCTCGCGGCTTTCAATCGCGCATGGGCCGGCGACCAGCGCCACGGCCGGGCCGCCGATGGCCACTTCGCCCGCGGGCGTGGGGATGCGGATGATGGTGTCCTCTTCCTTGACGTCGCGGCTGACCAGCTTGTACGGCTTGCTGACCGGAATGCATTCGACCACGCCCGGCATGGATTCGAGCGAGCCGATATCGACGGCCCCGGTATTGCCGGTGATGCCGATGGCGGTGCGCGTCGAGCCGGGTATGGGGTGGGCTTTGTAACCCAGCGCCTCGACCCGCTGGCAGACGGCGCGCACCTGCTCTTCGGTGGCGTGGGATTGCATCACGATCAGCATTGGCGCGCCCTCGATGTCCCGGCGGCTTCTGCCGGGACGCTGGTTGCATCCCCCATAGCTTCGCGGTAAGTCTCCCGGACTCGCAATGGGTGGGAAGAAACACGCCAGTGTACTGCAAACCTCCGCGCTGCTGCAAACCGTAGCCGCGTGTGGGAGAGCCAACTCACATCGTATCCCCCTGGTGAAGTTGCTGTGCATGAGTGAGAAGAGGCGGGGGAGTTGGCCCTTCGGCCAGGCTCAGGACAAGCCGCCCGGCCGAGCGGCGATACGACAAGTTTGCGGAAGCGCGCCGCATCCGCTAAAATAGAGCGTTCGTCGGGAGAGCCTAACAACTGAGGGAATGGCCGAGCCCCAGCACAGCGTCGAACCCGCGTACGACATCGCCGACGAATACCGCCCTGAGCCTCCCCCGATCCCGGAGCCGCCTGCTTGGACTGACGGCAGCTTGCGCATCGGCATCCACACCTCGATTGCCGGCGACTTGGCCGGGTCGCTCGAAATTGCTCGCAAGCTCGGCTGCAACGCACTCCAGATCTTTTCCACCAGCCCGCGGATGTGGCCTCGTGCCGGCAGCGTGCGGATTCCGGAGGCGGACGCGGTGCGCTTCCGCGACCGCCGGGCGGAGTTGGCGCTGGGCCCGCTCGTCGTCCACGACAATTACCTGATCAACCTGGCTTCACCCGACCCGGTGCTGCGGGTGCGCTCGATCCACGCCTTTCACGACGAGCTGGTGCGCGCCGTGGCCCTAGGCGCCGATTTTCTGGTGGCGCATCCGGGCTCGAGCTGCGGGGGTAGCCCCCAGCAGGGTGTCGCGGTGATTGCGACGGCACTGCGACAGGCCGCGCGCGGCATCAAGTTCAACGGGCTGCGCATCCTGCTCGAGAACACCTCGGGAATGGGCACGGCGATAGGCTCGCGGCTGGAGGAGCTGGCAGCGATTCTCGAAGCCGTCCCCGATTTGCCGCTGGGCGTGTGTCTGGACACTGCGCACCTGTTCGAGGCCGGCTACGACGTTCGCTCGGAGGCGGGTCTCGAGCACACGCTGCAGAGCATCGAGCGCACCGCGGGCCTCGAACGCGTCTTTGTGGTACACGTAAACGATTCGAAGACACCGCTGGGCTCGCGCGTGGACCGTCACCAGCACATCGGCCGCGGCAGGATCGGCCTCGAGGCTTTTCGGCGGATCCTCAACCACCCGCAGCTCGCTCCGAACGGCGCGCGGGGGCTTGCGGGCCGCGCATTCATCCTCGAAACGCCCATTGATAAGCCCGGCGACGACCGCCGCAACGTCCGCACACTCTGGAAATTGGCGGGATTCACTGTGCAGCAGGCGCCGCGGGCGGAGGATGGGTTCAGCATGGTCGGCAGCGCGAGAGCGCGGGGTCAGGCGAGGCACAGGAAGGGGAGGAAGCAAGAGAAGTAAGCGAGGCGAAGGAAATCCGGATGAGCATCTTCGAGGGGTAACCGAGCGTGGGGGAGTACAACCCGCAGGCGATTGAGGTGAAGTGGCAGAAGGTCTGGGAGGACCAAAGGGCGTTCCATGCCGACGTGGACCCTGCCCGGCCGGAGTATTACGTCCTGGAGATGCTGCCCTATCCGTCGGGGACCTTGCACATGGGCCACATGCGCAATTATACGATCGGCGACGCTGTGGCGCGTTTCAAGCGCATGCGGGGCCTCAACGTGCTGCACCCGATCGGCTGGGATGCCTTCGGCTTGCCCGCCGAAAATGCCGCTATCCAGCACAACACCCACCCCCGCGCGTGGACCAACAGCAACATCTTGGAAATGAAACGCGTCTGCCGGCGCTTCGGCTTCAGTTACGACTGGCGGCGCGAAATCTCCACCTGCGAGCCCGAATACTATCGCTGGAACCAGTGGTTCTTTCTGCGCATGCTCGAGCGCGACCTGGCCTACCGCAAGCGCAGCCGGGTGAACTGGTGCCCAGAGTGCCAGACCGTACTGGCCAACGAGCAGGTGGTGGAGGGTTGCTGCTGGCGCCACGAGGATACGCAGGTCGAGGCCAAGGAGATCGAGCAGTGGTTCCTGCGGACCACGCGCTATGCAGACGCCTTGCTCGACGACATTGGCCAGCTCGAAGGCGGCTGGCCCGACCGCGTCCTGGTGATGCAGCGGAACTGGATCGGGAAGTCGCGCGGGGCCAAAGTGCGCTTCGCCGTGGCGGGAGCCGCGGAGGGAGAAGCCATCGAGGTCTTCACCACGCGGATTGACACGATCTACGGCGCCTCGGCCTTGATCCTCGCGCCCGAGCATCCCTTGCTCTCGAAGCTGCTGGCCGGCGTGAAAGGTCAGGCAGTCATCGAAACGCAACTCGCTCGCCTGCGGCAGAAGGTCCTGCGGCCCGCGGAGCTGGGCACCGCCGAAAAGGAAGGCATCTTCATCGGGCGCTTTGCCGTGAACCCGTTCAGCGGCGAGCATCTACCGATCTGGGTCGGCAACTTCGTGCTGATCGAGTACGGCACCGGGGCGGTGATGTCTGTGCCGGCGCACGACCAGCGCGACTTTGAGTTTGCGGAGAAATATCGCCTGGAGAAACCGATCGTCGTGCAGCCTGAGAGCGCCGCGCCGCTCCACGCTGCGACGCTGGATGAAGCTTATGTCGAGTACGGGCGGCTGGTGGATTCCGGGCCTTACTCTGAGCTGACGTCCGACGAAGGCATCGAGCGGATGACCGCCGACGCCGAGGCCAAAGGCTTCGGCAGCGCGCAGACGATTTATCGGCTGAAGGACTGGGGCATCTCGCGCCAGCGCTACTGGGGCACGCCCATCCCGGTGCTGTATTGCCAGAGCTGCGGCGTGGTGCCCGTGCCGGACGACCAGTTGCCGGTGCTGCTGCCGCAGGACGTGCAACTGACCGGGATGGGGCAATCGCCGCTGGCCAGTGTGCCGACCTTTGTCAACGCTTCGTGTCCCAAGTGCGGTGGCGCGGCGCGGCGCGAGACCGACACGATGGATACGTTCGTGGATTCCTCGTGGTACTTCTACCGCTACACCGACCCACAGAATTCCCAGGCGCCATTCGATCCCCAGATAGTCCGCTACTGGTTTCCGATTGACCAGTACATCGGCGGGATCGAGCACGCCATCCTGCATCTGATCTATTCCCGCTTTTTCTGCAAAGTGATGCGCGACCTCGGCCTGGTGGATCACAACGAACCAGTGCTGCGGCTGTTCTCGCAGGGGATGGTGCTCAAGGGCGGCGCGGCGATGTCGAAGTCGCGCGGCAACGTGGTGGGCGCCATCGAAATGTCCGAGAAATACGGCTGCGATACCGCGCGGCTCTACAGTCTGTTTGCGGCGCCGCCGGAAAAGGACCTGGAGTGGAGCGAGCAGGGCATCGAGGGCTGCTCGCGGTTTCTGAACCGCGTGTATCGCCTGGTGAGTCGCCATACCGAGCGCCTCCGCGCCGTCGTGGCGGGGAACCCGGGGCCCGCCGATCTCGCCTCGGCCACGCCGAAGGAGAAGGTGCTGCTGCGCAAGGCGCATCAGACGCTCCGCCGGGTGACCCAGGACTTCGAGGCGCGCTGGCATTTCAATACCTCGGTGGCGCTGATCATGGAATTGACCAACGAGCTTCAGGCGGAGGAACCGCTCGAGCGCGATGCCTCTCCCGCGGTGGTCAAGGAAGTGTTCGAACTTCTCACACTGATGCTCGCTCCGATGGCCCCCCACCTGGCGGAGGAGCTCTGGGAGAGGCTTGGGCACGGCGGCGGTCTGGGAGCCGCAGCGTGGCCGGCCTACCGGCCGCAACTGGCGGTGGAGGAACACGTCGAGATCGTCATCCAGATCAACGGACGGCTGCGCGGGAAGATCCGGGTAGAAGCGGGCCTCGGCGAGGACGAGCTTTCCGAGCGGGCGATGGCCGACTCGCGCATCGCGCAGCTGGTTGCCGGACAGCACGTGGTGAAAACCATTATCGTGCCGAACAAGCTGGTGAATATCGTGATGGGGCGGGAATAGAGACGAGTCGGGCGGCGGGCGGGAGCGATGAGCGAACGCGGCGGAATTGTGGTGCTGGATTTCGGCGGGCAATACACCCAGCTCATCGCGCGGCGCATCCGCGAGCAGCAGGTGTTCTCCGCCATCCTGCCGTGCACCGCTTCGATTGAGGAGATCCGCAAGCTCGAGCCCATCGGCGTGGTGCTTTCCGGCGGGCCGAGCTCGGTCTACGACGCAGGCGCGCCCGCGTGCGATCCGGCGGTGCTGGGCCTCGGTGTGCCGGTGCTGGGCATCTGCTACGGCTTGCAGTGGATCGCGCACACGCTGGGCGGCAAGGTCCAGCGCGCCGAGCGGCGCGAATACGGGCGGGCGCAGCTCGAAATCCGGAACGGGTCCGATCTGTTCCACGATTTTCCTTCCCGGCTGAAGATTTGGAACAGCCACGGCGACCATGTCGTGGCGCTGCCCAAGGGCTTCCGCGTCACCGGCGAGACCGACAACGCCATTTCGGCGGCCGAGGATCCGGTGCGCAAGATCTACGCGGTGCAGTTCCACCCCGAAGTGCGCCACACCGATCGCGGCACGGAGATCCTGCAGAATTTTGTCTTGCGCATCTGCGGGGCGCGGCCCAAGTGGAGCGGCGCAGCGTTCATCGCGGAGACGGTGGAAACGGTTCGCCGGCGGCTGGGCGATGCGCGGGCGCTGTGCGCGCTGAGCGGTGGGGTGGACTCGGCGGTCGCGGCGGCGCTGGTGCACCGCGCCATCGGCGAGCGGCTGGTCAACGTGTTTGTGGATACCGGGCTGCTGCGCAAGGATGAGTTTCGCCAGACGCTTGAGCTGCTTTGCGGGCGGCTCGGGCTGAACGTGGTTGGCGTGGACGCAGCGGAACGCTTCCTTGCGCGTTTGAGAGGGGTGACCGACCCGGAAGAGAAGCGCAGGCGCATCGGGGCGGAGTTCATCGCTGTGTTTGCTGAAGAGGCGCGAAAGCTGGGCGAAGTGCGCTACCTGGTGCAAGGCACCCTCTATCCCGACGTGATCGAATCCGTTTCCGTGAAAGGGCCCTCGGCGACCATCAAAACGCATCACAACGTCGGTGGATTGCCGCAGCAGATGCCCTTCGAGCTGATCGAACCGCTGCGGGACCTGTTCAAGGACGAGGTGCGGCGCATCGGCCGCGAATTGGGCCTGCCGGAGGAGATCTTGACCAAGCATCCGTTTCCGGGACCCGGGCTCGCCGTGCGTATCCTCGGCGAAGTAACTCCGGAAAGCCTTGCGAGGCTGCGGGAAGCCGACGCGATTGTCGTGGAGGAGATTCGCCGCGCCGGGCTCTACGAGAAGGTCTGGCAGGCGTTCGCGGTGCTGCTCCCGGTGCGCAGCGTGGGCGTGATGGGCGACGAGCGGAGCTACGGTTACACGGTGGCTGTGCGAGTGGTGGAGTCCGAAGACGCCATGACCGCCGACTGGACGCGCCTGCCGGCGGAAGTGCTCGGGAGGATTTCCACGCGCGTGGTGAACGAAGTGCCTGGGGTCAACCGGGTGGCTTACGACATCAGCTCAAAACCGCCCAGCACCATCGAGTGGGAGTAACCAGGCAGCGGCCGGCGGCTCAAAGCCGCGGCGCCCGGTAAACGCAGCGGGAGATCCCAGACGCGTCTCCCCGATCGGCGCAAGTCGGTGGGAGACACCGACGCGTGCTTCTAACCAACCGACGCTTTGGGCCCAGCGGGAGGCCCGATGCGGCCGGGAGTTACCGGATGGCCATTTTCTGAGCCATGTACAGCAGCAGCCGTCGGTCTTCTTCGTCAATGCGGCCGAGCAGCCGGCGGAACTTGGTTAGAAAACGCGCCTCTTTGCCCGAACTGCCCCACGCAATTTCGTCCGCGGTCCTGCGCTTGGGGAGATTGGGTAGCTTGGGTGGCTCTTCTCCGTCGTAGAACAGTTGGTAAAGAGGGACCTCGAGCGCGCGCGCCATTTTCTCCAGCGTCTCGATGGCCGGCACGGTGTGGCCATTTTCGACGCGCGAGATATAGCAGCGAAGCAGGCCGGTGCGCTTCTCGATGTCCCCCTGGGAGAATTTCTTTTCTTCTCGTAATGCTCGCAAACGGTCGCCGATAATCATGTCGGCATTATTCCATGCGACGTTGATTCAGGGCAAGTAAAAACTGGGGTGCCCGCTGCGTACGACCGTGTAACCGGATCGCCATGGCCAACGTCCCAAAGATGGAAGGACGCCGCGGAGGCCCTGAGGCCCCCGCCAGCGGCCAGCGCGCCAGCGCGGAAGAGGAAAGGGAACTGGTGCGGCGGGCGCAGCGCGGCGACAAGGCGGCCTACGAGGAGCTGCTCCACCGGCACCAGCAGCGCGTGTTCGCGGTGGTCAGCGGGATCCTGCGACGGCGGGAGGATGTGGAAGACGTTGCGCAGCAGGTCTTCGTCAAAGCGTACTTTTCGTTGCGGCGGTTCGACCTGCGCTCGGCGTTCGGGACCTGGCTCTACAAAATCACGGTCAACGAATGCTGGGATTACCTGCGCAAGAAGCGGGTGCGGCGCTTGGTCTATGAGGCCGATCTGAGCGAGGAGCAGGTTCGGCAGCTCGACAGCATTTCGGAGAGTTCGATCGGGGTCGAGAAGCCGCGGGAGGACGCCGCCCGGCGAACCGAGCAGCGCGACCTGCTGGAGCGGTTGCTGGGCGAGCTGGAAGAGAAGGACCGGCTGATGCTGGTGATGAAAGAGGTCGAAGGCTTTTCGGTGGAAGAAATCGGCGAAGTGCTGGGTCTAAACGTGAACACGGTGAAAGTCCGGTTGTTTCGGGCCCGCAGGTGGCTGGTGGAAATTTACCGCAAGCGCCTGCGCGGTCATTCTTCGGAGAAGCACGGTTCGCGGTAAGCCGATCGCGGCCGACCGGCGAGAAACTTTTGGCCGGCGGGTCGCGCGGAGCCTAACAGAGAAAGGAAGGGCAATTCGTGATGGATGAGGAGCGTAAGCCAATCGCTTGCGGAGAGTACGAGGCGCGGCTGGAGAGCTATCTTGACAGCGTGGAGAGTGGTGCCGCGGATCCAGAGGTGACGGCGCATCTGGAGCGCTGCCCGGCGTGCCGGGAGGCACTGGAAGACGCGCGGCTGGCGCGGGAACTCCTCCGCGAGAGCCTCGAGCCGGCCGTGGAGCCGAGCGGGGCCTTTGCCACGCGCGTGCTCGCCAGCATCCGTGACGCGGAAACCCGCCGGCAGCAGTTCTGGCGGCCACTCGAAATTCTGGCCTCGCGGCTGGCGGTGGTCGCGGCGATGGCATTGTTGGCGCTGAGCATTTATCTGTTCGAATCTGCGCCGGCGCGTTATCCCGCGCGGGGAACGTCGCAAACCGAAGTCGGCGAAGTCTTCCCGGAGCTTGGTGGCCGGGCCAGCCAGGACGAAGTCTTGCTGACACTCGTGGAGAACCGCAATGGACACTAATAGGGGAAGTCACCGGGCCGTCGGACTGGTCTTTGTGGTGTTTGTGCTCGGCATTGCGCTCGGCGCGCTGAGCACCTATCTGGTCGGCGCGCGCGTCTGGGGCGCCCGGCCCGAGGTCCAGGATCACCGCGATCGTCGCGCGCGCTTGGTCGAGCAACTCACCCAGGAGCTGAACCTCAACTCCGCGCAGCGGCAGCAGCTCGACACCATCCTCGTGGGCATGCAGACGAAATACGAGGAGATCCACAAGCAGATCGCACCGCAGACCGAGCAGGCGCGGCAGCAGGGCCGGGAACAGATCCGCGCCATCCTGACGCCGGAGCAAAAGCCGAAGTTTGAAGAATTCTTGCGTCGGCTGGACGAGGAGCGCAAGAAACGTAAGGCGCATTGAGGCGACCCATCCCGCCGCAGTGTCTCCGCATTTCCATTAAGAGACAGGCAGTATGAGCAGGATCATGAACTGGGCCAAAACGCTCTGGGAACGCTCGATGTTCCATCGCGCGCTGCTGGTGGCGCCGCCGGTGGCGCTGCTCTTGCTGGCCGGCTACTGGACGCTCGGCAACCGGCAGTCGGTCCAGTACTACACGGCAAACGTGGAGAAGGGCGACGTCGCCCAGGTGGTGCAGGCCACCGGCACGATCAACGCTGTGATCACCGTACAGGTGGGTTCACAGGTCTCCGGCAACATCGCCCAGCTTTCTGCGGACTTCAACTCCCACGTCAAGAAAGGCCAGGTGATCGCGCAGATCGATCCAGCCATCTTCCGCGCGCAGATGCAACAGGCCCAGGCGGACACGGAAAATGCCCAGGCCAACGTGGCTAGCCTGCAGGCGCAGATCGAAACGCAGCGCGCCAACGTGTTGGCGGCGAAGGCCAATGTGGACAAGGCGCAGGCACAGTTGAATGACGCGCAGATACAGATGAAGCGCACCGAGGAGCTTTTTTCCCAGGGGATCGTGGCGGCGGCGCAGCGGGATACCGCGCAGTCCACCTACGACGCAGGCGTGGCCAGCCTGCACATGGCCCAGGCGCAGTACGCGCAGGCCCAAGCGGTGCTGAAGTCCACCGACGCACAACTCGACCAGGCCAAGGCGCAGGTGCAGCAGCGCCGGGCGGCTGCGGAGCTGGCCCGGGTCAACTTGGAACACACCACCATTGTCGCCCCGATTGACGGCACCGTCATCGCCCGCAACGTGGACGTCGGGCAGACCGTGGCGGCAAGCCTTCAGGCGCCCACGCTGTTTGTGATCGCGCAGGATTTGACCAAAATGCTGGTGTACGCCAAGACGGATGAATCCGACGTTGGCACGATCAAGGTGGGCGCGACGGCAACGTTCCGCGTGGACTCGTTTCCCCGCGAGAGCTTTCATGGCACCGTTGCCCAGGTGCGCATGAACGCCACCACCATCCAGAACGTCGTCACCTACGACACCATCATCGAGTTTGATAACCCCGAGCAGAAACTCTTTCCCGGGATGACCGCCTACGTCTCCATTCCTGTTGCCTGGGAGAATGATGTGGTGAAGGTGCCCAACGGAGCCTTGCGCTTCAAACCCGACATCACCGATGCAGAGCGCAAGACGCTCTTCGCCAGGTACGGAATCGCCGAACAGCCGCTCCCCGGCGCCGGGGGTCGCTTGGCTGCGGGGGGAGGGAGCACCACGGGAGCAGGTGCGACCGGCGCGACGAGGCGCTCTGCCGGCAACAGCTCCGGCGGAGCCGCGGCCACAGCGGGCGCCGGGACGACCCAGAAAGAAGATTGGGGGATTGTCTGGAGATTGTTGCCGAACAAAACCCTCCAACCCGTGCGGATCAAGCTGGGTGTCACGGACTTCACCTTCACGGCGATGGAGGCAGGGAGCCTGAAGCCTGGCGATGATCTGGTCATTGCTCAGAGCAGTAGAGGCAGCCAGGCACAGTCGGGGGGCACGCCGCAACGCGGACCGATGAGCGGCCCGGGCGGGCTGCCGCGCCGCATGTAGGCCCAAGCGTGATCTTTCGGAGGATGAGGATCGAAGCGTGGATGAACAGACTCTAACGGCGATGGAGACCCCCAACGCCAGCCAAACGGCGTCGCCGGTGATCCGCCTGGAGAACGTACACAAGACCTACGACCTTGGCGAAATCCAGGTGCACGCATTGCGCGGCATCTCGCTCGAGATCCGCACCGGTGAGTTCGTAGCCGTGATGGGCGCGTCCGGCTCAGGAAAATCCACGCTGATGAACATCCTCGGGTGCCTGGACCGACCGACTCGGGGTCGCTACCACTTGGAAGGCACCGACGTTTCCCAGTTGAGCAAGGTCGAGCTGGCGCGGATCCGCAACCGGAAGCTGGGCTTTGTCTTCCAGCAGTTCAATCTGCTGGCGCGAACCTCAGCGCTGGAAAACGTCGAACTGCCGACCGTCTATGCCGGGATTACGCCGCAGGAACGGGAGCAGCGGGCCCGCGAGGCGCTCGAGCGCGTGGGCCTGTCCGACCGCGCGGAGCATTACCCCAGCCAACTCTCCGGGGGGCAGCAGCAGCGCGTGGCCATCGCGCGAGCGCTGGTCAACCGCCCCTCGATCTTGCTGGCCGACGAGCCCACCGGCAACTTGGACAGCCGCACCTCGGTGGAAATCATGGATATCTTGCAGCGGTTGAATGAGGAACAGGGGCTGACGGTGGTGCTGGTGACGCACGAACACGACATCGCGCAGTATGCCAGGCGCGAGCTCGAGTTCCGCGATGGCAAGTTGCGGCGCGATGCGGCCATCCGTGACCATTTGGTTGCGCGCGAGGTGCTGCCGACGCTGCCTTCACTCGAGGATGAAGACGAACAGGAAGGAGACGCGACCGACGTTACCTGAGCCCGATGGACTTCTGGAACACATTGCGATTGGCGCTGCGGGCGCTGGCCCGGAACAAGCTGCGGTCGTCGCTCACCATGCTGGGGATCATCATCGGCGTTGGCGCGGTGATCGCCACGGTCAGCATCGGACAGGGCGCCGAGTACCTGGTCCAGCAGGGCATTCAGAGCATGGGCACCAACGCCGTGTTCGTCTCCGCGGGCAGCAACCGGCCGGGCGGGGCGCGCCTGGGCTTCTGGGCGGTGAAGACGCTGACGATCGACGATATGAACGCCATCCTGCGTGAGGTGCCGCTGATCCGCGAGGCGGCGCCGGCGGTGGTCAGCCGCGTGCAAGTCGTCTATCAGAACCAGAACTGGTACACCACCATCCAGGGCACCACGTCAAACTACTTCACCATCCGTAGCTGGCCGGTGCAGGCTGGGTCCTCGTTCAGCCAGGACGAAGTGGATTCCGCGGCCAACACCTGCGTCCTCGGCACCACCGTCGCACGCATCCTGTTCGGCGACGAGAACCCGGTGGGCAAGCAGATCCGCATCGGCAACTTGCCCTTCCGCGTGGTCGGCGTGCTGGAATCGAAAGGGCAATCGGTGATGGGCGACGACCAGGACGACCGCATCTTTGGCCCGTACACCACCGTGCAGCGAAAGATCTCCGGCATCACCTGGATCCAGTTCATCAACGCCTCGGCGATTTCGCCCGAGGCCTCGAACGCCGCTGTCCCGCAAATCACCGCGCTGCTGCGCGAGCGCCATCACATTCGCTCAGGGGACGACGACGACTTCTTCGTGCGCACGCAGTCGGAGGTGGCCGACCTGGCGCAGCAGACCTCGAGCGTGATGACGCTGCTGCTGGGTTCGATTGCTTCGGTCTCGCTGATCGTCGGCGGCATCGGCATCATGAACATCATGCTCGTGTCGGTCACCGAGCGCACGCGCGAGATCGGCGTGCGCATGGCCGTGGGCGCCACAGAGAAGGACGTCCAGCGGCAATTCCTGGTCGAGGCCACGACGCTCAGCATGCTCGGCGGGCTGGTGGGGATCGTCGTCGGCCTGGCGGGCTCGCGGCTGATCAACAACTTCCTTGCCTGGCCGACGCTGATTTCGATCAAAGCCATCGTGGCTGCGGCGATCTTCTCCGTGGCCGTTGGCGTATTTTTCGGCTACTACCCCGCGCTCAAGGCCTCGCAACTCGATCCCATCGAAGCGCTGCGCTACGAGTAGAAGAGTCGAAGAGTGGCAGGCCCGTCAGGGCCTCTTTTCATTCAGAAGGGAATATCCTCGTCGGAGATCTCGGGTCCGGCGGCGGGCTCTTCGGCGGGGGCGGCGGAGGCTTCGACGTCGGCAGCGGCACCGGCCGCTGCGGCCGCGGTTTCGGCGCGCGAGCTGAGCATGCGCATGACGTTGCCGACGATCTCGACGGTGGTGCGCTTGTTGCCCTCGCGGTCGTCCCACTGGCGCGACTGGATGCGCCCCTCGATGTACACCAGGGTGCCTTTTTTCAAGTATTGCTGGGCGATCTCCGCGAGTTTTGCCCAGAGCACAATGCGATGCCACTCGGTGCGCTTCTGCCGCTCGCCGCTGCGGTCGCGGAACGTCTCATCGGTCGCCAGAGTGAAATTGCAGACGGCCTGGCCGGCGGAGGTGTAGCGGGTTTCCGGGTCGCGGCCCAGCCGGCCCACCAGGATCGCTTTGTTGACGGACATTTTGGATGCCCCCTGATGCGGGACAATAACACGTCGCCTGCCCGCGGTAAACAGCAGGTACATAACAGAAGGGGAAGCAGTGAAGCGCGCTACGCCGCGGGTAGCACAGCCTCTCCTGGCTGCGCTGGAGCAACGCCAGGGCGAGAGAGCCTGTGCTACGAACCTAGCGCGCCCATGTCGCCAGCTTCATCGAGGCCGATCATCCGCCGTGATTTTTCCATTCACGTCGATGGTGAACATATATGCACCGGCAACCACGATCTCAGGTACTTGTGGCTTGCGGGTTAGGACTAGCAGCACATCCGTGTCTTCCGGCAGATCGCTCAGAACGTGAGTGTGATACCCGACTGCCACCTTCACCTCGGTCCTTGCAGGAACCGACTCGATGATGGTCTTGTGCATTTGGCGCTTGTCGATGATTTTCGTGCCGTCCGGCGAAACGCGGTAACGTACATCAGCCCCGAGCGGATACATACCTGCCTTGACCTGCGCCGGATACAGGTACACGTACATGCCTTCGCGCTCAGCCGGGAGGACGGCGATATTGTATGGGCGACTCGCTCCGCCAAAGTCTCTCATGGCGGTCTCGATCCCTTTTGCAGCCGCGAGATTCCAACCGGTATCTTCTCTCATCGGGTCGAAGCCCCTTACCTCGAACTGCGCCGGAGTCCCCAGCTGAACTGCTTCGTAGGCCACTAAAGATTTGTCCTGAGCCTGGTTGAGCCGACCAAAATCTACCACCCATCCCGCGTCGGTCTTTCGTGCGATGTAGCGACCCACCCGGCTCTCTACCGGATGCGCAGCTTTCACGGCGTCGGTTGCCTGCCATGCCGCCGTGTCATACTCCGCGAGGAGAACTCCACGTTTCGTGATTGCGGCTAGTTCTGCATCGGATGGTTTGCTCGATGCTGAGGCCTCAGCGACGATGAGGAGCAACGTAACGGTTGTGAGCTGACGACCGCGGGACATAGGAGAGCCCTAAACCCTACTTCCCATGATTCACTAAGACAATCTCGCAGGTTTTCTTTGAAATCCTGACCTCCGCCACCCCTCCTGTCCACCCCTCGGGCAGATGGCCGCTTACAATCCAAACGCTGCCCTTGAGGTCAGCAGAAAACGGCCGCTCCGAGGTGACCTGCCCCCTGTTTCCGCGCACGGGATCATATGACACTCGCACTGGTGATCGGTCCCCTTTTCCTGCTTCACGTGGAGAGTGAGTCTTCGGCAGTTTGGGGCTACTGAATTCGCGGCTAGCCGCGAATTCAGTAACGAGTTCGTTCGGCGTCCTCTCTCCGAGAGCCCTGTGAGGACGACTCTCATTGTATTCCCGCCGCCATGCCTCGATGATCTGTTTCGCTTCCGTCAGCGTCGCGAACCAATGCGCGTCCAGGCACTCCGCCCGGAAGGTTCCGTTGAAAGATTCGACATACGCGTTGTCGGTCGGCTTCCCCGGTCGCGAGAAGTCGATCTGCGCACCCGCCTGATACGCATAGATCCATCGCTTGACTGGTGAACTCGGAACCGTTGTCGCAGAACAGCATCTTTGGCCCTCCCCGCTGGGAGCCGAGGCGGCTCAGTATGCGCGCCACATCCGCTCCCTTCAAGCTCTGTCCTAATTCAATCGCCAGACTTTCCCGGGTGAACACATCGACCACGGTCAGTGCACGAAACCGTCGCCCATCGGTCAGTTGATCCGCGACGAAGTCCAAGCTCCACACTTGATTCGGCGCGGTCGGCTTGCATCGTTCGCGGCGATTCGTCGCCGCACATCGCCTGCGCCGAGGCTTATAGCGCAGCGTCAGACCCTCTTCTCGATACAGCCGATACACCAGCTTCTTCCCTACGTTCCAGCCCTCGCGCTTCAGCAGCACCCGGATCTTGCGGTAGCCGTAGCGAACTCGGGCCTGGGCGATCTCCCGAATCCGGAGCCGAAGGGCGGTCCTGGGCTCCCGGGTGCTCTGGTATCGAAGAGTTGACTCGGTGACCTGGGCTGTGCGGCACGCCCGGCGCTAACTCACTCGATACACGCTGCACAGATAGTGCACCACTGGGCGGCGGCGCGAGGGCTTCAGAATTTTTTTGCGAGCACATCCTGCAGCATCGCCTTGTCCAGGCTCAGCTCGGCCACCAACTTCTTCAGCTTCCCGTTTTCCTCCTGAAGTTGCTTCAGCTGCCGGACCTGATCGATCTCCAAACCCACGTACTGCTTCTTCCAGCGGTAGAAGGTCTGCTCGGTAATCCCCACCTGCCGACATACCTCCACGACTGGCACACCCACCTCAGCTTGCTTCAAAACCGCGACAATCTGCTCGACAGAAAAGCGCTTCCTCTTCACGGCTAATCTCCCTTCCTTAGGGGCTAGATTTTGCCGGAAACTAACTCTCAACATGCATCAGAAAATGGGGTGCCGATCACTGGGAGGAAAAGGCGGGCCGGACTGTATAACCCGAGAGTACCGTCTGTCAAGAGGAACACAAGCCCCAGAAGCTGGCCCTTATACACAGAATCGGACGGCGGCGCGCCCAAGATACTCAACGCGTGGCGGGCGCGGCGCCGACCTCGTGCAGCTTGGCGCGGGCGCGGCGCTCTTCCTCCGTGCCAGGATACCGGCGCACGACTTCGCGGAGTTCGCGGATGGCGCTGGCCTTCTGGCCAAGCTCGAGCAGCGCCATGCCTTTTTTCAGCCGCGCTGTGGCCATCTTGAAGCTCTTGGGATAGTTGGTGATGACCTTGTCATATTCGCCGACGGCTTCTTTGTACTGCTTCTGCGCGTAGTCAATCTCGCCGAGATAGAACTGCGCGTTCGACGCCAGGTCAGTAGTGGGGTAATACCTGAGATAGTCCTGAAACTCCTGGCGTGCGAGGTCATACTTCCCGCCGGTGGTGTCGCGCAGGCCGTTGGAATAGAGCACGTCGGCCGAAGGAGCCGGGCCCGAAGACCCCGCTGCTGCGCCGCCCGGACCGGGCCCGGGGGTCCCCCCCGAAAGCTTCGAGTCCAGGCTCTGCACCGTGCTTTGCGTCTCGGCCAACTGCTGGTTGATCTTTGCCAGGCGCGCCTTGACGTCTTCGAGGTTATCGGCCAGACCCTGAACCTGCGTGGACATGGTGTCCAAGTGCGAGCCGGAGTTGGCCTGCATGTCCTGCACGGTCTTCTGCATGGAGCCCATGGCGGTGTTCAGCTTGCTGATGGCGTCCAGCGATTGGTCGAGTAGCGTTTTCTCGACGACGTGCTTTTCGTCCACCGTGCGCTGCAGGTCGCGCTGGCCTTGCAGCAACAAAGTGACATCGCGCTGCAGCTCGATGATCTCTCGGGCGACAGCGCCCACCGGCGCGGGGGCCAGCAGGGCTCCGCCCACCGCTCCGGCCAGCATCGCAACGCCAAGATACACAATCCATCGCGTACGCAAGATGGTTCCTCCTTCCGGTGTCATTCACCCGGGGGCCCGCGGCCACCCGGATCGGGCCGCGGCGGCCCGCAACGTTGATGCGATTTCGCGCGCTGCCTACTTCGCCATGACGAAGTGCGCCCGGCGATTCTTCTGCCAGCAATCCTCGTCGTGGGTGAAACAGAACGGCTTCTCCTTGCCGAAGCTGACGGTTTGCATGCGCTCGGCCGCGATGCCCAGCGAGATCAGGAACTGCCGCGCAGCCTGCGCGCGGCGATCGCCGAGGCCCAAGTTGTATTCGGTGGACCCGCGCTCGTCGCAGTGCCCTTCAACGGTGACCTTGATCTGCGAATAGGAGCGCAGGAATTCGGCGGTCTTGGCCAGAGCATCGCGTGCGTCGGGCCGGATATTCGACTTGTCGAAGTCAAAAAAGGCGTCGCGGACGTTCTTCTGGAACAGTTCTTCGAGACTTTCTGTGGGTGCCGGGGCCGGAGCCGGCGGCGGCGCCGTGACGGTGATGCGCACGCTGGCCTCGGCGCTGCCGCCAGGGCCGGTGGCCGTTATGGTGTAGGTGGTCGACTCACCAGGAGTCACGCTCGTCGAGCCCTCCGGCGAAACGCGCCCGAGGTCGGGAGCAAGATTTAACTCCGTCGCATTGGTGGATGACCAGTTCAGCGTTACCGACTCACCCTTTTGAATGCTTGTTGACGACGCCTGCAGGGTCACCGTGGGGCGGGCCGGCGTAGGTGCGACTGCCGGCACCGACGGCGGCGGCACGGGGACCTTCTTTGCGCAACCCGTCACCACCGCCAGGAGCCCCACCAGCCCGAACAGTATGACTTTCCCGTACGAACGAATCGGCATCTTATCCACTCCTCCTTCAGCGAATTTCTCCGTGTGCAGGGGTTAAAAGACCGAGGCCCCATCCTATCACCAAGAAAAGACCAAGCAAACGGCGAAACTTTACCCGCTCGGGCTGCGCCATCAAAAACTGCTGGCCTGCCGCGCCGACCAGTTGGGCGATTCATTCTGTCCCTGCGTGGTCAACTGGCGCGGCTGGGTGCCGTCGGCCAGCATACTCCAGATCTGGCGCGTGCCCATGCGCGTGGACTCGAACACAATGTGGCGGCCGTCAGGGGCCCAACTGGGACGTTCGTTGCGCCCGGCGTCGCGGGTGAGCTCGACGATCTGCCGCGTGGCCACGTCCATGATGTAGATGTCGTAGTTGCCGTTCGGCCGGCGCCAGCTAAACGCCAGCAGTTGCCCGTTCGGCGACCACGCCGGGTCGATCACGTAGCCCTTGTCGGCCAGGTTCAGCTTCTCGACGTTCGAGCCGTCAGCATTCATGAGGTAGAGCTGCGGCACGCCGCTGCGATCGCTCACAAAAGCCACCTGCTGGCCGGTCTTCGGATTCCACGCTGGCGAGGTGTCCACCCCGGCGGAATAGGTGATGCGTTTGAGGTGGCCGCCAGTGGCATCGCAGGCGAACAGTTCCGGGTCGCCGTGCATGCTGGACATGAACATGATCTGCGAGCCGTCCGGCGACCAGGCCGGCGAGCTGTTCGTGCCGCGCCACCGCGGGAAAGCCACGAGTTTGCCGGTCTCCATCGAATAGATGCAGATCTGTGCGCCGATAACCCCTCCGGCGGAGGCGTAGCAAGTGAACGCGATGCGGGTGGCGTCCGGCGCCCAGCGCGGCGTGAGCGCAATCGAACGCAGGGCCGTCAACTGGCGCTGGCCCGAGCCGTCGTAATCCATCACCCAGATTTCCTTGTTGCCGCCGCGCGCGCTGACAAAAGCAATCTGCGTGCTGGCGATGCCGGGAATGCCTCCTGAAAGGCGCATGACGATCTCGTCGGCGAGCTGGTGGGCGAAGCGACGGACCTGCGCCTCGGTTAGCTCCCCGCGGTAGCGCCTGGCCAGCACCGGAGGAATCGAGGGGTTGCGGACGTCGTAGAGCCAGGCCTCGATGGCCAGGTCCTTGCCGCTGGCGCTGAGGTTGCCGAAGGTGAGAAGTTGCACCGCGGCCGGCGGGTCGCTCCACGCGGAGTATTTCAGCTCCGAAGGCACGCTGGGTACTTCGAGCGGGTAAAAGCTCTTGCTCACCAGTTCGAGGATGCCGCTGTATTGGAGGTCGGAGCGGAGCACGTCAGTGAAGATTTTTGTCAACGGCTGCGCCGAAGAGCTCCGCGGCACAAAGTCGGCCGCGGCCACCCGCGCCTTTTCGACACCCAGACCGGTGCCCGTGCGGAACCAGTCCTGCGCCGCGGCTGGCGGGGCCAACAGAGTCACAACAAAGACGCCAAAGATAAGTACAGCCGAGCACAGATGCATAAAACGGCGCAAGGGAGGGGAAAGAAATATGTGATCGGAGCGATTACGGATTCGTTTTGTCCTCATTCGATTGCTCGCACCTCATTGGGAAATGCAAAAATCTCGTGTGCAGCCTCCTGCTCGAGGCGTGGGGCATCGTTCGAACCCCGGGACCTGAGCACCTGGGCTATACGCACTCGTGGTTCTCGCCGCCGGGTGGACTAGCGGCGAAAATCGAACCAGAACTCCACCGTCACGTACGACCCGGAATACGCCGGCGGCAGTGGGTTCAGCGGGTTCGAACCCTGGATGGAGCGCAGCGCCGAACGGTCCACCGAAGCGTTTCCGCTGGAACGCACGAGTTGGATGTTGACAATGCTGCCGTTGCGCAGAATCTCGAACGTGGCCACCGCGCGCGGCGCCCAGCGGACCGAAGGATCCACCGTCGATTGCAGCCAGTTGCTGCTGACGCGATTCCGTACGCCCATGACGTAATCGGGGAAGCGCGCGCTGAAATCTCCGCCCGGCCCGGAAAAGCCGAGGCCGCCCTGCGTGGGGCCGCCCATGGTGAACTGGGTGTAGGGCAGCGTCGGTGCGCCGCCCTGGCCGTAGGGGATGGCGCCCGGCGGAGGCGGCGTCTCGTTCTCGAGCACGCGCGAGGGCCGGGTGACGTAGCGCGGCGGCTTGTTCCGCTCGAATTCAGGGATCTTGGTGGCCTGCGTTTCCGGCTCTTTTGGCTTCGGCTCCGATTGGTAGAGTCCCTGGGTCTCGTCGGCGACGCGGCTGGGCGTCATAACCTCCGGGCGGGGCAGGGGAACGCCGGCCAGATGGCCGACCAGGCCCACGGTCATCTCGCCCCCGCCGACGCTGCCCCAGACCTCGCCGCGATGCGAACGCAGCGTCGAAACCACCAGCGAGCTGAAGATCAGAGAATGAAATGCAAACGACCACAGCAGCGGAACCTTCAAGCTGGGCGAAGCGCGTCGGTCAAGGTCGAAAGACATCACTGGGTGCGCGGCCGAGCGCTGATGGGTTCGGTGACCACGCTAACATTTTGGATGCCGGACTGGCGCAACTCGTCCATCACCGTAGCGAAGCTGCCGAAGGGCACAGTCTCGTCGCAGCGGAGGAAGATCGCGTCGCTCTGCGGATTGCGCATGCGCGAGCGCACCATCTGCCCGATCTCGTGGATGTTCACCGGGTCGTTGCCGAGATAGACGCGCTGGGCGCGGTCGATGGTGATCACCAGGCGCTCTTCGGCGATTTCCTTCACCGTCTTGGTCTTGGGGAGATCGACTTCGATGCCCGACTGCAGGATGGGCGCCGTGATCATGAAGATGACCAGCAGCACCAGCACCACGTCCACGAACGGGACGATGTTGATCTCCGAAAGCGAGGTGCCGGTCTGACGCGAGAGTGTGGGCATAGCCGAGCCTGACGCGAGCGCGCGAGGTCCGCGCGACTATCCGTACAGCTTTTCCACCTGCGCAGCCACTTCCATGGCGAAGTTATCCATGCGCGTGGCCAGTTCCTTGATGTCGTACAGGTAGTGGTTGTAGGCCACGACCGCGGGAATGGCGGTGAACAACCCGGCCGCGGTGGTGATCAGCGCCTCCGCTATGCCCGGCGCCACTGCGCGGAGACTGGCTGCGCCCGCGCTGCCCAGTCCGGCGAAGGCGTCCATCACGCCCCAGACGGTGCCGAACAGGCCGATGAACGGCGTCACCGAGCCGGTTGTGGCCAGCCACGGCATGCCTTTCTCCATCCGGCGAACCTCCTCGGCGGCGGCTAGCTGCATGCCCGTGGCGATCGCGTGGATGCTCTTTACTGTTCCGTGGGGATTGCTCGCTGCGAGCTGGCTCTGGAGCTCGCGGTAGCCGGCGACATAGACAGCTTCGAGCGGCGAGCCGCTCTCGGCCAGCAACCTCGGCTCCGGCAGCGCCTTGCCGGTGCGAAAGGCACGCAGGAATCGCTTGGTCTTCCGCTCGATCCGTCCGAACGACCAATACTTTTGGAAAATGAGTGCCCAGGAAAACAGCGAGAACACCAGCAGGATGATCAAAACAACGCGCGCAACCCAACCGGTCTGTTGAAGCAGGTTCCCCAATTGGCCTGCGAGCAGGAAAACTGCCAGGGCTGAAATTTTCGACCTCCCTCAGAAAAAATCCTGTATTCCCCCCGAAAACTTACCGTAGCACACGCGCTGGGGTCGGTCAAACGAAACGCGGCGGCATGTGCGCGAGGAAAGCACACCGCACCAAGGGGGAGCGCCTCGCTGCGGCGATGAGCCGTTCAGCCTTTCTCTCGCGCCACATGTGTCTGCTAGAAATTCAACTGCAATCCCCAGTAGCCGAACAGAGACGGGGCTTCGCCCGGCACGCCGCGGATAGACCGGCCGGTCGTGAACAGAAGAACCAAGTAACGGTTGAGGCGGAAGCGTCCGCCGAGGTCGAAAAGCAATTCGTCTTGGGCAAAATTGCGCAGAGCTGTGCCGTGCAGCTCCCCTAGCAATTCGAGTCGCGGGTGGAGCCTATGGGCAACGGCGAGCCCGTAGAGCCACTCGTCTGGGAGGGACTCCCTGAACAGGTGGCCGAATTCCAAATTGAGTTCGAGCGGGCCGACGTGCTTGGACGTCTCCACCGGCAACAGAAATTGCCGGCCTTTTTCCGCCAGGGCGCGATCGGCCGATGATGTGGGGTTGTTGAATTCGAGTTGCGGATAGATTGAGACAGAAATTCCGTGGCGCTCTTCGTCCATGAAGCGCCACTTCACGCCCATCAGCGAATTGCCCAGCCCGCTGCGCGTGCCCGCGCCGCTCGGGTCAAGGACCCTCCAGGGAAGCTCATACTTGAGCTGGATTCGCTCGCCCAGACCGTAGTTGAGGTCAATTCGGGGAGTCTCCAGCAACGTGGCCGCGGAACTCCGCTCCAGCGTGAAGCCCATATTGATCTCCCAATGCCTATTTCCGGGAGTGCCGGGATCGTCCGTGAGCAGTGGGGGACCGCCCTGTGCTCGCAGCATCTGCGGCGCTACCGCCGCTAGGGCGAGAAGGAACAGAGTGATGGAGGTCCGGCCGCCAATCCGCATTACTGTCCCTTGAAGAGCAACAACCCAGCGATCTCTGCCGCCAGGATCAGCAGCGGCTCGGGGATTCTTTTCGCCTTGCGCAACAACACAAAGGTGAGCACACCGATCAGCACCGTCGGCAAATCTAGCAGAGCCCGCCGGCCGAGGATATAGGCGGCGCCGGCAATGGCGCCGACCGCCGCCGCAATGACACCTTGCACGAAGGCCTTGACTTGGCGGTTCTGCGCGAAGCGGCGGTAGTACGGCGCTCCGAAGATAACAACCAAGTAGGGTAGCGCAAAAGCCGACAGTGCTGCCAGTGTCGCACCCACTGGTCCGGCGACCGGCCGTCTTCAAGTGCTTCGCGTAAGGCCGACCAGCAAGCCCAGAGCGATGTAGACCGCGCCGCTTGACCGCTCGGCAACCTCCCGACGGCGGCTGTTCTTGAGGAGATTGCCTGCCGTCCCGGCGAGGTAGGCGACGGCCAGGTTGACGATGGTTCCCGAGCAGTCGAAGTACAGCCCCAACGCGGCCAGTTGCCACGCCACGCCGCCGTGCGAGGGCGAGACGAATTGCGGCAGGAAAGCGAGAAAAAAGAGCCCTACTTTGGGGTTGAGCACGTTGGTGCCGACGCCCTGGCGGAAGATCGCCGGGAGATTCTCAGCAGGCAACTCGCCGAGCGCGGGGTTGGCTCGACGCCGCGCGAGCAGAAGAAGGCCCAGATAAACCAGGTAGGTCGCCCCCGCGTAGCGCACCACCTGGAAGGCCGGCGGCCAGGAGTGCAACAACGCGGCGACGCCGAGCGCCACCGCAGCCGTGTGCACCAGGCAGCCGCCGCCAATACCCAGCGCCGATACGATCCCGGCGCGGCGGCCCTGGCCCACGCTGCGCCCGATGACGTACATCATGTCCGGCCCCGGAGTCAGGTTCAGGACCAGGGTTGCCAGGGCAAACGTCGCGAAGCCGGGAAACATCGGCAGATCACCTCACTCGCGGCAGCGTGCGTTTCACTTTGCAAAGTCCCACAGGGCCCCGGCTCGGGCGTTCACCGCCTTTTCGAACACTGCAACTGCCGCGGCAACATCCTGCAGGGCCGTTCCCGTGCTGTCGAAGATGATGATTTCGTTCTCCGAGGTGCGGCCGGGCTTCCTGCCGGTGATCACCTCGCCAAGTTCGGCGTGGACATCGGCCCGGGTTCGGAGCCCCGCCTTCAGGGCGTGGTGAAGCTCGCCGATTTCCGCGCACTGTTCGAGCAGGTCCACCACCATCTTGTTCGATACCAGCAGAGCAGGGTCGAGCTCTTGTTTTTCGGGGCTGTCGGCGCCGACCGCCGCAAGAAAAGTTCCCGGCGCCACGTCTTCGCGGCCCAGCAAGGGCTTGCGGGAGGGCGTGCAGGTCACACAGACGTCACTCTGCTTCACGGCGCTGGCCAGGTCTCGGACGGGCCTGATCTCCATTCCCAGCTCCTCGGAGAGATCGGTGGCAAACCGCAGGGCCTCGGTGGCGTCGGTGTCGAAAGCATGCACTCGTTCGAGCGAAAGGACTTGCGCGAGCGCTTTGAGCTGGATGCGGCCCTGATTGCCGCAGCCGCAGATGGTGGCGACCTTGGAATCGGGTCGAGCAAGATGCTTCGCCGCGACGGCGGTCGCCGCTCCGGTTCGCTGGATGGTGATCTCCATCGAATCCATCACCGCCAGCGGATACCCGTTCTCGCCGTCACAGAGGACAATAAGCCCCTGGATGTTGGGCATGCCGAATCGCTTCTTGTTGTGAAAGAAGTTGCCGTTGGTTTTCACGACGAAGTAAGTTCGGTCCAGCCTAAGCCCCGCCGCCTTGATGTGGAATCCTCCCTCTTGCGCGGGAATGCTGAGAATCCCAGGGGGCAGGGTTTTGCCCTCGGCGTGCAACTGGAAGGCGCGCTCCACGGCTGCGATGCACTCTTCGAGACCGAGGAGCGCGGCAACCTGCTCGCGATTGAGCAGCAGGGAGCCCAGTGGCTTCATCCGTCCATCCTTTGCGACACGAGCTCGTCGAGCCTCGATCCGGGCGCCGCCTCGACGGGTGGGTGACCCCGGCGGAAGATTCGCGCGGCGACGGATCCCTTCAGCAGGACGGATTCGTTCTCGACGCGAAGCATCGTGCCTTCGCGCAGGCCCACCACCGGCGCGTCGTTCTCTTCGAGGAATTGAAGAATCCTTTCTTCCTGGGTTTCCCCCATGTGCGTCGATGCCGGGTCGGGATCGAGGTAATGCGGGCTGATCTGGAAGCCCACCAGCCCCAGGGCCTCGAAGGACGGCGGTTCGACGATCGGCATGTCCTTGGTCGTCTTGATGGAAGGGCCCGCAACGATGGAGCCGGCACTTGAACCGACGAAAGGCGTCCCATCTTCAACCTTGTGCCGTATGGCCAGCAGCAGATCGAACTCGTAGAGCGCCTTCAGGAGTCGAAATGTGTTTCCCCCGCCGATAAAGATGGCTTGGGCGGCATGGAGAGCTCGCCGCGCGTCCGGCACTTGGTGAGCCGACTCCAAGTTGTATCCCATGATCCGGAAGCGCCCGCGCGCCTTGGCGGCGTACGCATCGCAGTCGTACAGCGCAAAAGGAACGAAAAGAACGGACTCGATGTCTCCTAGGAAATGGCGGATTTCCCCTTCCGCGTGGTCCAGATAGCCGCGGCCGTAAACGACCGAGCTACTGATCAGAAGGAGCTGCTTGGACTTGCCTCTGTCTTGTGACATTCGCCCCCTAGAAATCGAGTTGCATGCCAATTCGCATTACTGTCCCTTGAAGAGCAACAACCCAGCGATCCCTGCCGCCAGGATCAGCAGCGGCTCGGGAATTTTCTTCGCTTTGCACAGCAGGAAGAACGTCGTCACACCGATGATGACGGCCGGCAGATCAATCAGGGCTCGCCGGCCAAGAATGTACGCCGCTCCGGCAATGGCGCCGACCGCCGCCGCGGTGACACCTTGCACGAACGCCTTGACCTGGCGGTTCTGGGCGAAGCGGCGGTAGTACGGCGCTCCGAGGATGACAATCAAATACGGCGGCGCGAACACCGCCAGCGCGGCCAGCACGGCTCCCACCGGCCCAGCGACCAGATAGCCGATGAAACCCGCCGTGATCACCACCGGCCCTGGAGTGATCATGGCCACGGCCACCGCATCGAGGAATTGGCGCTCGGTGAGCCACTGGAACTGCCGCACGACGCCGCCGTAGAGAAAAGGCACAATCGCCAGCCCACTGCCGAAGACGAACGCGCCCGCCTTCATGAAGAATTCGAACAGTCGTGCAATCGTACCGGCGGCGGCCAGGCCATGGACTCCGGTGAAAAGCCAGCCAAACCCGGCAAAGGACGCCATCGTCGCGGGCGCCGGGTGAAACGGCGGCCGCGCCTTCACAAAAACAGCGATGACTCCGCAAAGGATGAAAAGCCAGACGATCTCCGATTCGGTCCACGCCGTCGTGACGGCGAGCATGCCGAACACGCCCCAAAGGAACCAGTCCTTTCCGAGCGTCGCGCGGACCAGCTTGTAGGCGCTCTGCGCGATGATGGCGATGACTGCGGCGCCGATTCCGTAGAAGAGTCCCTGGATCCAGGCGAGCCGGCCGTAATGCATGTAGAGCGCCGCGAGCGCCAACACCATCAGAAATGAAGGCAGGATAAAGACCGTGCCGATGAGCGTGGCGCCAAAGCTGCCCCCGCGCACCCAACCTAGATACATGGCGAGCTGCGCGGCCAGCGGCCCGGGCGACAACTGGGAGAACGCCAGACCCTCGAGATAGTCCTGGTTGGAGACCCAGCGTCGCTCTTCGACCAGATCCTTCTGCATGTGACCTGCGAGCGCGATGGGCCCGCCGAAGCCGAGCGTGCCAAGCTTCAGGAAGTACACCACGAATCGCGACAAGGAGCCCAAGACGGGCGACGATTCAGGCGGTTGTTCTCCTGCTGTGTTCATGACAAAGAGGGAGCAGCGGATCGGTGCTCCCGGTTATTTCGCCGCGTTCGTCTTATCCAGCGCGGCACGAAGACCGCGAGCAAGCTTTAGCGCATCGTCGTTTGCCCAGAAGTGCATGTAGAAGAGCCTCGGGACGTCATTCAGTGCGTGGCTATGCAGCGCGACTGCTTCAATTCCGTGGTCCCGCAAGGTCTTCATCACCGGTTCAACTTCTTCCCACGTCAACGCGAGGTCGCCAGCAATAGCGGCGCGTCCCTTTCCGGTGGGTTGGAAATTGATGACAGTTCCAGCTCCCATCGAAGGCGGGGTCTCCATGCCTTCTTCGGTAAGCTTCTCGACGCGCGGCACGTTGAAATGCAGCACTCCGCCACTTACGTTGCCTTGGTGACCAATGATCTTCCCTACCGCGGCCGCGTCGAACCCGAGGTCCTCATTCTCCTTTGTGCCGCCGCCCTGGGGTAGAGGGGTCGTGGTCACTGCGACAGCTTTCTTGATTGTCCGGGCGAGTTTGACCGGATCGCCGTGTCCGCCCATGTGGATGTACCAAATCTTTGGCGATTCGCCGATCAAGTGGTTGTGGAGAGCTGTTACTTCGACACCTCCGTCCTGTAAAACCTTCATTGCCGGCGCCACTTCGCCTTCGGTGAGGACCAGATCGCCCATGACCATGGCGTCGTTGTTGCCGACCCTGTGAAAAGCCGCCCAAGCACCAAGCGCAAGCGCTGGTTTGATTTCGGTGCCGCCGAGAGTGACGTGAAGGTCCTTGCGCGGCATGTTGAACCGAATCACGTCTCCGGGCAGGAGGGCCCCTGGGAATCCGAAGACGTCCTCTACGTTTTTCCATTCCGTGGCCATAGCGGCCTTCTGGTCCGTCTTGGTCTGTGCCAAGCACAGTATTGGCGGACCGACAAGGAAGACAATTACCGCAGCGATGCTGCATACAGTGGTTGGTGACAGTCTCTCATTCTTCATGTCGACTCCTTTCGATTCATGAGTTCGTCTTCTTGCGTTCATGCGATCGCTTGACCGCGAGACCAACAATCGCCACTCCCAAGACAACAACATTTGCTCTCTTCATGGCTACCTCCGTGCTCAGCCTACGGACGGCGCACTAACTCGTCCTGAAGAGGAGATGAAATTTGATTCAGAAATCGAGGGATCGCCGACCTCCACGAAGGAAAAGAAGCTACTTCTAGGAAAAAGAACTAGTGATGCTTCTTGCGCGTGCGTGCCCCTTTCCCGAGTACGTCCACTGCGGCGCGGAAGCCGGTCGCCAATTTTTCAGCCGGACCACGGCCCCAATAGTGTAGAAAGATGATCATGGGTTGTGCGGTGGTCATGTGATGATGAATGGCTACCACGTTGAGGCCGTGGCTACGGAGCGCCTTCAGCACGGGAGTTACTTCGCTCGCAAGCATGGCCACGTCGCCGGCCACCTGCGCGTCCTCGTTTGTGCCGGCGAAAGCCGCCCAGGTGTTCAGTCCCATGCGCGCGTTGATCGTCGCGCCTCTCTCTCTCACGGTCAGGTCGTTCCGGCCTAGGGTGATCTTATAAACCGGTCCGGCTTGTTCGCCCGCGTGGCCGACAATCGAGGCAATTTTCGCCGTGTCGAGCGCGCTCCCCGCTGCCGGCGGGTCCGCGGCCGACGTGCCTTTCGCTGGCGCCGTGGAAGCCCTGGCGTGGCCGATCAGGTCGAGCGCGGACTTGACCGCACGCGCCAGGTCAAGCGCCTTCCCATGGCCGTGAATGTGCATGAAAAAGATGCGCGGGTCCTCCCAGAAGAAATGGTTGTGCAAGGCGGTCACGTCCAGGCCGTGATCGAGCAGCGCGGACATCGCAGGGCTGACTTCTTCCTGGAGCAAAACCAGGTCGCCCATCATCACGTCCTGGCCGCCGACGCCCTTGGTCATGGCCACCCAGCCGCCAAACCCGAATGGTGTGGGAGTGGCCACTCCGGCGATGCTGACTTTCAAGTCGCTCCGCGGGACATTGACCTTGAGCACCTTGTCCTTGTAATCGCCCTTACGATCCAAGAACTTAAGAACTTTCTGATAGTCACTTGGCATCTCTTGTGCACGAACAAGCAGAAACGGTGCACAGAGTGCCAAAAGAACACCAAACGCCATGATGAGCGGAATGCGTCTCTCCATTGCTTTTCCTCCACATGGCCATCGGCTCTTTCGCCAGAAATGCCGATGGCCCAGATTGGCTATGACCGATCTACCCACACCCGCCGGGCATGACCACAGTCACCTCGCCCGGAGGCCGACGGTTTAGACGGCACCCAGTCTCGCGTCCGGAGACTATTAACTCCCTACTGGAGCGCCCGGCTGCCAATCCAACTTCTCCGACACCGTCTTCCACTGGTCGCCCTTTACGAGGGTGACCTCGGCAACCGGATGACCGTCCTTGAAGGCCGGAAAGACGCTTACCGCACGAAATCCCGGGTTGCCCTTCAGGACTTTAGCGAGAGTCGCGCCAAGCGACTGCTTCGCCTTTGCCATAGCCTCACTCTGTGCTTTCGCCGCGGTGAGGTCCTCACCGCTTGTGATGGCTTCCGCCTTGGCAATTTTTCCTGTGTTGTTGTCGACAATGACCTCGAAAAACTTGCCGGCTTTCGCCGTGTAGACGGACAACTGCAATTTGCCTTCTTCAATTTCAAATTTCGCCGAAATGGGCTTTCCCTCGTGCGTGCTAGCGGCCAGGCCTTCGTCGAGAGATACTTTCGACTCGACCACCGCCTTCGCAAGCTCGGCGCGGTCTTTGTCTTGAAACGGCCCGGACCACACCGCCGAGCTAACGAGCAACCCAACCAGCATGAACCCCGCAACCATCGTCTCTTTTCTCATAGCTTCCTCCTCTTATTCAAACAGCTTCGCTGCCGAAGGAATCTGTCTTTCGAGTTCACGCGCAGCATCTTTGGCGCGTTTGATCGCAGCGGATTCCTGCTCCCCACGTGCTGGTTTGAAAGTCAAACCGAGGGCGCCGATGGTCTTGCCGGAAGCATCGTGGAGTGGCAGCGTAACGTCGAAAGATCCTGCTTCCTTGAGGACCACTGGTCTTCCGGACCGGATGGCTCTGAGGTCTTCGGGATCGGATTTTTGGCCAATCTTGGCCGGGAGGTTCGACGCGACGATGATGTTGTCCGCACCCTGCGGCGGGGTGAGGTGCAATCCAATCCGGATAATTTCAGGGTGTTTCGCCGCGAGATCATCAACGAGCTCTTGCGCGAAGGTCCTGTTTGCGGCAGCCGAGCTCTTTGGCGGGCTGAGATCTTGGACCGTTAGGTCGTCGAAATGGATTACGGAGTCGGCTTTGGTCCAGACGCCGACTTTGCCGGGGCCGGTAAATGTCTCGTCCGTCGCGGTGATCTTCAGTTCGCCGTCGTAGTAGCACTTGATCTGCTTGCCGACGATCTCCATGCGCAGCGTATGCCATTGGTTGGAAGGAACGCGGAAATTGGCGCCCGCGAACTGCCGACGCCGACCCCCGACAACGTAGTAGAGGCGGTAGTTGTCTTCAAGCGCGTTCGCTCTCACGACGTAGTAGTTGTTCGGGTCCTGATAGCGAAAGACGATTCCGGCCCCCTGGTCCACCTTCCCCGAGATGGCCTTGAACTTCACGCTCACGGCGACATCCTGGTGGCTGCCCTCCTCCAAGATGGCCAGCGGAAAGCGGTAGTCGGTCGTGTCGGTGGAAGTCTGTGCCAGCACGTTGGGCTTCGATGGCGCGGTTGGATCTTGCAGGACCACCCAGACGCCTTCGGCGCCCCGCCCGGTCCGCGCCGAGCTGAATTTGGCTGGTGGCTTGCCGGCTGTGTCCCTGTCGAAGTTGTATACGACCTGCTTGCCGAAAGCCGGCCGCGGCGGCGCAGGTTCTCGCTTTGCAGCAGTGGGCGTCTCCCGCTCGCCCCCATCTTCATCCTTGTCGCGGCAGGCCATCGTCAATAGCGGCAGGAAGAAGATCAAAAAGAGTGAAAGGATCTTGGTGTTCGTCATGTCCGCTCCCTTTCGCGTTCCTTCAGCTCATGTTGCAATGAATCACGGCAACGAGTGATACAGTCCCTCGGCCAGTTGCATGCCGCGCTCGAGAATTTTCTGGTCCGGCAGGCCCAACCGGTCCCAGCCCTTGAGCACTTCGTCGATCCCGAAGCCTTCCTTGCGTCCGAATTTGTCGTCGCCGAGATCGGCGTCATGGACGATCTGCGCCAGCACGTTCACCTTGCGGTCACGGATGCGGAACTGTTTCTGCAACGTCTCGAAGGTGCAGTCTTCGCCGCGGTGACCGAAGCCCTCGTGGTACATGTCAAAGGGCACCGCCCTGCGGGGCGCGCGGCCCTCGGGAGCAAAGGTGAAACGGGCCTTCGGGTCAATGAAGCGCCGGATGAGCCAGGCCGACGTAACCCGGTCCACGCCGGGGCGCGGCCGCGTGACCCACCGCCGGCCTCGATAATCCTTGCAGGAGATTTTCCCGAGGTTGTCGCTGCGCAAATCGGCCGAGCCGGCGGCTTGCGCGGTTTCGAGGAGTTCCTCGACGCGGCCCCGAAGGGGATTACGGAAGAAATCAATCGCCACAATTTCCTGGAAGCGCTGGCGCAGGCGATGCAGCCGGGCGGGGGAGCGCTTGGCCGGCGCGGCCGACAATGCCCGGCGCAGCTCCCGAATCAGCCGCTGGTAGTCGCGGGCACGAGCCTCGGCAAAGCGCCCTGCCAGTTGCGTCGAAGAGAGGTTGTCAATGGATTGGACCTGGATGACGGAGGCTTCTCCTCGATAGTTCCGGATCAGCGTCGCCAGCCATTCAAAGCGTTCCCGGTTGGTCGGGTCATTCGGCAGCAGGTAGCCGGAATTGCCCAGGGAGATAGCGCCAAACCTCTGGAGCTTTCTCCATACCTCGACGCGTTGACTGGCGCGCCGGGTCGGCAGGCTGAGCACCAGCAGGAGCCAGGGTGGCCGGCCTGCATTGGACCTTGTTATATTCATTACTGCAAAAGCTATAGAGGAAACAAAATGATGTCAAGGTCCTTGCCCGCGTCACCCCTCAGCGAAATGCCGGCCGAGGGCCACACGCAAGCGGGTCAGAGCACAACTTCCGGGAGCGGCACGCCCTCCGCGAATGCGGGTATGCTAGAATCCGCTCAGTCCGCTATGAGTACGCTCATTGATGTGCGCCTGGAGACGCTGACGGGGAAACGACCGGCTCTGGCCGCTGCGGCGCGGGGGTTCGACGGCGAGGCGCCCGGCAGTGCCGGCCGGACGTTTTATATGGAGACGTTCGGCTGCCAGATGAACGTCCACGACTCGGAAAAAGTTGCGGGGGTGCTGTTCGAGCGCGGCTACCGCCAGGTGGACACCCCCGAAGCCGCCGCGCTGGTTCTCTACAACACGTGCAGCATCCGGGAGAAGGCGGCGCAAAAGGTTTTCTCGCGGCTGGGGCAATTCAAGGCCGGGCAGGACGCGGGCAAGCTCATCGGCGTGCTGGGGTGCGTGGCGCAACAGGAGGGCGAGCAGATCTTCGAGCGCGCGCCGTGGGTGAGCCTGGTGTGCGGCTCGGCGAGCTACCGCAAGCTGCCCGAGCTACTCGCCGAGCTCGAAGCGGGCAGCCGCCGCGTCACCGGGCTTGACACCGACACCGACGAAACGTTTGAGACGGAGATCACGCGGCGCGACCATCCCTTCCGCGCCTATGTGACTATCATCGAGGGCTGCGACAAGGCTTGCGCCTACTGCGTTGTGCCGCGCACCCGCGGGCCCGAGCGCAGCCGTACCAGCACCCTCGTCGTCGAGGAAGCGCGCCGGTTGGCCCACGCGGGCTACACCGAGGTGCAATTGCTCGGGCAAACGGTCAACTCCTACCGCGACCCTTCGCCGCGACGCCTGAACTTCGCCGAGCTGCTGCTGGCCGTCGCGGCGGTGCCCGGCATCCGCCGAGTGCGCTTCACCACCTCGCACCCCAGCGATTTCCGCGCCGACATCGTCGCGGCGATTGACGCGGTTCCAGCGCTCTGCGACCATGTGCACCTGCCGGTACAATCGGGCTCGACCCGCGTGCTCCGCGCCATGCAGCGCACCTACACGCGCGACGATTATCTCCACAAGATCGCATTGATCCGTCGGGCTCGGCGGCCCATCAGCATCACCACCGATATCATCGTCGGCTTTCCCGGTGAGACCGAAGCGGACTTCGAGGAAACGCTCAGCCTGCTGGACCTTGCGCAGTACGATGGCGTGTTTTCGTTCAAGTACTCGCCGCGGCCGAACACGCCGGCGTTGGCCATGGCCGACCCGATCTCGGAGGATGAGAAGGGAAGACGGCTGGTAGCGCTCCAAGAGAAGCAACGGCAGATTCAGACGGCGCGCAACGAAATGCTGGTGGGCGAGACGTTCGAGGTGCTCGTGGACGGCCAATCGAAGCGGGAGAATCAGTGGGCGGGTCGCACATCGAGCAACCACGTGGTAAATTTCACTTCGTCGCAGGTAAGTCTTCTGGGACAATATGTTCAGGTGCGGGTCACGCGCGCGGGCCCGCACAGCCTTGTCGGTGAGCAGGTCATCTAAGGACCCGGGGAGGCGCCGATGGAAGTCGAGATGAAAATCCGCGGTCTGATGATGGATCCGGTGTCCAACATGCCCATCGTCGTGCTAAAGGACACCAACGGGACCGCCATCCTACCGATCTGGGTCGGAATCTACGAGGCCAACGCCATCGCGCTGGAGATCGAAAAGGTGCAGACGCCGCGACCCATGACGCACGACCTGCTCAAGAACATGTTGCTGGGGCTGAACGTCCGCGTGCAGAAGGTGGTGGTCAACGACCTCAAGGACGACACCTTCTACGCGCTGATCTGGGTGGAGCGCGACGGCAGCACGATGTCCATTGATTCGCGGCCGAGCGACGCCCTGGCTCTCGCGCTGCGTGTGGACTGCCCCATCTTCGTCGAAGAGGAAGTCTTGAAGAACTCGAAGATCTCCAGCGCCATCACCGAGAAAAGCAGCAGCGAAGAGCTGCGCAAGTGGCTCGAAGGCCTCTCCGACGATGACCTCGGCCGCTACAAGATGTAGCTTCCCTGAGCCTTCCCTGGATTCTCCCTGGATTAGCCGCGAGCCGTGAGCACCGGGCACTAACGCGCAACGCCCTGGGTCAGTCTCCACACAAAAGCTCCCCGGAAAATGCCGGGCGGCTTCCGCAAGCCCGCTAATTGCCCAACAGCAAAGGGATTAGCTGAGGTTCACGCGCCGGTTGGCGTGGCAGAACAAATGCTTCTTTGTCCGTGCTGCGAGACCGCGAGGAGCGCGGTAGCTGATGGCAACATCGGCTCTAGGGCTCGGTGAGCCGCAAACGCCGACAGCGAGGAGAACTACCATGACTACAGCCTTCGCCACGGGCACGGATATCCATGCAGAGCATCTGACGCTGTACGAGGACCTGCTCCAACTGGATCGCGGCCTGAATCATCTGGAGTGCTATTCGGAAGTCTTTGCCAACCTGGCTGGCGTCGAAGAAGTCAAAGACCTCGGCCGGCGTCTTGTGGCGCAACTCCCCGATCACTTTAAGCGCGAGGAGCAAACGGTCCTGGCGGCGGCTGCGCAAGTCAGCCCGGAGCTGGCCGAGATCTGCCGGGAACTGAAGAGCGAACATGTCGAACTGACCGCGTGGGTCTCCGCGTTTGGCACGGCCCTGGAGAGGTTCGAGACGTCCGATGACCTTGAGCAGGCCATCTGCCAGTTGAAAGGCGCGGGCAGGGAGCTGACGAGCTATCTGCGGCGTCACGTCGCGAAAGAAGAGGACGAACTGAGCGGGTTTCTATGATCGCCACCCCGACTCGACATGTGCAGATCGAACCAGGCTCCGCCGAGGTGCGTCGCAGCACGCTGGCCGACCGCCAGGCGCTCGTGGAGATGTACCTCGGCTTTGAGCCGAAGGGTGCGGCGTTCGGCCTGCCGCCGCGGAAAGAGCCGGAGACTTGGCTCGACCATTTGACTCCCTATCCGAATTTTGTGGCCTGGGTCGCTGGCCGGGTCGTCGAGCATTCGGTGCTCTGTCCCGAAGACGATTTGGGCGAGGTGGCCGTCTTTGTCCACCAGGACTACCGCCAGCGCGGCCTGGGGAAGAAACTGGTGCGCGAACTGGTCCAGGAGGCGCAGCGCCTGGGCTTGCGGAAAATCTGGGGATGGCGGAAACCGATAATTTCCCCATGTTCCGCCTGGCATTTTCGCTGGGATTCGTTGTCGGCGCGGACCCGCATGAGTTTTATCTCCATCTCGACCGGCAGATTCCCGCCCACCACGAGGAGATCGCAGAGTTCTCCGCCGCGTAGCCTGCCCTGAGCGAAGCGCTCGCCGCGGCGCGTCCCGGATGCTCCTACGGAGCCGAAGGGTTCTCCTCTATTTGTTCCGCGGACGACTCCACCATCCACTCGGCAGTCGAAGAGGAACCGGGCTTGAAACCGCTCCATCTGGTTGTTAGGATATATGCGCATCAGGGGTACGCCCATGCCAAAATTCGTCATCGAACGTGAAGTGCCGGGAGCCGGGAATCTATCCGACGCCCAATTGCGGGAAATCTCCCAAAAGTCGATCAGCGTTCTGAAGGGAATGGGTCCCGAGATCCAGTGGCTCCAAAGCTATGTAACCGGCGACAAGATTTACTGCGTCTACCTCGCTCCAGACGAGGCGGCGGTCAGGGAACACGCACGAAGGGGAGGCTTCCCGGCGAATCGCATCTCCGCAGTCCGCAGAATGATCGACCCGACAACTGCGGAATGAGTGTCGGCTGGAATGCGGCGGGCGCAGGCGGCCTAAGCCGTTGGACACCAATCATGTGGCTGGGTCGTCTGGGCGCGTGGCCGTAACCGAGCGAGGCGCAGAATGCGGGATCAGCACCTCCTGAACAGCTTTCTCGACCGGCATAGCCCAACCTTCTAACCAGGCCGTCGCGCCCGCCGCGTTGGTCAATACCTGCCGTGCCGGGTCCAGGGTGGATTCCAGCTTGGCCTGTTCTGCGGGCGTGAGCGGAGCACCAATGCTTTGGCGCAGCGCCGCCGCTGCGCCTGCCAGCCGCAGCGAACGCTCTGCTTCGTGTTGTGCGGCCGCTGAGCACGCGAAACACTCCAGCAGGCGCGCAATTCCGCGTTTATGTTTCAGTTCCTGGAAAATTTTTATGCTTTCCCGATACAGAGAGTGCGCTCCTGGATAATTCCGCTGTTCCCTCGCCAAGCTTCCCAGATCAGCCAGTGTGCCAGCAATGCCCCAGCGGTCACCGAGTTCCCGGAAAATTGTCAGGCCCTGTTCGTACAATGTCCGCGCGGCTGCGGAATCACCCTGATCGCGTGCGACATCCCCCTGGTAGTTTAGCGACCAGGCGACACCTGTCCGATCTCCCAGTCCTCGGAAGATTGAGAGACACTCCGCGTATAGGGAGTGCGCGCGGTCATAGTCACCCTGCAATTTGACGACATTCGCCAGGTTACTGAGAGAACGAGCGACAGCCTTCTGGTCGCCCAATTCTCTCCAAAGCCCAAGGCTTTCTTCCAACAGAGAGTGCGCAACTGCCACGTCACCCCGGTCCCGAGCAAAGACCGCCAGCGCGTTTAGAGAGACGGCGACACCCTGCTTGTCACGCAACAGACGCGCGATGTCGAGACTTTCCCTGATGAGCGTATCCGCCGAGGCGTAATCTCGCTGCTCGCCGGCGAGCACGCCTGCGGCAAAAAGCGCGCGCGCGCGCGCCTTCGTGGGTGCCGCCGCCCCTGCGAGCTTCAGCAGCTTGCCCAGCCTAACCCTGCCTTCGGCGAGATACTCGCGTGTCTCCCAGAAGCGAAAAAGGGCTGCGCCGAGGCGCAAGCCCCACTCCGCATCTCCGGTTTCTGTTAGCCACTCAAGGCCCGCGCGAAAATTGTCATGTTCTAGCGCGAAACGTCCCAGCCACTCCGCTCCTTCCGGGCTGTTCTGCTCCGTAGGCGCTTCTTCTGCCAGCACCAGGCAATAGGCGGCATGGGCGCGCCTCGTCAAGGCCTCCTCCCCGCTTGCCTCCAGCTTTTCCAGAGCGTACTCGCGAATCGTTTCCAGCATCACGAACCGCGATTCACCGTTCGCTTGCTCGGCCCGTTGCACCAGGCTTTTGTCCACCATGGACGCCATACCGTCGAGCAGGTCCAAATCGAGATCACTTTTGGTGTTGCATACAGCTTCCACGCCTTCCAGATCGCATCCGCCCACGAACACCGATAATCTTCGGAAAAGCTTCTGCTCGGCAGCGCTCAACAGGGCATGGCTCCAATCCATGGCAGCGCGAAGGGTCTGCTGCCGCTGCGGCAGGTCTCGCGCGCCGCCCGTCAATAGCTGCAACCGGCTCGCCAGGCGTGCCAGCATGGAAGAGGGCGAAAGAACTTTGACCCGGGTGGCTGCGAGCTCGATTGCGAGAGGCAGACCATCCAACCGGGCGCAAATCTCGGTGACCGCAGGCGCGTTTTCTCGGTTAAGTTCAAAATCTGGCTTGGCAGCGACGGCGCGTTGCACAAATAGCGCGACCGCAGGGTACCGTGACAGAACCTCAACCGGAGGCATGGACCGCAGATCCGGCAGCGCAAGCGGCGGCACCGGAAATTCATGTTCTCCGTACACGTGCAGCGCTGCGCGACTCGTTACTAGGATTTTAAGATTGGGACCCATGGCTAGGAGCTCTGCCACGGTAGGTGCAGCTTGAACCAGGTGCTCGAAATTGTCCAGCAGGAGCAGCATTTGTGCGCGCAATGAATCCTGTAAATTCTCCTTGAGTATTTCCAGCGGTGACTGACCTCCTGCCTCCCGTATCCCCAACGTCTGAACGATCACGGAAGCGATCAAGCCCGGATCGCTTAGCGGGGAGAGCGGGACAAAATAGATCCCACCTGGAAACCGTTCGATAAGGCCACTCGCCACTTCCACTGCGAGGCGCGTTTTGCCGATCCCACCTGGACCCGTGACCGTGACCAGGCGCACATCCTGACGCAGCAGGAGTTCTTTGGCGGCAGCGACTTCCTTTTCTCGCCCCACAAACCCGGTCCGCTGCACAGGAATATTGGTCGGGCGAGGCTCCAGCTGCTTAACTGGTCTCTCCGAGAAGCGGTCGCGAATGGCTGCAAGTTCCCGTGCAAGATCTCGGGTAGAGACGTAACGCTTATCGGGCTCTTTCGCCAGACACCTCTCGATTGCCCAACACAGCGGAGCGGGGGCATCGGGATTTTGCACTCCGATCGGTTCGGCTTGTTCGCGGAGAATGGCCAATAGTGTCTCCGCTGCTGTGCTTCTCTGAAAGGCGGGTTTTCCGGTCACCATCTCGTAGAGCACCAAGCCGAACGAGAATTGGTCTGACCGGAAATCCAGCCGATCACCGCTGGCCTGCTCCGGTGACATGTATCCCAGCGTTCCTAGAACCAGACCCGGTCGAGTCTGTGACGCGGACAGTGCGCACGTATCCGATAGCTCTTCGCTGGTCGACATGAGCTTCGCCAGGCCAAAGTCGAGGATTTTGACGAATCCATCGTGAGAGACCATCAGGTTCTCAGGCTTTAAGTCCCTATGCGCGATGCCCGCTTCATGCGCCTTGGCCAGCCCCTCCGCAACCTGCGCTGCGATTTCAATTACTTTTCGTATTGGCAGCAAGCCGGCGACAAGCAGCTTGCGCAGCGTCTTCCCCTCCACCAGTTCCATCGCAATGTAGTGAGTGGAACCGTCCTGTCCGAGTTCGTAGATGGTAACGATATTGGGGTGGTTGAGGGCAGATGCGGCTTCGGCCTCACGGCGAAATCGTGCCAAGGCCATGGAATCCTCTCCGACCCATTCTGGAAGAAACTTCAATGCCACGAAGCGGTGCAGACGCGTATCCTCGGCCTTGTACACCACCCCCATCCCACCTTGGCCGACTTCTTCGACCAGCCTGTAATGTCCGATGACGTGGTTCAGTGGTAGCTTGGGGGCCCTTGCTGAGGAAGCAAGTTCCAGAACTTCCGGGGCGGCTGCCGCGAGAAACTCGCTGCCTGCCTCCGCGTGGGAAGCAATGAGCGATTCTACTTCGGCGCGCAGTTGGCTATCCGCGCAGCAAACCAAGTCCAGATAGGCTGGCCGCTGCTCAGGCGCTATCCGAAGCGCTTCTTCCAAAATCTGTTTCGTCCGCTCCCAACGCTCCGTACTCATACGCGGGAATTCCTGGACATTTCCCGATGCAGCCATGCGCGAGCCGCCGTCCAATCCCGTTGCACTGTGGCCGGAGCAATTTCCAGTACCTCAGAAATCTGCTCCAAGGAGAGCCCGGCAAAGAAGCGCAATTCTACGACTCGGCTCTGGCGCGGGTTGATTTTGGCGAGACCTATAAGAGCGTCATCGAGGGCTACGACGTCAACATCCTTTCGGCGGGACATCATGGTAGCGTCCTCGAGGGAGAGCTTGGGGACGCTGGCGCCGCGCTTGGCCGCGCCGTGGCGGCGCGCATAGTCGACAAGAATCTGGCGCATAAGCTGCGCGGCAATGGCAAAGAAATGAGTGCGGCTCTCCCCCTGGGGGCGGCTCAACCGCACCAGGCGAAGGTACGCCTCATGCACCAGCGCGGCGCTCTGTAACGTATGGTTTGGCCGTTCATTCCGCAGCTGAAAGTGGGCCACACGACGTAATTCCTTGTAGACCAGCGGCAGCAAGGCTTCGAGTGCGTCGCGGTCACCTCCCCGCCATACCTGCAACAACTGCGTGACCTCGCTTGGAGGCTCGTGCTCCACAGGGGGTTCTCGACCGAAGTGGAAGATGAGCTCGTGGCAATCGGGGAGGCCGAAGTTGATCGTATCGCCCTCGCGCAGAGTTCGCACTTCGATCTTCTCCCCGTTGACAAAAACGCCCCGGCGCTGCCCACGGTCTTCCAATCGAAACTCGCCGTCCGCGTACACCAGAGCAGTGCACCGGCGCGAGATGCGCCGGTCGGAGAGTTGCAAGTCGTTACTGGCCTCGGCGCCGCGGCCGATCAGGAAAGGAGACTGCGTGATGCCGACCACGCGGCGGCTGCCATCGGGTGCGAAGACTTCCAGAACGGCTTCGGGGATGGACTGGGGCTCGGCCATAGGCACACCCGGGATCGAGTTGCCTCGATTCTCTGGGAAACGTCCCTGGGGACGTAGCCTAGCGGTTCCCAAGTCTGCTGTCAAATGCGAAGAGCATGCAAATCAGCAGGTTAGGAACTCTCTACTCTCTACAAATTTATTTCATGATCAGATGATTAAAACAACTGCTGTTTTGCGCTGTTAGAGACAGAGGGAAGAACCTCAACAACTTCGAGAAAGGAGACAAACGATGAAAGTCAAGACGAGCATCAAGGCAGGAGCGCTTGCCAACGACCAGAACACCATCGTTAACCCCGGTGGCCCGCGCCTCGTCTCGGGTCCCTAACTCTAAGAAAGGAGAAATGCAATGGAAGTAAACCGCTTCGGAGCAAAGGTAAAAACCATGACAGGATTGTCGCGGGTAGTAACGGTTATCGCGCTGGCCATATGCTCCACAGGAGCCCGTGCAGGAAGCTCAACCATGATCTACATTACCGCCGGGGGTGACGCCGGAGCCAAAATTAATGCTGCCGTTGCCACTCTCGGCTCCGGCAATCCGGGGCAAATCATAGTTCCTCCCGGCAACTATACCGCCACGACGCTGATTATTCTGGGAAAGCAGCACGCCCTGGTAATCCTGGGCAACGGGACTTTTGCGACCGTGGGCATACGCTTTACCGATTCCACCACTGACTACAGCGGCCGGGGATTGATCGAGTGCCCTGACCAAGCCACCATTGAATTGGCCAATTCGGCGAACACCGATGTAATTTCACAGCTAAACTTCGGCGCGCTCACCGGGAATAGAAGCAGCCCGTTTGGGGTGTGGCGTGCGGAGATTCGTGGCTGCACCATCGACGGGAACAAAGCCAACAATATCGACGGCTTCGGCATTCGCCTGTTCGGCCATGGCATGCGCATCGAGAATGTCACCGTGCAAAACGCGGCCCAGGATGGGCTGTGGATAGAGGGCAACAATCCGCCTGGGGCCTTTACCACTTCGGGCGACGATGCGCCCGTGCAGATCAGGTCGGTGAAGCTGCTCTACAACGGCGGCAACGGGCTGACACTGATAGGGCCGAGTGACGCTCCGTTGCACAGCCTGGGCATCTGGGGCAACGGCCTGTGGGGACTGGAGACTTCGACCGCCGTATCGGCCTCGGGGGTGAATATCTTCGCCAACGCTGCCGGAGGACTACATATCAAGTCCGGGGGCTCGATCCTGGGAAATAACGTCGAGAGCGACTCCGCCGCCGGATGGGGGATGCTGGTGGATACCGGTGCAGGGGTGACGGTGCTGTCCTCCTCCGCCGCAGGTTGCGGTGGGTGTGTAGGAATCGAGTACCGTACGCCCGGCAACATCTACCAAGGCAACATCCGTGGTAGCTCGGGTTTCGGCGGCATCGCGGTGAAATTCAACGGGGGCGCGGCCGCCATGCACCTCACCTCAGGGGGATCCAACGACACCTGGTTTGACTGTACCAACGAAATCGGCAAGGTCATGATCGACCTCAGCACTACAGATGGCGCGGGTACACTGCGCGGAAATGGTTGCTGGACGGGAAACGAGGACTTACGGATTCACACCGGCCACGCCCTGGCCGAGCAACGCACACAATTGGATTCGCAAATGACATTTGCCCCCAGCAGTTTCGCCAATTTACCGCCGAACCCGTTTAGCGGAACCGTGGTGTATTGCTTCGACTGCCTGAGCCCTTCGGTACCCTGCTTCGGCGGGGGCACGGGTGCATTGGCGGTACGGCAGGCCGGAATATGGGCATGTAAATGAAGCACAATGATTTCTCGCGGCCGCCGAGCGTTGCCGCCTTGGCGTGCAGCTTGCCGGATTTGCCAAACAGGTTCAGTTCTCGCTTCTTCGAGGGGCCAGCCTCGCCGAGGATGAGCGGCAGCGGAGACGGGTTTGAACTCTCCCGGGGCAACCGGTCGGTAGATTGCCGCGCCCGTAATTGAATCCACGCCGATTGCCCCGGGGAGAGCTATACGCGTCCCAGCGAACCTAGTGCCGCTCCAACTTTCTCCAGCAAAGACTTGTCGCAAACCGCGGCCCAGGCATGCGGCTCGCTCCTGGGATTCATTGTTTGCTCCAAATAGTTGGAAGGTACTAAGCTGGTTTCCCAGTCGAGGGGATGGTGTCCGCATAGGACGCAAACTCGTTCGATTGTTTCCGGCCGCCGGATATGGAGGCCACAGATTCTGCCAGCAGGGTTCGCCGCCGCTCAGGAGCAGACCTGGTGAGTCTTGTCTGCGGTTTTGCCGATGGACCGCGCTCAGGATTTTGGGCGAATCAAGGAGGGAGGCGACTGAGGACTCCTGAGCAGCGGGAGAATCCCTGTGGACCTCTCAGGATTGTTGCGACCAGCTTGGAGAGAACGATGGCAGCGGCGTGGCGGGGAGTCCAACCGACGCATCCCATTCAGGGTTAGGCCGGTCATTGTGGGAGCGGAGGCGGCCGCTCGGATCCTCATACTACACCGCTGCCAAGCTTGCAGGGGTCGGGGGACCGGAGAGGCCGTCGCCCGAGTGTGCACCCTAATGCTCCCTCCAGGCGAACTGCTCGCGCCGGGGGGTTCTCCCCACTCCATGGAGCTGCGGCCAGCGCATTCTGCAGCAATGCTCACGGTCCCCTGACCCGGTCCCGATAGAATCCAGTTCACACGCCTTACAGGCACAAGGCATGCTTCCCCTCAACGAGCATGAATTGATCCGCATCGTCGGGCGCGCGCTCGATACGCGGCACCTGCAATTCGCTGCTGCGCCAGCCAGCGGATGAGCACACATTGGCCGGCGCGGAAGGTTCTCGGGCAAGCAGAGAAGAGCTGCTTCATCAGCAAGTCGCTCCGCGCCGCGGTCCAAGCGGAGCCCAATTTCATCGCGGCGCCAGCCGCCGTGGCGCGATAAAAAGGGGGACGCTCAAGCCCTGCTGCACGGTCAAAGGTCCCGAGGGGCGCCAAATCCGCGCTGACGCGGGGGACCTGGGCAGTTGCTAACTTGTTCGATTTTCTGCATTTTTTGCTTGCACTCCGTCGTGACCGTGGATAGATTTGGCCTACCCCTAGGGGCGGATGGCCGATGTGGCCAACATATGGGCCACCGGTTGCCACCCGGATGGAGTTGGCTGGGCGCTTGACGGCAATTCTGGCTATCGCCAATCAGAAGGGCGGAGTCGGGAAGACCACGACCGCCATCAACCTCGCTGCCGCTCTCGCCCAACGCAAAAAGAAAACGCTGCTGATTGATCTGGACCCCCAGGCCAACTCCTCGATTGCTTTCTTTGATCCCACGGAAGTGCAAACCTCGATGTTCGAGGTCCTCAGCGACCACCGTGCCGAGCTGGCCAGCGTCGTCAGAGAGACCAAGAACCCGCTCCTCTCCCTTGCTCCGGCGAAGCTGACCCTGGCCAAGCTCGAACAGCAGCTTGCCGGGCAGTTCGACGCTCCCTTCAAACTCAAGGACGCGCTGGCGCCGATTCAGAAGGATTACGAATTTATCGTTGTGGATACGCCGCCCGCGCTCGGCATCCTGACGGTGAATGCCATGGTCGCCGCCACGCACCTGCTGGTGCCCATCCAGGCAGCGTACTTCGCCATCGAGGGCACGGACGATCTGCTCGAGACCTACGAGCGCATCCGTGCGCGCCCGAATCCGGGGCTGAAAGTCCTGGGAGTGCTCATCACGCTGTTTGACAAGCGCACGAACATCTCGCGCGATACGCACGAGCAGATTCGCTCCGTCTTTGGCTCGGTGCTGTTCAAGACGCGCATCAGCAAAAATGTGCGCCTGGAGGAAAGCCCGGCGTACAAAGAAACCATCATGACATTCGCGCCCAAATCTCCGGGCGCGCAGGAGTATCGCAAGCTTGCCTTGGAGGTCATCCAACGTGTCCAAGAGGATCGGGTTGCCCGTCACACTGAAGATGCGGCATGACGCCCACTACGTCGAGTCGCTGACGAGTTACAGCGGCGCGGCGGTGGGTCGCATGATCCCGGTGGATAAGATCCGGCCGAACCCAGAGCAGCCGCGGAAAGCCCTGGGCGATCTCCGCGAACTCACCGACTCGATCAAGGAGAAGGGAGTGCTTGAGCCGCTGCTGGTTCGCTTTGTGCCGCGTGAGGACGCCTATTACATCATCTCAGGCGAGCGTCGTTACCACGCCGCGCATGGGGCCGGGCTGCGTGAGCTGCCGTGTATCGAGAAAATCGCCGACGATGCGGAAACCCTCGAACTGGCGCTGATCGAGAACCTCCAGCGCAAGGACCTGACGCCGTTCGAAGAGGCCGAAGGCCTGCACCGCCTGGCCGCGCAGTTTGACTACACCCACGACGATATCGCGCGCAAGATCGGCAAGGCACGATCTTCGGTGACCGAAACCCTCTCCCTGCGAAACATTCCCGATGGCGTGCGCCGGCGTTGCCTGGAAAAGGGGCTCGTGTCGAAATCTCTTCTCTTACAGGTGGCGCGCCAGCCAAACGAGAGGAAAATGCTCGAGGCCGTCCACCGCATCGCCCAGGGCGGATTGACACGCGACGAAGCGCGCCGCGAACGCCGCGACGAGAGAATCTCCGGGCCGCGGCCGCAGCCCTTCATCTTCAATTTCCAGCCGGAGAACGAGGCCTTCCGCCTGCGGATCCAGTTTCGGAAGAGCCACGTGTCGCGCGAGGAGTTGATCGCGACGCTGCGCTCTATCCTGGCGTCGCTCGAGCGCGCCCAGGCGGACTCGGATCCGGCGGTGGCATAGCACTCGAGTTTCCCTGTATCCTTACTGAGAGCAACAAGGGCGGAGCACCTCCGCGTTTGCCCCTGGGCATGCGTCGGTAAAGGGGGAGATCGTCTCAGTCTTGGAACTGACGCCGGAACAGGTGGCTCTACTCGAGCGGTTCGCCGCGCGCGGCTTCCACGTGGTCTCCTTTCCGCTCTATGCCAGCGCGATCGGGGTGCGCAAAGGAAACTGTGCGGCCTTGTTTCGACCCGCCAAGGGCGGAGGGCTCGAGCTTTTGGGCGAGCCGAGCTACCTGCTTGAAGATAACCTCACGGTCCGTGCGACGCGTGGCGGGCGCCGGTGGTTTGTTTGGAAGAAGAAGCAACTCGAGGTGACGCCCGAGCGGATCGCGGAGCTCCGCCGCTTCGCCGAAGAGTTGGCCGGCTTGCTAGAGGTCGCCGCACCGAGCTAGCGCCGAGCTGTGGTTGTTCCGTGAACTGGTATAGCGAGTCGTGAGAGGAGAGTCGACTGCAATTCCAGTTCAGCAGCGATGAACTGATCTTGGCGCTGATCAGCTTGATCCGTGCTACGAATCCCGCGATGCTCCGCCAAGGGCCGGATGGCTTCACGGTGGATTTCGAACCCCTGGAGAAGAAACCCGGACTGAACCCTGACGAGCTGTTGCTGCTGAGATTTCGCGCGGCGCTGGACACCCAGTCAGAACTGAACGCGTATGGCATCGAGCTTGCCGCGGCCGAGGGCCTGCGCCTGACGGAAACCCTCGAGCATCTCGAGTCCCTCCAGGCATGGTCTCCTGACGTGCTCGAGCTCAGTCGCCAGCTTCGCGCGCGCCTCGCGGCCGTGAAATGAAATCCGCTGCGGCTCCGACCGAATCGCACCTAGCTCCTCTAGATGACGGCGGGGCTGCCCTTAACGCCGGAAATAGCAATTTCTTTCCGCGTGTGGACGTCGCGGTGGCATTGGAAGCAGAGCGATATCAAATTCTGTCCGGCATCGTCTCCGAGCTGACTTCGGGCTCTTATATGGTGGACCTGTAGACTACCAAGGCGCCCACATCGCTGGCACCGCCACCCGTCCCGCTCCAGCACCTGACGGCACAGTTTTCGATAAGACTCCGCGTCAAGTGTCAGGCGCAGTCGCTTCGAGCGCAAGCCGGTCATGAAGCTTCCCTGACTTGGCTCAGAAATTTCTGTTTCTGCGCGCGCGGCAGAAGTTGGTACAGCCGACCTAGCGAGAACAGCAATCCCTCAGGGTTCTCACCCTCCAGGCTGGCCCCGGCCAGGAAATCGGCACAGATCATCTCCAGGCAGTAGCCCCGAGACTTGTCGCTGCCCAGCATCAGGGCCGCTGTCTCGAGCGCCTGCTCAAGCACCGGCAGCTGGCTCTTGTACAGCTTGAAGTAGATGATCTCCCAGGGTTCGGTCTCCTGCCCGGTCAGATGCCGCTCGACCTCCCGCTTGAACTCCTCTTTGGGTAACTCGCGGGCTCTGTGCAACCAGGTTGCACAATCGAACCGCTGCCCATCCCTCCGCGCCACCTTCACCAACTCTGTCGCCTTGGTCCAGCCCACCTGCTTGAGGTCGGGTTTGGGGATCCGCGGCAGGTGTTCGTGGATGGCCATCAGGTAGTAGGCCTTCCTGCGGGACTCCGGGAACCGCTTCTCCAGGAACTCATCGAAGGAGCCCAGATTGTCCAACCGCCAGTACTGCCCAGCCCGGACTTCACACAAATAACGGCCTAACTCCACGAAGCGCGTCTCTCGCTCGTGCTCCACGCTCTGCTCCCAGGCCAGGATCTCCTCGATCTTGGACAGCACGAACAGGGCCCGGCGGCGGTTGAGCTTGGGGGGCACCAGGGGCCTCCCATTAGTCGTCAAGGTGGTCAAGCCAATCAAGGTCGCTGGCTCCGGGTTGGCGGATGAGTTTGGCTTCAACCAGCCCTTGGTTCCCCAGGCAGAGGCCCAGATAGGGGCAGCGGACACAACCATTCTGCGGGAAGCGAATGCCGGTGTGAGGGAGGAACTGGCCAGCTTCGATCTGCCCGGCTGTGGCTTCAAGCAGCTGACCGAACTCGCGGCGTTGCTCCTCGGTGAGCGCAGTTCGCAGGTACTGAATCTCCGGCATCCGCTTGCGTACGAACACGACCAGGGCCACCTCGCAGATGCCGCTGATCCAGGAATAACAGACCAGCTGTGGGTCCAGTGCCAGCAGCCCCTCAGGCTCTTCGGGGTAGCGGCTGCTCGTGGTCTTCCATTCGAGCAGGCAGCCGGTGCCGTCGAGGGTTCCGATGGCATCGATGTAAGCCACGAAGTCGTTGCCGCTGGGGAGCGAACGGACCAGTTTGACCTGCAGGTTGCGGCGGGGCTGGCGGATGCGGATGCGATCATCCCGAGCCAGCTTCTCGAGCAGCTGGACGCCCTGGCGAACCAGTCGTTCCCAATTGTCGCCGTTGCTGTATTCGAGCGGAGTGTCACGATAGGCTCCCCACTCTTTGAACAGAACGGCAGCACTGTCCTGCCGGAGGAAGAAGGCCGCCAGGGCCTGCTCAAAGCAGCGGCCGAAGAGCATGGCCGCTCGGGTTTCCTTCTCCCGCCAGCCGTCCAGGTAGCGATGCCGATAGCTTCTTGGGCAGCGCAGGTACTGGCTGATCTGGGTGTAGCTATAGGTCATCGGCGCCCCGTTTCTCTTCGCCAGCACTCGAACCCACAGCCTCCACGGACAGCTCCTCCCACTCTCCTGCCGGAGCGAACGCCTCGAGATTGAGGAACGACCGGCCGTTCGGTGTGGTGCGGGAAGTCCGCACCACCCCACGCAGGCCCAGCAGAACTTTTTCATCGACCTCGTCCCGCCCAAGCAGGTCAGGGTCATAGCTGAAGTCCCGCAGGAACCAGCTGAGCTTCCACAGGGCCTTCGGAGTGCAGTAGAGCCGCCCGGAGATGGTCCGGCTAGCATGCTCTTTGGGTTCAAGGACAACCAGGCGCAGGGCGAAGAATGGCTTCTGCGGATGCCAGCGGTAGAACGCTCGCTCGACCCGGACCAGAAAGATTCCTTCTAGGGCGTTGTCTTCATGATTCTGGGCTTCACTGTGAAGCCCTGGGATGTGGCGCTTCATGACTTTGTCTCCTTCGGTTGGGCATAGCTGTGGAGCTTGCAGAGGAGCCCTTCGCGGTCCTTGGCGGCCCATGCAGCTAGCCTGTCAATAAAGGACTCGACCAAGTCCCGGCTGGCATCCCGAAGGACCTCGGTGCCGCAGAAGTCAGCGGCATAGCGTTTGACCAGGGCGGGGTCGAGCTGGTGCTGGCGGATCAGCAGGCAGAGCCGGTCGCGCAGGCGTGGCTGACCGTTGCCCGAGCCGTTCGTGCCGGCTGGCTGGGAAGTGTTCTGCTTCCTTCGGACGGGCTCGAGGGCGGAAGGGAAGGATCCGATCTCCTCGACCGAACACAGGCCGATGCCATAGGCCTTCCGCAGGGCGCGGTTGACGGCCCGGGTCTCGGCCACGCGCATCTCAGCACCGTGGACCAAGGAAGAGACGTTCGAAGGATCAGCGTCCCCATAGCCGACGAACCCCTTCGAGCCCGGGGACTTGTAGACGGTCGCCTTGAACACCCAGCGGCTAGCAAGGGCGTCAGAAACGCCTTTTTGAAGAGTAGTGGTGATGCCAGAACAGCGGCGGCGGTGGGCTATCCGGAGTAGGCCAGCATGGGTTACATACCATCGGCCGTCCAGGTACTGGAGATCACCCAGCGAAAGGGACAAGCCATATCGTTCAATCAGTTCCCTAAGACCGTCCAGTGCCGATTGCGGGAGCTGACCCCATAAAGCTTGGGCGATACTGAAATTTGAATCAAGGGTCCGGAATTGCTTCTTCACAGGCACTCCTTACATAGGCGCCTAAGTATGGCAATCGAATTATACATAGGCGCCTAAGTATTTGTCAAGCTATTTTCTTTGTTGATTTTTCTCGCTTGCCGAGCATAAGTTGGGCTCAGCTATGGCAAGGAAAAAGAACCCTCATGCTGTTGCTTTAGGGAAATTAGGAGGTTCCAAAGGGGGCAAGGTGCGTGCAGCAAGACTAACGCCCGAGCAACGGCGTGAAATAGCGCGGAACGCCGTCCTTGCCCGATGGGCCAAAGAAAAAAAGAAGAAGATCCCACTACCGACGTAGCTGGGGTAGTCCAGGAATGAACTGACACGCCTCAGGGTTCAATATGTCCATCCCGTCATTCTTGCATCGGTACCAGCATTAGCCGAATGACCGAACCACGAGTCCGCCTGTTGCTACGCATACCAGCGAGTCTCAAAGCAAAACTAGCTGAACTCGCCGAGCGAACGCCGCGGTCGCTCTACCGAGGTGAGACGAAGGGCGAAGCTGGCTAACTGCCGCGCCGAAAGCGTGGGCGAGGACTGCTGACGCCAAGGAAGGTCCCAAGTACGTCCAGCGCTTTCTCTCCCACCAAAAGAAGGGAAGTCTTTCCGAGCAGGGCTAATTCGTCGGGCCCATGGCCGCGGCCGAAAGGTTAATCCCTCAGCTCCACCTCTCGAATGGCTTTGATCGGTGGAAGTGACTTTGGCTGATGCTAGCCCCCGGCATTATCCCATTCGGTCGAATCCGGCCACTCGCGTTGCGATTGAGGATGGCGCCGATTCGCAAAGACCTCTCGCCCGAACTGCTGCTCCCGTACGAGGGCGGCATCGAGCGGCAGTTTGATCGGACTCTGACTCAACTCGAACGCGTGCAGCGAATGCATTTGGGCCAGCCCGTGCCGCCACTGGCGAAACTTGAAGTTTCCACCTAGGAGCGTCAAGGCATATCCGAGTTGGGGCGACCGCGAGGGTCGCCCCACCGGTGGTCTTCCCGCCATGACGGCCAGCGCACGCGATCTTGCCCTTGTGCGGCGACCGGATGAAGGCGACCTGGCTATCGCTCGGCGTCCTGAGCTGGACGGAGTGGTCGAGCGTCGGACGCGCGTAGGGGCTTGTCGTATACGACGTGGATGCTGATCTCTTTCTTTGCGGGGAGCTCGCTGATCTCCCGCTGCGATACCTTGCCTTCGATCGATTCGCGGATTTCACGCGCGGCTTCGGTTCTGCCGTTTAGTGCGGCATTGAACTGACCCAATGCAAGGGCGTCGCCGTACGTGGCGCCCATCGGCAACCCGCGCTTGATCCTTTCTTTCTGAGGCAGTGGAGTCTCGGCGCGCTCCGCATACCGGTCGGAGATCGGCCGCTTCTTCGGCCGGCCCGACAAGTTACCGGATTGGCCCGGCTTCCAGGGCTTGAGGTTCTCGGTTCTTCCTTTTCCAGCCATCCAGTGTTCCATCCACTGATACCAGTGGCCTCCTTCGTATATTCTCCGCTGGAAAATACCTCCGTGCTGCTAGGGTTCAACGGCAAGACCTCGCGTGCCCTAAGGGTCAACAAGCGCTCTCTGATCAGGCTGGGCTCTACGTGTTCGACTCGTCCTTCCCGGCGCTTTCTTTTCCTCGCCACGAATCGACCGTCCAGGCGGTAAGGACTTGTCGTAGATGTCGACACGACATTTCTGGCCCACTCAAGAGTCACGTCGGCCCTAGGCTACATCTACGCCTACACCGCTCGCCAGACGGGTGCGAGGGCGACCCACGTATCTCAAAGCAAAACTGGCTCAACTCGCCCAACGGGAACACCGCTCGCTGAATAGGCAGATTGAATGTTTGCTCGGCACTGGTCGCTCTGCTAGACTCATTTTGGAATGGCTTCCATGCTGAGAGAAGTCGCCGAGACGTTTCGCACCTTCGCCGAGGGATTCAGCGTCACCTTCCGCAACATGCTGCGGAAGCCCACGACGGAGAACTATCCCGACGAGCCGGTACACTTTCAGCCGCGTTACCGCGGCATCCACGTGCTGCACCGGGATGAAAACGGCCTGGAGAAGTGCGTGGGGTGTTTTTTGTGCGCGGCGGCGTGTCCGGCGAACTGCATTTATATCGAGGCCGCGGAGAATACCGACGCGGCGCGCATCTCCGCCGGGGAGCGCTACGCGAAAGTCTACAACATCGATTACTCCCGTTGCATTTTCTGCGGGTATTGCGTGGAGGCCTGCCCCACCGATGCCATCACGCATGGCCACGGCTTTGAGCTCGCCACCTACGACATCAACGCCCTGATTTATCGCAAGGAACAACTCCTCGAGCCGTGGCCTCCGAAGAAATCGGCGACCGCCTGATTCTTGGCAAACGTCGGCGCGCTTCCCGGGTCTAGCTCGCCACCTTCCTGGTCTTCTTGCGGGCTTCTTCGATCGGTGGTGCAGGCTCGGTCATGCGGTAGGGGTCCAGAATCTCGCGCATTAGCTTGTCATCGAGTAGCTTGCGCTCGAGCGCAATCTCCGTAACCGTGCGACCTGTCTTGACGCTTTCCTTGGCGATCTCCGCTGCGGCGGCGTAACCGATGTAGGGATTGAGCGCCGCAGCGATTGAAATCGTGGCGTTGGCATAGAAGCGGCAGCGGTCCTCGTTGGCGACGATCCCATCCACGCATTTGTCCGCTAGCACGCGCAGCGTATTCTTCAGGATTTCAGCCGCGTGCAAAAGGTTCCACGCCATCGCGGGCATCATCACATTCAGCTCGAATTGTCCGGCTTGAACTGCCAGCGCCGTCGCGAGATCCGCCCCCACTGCCTGGAAGCCGACCATTGCCCCGAGCTCGGCCATGACTGGATTGATTTTGCCGGGCATGATCGAAGATCCCGGTTGCAGCGCCGGCATGGTAATTTCGGCAAAGCCGGTATTGGGACCGCTCGAAAGCAGCCGCAGATCGTTCGTGATGCGGATGAGTTCGAGAGCAAGATTGCGGAGCGCGGCCGACGCGGCCGATAGCGGGAGATTTGACTGCATGGTGTAGCGCAAATCGTCGGTCGGTACCAGCCGCTGACCGGAAATCTTACTCAGGTGCTGGATCGCAAGCTTCTGGTACTTCGGATGCGTGTTGACGCCGGTGCCCACGGCCGAGCCACCCAGTCCCAGTTCGCGCAGATGATTTTGCGACTCCCGCAGAAGATCGGCTGCCCGACGCATGGCCGTCGCGTAAGCTGCAAACTCTTGCCCCAGACGAATCGGCACCGCATCCATCATGTGCGTCCGGCCAGACTTCAGGATGTGGTCGAAGGCCTTTCCCTTGCGGCTCAACGACCGCTGCAGCGTGCCCAGGGACTCTAGGACTTCATCGAAAAGCAGTATCGCCGCTAGTCGCATGGCCGTCGGGAATACGTCATTGGTGGACTGTCCGAAATTGACGTGGTCGTTCGGGTGGCAGAGCTCGTAGTCTCCTCGCCGGCCGCCGAGAATTTCGATGGCGCGATTGGCAATCACCTCGTTCGTATTCATATGGAACGACACGCCGGCGCCAGCCTGATAGACATCCACGACAAACTGGTCGTTGAACTTGCCAGCCATGACTTCCTCGGACGCCTGCATGATCGCCGACGCGTGCTTGGTGTCGATGAGTTTCAGCTCGCGGTTCGTCAGCGCCGCCGCCTCTTTGATCATGCCCATTGCTCGGATGAGTTTCGGATGGGCCCGGTACCCGCTGATGGGATAATTCTCGATCGCCCGCTGAGTCTGGATGCCGTAATAGGCGTCGGCGGGGACCTGCTTCTCCCCGAGAGAGTCCTTTTCCGTGCGCATCTTCATAGCCATAACTCCAAATGAGCCTCAGAAGCGTCGCTGAACAACCCCAGAATACTATACAGCCTACCAGGGCCCCGGTGAAGACCAAGAGCGGGGACCACCGAGGCTGAGAAGCAAAGGAGATTGAGAGGGCCGGAGGATAGAGCGCAGAAGCCAACAGGCGAAGACTCACAGCGAATGGAGAGACAAAAAAGTCAGGAACCAAGAATGTCTATGTGGCAGCAGACAGATTGAAACAATGCGCAGCCCCCCCGACTCATCCAGTTCGCTTGTCCGGAGCCGCCCTTTCGGGCGGCGTGCTTGCCGGGCAGCGACCACTGATCGCGGCTACGCCGCGCCCAAGTAGGCGCGGCGGACGTGGTCGTCGGAGCGTAGGGCGGCGCTGGGACCTTCGAGGGCGAGGCGGCCCGACTCCATGACGTAGCCGTAATCGGAGACGAGCAAGGCGTAGTTGGCATTCTGCGCAGCGAGCAGAATGGTTACGCCCTGCTCGGCGATCTGCCGCACCAAACGAAACACTTCCTCGACCAGCATCGGTGCGAGTCCGAGAGAAGGCTCATCGAGCATCAGCAGCCGCGGCTCGGCCATCAGGCCGCGCCCGATGGCGCACATCTGCTGTTCGCCGCCGGAAAGCGTGCCGGCGGGCTGGCGGCGCCGCTCCTTCAATCGCGGAAACATGGCATAGATTCGATCGAGTCTTCCGCGGACGTGCGGGCGCAGGTTCGAAGGATAGGCGCCCAGGAGCAGATTCTCCTCGACGCTCATGCGCGGCCAGAGCTGGCGTTCCTCGGGGATCAGGCAGAGCTGCCGGCGGACGCGTTCGTGCGCGGGCAGGCGGGTGATGTCCTCGCCGAGAAACGTGATGCGGCCCTGCAGCGGCACAAGCACGCCGGCGATGACGTTGAGCGTAGTTGTTTTGCCGGCGCCGTTCGGCCCGATCAGGCAGACCACCGCGGCCGGGTCCACGCGCAGCGAGATGTCCCACACCACTTGCACCGCGCCGTAGGCGACGTCCAGGTCTTCGACATGCAGCAGCGGGTCAGGCACAGCGGGCGAAAGTGTATCAGAGAGAGGAGCTGGCCGGACGCCGGGGCTAGGCGACGCTGGGCTTGCCGATGTAGGCTTCGATGACGGCGGGATCGTTCTGCATGGCCTCGGGCGGGCCTTCGGCGAGTTTGCGCCCGAAGTTGAGCACCAGCACGCGGTCGCAGACGGACATGATGGCCTTCATGTTGTGCTCGACGTAGAGCACGGTGGTGCCGAGCTCGCGGATGCGGCGGAGCAGCGCGAGGACGTTCTGCATCTCCGCTTCGGTCAGCCCGCCGCAGACTTCGTCACACAGCAGCAGCGCGGGCTGCGCGGCGATGGTGCGGGCGAGCTCAAGCCGCTTCAGGTCGCCGACGCAAAGCGTCGAAGCAGGAGCCTGCGCGAGGTGCGTGAGGCCGACCAGTTCGAGGGTGCGCAGGGCCTCGCGGCCCACATTGCCCGCGGCGCGGCTGCCGCCGAAGCGGATGCCGACTTCGACGTTCTCAAGAGCCGTCAGCGAACGGAATGGCCGCGCGATTTGGTGCGTGCGCGCGATGCCTTTGCGCACGGCCTGGTAGGCTTTCACGCCGGTGACGTCGCGTCCCCGGAAGGCCACGCGCCCCGAACTGGGTGCAAGCGCGCCGCCGACGATGCGGAACAGCGTCGTCTTGCCGGCTCCGTTCGGCCCAATGACGCCGTAGATCTGCCCTTCGCCGACCTCGAAGCTGACGTCGTCGAGCGCGGCGAGGCCCGCGAAGTGTTTGGTCAGATGATCCACCTGGAGAATCGTTACCACCGTTCCTGCCTTCAGAAGCGTAGCCCGGCCACCCTACGCCGCGCCGGACCGCGCGTGTTGCACTCGCCGGAAGGATCGGCCCAGCAGGCCGATCACGCCGAGCGGCTCGAACAGAATAATCAAGATTAGCAGAGTCCCGTAGAGCAGGAGATGAATTTGCGGGAACGCGGCCACGATCTCTTCCTGGACGACGCCGTACACTGCGCCGCCGATCACCGGTCCCCAGACCGTGCCGATGCCGCCGATGATGGGCATCAGCAGGATGGCCACACTCACGTGGAATCCGAAAACGCCCTGCGGGTGAATGAACGCGGCGTAGCGCGCGTAGACGCCGCCGGCCGCGCCGCACAGCGCGGCCGAAAGCGCATGCACCAGCAGCTTCGAGGCGAACGGATTGACGCCGCTATCGGCGGCGGCCTCTTCGTCTTCGCGGATGGCCAGCAGGCCCAGGCCGAAGGCGGAGCGGCGCAGGGCCGAGGAGACCGCCACGGCCACCGCGGCGAGCACAAGCGCGGTATAGAAATGGTCGTTCTGGTGGAACGCGCCGCGCTCCATGATGCGGTAGCCGCTGGCACCGCCGGTGAAGGCCAGGTTGGTCATCACCACGCGCACCGCTTCGCTGACGCCGATGGTGGCGATGGCGAAGTACGGCCCGCGCAGGCGAAACGTCGGCAGGCCGATGAGCAATGAGGCTCCGGCCGCCATCACGCCCGCGGAAAGAAACGCGAGGTAGGGATGGACGCCCGCGTTGATGGCGAGCGCGGCGGTATACGCGCCCAGGCCGTAAAACACGGCGAAGCCGAAGGAAACCTGCCCGGTGAAACCGCCGAGCAGGTTCCAGGCAACGCTGGTGGTGATCCACACCAGCGTGAAGAAGGCCAGGCGGATGATGTTCGGCCCGGGTCCGAGCGAAGGCAGCACGGTGAGCGCCGCGAACAACAGAGCTGGGAGCACGACGCGGAGAAAACGACCAGCAGGGAAGCCGGGCGCTGCGGCCAGCGCGTTCATGCCCAGCGCTGCCTTCTCTCAAACAGGCTGGCGATGCCGCCGGGGAGAACGATCAGTGCGACGACGAGCAGGGAGAAGGCGATGGCGGGTTGGTAGCCCGCCGGCAGCACCATGATGCTGAACGTTTCCACCAGCGCCAGGACCAGCGCGCCCGCCGCCACGCCGGAAAACGACTCGAGCCCGCCGAGCACAATGATCACAAAGGCGCGCAGCAGAAACACGCCGCCGAAATCCGGGCTGAAGGAATAGAGCATGGCCAGCAGGCCGCCCGCGGCTCCGGCGAAGGCGATGCCCAGGCCGAAGGTGAGCCGCGCGGTGCGGTCCACGTTGATGCCGACGATGCGACCGGCGTAGCGGTTCTGCATCAGCGCGCGCACCGAGCGGCCGAACCAGGTCTTGTTCAGCGCGAACTCGAGCGCGGCGAGCGAGCCCACCGCCGCTGCGAACACCACCAACCGCACCAGCGGGATGCTGACTGGGCCAAGATGCACGATCTGCAAGGTGCGCGCCGTCAGGATCGAGCGGTCTGCGCTGCCCCAGACCAGATAGCCGATATTCTGGAGCACGAGCCACAGCCCGAACATCAGCAGCAGGGAACCCAGCGTGGGCTGGTCGGAGATGGGGATCCAGCGCACCAGCAGCCAGTGCACGAACATGCCGGCGAGAAAAAACGCGGGAAAGGCAAGCAGCGCGCCGGCGAGCGGATCGATGCCGAGGCGCTCGTAAAGTTCCAGCACGAAGTAGGCGCCCAGCATCAGGAACCCGGCGTGCGCCAGGTTCACGATCTTCATCACGCCGTAGATCACCGTCATGCCCACCGACATGGCCGCGTACGTGCCGGCCAGCAGCAGCGCGGCAATCAGCAGGTTGAGCAGATCAATCGCCGTCATGGATGACGCTTCGCGCCGGAAAGTGTAGGGGCGTGGCGTGGTTCGACGTCGCTCACCACAAGCGCCGTGCCTTACAAACTCGGCCCGCCCCTACATGGCCTTCGCCAAAGGCCGCAGCAAGCAGCGCCCCTGCAACAACCGGCGCCGCGGCGCGGCTATTTCGCCCGCGGCTTGGGAGCGAGGGGCTCGCCGGTGGCCGCGTCGGTCGGATACACGATGTCCACTTTCCCGTCGGGCTTGTTCTGCACAATCACGAACGGCGTATGGATCTGCCCGTTGGGACCGAAGTGCAGCACCTGCCCGGGGAGCAGGGAGTCCTTCAGCTCGACGTTGCGCAGCGCGTCGCGGATGGCCGCCTTGTCGAGGCTGCCGGCGGTTTCAATCGCCGTGGCCAGAGCGCGCATGGCGTCGTAGGCCGTGGCGGGGTACCAGGAGTCCACCTTGTGCCCAGTAAACCTCTGGTAGTCCGCGACGAACTGCTTCACCTGCGGGTAGGGCAGGTTGTCCGACCACCAGATGCCGGCGAAGATGTAATCGGTGGCGGCGCCCATGGCTTTGCGCGCGTCGGCTTCCGGCCCGCGGGCGCCGTAGCTGATCATCTGGTGGTATATGCTGGTCTGGATATACTGCCGGTGCATGGTGATGTAGTCCTGGAGGTGGGCGTCAGCCAGGAATATGTCCGCGTGCGCGTTCTTCACTTTCTGGAGCAGGCCGGAGAAATCGGTCCCGCCCAGGTCGAACTTCTCGCTGAACACCACCTTGAAGTAGCCGGGGTGCTCCTCAATCCACTTGTTGATGCCGTTGCCGTAGTCCACACCGTGGTCGGTGTTCTCCAGCACCTCGGCAATCTTCAAACCTTTTTTCAACTTGCCGTGGTCCACCAGCCAGCCGAGGAACTCGGCGGTGGTGTAGCCGAGCAGGTCGGTGGGGCTCAGCGTGCCGAAGATCCACTGGTAGCCGCGGCTGAAGATGGTCGAGGCCGCCGCGCCGGTGGTGATCCACGGCGTGTGGTAGCGGTCGGGCATCACCGACTCGGCTTCTCCGAGCGCGGTCGAGTACGCGCCCAGCACCGCGGTGACGTTGTCCGAAGTCATGGCGCGCTCGCAGAGCTGGGCGGACTTGGCCTGGTCGGAGCCATCGTCATAGAAAATTTCCTTGATGCGCAGCCGCTTATCCAACTGCTTGATCATGATGCCGCCCTTCTGGTTGATCTGCTGGATGGCCAGCTCGATGCCTTCCTTCTGATACTGCCCGGGCTTGGCCTCGCGCCCGGTCGTGGGCAGAACCACGCCGATGCGGATTTCGTCCTTGGCGCCTTGGCCCTTGCCGCCGCAGCCGAAGGGCACCAGCGCGGCGACCACCAGGGCAGCCGCCACGAGATAAGACCAACTGGAGCCAGAATGGTTGGAACGTTTCATTGCTGTCCTCCCTTCAATAGCGTGCAGTGCTTCCTGGGAGTCCGCGGGTTTGCGTCTTCGCGGCGGGATTATAGGCCAAGAGGTTGTCAAGGCATAGTCAGGATTGCCCGAGCCGGTGGTCTGCGACCGGCGACGCACAAGCAAGGTTGAGATCCTTCGTGCGCAGCAGGCGGACTCTGCATGACAGGGGAAGGGGCCATCCCCGTGTCACTTCAGTTTGGCGTATTCGGCGCGGGCTTCCTTCAGCAGGGGCACGTCGGGGTCAGCGTCTTTCAAGAGCGCGAAGAAATCCTGGTAGGCTTTGCGGCTCTCAGTGGCATTGCCTTCGAGGGCATAGGCGCGCGCCAGGCCCAGCCGCGCCAGCGAGTGCAGTGGAGCGGTGGGGTAAACAGGGCGTAGGTTCAGGACCTTTTGAAACTCCTGCTCGGCCTCGCGCCCCTTCCCGGCGCGGAGGTAGGCATTGCCGCGTAGGTTGTGCAAGGGAATCTGCGCGAAAAGATAATACCGGGCATGTTCGAGCGACTGGAGGGCTTTCTCCGCATCGCCGTGACGCAGTTGTAAGGTCGCCTGAACTTCGGGCACGGTGGCGCCCTGGATGAACGAATCGTCGGGGCGGCTCTTGGCCAGTTGGGTGACCAGCGCTTGCGCCTTGCTGTCGGCACCTGCCGAGGCCAGGGCTGACGCCACAGTGGCCACGATTCTGGAACTGCGGGAAATGGCGAGCGCCACGGCAGCATCGGCTTCCCCCTGCCGGCCAAAGCCCCATTGGGCCTGCGTCTCGGCCAAGTTCGCGAGCGCTCCGGCTTCGGCGTCCTTGCGTTTCAGCTGCCGGGCGAGTTCGCCGGCGCGCGCCGCAAGTTCGCGCGCTTTGCGGAACTGGCCGTGGGAGGCGGCCAGGCCGGCTTCGTCACCCAGCAGCCCGAGTTCTGCTTCCGGCTTTCCCTGCGCCCAGTCCGATTGTTGCTTTTGCCCCGCCTCGTCCCCTTCGGCCACAGCAATTTCATAAAGCATCCGATGAAAGTCTGGCGCTTCGATAATTTTCGCGAGGGCTTCTTTCAGGACGGCCTTGGCCTCCTCCAAGCGGTTCAGGTCGATGTAGGCGTAAGCCAGGCCCACGTAACTGAAGACGCTGTTGGGATCCAGCCGCATCGTCTCGCGGGCGGCTTCCAGGGCCTTCTCGGGCTCGCCCAGAAGGTCGTACACATTTCTCAAGTTGCTGACGGGGTTCCCATCGCGCGGATAGGTCTGCCTGTAAAGCTCCCAGGCCTGGAGTTGCTTGTCGAGGTCCCCGGTCACGTCGTAGTAATGCGCGGTGATGTAGAGCCGTTCGCGCTCGCTGGCGCGGTCGCGGAGTTCGTACGCTTTGGTCTTGTACAGATTGGCCGGTTCTTCTTCTCTGAGATTCGCGTACGTCTGTCCCAGGCGGGCATAGGCCAGAGCAAAGTTGGGGTCCAGCTCGATGGCGCGTTGATAGAGGGGAATGGCATCGAGCGGCTTGCCCTTGTTGCGCAGCGTCTCGGCCAGCGAGAAGGCTTTGAGCGCCTCGAGCGATGGCGTGGTGGCTTCCTCGAGCGTGGCGTCGAATTTCCGGATGGAGGCGAGCGATTCACCCAGCCGGCCGCGCAGGTCGGTCGCGGCCTGGCCCAGCGCCGCGAGCACGTGTTCCTTGCTGTCGGCTTCGGCCTGCTCGCGGGCGAGCGATTCTCCGGTCGAGCAGTTCGCGGCCTCGAGGTGGATGACGTAGTGGCTGCCCATACTCGCAATGGAGCCGGAGAGCAGGGCCTTGACGCCCTCGCGCTGGCAGATTTCGCGGGCCAGCGGGCCGATCACGCGCTCGTCGGGCGAGCGGCCCATGAAGCGCAGCGCTTGGCGCAGGCGCTCTTCCGGAACAATGTTCAGGAACGGCGATTGGCCCAGGTTCACCGCCAGCGCCTGCTGGAGCGTGCCGTCGAAGACAGGCTCGCCGGTGGTGTTGACGAAATCCGACAGCAGGATGGAATCGCGCTCGGTCAGCGCCTGCGCCTTGTGGGAATAGAAGAACCAGACAGCCGCAAGCACAATCGCGGCAGCCACGCCGGCGCCGGAATACAGTTTCCAGCGCTTGGCGGGGGCGCACACAACGGCTCTGGGAGCGCTCTCCACGGGTGGCGTCCCGACAACGCCTGCGCCGGCAGGAGGGGTCGGAGTCGCGGCCGGCGTCGCAGGCGCGGCCGGAATCGCGCCCGGGGTGGGCGTCGGAGCCGCGGGCACCACGCCCGCCGGCGGGCTCGCCACGCTGATCGCGGCCGAGCGCCCGGACTCCGCGTCGCGCTTCAGCCGCTTCAGGTCGGTGCGCAGATCAGCCGCGTTTTGATAACGAAGGTCGCGGTTCTTTTCGAGCGCCTTGCTGAGGATTTCTTCCAGGCGCGGCGGAACGTCGGGATTCAGGCGAATCGGAGGGACCGCGGCGCGATTGAGAATCGCATCGAACATTTCCGCCGAGCTATTCCCGCGAAACGGCAGCGTACCCGTGGCCATTTCGTAGAGAACCGTGCCAAACGAGAACAAGTCGCTGCGCGCGTCGAGCTCTTTGCCGCGCGCCTGCTCGGGCGACATGTAGGCAACCGTGCCCAGCGCGACCCCGGGGCTGGTCAGATGCTCTTCGGGCGTCGTCACGGTCGGCAGAGCCGACATCCGCGCGCCTTCGCCCATCCAGCCGCGCTCCGGCAGCAGCTTGGCCAGGCCGAAATCGAGGATTTTGGCGTGACCGCGCGTGGTGACGAAAATGTTTGCCGACTTGATGTCGCGGTGGAGGATGCCTTTCGAGTGCGCCGCGTCGAGCGCGTCGGCGATTTGCACGCCGAGGTCCAGCACCTCGTCCACTTCCATCGGCTTGCCGGCGATCAGGTGCTTGAGTGTGCGGCCCTCCAGGTACTGCATGGCGATGAACGCCCGGCCGTTGTGCTCGCCGATTTCGTAGATGGTGCAGATGTTGGGGTGGTCGAGCGCGGAGGCGGCGCGGGCTTCGCGCTGGAAGCGTTCGAGCGACCCGCGGTCGCGCGCCGTCTCCTCGGGTAAGAATTTCAGCGCCACCATGCGGCCGAGTTTGGTGTCCTCGGCCTTATAGACCACACCCATTCCGCCGCCGCCGAGCTTGTCCAAGACGCGGTAGTGGGAAATCGTTTCGCCAATCATGCGCTGGGGTCCGGCACGTTACCGCCATGCTAAGCCGCAGCGCCACGCAAGTCAACGCGCGACCTGGGACCGCCGCGCAACCAACGTAGATGTCATTTTGGGCCCTGCGCTCGGCTCAGGATAGGCTCCGTCGAGGCGCGGTCGCCCCGCCGCTCGCGCGCGCTCCTGTAGCAGCCCAAGACGCGCAGGAAATTGGTGATCTCGGCGAGATGCGCGAGCGCGTTGCGGCAACGTTCCTGCTTCGGGTGGCCGAGAAAATCCACGTAGAAAAAATATTCCCAGGGACGCCCGCGCAGAGGCCGCGACTCCATTTTGGTCAGGTTGATATCGCGGAGGGCAAAAACGCTCAGGCACTTGAACAATGCGCCGGGCACGTTGCGCGTGGAAAAGACGATGGAGACTTTGTTGGCCCGCAGCACGACGCGCGCCGACTTGGAGAGCAGCAGGAAGCGCGTGTAGTTCGCATGGTGGTCTTCGAGGTGCGCAGGATGCGCGCGCGATAGACGCCGGCCGCGGCGCGGCTGGCGATGGCTGCCGCGCCCTCGATGCGCTGCCCGCCCAGCATTTTCACGCTGCCCGCCGTGTCGTAGGCGGGAATCTTCTCGACGTGCGGGTGCGCGGCGAAAAACCGGCTGCACTGCGCCAGCGCCACCGGGTGGGAGTACACCTGGCGGAGGTTCTTCATGGTCGTGCCGGGGAAGGCGATCAGGCTGTGCACGATGCGCAGGTTGACTTCGCCCACGATGTGCAGGTCGTTCTCGAGCAAAAGGTCGTAGTTCTCATAGACTGAGCCGACCAGGGTGTTTTCAATCGGCACGAGGCAATAGTGGGTGTTCCCGCGCGCCACGCTGCGAAACGCCGCAGGGAACGCTTCGCATGGTGCGACGCGAATGCGCCGGCCGAGCAGTTTGTGCGCGGCCTCGTCGCTGAACGAGCCGCGGTCGCCCTGAATCGCAACGCTTGGCGTCGGCATGAAGGTCTGCGGTTGGGGCCCGGGGATTTCGAGCGCGCGATACTAACACGCCGCCGCGCAGCCCACAACGCCGCGGGGTGTAGCGCTGCCGCAGTTGCGGATTACTTCTCCACCGAGGAGAGGAGCTTGGCTTCGGCGTCCGAGGGCAGCTCGGCGCGGCCCCCCAGGTACTTCGCCAGGAATTGCTCGGCCGCCGCGAAGAACGCCATGCGGTTTTCCGGTCGGGCGAACCCATGCCCTTCGTCGGGGAAGACGATGTACTCGACCGCTTTATTGTTCTTGCGCATGGCGGCGACGATCTGATCGCTCTCCTTCTGGTTGACGCGCGGGTCGTTGGCGCCCTGGCCGATCAGCAGCGGCACCTGGATGTCGCCGGCGCGGAACAGCGGCGAGCGCGACTTCAGAAACTCCTCCTCGGTCTCTACTTTGCCCAGGCGCTTATCAAAAATCGCCTTCACCGGAATCCAGTACGGCGGGATGGAGTGGATCAGCGTGACCAGATTCGACGGGCCGACGATATCCACGCCGCAGGAGAATGCATCCGGCGTGAACGTGACGCCGACCAGCGTGGCGTACCCGCCGTAGCTGCCGCCCATGATGCAGATCTTCTTCGGGTCCGCGGAACCCTGCGCGACCACCCAGTTCTTGCCGTCAAGCAAGTCCGTGTGCATCTTGCCGGCCCATTCGCGGTCGCCGGCGTTCAGATACGCTTTGCCGTAGCCGGTGGAGCCGCGGTAGTTGATCTGGAGCACGGCATAGCCGCGGTTGGCGAGCCATTGCGCGGTGTTGTCGAGTCCCCAGGTGTCGCGCGCCCACGGCCCGCCGTGGACCGTTAGCACCATGGGCAGGTTCTTCGCGGGCTTATCGGGCGGCAGGGTCAGGTAGCCGTAGATGGTCATGGCGTCGCGCGCCTTGAAAGAGATGGGCTGCATCTTGGCGAGTTTGTATTTTTCGAGTGCGGGACGGCTGGTGAAAAGCAAGGTCGCTTTTTTCGCAGCGCGGTCGTAGGCGTAGTAGCCGACCGGCGCGTCGTCGGAGACGTAGGTGACCAGCCAGGTCTTGTCCGCCAGGTCGCGGTTCGTGACGCTGAAGTCGGCGTCGCGCACTTTCTTGAGCGCCTCGAAATCCGCCGCGAGCGATGCGTCCACCAGCGTCCATTCGGTCCGCGCGCGGGTGAACGCCACCGCTTCGAGCTTGTGCGTCTTGGGGTTCACCATCACGTTGCTGACGTCGTACTGCGGGTCTTCGGCGACGACCTTGCTCTTGCCCGTGGCCAGGTCCGCTTCCACCAGGCGCGCTGCGTTCGAGCCCACGCTCGAGATCAACAGCACCCCCTTGTTGTCCGCCGTGAAGGCTTCCACGCCGCCGAAGGATTCATCCGAGCCCCAGCGCTGGAATTCCTTCCACGGCGCGGCGGCGCTTTCGCGGATGCGAATGGCCGTACCGCCGTCCGGGGTGACCACGGTCGCGGCGCGGACTTCGAGGGTGTGATCAGCGTTCCAGCCAGCGACGTCGCCGGGATTCTTGGTATCGAGATCGAGCGCGCCGTTTTTCAGGTTCAGGCGATAGACGTCGTGCAAGCGGGGGTCGCGCACGTTCAGCGCCACGAGCATCTGGTCCGGGAAGCGCGGATCCTCGGCGACCGGCTGCGCTTGGATGCCGTCGAACGGCGTCATGTCGCGCGTCATTTTGGTTTTCAGGTTCGTCTGATAGAGATGCCAGTTCTCGTCGCCGTCCTTATCCTGTGTGTATACAATGTGCTCGCTGTCGTACTGCCAACCAAAAAAGCGGATGCCGCGCTTCTTGTCGGCGGTGACCACGTGGTCGTCTTCCTTGCCGACGCCGCGCACCCAGACGTTCAGCACGCCTTTCGAGTCCGGCGCGAGATAGGCGAGCTCGGTGCCGTCGGGCGAAAGCTTTGGGCTGGCCTTCACCGGGTTGCCGAAGAGCACTTCGCGCGGGATCAGTCCTTCGGGCAGCGGGGCGCGCGCCGCGGCGGGCGCAGCCTGCTTGCGCTCGAGCGTGAAGGGAAACGCGAGGCCCGCTTGCGAGAAGTTGCCGGCGATTCTGTCGCCGTCGAGCTTGCCGTCGAAGACGGCCACGCCCGGGCCAGCCGCCAGCTCGAAATGCGCCTGCGGCGGCTCAAACCGCACGTTCCGCAAGGCCAGGCGGTGCGCCCCCTGCTGCGGGATGTCAATCGTGCCTTGCCAGGCGTTGCCGTCGGGCTTGAAATCCGTCTGGATCTGTAGGGACGCGTTGGGCAGGCGGACGGCGCCTTCCCAGTGGCCCTGCAAGCTTGATTGTGCCCAGACCGGCGCCGCGGCGAACGCAATCAGCGCGGCAAAAAGACAGACATATTTGGCTAGCGAAACTCGCATGGAGTCACTCCATCGCTCGAGGATTGTTCTCTCCACCCCGTGCAGGCGCAAATCATACCCCAGTCGGCCTGCGGCCACAACCGCCCCGCCTTTCTAGCGGCGGCGCGCACGCCAGGGAGCGCCGGCTTCTGCCCGGCTCTGCACCGGGGACGATCCGGGCGGTCGCTTCACGTCACCACGCGATTTGACAACATCGGGCGGCCAGGTGTAGGCTCTGCGCCGCTAATTGGTCGAATCCCCCAACAACCACAAGGAGGCGGTTATGATCCGCAGGGCACTCTGGGGCATGGCTCTGACGGTTGCGCTTGCGCTGTCCGCGGCGGCGCAGGAGCCGGCGCAGTATCTCGATGTATTCATCGCCAAGGCAAAGCCGGAAAAGCGCGCGGAGTTCGACGCCATCAACAAAAAGGTCGCCGAAGCCAACCGCAAGAACAACGGCGACACCTGGGTCGCTTCCGAGATCGAATACGGCGAAGGCAACGTGGTGACGTTCGTCAGCACGCGCACGGGCTACGCCGAGGTCGAGAAGGGCACGGAAGCGTTCTTTGGCGCGCTCGCCAAGGCGGCCGGCAGCCCGGCAGGCGCGCGGAAACTCTTCCAGGAGTTCAACAACACGATCAGCAGTTCGCGGGGGGAGATCCGGCGGCGGCGCTGGGACCTGAGCGCGAACGTGGGTTCGGGCGCCGCGGCGCAGACCAAACTGGTGGGCGAGTCGCGCTGGGTGCGCACGATTGAGGTGCACGTCCGCCCGGGCCACACGCGCGAGTTCGAGGAGCAGGCCAAAGCCGTCAAGGCCGCGCTCGAAAAAGTTCCCAACGGCCCGGCGAGCTATGCTTCGCAGACGGTAGTGGGCGGCGGCAACGTGTACCGCTTCACCACGTTCCGCAAGTCGTTGGCGGGCTTCGATGCGCCCAGCCCTTCGCTTGAGGAACTGATGGGCGCCGCGGCATATCAGAAGTTCCAAAAGGTGATTGCCGAGACCACAATGAGCGTTGAGGTGACGCTCAGCCGTTTCCTGCCGGAAATCAGCAATCCGCCGGCGGACATCGCCGCCGCGGCCCCCGATTTCTGGCACCCCAAGCCCAAGCCGGCCGCCAAGCCCGCAGCAAAGTCTGAGGGCGCCAAGCCGGCAGCAGCCGCCAAGAAGCCCGCGGCGAAAAAGGAAGAGTAGCTGCCGCCGGCCGCCTACGCGGTTGCGGCGCGAAATTTCTCTTTTTTGGGCGAATGTGTAACCGGTTTTTCCTCCGTGGCGGAGTTCTCCCTATCTGCGCAGTAGGGAAGGGCTTAGCCGCCACGGAGGAGAAAGTCTGCATGGCAACGGGAAGCTAATTCCAGCAAAGCGAAGGGTCTTGCAGAAAAGCGCCTCCCGGCGGGGCGTGGAGTGCCTTCCGGCGACCCCGCCAACGTCTGCCTGCCCCGCTCCTCCTGCCCTCTCCGTTTTCCTCTTGGCAGTTGGATTGCATTAGCTTTAAGGTAGGCCCCGGCTTGCCAGCCGTGGCGGGAGGAACCCGCCGCGAAACGGCTTGGCAAGGGATAACTAAGGTTTATGATATATATATCGGCGCCGCGCCGAGTCCAATTGGAGGTCCTGCCATGAGCAAGGTGACCCTCTCAGTCATTAAAGCCGACGTTGGTTCGATTGGTGGGCACACGAAGCCTTCGGAGCCCATGCTCGAGGCCGTGCGCGCGCGCGTGCAGCAGGCCATCGGAAAGCTGCTGATTGACGGCATGATCAGCTGCACGGGCGACGACATCGCCCTCACCATGAGCCACACGCACGGCATCGGCGCGCGCGAAGTCCACCGCTTCGCGTGGGATTGTTTCCTCGCGGCGACGCAGGAGGCGCGCAACGCCGGCCTGTACGGCGCCGGCCAGGACTTGCTGGTGGACGCGCCCTCGGGCAACGTACGCGGCGCCGGCCCGGCGGTGGCTGAGGTCGAATTCCCGCGGGACCCGCGCAGCAAAGACCGCCCGGCGGAGGCCTTCCTTGTCTTTGCCGCGGACAAGTGCGGCCCGGGCGCCTACAACTATCCGCTCTACACGATTTTCTGCGACCCCATGCACAACGGCGGGCTACTGCTCAATCCGAAGATGCACATGGGCTTCACGCTGACCATCATTGACATGGACCACCACGCCAAGGATAGCGACCGCGTTGTGCGGCTCGACGTGCCCGAGCGCTCGTGGGACGTTGCCTGCCTGCTGCAAAACCCCGACCGGTTTGCCATCGAAGCGGTGCACTCGCGCTACCGCCCCGAGGAGCAAATCGTTTCGGTCTCCGCCACGCGGCTGCACAACATTGCCGGAAAATACACCGGGAAGGATGACCCCGTGGCCATCGTGCGCACGCAGGGAATCTTCCCCGCGCCGGAGGAAGTGGTCGAGCCGTATCTGCTGGGGCATTTTGTCGCCGGCGATTGCCGCGGCTCGCACGTGATGCCGATCATGCCCGTGGCCATCAACACGCCCGTCGCCGGGGCCTTCTGCCTGCCGCTGGTGTCCTGCCTGGCGTTCTCGATGGACGCCGAAGGCTACTTCACGAAGGAGTACGTGGATCTGTTCGGCAACGTGGCCTGGGATGCGACGCGCCTGAAGGTCCAGCAAAAAGCCGACGAGTGGCGCCGCCAGGGCTTTATCGGCGCGACCATGGCGTCGCACACCGAGCTGGCCTATACCGGCATCGTGGATACGCTCAACGCGCTCGGCAAGGAATTCGTGCTTCGCAGAGAGGAATTGATCATCAGCAAAGCCGGCGCGTAACCCCCCCGCCCGGCCATTTCCTGTGGCACGGTGACTCGCGCCTGCGACGGGCCGCCGGACCTTCCGATGACAGTGTGGCGTCGCGCGCGATCGAGTGCGCGACGAAAAAGGCAAGGCGCTCGGTGGGGTGTCATCCCGCGTCGTCCACGGTGGCCGACGACCGCTCGCCTCTCCGCTTGAGGCCAAGGATGACACCCTCATTTAAAAAGGATGAGGCGAAAACTTGTCTGGTTGTTTGCAGGCGTCGCGGCGGTGATTCTGTTTGTCCCCTGCCCGCCCACTTCGTGGCGGCGGGTTGGCCCCGCCCAGAAATGGCGGCGTAAGGCCGCCGCTACACCGCGCGAGCAGCGAGCAGCGACCCGTGACCGGCACCGCGCAATGTGCCCAGTAAGGGCGGGCTAGCTGACCGGGACGCGCTCCCAATAGCCGCCCTTCTTCTCGTAGTTGAACCGGGGCTTGCCGTTGACCTTGTGGACCGTGGTATCGCTGAGGGTCAACTTGTCGTTGTTGTTCTTCATGTAGAAGTCCACGTCCACGGGCGTGCCGTCGTCGGCTTTGAAGTCCACGCAGGCGAAGTAGGTCTTGTCGTCGAGTTGCGTGAGCTTGTCGGTGTGCACGCGCACCAGCTCGAGCTGCCAGGTCTTCTTCAGCACCGGGTCCTCGACGGGAAATTTCCCGCCGTTCGACTTCGCCTTTGCGGCGACTTGGTCTTTGATGGCCTTCTCGAGTGCCTCGGTCGAGACGCGCTTGGCCGAAGGATGCTCGTTGGGATGCTCCTGCGGATGGTCCTGCGCCAGCGCGCGCAGGGCCGTGGTCCCGGCCAGGCCGAGCGCCGCCACAAGAACCAGCGCAATCTTCATTCGCTGCATCCTGCCCACCCCCTCGATGGTAGTGTTGATTGCGGGATTCGTCCGCATGATACCTCCGCCCTTCGCCGACCACAACGGAAGTTTCGTGGGGGGGGCAGGGAATCCCCGTCTGTAAGATTTTCTGTTGAAAGTCGGAGGAGAAAAAGAAAGGGTGTCTCCGGAAACCACGACCCTAGCAGGGGTCGAAGAAAGGAGACACCCGATGACTCTATCTCTAGGGGGAAGACTAACACTGCGGGAGCTGATGGAGCAAGCCTGGCAACAGATTGAGGAGCAGGCGCGGGAGAT